>Ga0116151_10000013_pt1 | contig 182258 bp, 165 predicted proteins | sample AD_UKC117_MetaG_FD_89893 | JGI IMG/M metagenome (GOLD analysis project Ga0116151, IMG submission 89893) | Active sludge microbial communities of municipal wastewater-treating anaerobic digesters from Hong Kong - AD_UKC117_MetaG | ecosystem: Engineered > Bioreactor > Anaerobic > Digestate...
AAGCGGGCGACGCCTAAAGGCGCTGCCGCCGGCACCGTTTCGATCGGTGCGGTGCCACCCTCGCTGGCAGCCGCTGCGAAAGCGGTACTGCGCACCGTCATCACTTTGACTGGGGCGCTGCACTGTACCGTGGCCAACAGGCTGCCGGCGTAGATCGGACGGACGAAGGTGTCGGCGTTTTCCACACCGACGATGTCGGACAGTTGAGTGACGCCGAGCAGTGCCGCTACCCGCGGCATCAGGTTCTTGCCGAAGGTGGTGGCTGGCGCCAACATATGGCTGTAATCCTTGGCGAGTCCGGCGATCAGCATCGCGAGATCTTCGGCGAGGTGATGAGCGTAATGGTCGGCGTCCACCCGCAGTACTTTAGCCACCCCAGGGATCTTGGCGCTGGCTGTGGCTGCGTCAGCGCAATTGCTTCCCGCCACCAGCATGTGGATTTCGCCGCCGATGTCCAGCGCGGCGGTAATCGTATTCAAGGTGGCCGCTTTCAGCGTGGCATGGTCGTGTTCCGCAACGACGAGTATGTTGGTCATGTTAGATCACCTTGGCGTCATTTCGGAGTTTAGCGACGAGTTCCGCCGCATCGGCCACCTTGATGCCGGCTTCACGCTTGGGTGGCTCGGTCACCTTAAGCGTGGTCAGTTGTGTCACCGGCACGACACCCAGATCATCAGGGCTGAGCGTATCCAACGGCTTTTTCTTGGCTTTCATGATGTTGGGCAGTTTGACGTAGCGGGGCTCGTTGAGCCGCAAGTCGGCGGTCACCACCGTCGGTAGCTTGATCGCCACGGTTTCCAGCCCGCCGTCGATTTCGCGGGTGACCTCGATTTCCTGTTCGCCCAGTGTGAGTTTGGAGGCGAAAGTGCCTTGTCCCCAGCCGAGCAGCGCCGCCAGCATCTGCCCGGTCTGATTGCAGTCGTCGTCGATGGCCTGTTTGCCGAGGATCACCAGGTCCGGCTGCTCACGCTCGACCAAGACTTCCAGCAACTTGGCGACCGTCAGCGGTTCGAGCATGGCGTCGGTCTCGACCAGGACGGCCCGGTCGGCGCCCATGGCGAGTGCCGTGCGCAGCACCTCCTGACACTGGCTGACGCCGATGGAGGCAGCGACAACCTCCGTCGCTTTGCCCAATTCCTTTAGGTGCACCGCTTCTTCCACAGCGATTTCATCGAAGGGGTTCATGCTCATCTTGACGTTGGCGATCTCCACGCCGGAACCGTCCGCCTTGGGGTAAACCTTGACATTGTAGTCGACCACCCGTTTCACGGCGACGAGAATTTTCATATAAATCATCCTCTATTCATAGAGTTATTGGACTCGTTGGCTATCGTGGGTTCAGGGTTGTCCCCGCGACCATTGCCGAGTTCAGCGAAACATTTCGCTACTCTCCTCGATAGGCCGTTATTGAGTGTATTGTTCGCGCATCACCTTTTTGTTGAGCTTGCCGACGCTAGTCTTGGGCAATGCATCCACGAAGACCACACGCTCCGGTACCCCGTACTTGGAAATGACGCCCTTGGCGGCGAAGTCCTGAAGCAAAGCCTTGACATCGGCCTCGCTGGCCTCTTGCCCGGCCTTAAGGACGACTAACGCCAGCGGCCGCTCGCTCCACTTGGGGTCGGGCACGCTGATTACTGCGGTTTCTTCTATCGCGGGGTGTTTGAGGATGAGGTTTTCCAGTTCCAGCGAGGAAACCCACTCGCCGCCAGTCTTGATCACGTCCTTCAACCGGTCGGTGATCTTGAGATAGCCCTCCTCGTCGATTATCCCGATGTCGCCGGTGTGCAGATAACCGCCGTGCCACAACGCTTCGGAATTCCTCGGGTCTTTGAGATAGCCCTGAGTCAACCAAGGCGCGCGGACCACGACCTCGCCGGGCGTCTTCCCGTCGTGGGGCAAATCATTCATGTCCTCGTCCACCACGCGCAGCTCGACCAGCGGTACCGGTAAACCGGTCTTGCAGCGGATGTCCAGTTGCCGCTCCTCGTCCCAGTCCAGCATGTGCGGTTTGAGTTGCGCCACGGTCAAAATCGGGCAGGTTTCCGACATGCCGTAGGCGGTGAACACGTCCGCGCCGCGAGCGCGAGCCTGCCGGGCCAGGGCTTCTGGTAGAGCCGATCCACCGATCATCACTTTCCAATGCGACAAGTCGACCTCGTCCGCGACCGGACTGGCGAGCAGCATTTGCAGGATGGTGGGTACGCAGTGGGAGTAGGTCACTTGTTCCCGCTGAATCAGGCGTAACAGGTGAGCCGGTACGTAGCGGCCAGGATAAATCTGTTTCATGCCCATCACCGTGGCGATATAAGGGACGCCCCAAGCGTGAACGTGAAACATCGGGGTGATCGGCAGATACACGTCGTCGCGGCTGATGTGGCCTTGCCCGCTCCCCGCCAACGCCGACAGCACGCCGAAGGTATGCAACACCAACTGCCGGTGGCTGAAATACACACCCTTGGGCAGGCCGGTGGTGCCGGTGGTGTAGAACGTGGTGGCGCGGGTGTCTTCCGAGAAATCCGGGAACGGGTAGTGGGGATCGCTGGCGGCCAGCAGCGCTTCGTACTCGGCGTCAATCTTTAGGGAGGTTGCTGGAGGCTGATCGGCATCGTTGAGCAATACCAGCTTCTTGACCGGTTCAATCCGGTCGCGGATGGCCTCCAATGTCGGCAGAAATTCGGCATTGATCAGGATCACGTCATCTTCGGCGTGATTAATGGTATAGAGAATCTGCTCCGGAGATAGCCGGATGTTCACGGTATGCAGCACCGCGCCCATCATTGGGATGGCAAAGAAACACTCCAGATACCGGTGACTGTCCCAGTCCATGACCGCCACGGTATCCCCAGGCTTGACGCCTAATCCAGCCAGACCGCTGGCTAGCCGGTGGATGCGTTCGCCCATCTCCCGGTAGGTTTGACGTTTGAAATCGCCGTAAACGATTTCCTGATTGGGAAACTGGCGCAGCGGATTAGCCAGCAGATTTTTGATCAGCAGTGGGTAAGCGTAAGCCGATGGGGTTTTGGCTATGATATTGCTAGTCATTGTTATCCTCTCTCGTTTTGCACTATCGGGTAGGAATCAATAGGTGGCCTTGTACCCTAGGCCCCCGAATAGCCCCGCCACTCAGGTTAAAAGTGCTCTGGCCAGACGATTTTGAAAGGCCACGCACTTTGCCTACTGGCGTACGGGTAACAGTGGCGATGCCCAGCACATGTCAGAGGCAACTCTGGGGTTGCTCGGTTTGCGAGAGTCCGAGGAATAGGTGCCTTTCGCTACTATGGCCATGCCTCGTCGATCAGTGCACCGTTTTCCACATCGTCGCCGCAGCTCTTGCTGCACAACAATCGTGCGAGAGCAAGTCGATCTTCCTATGCTGAGCGAACGTCATTTGCAGAGCGGCGATACCGTTGCGACTGGCGGTTTTAACGGCCCGCTGGGCGCGTGGGTGGCTCAGTACCGGGTCGGGAGCATGCAGAAGCCGAGTTCCTGGGTATCATCACCGCGTCAACCGAGCCGGGTTGGGAGCGACCGACTACAAGTCGGACGGATGACCAGCAGTGCCACGCTTTCGCAGTATTTCGCAGTACCGACCCAATTCGTCGGAATGCGTCGCCGGCGACTCATGCCCGATTAAGAGGCAATAAGCATTGTTAGCAACTCGGCGATCAAAGCTGGCTTGTCTTCGCCTTCGATGGCGATGGTATTGCGGGTCTTGATCAGGACGCGGCCCGGCCCCTTGGTTTCCGCCGTTATCAGTTCCACGCGATTGCGCACCCGGGCGCCGGCCTTGACGGGAGCCATGAAACGTACCCGGTCGAGCCCGTAATTGAGCACTTGGCCCGTGCCTGGCGGGGCGATACCGAGCTGGAGATGGGTGGTGGCGACCAGCGATAGGCACAAAAAGCCATGAGCGATCGTTCCGCCATAGGGACTCTCCCGGGCTGCTCGCTCCTGATCGACATGAATCCATTGGTGATCGCCGGTGCATTCGGCGAATTGATCGATATGCGCCTGGCCGATTTCGATCCAGTCCGAAACCCCCAGCTCACGACCGACAAATTCGCTGATCGTCGCGATGCTGTAGTTTGCTAGAGCCATCTCCTTACCTCTTGATCTGAACGGATTATCAATTACGTCCTAACACTGTAGACGCGCGAGGGAGAAGCTCACCTATCGGTAGATAGGCATTAGGGTTGGGGAGGGGTTAGGGATTTAGGGACTGCGCAGCCCGAGCTGAAAAGCCCCGGCAATAACCGCCGCGCGAAGTTGTTCCTAGTACGGATGCGTAATAGGATCAGATGGTTGTCGCTCAGGACTGTAGATATTCAGAGATAGACCGTCGCTTATCACCCGATAGGTGCGAGGGGTTGGGCGGGAGTTAGAATGGGTTACAGCAACCCCTGTTCGCGGGCTTTGGTGACTGCCTCGGTGCGGTTTCGTGCTTGTAGTTTGCCGAAGATCTGGTGCAAATGCCACTTAGCGGTGCCGATGGAAATCCCCAGCTTGTCGGCGATTTCCTGATTGGTGAGGCCGAAATCCAACAGACGCAGGATCTCGAGTTGGGTTTTACTGACTGGCCCTGCCGGACTATCTGGCAGGGGGGCGGCTTCATGGGAAAAGGTTTGCAAGAGCTCGATGACGAAAGCAGGCGCTACATGGCGTAGTTGCAGTAGCAGCGCGGCTACAGCCGGGCCTTCATCAAGGAAAACCCGCCGGTACCCAGGCGAGGAGGCTAGTGAGAGCGCCTGCGTCAGCCGGTCCAGAGCAGCAGCCCGGTTGCCGGAGGCCCGCTTGCACAGTGCCTGTAGCACGTAAACGGTGATCAGACTGCCGTTCCGTTCTTCTTTGATCGCCGCTGCCTCGAGAGCATTTAAGACTCGCTCCGCTATCCGTGGCTGGTTTTGCGCCAGCAGCAGGCGTGCATAGATCAAACGTTCGAATTCGGAAGGGGATTCGGCCGAGATAGCCGCCTTATCCAGCGTCCGCGCGGCTGCAGCGACATTTCCCTCGCGCAATTGTAGTTCCGCGGCGGCGGCGTCTATCAACCGCCAACGTCGGGGATTTTCGGACTTTTCGGCAAGTTGCCGCGCTGCCGTTAGCGTATCCCAGGCTGCTTCCCGCTCGCCGCTGACATGCTGCAGCTTGGCAAGCGATCGTTGGCCCATCAAGGTGTAATAGACCATTCCCAACTGCTGACAGAGAGCGATGCCGGTGATCAGGTTTCGCCGAGCCGACGCCAAGTCATTGATCTCGTAAAATAAGACCCCCAGTGGCACATAGACCAGACCGGCGACCGCCAGCGACTTACCGCGGACATCCACGTAGCGTTCGACATTTTCGCAGCAGAGCAGCATCGCCTCCCGTAAACGACCTTGGGCATACATCAGCGGCGCCAGGTTACCGAGCGCATCCAGGGTGATTAAGTGATTGCCGAGCTTCTGACTGAGCCGCACGGCTTGGCTTAGCGTTTCGACGGCTGTTTTCCGATCACCAGAGAGGCGTTGCGCATGGCCCAGCAAGCTGAGCGCACAGGTGTGGAAGAAAGATTCACTTTCGCGCAGTTCGTTCAGGGCTTGCCGAGCGAGCACCGCCGCTTTTTCCGGATTGCCCCGATTAATAGCCAGGAACGCCTGGAAAGCCAACAGCGTCGCTTGGTGTGTGGGGGGAATATCGGCGTGCTCGGTCGTGTGCGCGGGTGCGGAATACGCCTCAGCCTCCTCGATCCGGCCACGCAGATATAACAACCAGGCTTTATAGCCGGAAAGGTCGCCATGGGCGCGGATCGTGCTATCGGGCAGCGCCTCCAGCCAGGCTAGCACCGCAGGAAACTCGCCTCGGCATAACATCTCGTCCACATGGATGCGGATCAACGATACGGTCGTGGAAATATCCCCTGCCGCCAGCGAATGTTTGACCGCTTCGGTACCAAAGCCGTTGGCTTGATACCAGGCGCTGGCTTTCCGGTGCAGTGCCGCTTGTTCGTCGGCACTCAGGTCGACCCGCAGAAAATCGGCGAGGAGTTGGTGATAGCGGTACCATTGACGATGGTCATCGAGTCTAATCAAAAACAAATTGGCCTGTTCGAGTTGAGTCAGGACCCATCTACTGTCCGTTCGATCAGTCAATGCATCGCAGAGAGAGGCGCAGAGCCGGTCCAATATTGCTGTTTGGCGCAGAAAGACACGGATTTCCTTCGACTGCTGGCGAAGCACTTCCGCCGCTAGATAATCGATCACATAGCGGTGCTCGCCGCTAAAGGTTTCCACGGCCTCTGCAAGATGATTCACTCCCTCGACCCGCAAATGACCTTGCAAGGAAAGCGCCGCCATCTGGAGTCCGGCGATCCAGCCCTCGGTTCGCGTCTCCAGTACCCTGACGGACTCAGTGTCGAGTTCAAGTCCCATGGTCCGGTTCAGGAACAATGCAGCCTCCTCGTCCGAGAAGCGTAAATCCTCCAGCCCAATTTCGGTGATGCGATCGAGTGCCCGCCAGCGTGGCAAAGGGAGCCTAGGCTCTTCGCGGGTGGCGATGATCAGCCGCAGTTGTTCCGGTAAGTGATTGACAGTAAAGGTTACAGCGGCATCGATCTCCGGGTCCTCAATCACATGATAGTCGTCCAGAACCAGCACGATGGGGGTTGGCACGTCAACGATTTCGTTGAGCAACTGGACCATCAGGGCTTTGGGCGTCGGGGTTTGCAGGGAGCCCAGCAAGGACAGCGGCGCCCGTCCGATTCCCGGCTCGACGATCCGCAGGGCAGCGACCAGATACGAAACGAAGCGTACGAGATCGTTATCGTCCTGATCGAGCGAGAACCAGGCAACCCGGCGGTGGTCATCGCCGGTACCGATCCAGTCGCTGATCAGGGTTGTCTTACCAAAACCGGCTGGACCGGAGATGAGTGTGAGCGGCCCGCTCGCGCCTTCCGCCAAGCGCATTAGCAGTCGGTTGCGGGAAACCAATTGCGACCGTGGCGGTGGAATGCTGATTTTCGTCTTGAGAAGCAGTGAGTATTCAGGTGACGACACTGAGTAACCCGATACTGTCAATTGATCGGCGGCGAAATAATCGTGCCCTGCAGTCCAGCGCTTTCGCGGTGCTTAGGGTGCATTGGGGTGCGGGTGACTTGCTGCCACATCTCAAAGGCTTGTTGGCAAGTGACTCCCATAGCAGTGTAGTTTATCCAGGCGGAATAGCGCGGGGGGTTGTCGATTCGGATTGCCTGCTACGCGAGATTGTCCAGCGGCAGAGTGGGGAGCCGGCGATGTGCCGCCATCGGGGCCGGCGGCCAGTCACTGCCGTACGGGAATCGATCCGGTCGTTCGGCGTATTCCAGCGCCTCGCGCAGCCGTTCGACCGTCCGTTACAACCGCCCCCGCCCGGTCAGTGTCACGGGCACAGGACTCGCCTCCGACGAAGAGCCAGTCCGGTCGGCCTAAACTTTGGTGTTCTGGTAGATGACCTTGACGGCGTCCGAAAACTAGAGATAACCGCAGTGGGCGATCACGAAGTTCGTTTTGGGGTAATTGAGCCGTGCCGGGGGGTTGCCATCATTGCTGTTGGCGGGTCGATTGATGGTTCCAGCCAGGCCAGTTCACCTGAAATTCGCGCCGACTGGCATCAGGCCAAGTGACCTCGATCATGCGAGTGTTGCCACAGTCACGCGCCAATAGCACGGTGGATGCGCGAGTGCCATAGCCCGGCGCGGTGATGAAGATCGGCGATAGCCATCGTTCCCATTCTAGCGAGACGCCGGTATGAGGTAGTTCGGCATCGGGCGCGGATGTGCGGTCCTCTAATAGTTGCAGCAATTCATCTGGTGCCAGGTCAGTGCGTCGGTTCAAGAGTTGGCGCAGGGCCGCGCGACTCCGCTCTACCTTGGGCCAGGGCGTATCCAGAAAGTGATTGCTAAGACCGTACAGACCGGGTTCCAGTGCTCGGGCCGGTCCCGCGTAATTGGCGTAATAGAACAAACCTTCTGCATCGCCTAGCAATAGGTTGAAACCATTATAATCGTCGGCGTCCTGGATCAGCCGATCCAAATAAGCGCGCGCTGGTTCATCGCTCTGCAAGTAGTCGCCGACCAACCGACCGCGCGAGGGCGCATTGGGTGCTTGTCGGGTTGGGTCGCGGTAGTTGGTCAGCGCGGCAAAGCGACCGGTGCGAGTGATGCCCAGCCAGGTTCCCCCAGCCTTAAGATCACGGCCGGCCATTACCTGCGGGGCGTCATCCCAGAAAGCCAGCGGCGTGGCAGGTCGGTCGTAAAATTCGTCGCGGTTGGCCGCAACCAGTAACCGATAGCCCGGATGACAGCGGTAAGCGACCAGAATCAAGCACATGACCGTTCAGGATTGGCGATCGGGGTGACTGTCGGCGGGGCGGTTGTGTCGATCTCATCGAAAATCTTGATGATGTCGATCGCCATCGCCATGCGAATAAGCTGCGACAGGGTATCGGCTCGCATTTTCTGCATGACCTTGGCGCGATGGACTTCCACAGTTTTACGGCTCAAGGTCAAGGTTTGAGCGATTTCCCGGTTCGATAGGCCATTTACCACTCGATGCAGCACCTCCTGTTCCCGAGGCGTCAGTGTATCGAATCGGTCCAGCAATTGCCGACGCCGTGCATGGATCTGACGCCGCAGCCGATCCTCAGCCAGAGCGTTGTGGACGCAGTCCAATAACAGCTGGTCGTTAAAAGGTTTTTCGATGAAATCCAGCGCACCTTGTTTCATGGCAGCCACCGCCATCGTCACGTTGCCGTGGCCGGTGATGACAACGACCGGGACATCGATGCCGCATTCGCGTAGATGTTGCTGGGCGCTCAAATCATTACGGCCAGGAATGCGGATGTCCAACAGCAAACAGCCCGGCGTGTCGGATCGATAACCGGCCAGGAATGCGTCGGTATCGGCAAAGACTAACGACCGCAATCCCACCGATTCCAGCAGATGCCGTAATGAGTCACGGAGTGCCGGATCATCGTCCACGACGTAAACCAACGGAGTATTGTGCGCGCTCACGACGTACCGACCCCGATTTTGGCAAGTGGCAACACCACGTTAAAGGTTGCGCCATAGCCGATATTGTTTTCGGCCCATAACCGACCTTCATGGCTTTCCACTAGTGAGCGGCTGATTGCCAGCCCCAAACCTAAACCGTCGGGTTTGGTCGTGTGAAAGCGCTGAAACAATCGCTCGGTGTCTCCGTCCGGTAGTCCTGGTCCTTGATCGCGAATTCGGACCAGCACCCAGTCCGATCCGTCGCGTTCGGCCACTACCACGATAGCACCGGCTTCAAGTTCCGGATGCGGGCCAGCCTCGATGGCGTTATGCAATAGATTGAGCAATACCTGCTCGATCTCGATCGGGTCGCCGCTCACTTTGGGCAACGGCGACAACGGCAACTGGAGTTCGAGCCGAAGCCGTCGTTTGCGCGCGTCCGCTTTGCATAGATCGACCACGTCGATCAGCAACTGCATTAAATCGACCGCGACTGAGCTGATCGGTTTTTTGCGAATGAGCCTGCGCAAGCGTTTGACCAGTTCGCTGGCCCGGCAGGCTTGATTGGCGATTTTGTCCAGACGCTCGCGCAGTACGGCCGGCGGTGGCGTCTCAACCTCCAATTGTCGCTGGCTGCCATGGGCGTAAGTGACGATGGCGGCCAGCGGCTGGTTCAGCTCGTGAATGAGACCCGACGTCATCTCGCCCAGTAAGAGCAAACGACCGGCATGGGCCAACTCTGCGCGACGGGCGATTTCGGCTTCTCGCCGAGACAGCGCGGCGGCTAATAACTGGCCTAACGCATAAAGAAAGTGATGATTTTCCTCATCGGGAATCTGGGTGACGAAAACGCCGAGAACCAGCAGGTCGTTGGCGTTCACTAGCAACGGCAATAATAGTAGAAGGCTATCGTCCGGCAGCACGAAAATTTCACGCGTTGCCGCCATGCTGTTGTCCAATCCGTCGATAGTCACCCGCTGGGCCAAGGTGGCGAGCAGGGTATGCAAGGTTTTATTGCAATCGGTCTCGAAACTCAGCGCTTGCCAGTCACCTTGTGCGTACACGGTAGGCGGTTCATCGGTGCTCTGCCTAAAGAGGAGGCCGCGCTGGCCACCGCAGGTGTGCAAGCCCGCTACCGTCTGTTCGAGCAGTGTCTCCAACAGGCTATCGCGCAAGGCCAGCACGCTGATATTCACAAGCAACTCGATCCGATGGAGCGAGAGCGGGCTGCAGCGGCGTTCGATCAGGAACGGTGGCGGTGTGTCGTTACAGAGTTCCTGTGTAAAGGCCATTGTTGAGGGCAATAATTTGATCGCCGGGAGAAGTCGCATATCCTGTATGCAGGCCCAAATTTAGGCCCGCTGAGGCGGACCGATAGCATATACCTCACCATTCAAAATTTCGAGTAACCCGTCATTGCTAGAGGAGAATCCTGACATGACCGCAACCGTTTCCGCCGAAGACGCTCTCGTATTGCGCCAGGATGAAGCCGGTGTCGCCACGCTGACTCTCAACCGTCCCAAGCAGTACAACGCATTGTCACAGGCCATGCTGGGAGCATTGCAAGTGGCCTTGGATACCATCGCTGTCGATAAAACGATTCGAGTCGTGGTGATTGCCGGAGCCGGTCCAGCATTTTGCGCCGGCCACGATCTCAAGGAAATGCGCGCCCAGACTGACCCCGCTTTTCATCAAGCACTGTTTGCCCAGTGTGGGCGGGTCATGTTGACTATCAACCGTTTGCCGCAACCGGTGATTGCCCGCGTGCATGGCATCGCTACTGCCGCCGGTTGCCAATTGGTCGCGGCCTGCGATCTTGCCGTCGCCTCTGACAATGCTCGTTTTGCCACGTCCGGCATCAATGTTGGCCTGTTCTGTTCCACGCCTGCCGTGGCGTTAAGTCGTAATTTGGGCCGCAAGCAGGCGTTAGAGTTGTTGTTGACTGGCGATTTCATCGACGCGCCAACTGCCATGCAATTTGGATTGGTGAACCGGGTGGTGCCGTTGGACCGATTGGACGCTACCGTATGGCAATTGGCTGATTCCATTTGTAATAAGTCGCCACTGTCTATTGCCATGGGTAAGGAATTGTTCTATCGGCAATTGGAATTAAGCTTGGAAGTGGCCTACGCTTGTGCGGGTGAAACCATGGCTTGCAACATGAATAGCGAGGACGCCCGTGAGGGTATCGACGCGTTCATCGCTAAACGCCAGCCGGAGTGGAAAGGTTATTGATAACCATATCTTTCACAGGGCTAACCCCGAAGCCACCATAAAGACCATCCAATGGAGGACCATTGTTCCCATGAGTGCCAATACACACAATCCCTATGCCATGAATCTGGACCAGAATGCCGCCAATTACGTGCCGCTCACCCCGTTGACCTTCATCGAGCGCGCCGCTGCCGTGTATCCCCGTCGCACCGCCGTGGTGCACGGTCCGGTTCGGCGCAGTTGGGGTGAAACCTACGCGCGTTGTCGGCAGTTGGCGTCGGCTCTGCAAAAACGCGGCATCGGCTTTGGGGATACAGTAGCGGCCATGCTACCCAACATTCCCGAGATGTTTGAACTGCACTTCGGCGTCCCGATGACCGGAGCGGTGCTCAACACGCTGAATATTCGTCTGGATGCCGAAGCGATTGCGTTCATGCTCGAACACGGTGAGGCCAAGTTTTTGTTCACCGACCGTGAATTCTCCGAGACCATCAGCAAGGCGCTGCGCTTGATAGATCCATCGAAGCGCCCTCTGGTGATCGATGTCGATGACCCGCAATTCGTCGGCGGCGAAAACCAGGGACAATTGGATTACGAAACTCTGCTTGCCGAAGGTGACCCGAATTTTGCTTGGCAAACCCCGGCCGACGAGTGGCAGGCCATTACCTTGAACTACACTTCCGGCACTACCGGCAATCCCAAAGGCGTGGTCTACCACCACCGAGGGGCCTACCTGAATGCGGTTTGCAACGCGATGGTATGGGACATGGGCTTGCACCCGGTCTATTTGTGGACCTTGCCAATGTTTCACTGCAACGGTTGGTGTTTCCCCTGGACCATCGCCGCGACCGTCGGTGTCAATGTCTGTCTGCGCCAAGTCCGCGCCGATATGGTTTTCGACTTGATCAAGCAGGAGAAGGTCAATCACTTCTGCGGGGCGCCGATTGTACTGAACACGCTTAAGAATGCCACGGATGAGATGAAGGCCGGCATCAATCATGCGGTGAAGGTGATGACTGCCGGCGCGGCACCCCCGGCGGCGGTGATCGAAGGCATGGAGAAAATGAACTTTAAGGTCACCCATGTCTACGGCCTGACCGAAACCTATGGGCCGTCGGTGGTTTGCGCTTGGCACGACGAGTGGGACGAGTTGAGTCTCGAGGAGCGGGCCGTACTCAAATCACGCCAAGGGGTGCGTTATCCGATGCTCGAGGGGCTGATGGTGGCCCATCCCCAAAGCCTGGAGCCGATGCCCAAGGACGGCAAGAGCATCGGTGAAATTTTCATGCGCGGTAATAACGTCATGAAAGGTTACTTGAAAAATCCCGCCGCCAGCGATGAAGCGTTTGAAGGCGGCTGGTTCCACAGCGGCGACCTGGCGGTCTGGCACGAGAACGGCTACATCGACATCAAGGACCGCTCGAAGGACATCATCATCTCCGGGGGTGAGAACATCTCCACCATTGAGGTGGAGGACGTGCTGTACCGGCATCCGGCGGTGCTGGAAGTAGCGGTGGTGGCACGACCCGACGAGAAATGGGGTGAAACCCCGTGCGCGTTCGTCACCGTCAGGCCGGGCATGGAACACGTCACCGAGGAGGAGATCATCGAGTTCTGCCGCAGTCAGTTGGCGCGGTTTAAGGTGCCGAGGACAGTGGTGTTCGGGCCGCTACCCAAGACTTCGACCGGTAAGATGCAGAAGTTCATTCTGCGCGATCGGGCCAAGGCGCTTTAAATCCATACCAGGACTCCCCTATCCTCAAATGTGAGAGATGAGGGGAGGGTTTGTTTTCTGACTGTTGCCTCCTGTTCATTCCGCAGCATGTCCAGAGAACCGGACTGCGGGGCATACCGTTCGGTGTTGCCCTGGCAGTCCGGTTTTTTAGCGTGAATCCGGCATGGTTTCTTGCCGAAGCGACAGGGGAGGGGGAAGAATAAAACAAACATAAAAAATCCCTTCCTCGTCCGAGAAAGGGATTGGTTTGAAACCGCGCTGTGCTGCCCGCCCAAGCGTTGCGGTGGGCAGCAGCCACGGGTTCTTAATGCGGCGCGACCGCCCGCCGGACTTCTTCTAGCGAGTTGGGGTCGTCCAGGGTGGATAGATCGCCCGGATCGCGGCCTTCGGCCAATGCCTGAATCGACCGCCGCAGCAATTTACCGGAACGAGTCTTGGGCAGGGCGCTGACGAAGTGGACGTTGTGAGGCTTGGCCACCGCTCCCAACAGCTCCTGGACTTTGCTGATAATCTCTTTCTCCAGCCGCTCAGTGGCACCCGGCGCATTGAGCTGGGACGGGTCTTTCAACCGGGCAAAACCGATCGGCACTTGGCCTTTGACTTGATCGGCCAAGCCGACCACCGCCACCTCGGCCACCGCCGGATGCGCCTGAATCGCCTCTTCGATCTCACGGGTGCCCAAGCGATGGCCCGCGACGTTGATCACGTCATCGGTGCGGCCCAGGATGAAGAAATAGCCGTCCTCGTCGCGTACCGCCCAATCGGAAGAGGTGTACAGCATCTCCTTAAAGCTGGAGAAATAGCTTTTGACGAAGCGCGAGTCGTCGCCCCATACCGTGCTCAGGCAGCCGGGTGGCAATGGCGGTTCCACCACCAGCACGCCTTTCTCGCCGCGTGGCACCTCTTCGCCAGTGCCTTCGTTGATGACCCGGATGTTGTAACCGTAAACTGGGAAGCCCGGCGAACCGAAACGGTTGGGCTTGAGATCGACGCCCGGCAGATAGGACAACATCGGCCAGCCGGTCTCGGTCTGCCAGTAGTGGTCGATGACCGGAATTTTCAGTGCGTCGGTGATCCAGCGTGAGGTCGGCTCATCCAACGGCTCGCCAGCTAGGAACAGATAGCGCAGGCACGACACGTCGTGCGCCGTCATGTACTTCTGGTCCTGGGATTTCAACACTCGCACCGCCGTCGGCGATGAGAACATCGACCGCACCTGGTATTCGTTGACGATCTTCCACCAGATGCCAGGATCCGGGCGGATGGGGAGACCTTCATAGAAAATTGTGGGACAGCCGTGGATCAATGGCGCGTAAACGATGTAGGAGTGACCCACCACCCAGCCGATATCGGAGGTGGCGAACATGGTCTCGCCAGGGTTGATGTGATAGAGATGCTTCATGGTGGAGGCCAGCGCCACCGCGTAGCCGCCGACATCGCGCTGCACGCCCTTGGGGATGCCGGTGGTGCCGGAGGTGTAGAGGATGTAGCTCGGCTCGTTGGACTCCAGCCAGGTGATCGGCACCTCGGCGTCCATGTGCTGGGCGCGTAGCGTCCCGTAATCCAGGTCGCGGCCCTCGACCAGCTTCAAGCCCTTGTCCAGACCTCGGTTGCAGATCACGACTTTTTCCGGCGGGAACTTGGCCAGGCTGCACGACTCATCGACCAGGTGCTTGTAGGGGACCGGCTTACCGCCGCGCATGCCCGCGTCGGAGGTGACCATGACCTTGGGTTTGGCGTCGTCGATGCGCACCGCCAGGTTATAGGCCGCGAACCCGCCGAACACCACCGAGTGAATCGCGCCGATCCGGGCGCAGGCCAGAATGGAGAACAGCGCTTCGGCGATCATCGGCATGTAGATGATGACCCGGTCGCCCTTGCCCACGCCCAGCGATTGCAACACAGCCGCGAACCGGTTGACCTCGCGATGCAGCTCGGCATAGGTGTAAATGACGGTCTCGTCGGTTTCCGTCGAGATGTAGATCAGTGCCCGCTGGTCGGCGCGATCAGCCAAATGCCGGTCTATGGCGTTATAGCAAAGATTGGTTTCACCACCAACAAACCATTTGCAAAACGGCGGATTGCTGTAATCGCGCACTTTCTGCGGCGGCTTGTGCCAGTGGATCAGCTTGGCCTGTTCACCCCAGAAACCCTCTGGATCGTTGATGGACCAGCGATGGAATTCTTCGTAATTCATTGTGTCAGCACCCTCCGGTTAGTGGTTTCAAATCGCGACATTATGTTGTCGTCGAATAATAGTAGTTGCTCGGTGAAAAATTTCCTGCAAGCCGTCCCCAAGCTGCTCGGGGACGGCACAAATGGCTTTTTACGGGTTACTTGGCCTTCAGCAAGTCTTCGATACTGGCGCGTTCTTCGCGCAGCTCTTGCTCGGTGGCTTTCATTTTCTCGCGGCTGAACTCATCGATCGGCAGACCTTGGACGATCTGGTAGTCACCGTTCTTGCAGACGCACGGATAAGAATAGATCACACCTTCGCCGATGCCATAGGAGCCATCGGACGGTACTGACATGCTGACCCAGTCACCGTCCGGCGTGCCGAGCGCCCAGTCGCGCATGTGGTCGATGGCTGAGGAAGCAGCCGAGGCGGCGGAAGAGGCGCCGCGGGCCTTGATGATGGCGGCACCGCGCTGCTGCACGTCGGGGATGAAGGTGTTGCGATACCAGCTCTGGTCAACGAGCGAAGTGGCCGGCTGGCCCTTGACAGTGCATTGTCCGATATCGGGATACTGGGTCGAGGAGTGGTTGCCCCAGATCGTCATTTTCTTGATATCGTTGACGTGCGATCCAGTCTTTTCGGCCAATTGGCTCAACGCCCGGTTGTGGTCCAGCCGGGTCATGGCGTGGAATCGGCGGCGATCCCGATCCGGAGCGTTGCTGGCGGCGATCAAGGAATTGGTGTTGGCCGGGTTCCCGACTACCAGCACCCGTACATCGGCGGCGGCGTAGTCGTTGATCGCCCGACCCTGCGGCCCGAAGATGGCGCCGTTGGCGGTCAGCAGATCCTTACGCTCCATGCCGGGGCCACGGGGCCGGGCACCGACCAGCATGGCGAAGTTAGCGTCGGTGAAGGCGGTTTTCAGGTCATCAGTCGGCACCACGCCGGCCAGCAAGGGAAACGCGCAGTCGTTCAGTTCCATCACCACGCCTTGCAGGGCTTGCAAGGCTGGAGTGATTTCCAGCAGTTGCAAGATGACCGGCTGATCCGGACCCAACATGGTGCCCGAGGCGATCCGAAACGCCATGGCGTAGCCGATGTTGCCAGCGGCACCGGTAATGACGACGCGGACGGGTTGTTTCATGCTTGTGCTCCTTAAAGATACGGTTAGGGATAACACGATTGTGGGTGATGAGAGACCGACCGCGCGGTTGTGGCACGCAGCCGGGGGTTGGGATAGCGGTAGCGAGTGGGCGATGCTCCAAGAGCGCGATCACTCGTGTGTTGGGTCAATCCGGCCAAGGGAACACGCAACTGAGCAGCGGAAAGCTTTGCCGCCGCCAATAGTGATGCGGATTTTGAAGAAAACCAATAGGTTTTGTTGGCTGGGCAAACGTTATGAATCGCCATGTTCCGCGCTGGCGCGGCGACCGCGAGCAGAGCAGCCAAACCCTCGGCTTGCTCCTTGGGGGCGGCGGTCGGAACCGCGAGGATTATTGATTATAATACGCCGTTGCCTACCTGCGGCGGTGGCGGTTTGATTTCCATCCAAATAGTACCGTAGATCACCGCGATTTGAAACGAATGCCGGTTTGTCCCCAGGAGTTTCCGTTACCATGAGCCGTTCTCTCACCACAGGCGCCGGCTATGTGCTGACCGGCCTGCGTTGGTTACCCAAAGCCGGCCTACGCGGTTTCGTGGTCTTGCCATTGTTGATCAATACCCTGTTGTTCGGCGGCGGCATCGGGTGGGGCGCCAGCCAGATGGACCGTCTCGATCGGGCCGTGCAAAGCGGGTTGCCGAGCTGGTTGGGCTGGTTGCATTGGCTGTTGTGGCCCCTATTCGTTCTGACTGTGCTGATAGTCGTGTTTTACGCATTTTCCTTAGTCGCCAACGTCATTGCCGCGCCGTTTAACAGCCTGTTGGCCGAACGGGTCGGAAAAATGATCGCGACCCCCGATTCCGCCCCGCCACCGTCGACCGAACCCGGCTGGCGGGACTTGCTGCTCTCACCGTTCACTGAATTGCATAAGTTGTTGTATTTCGTGGGTTTGGCGATCCCATTGCTGGTGTTGTCGTTCGTGCCTGTGGTCAACGTCGCCGCGCCGGTTTTGTGGGCGATATTCACTTCCTGGACGCTGGCGCTGGAGTACGCCGACTATCCCCTCGGAAATCGCAACATCCGATTCCGAGAGCAACGCCGGTTACTGCGTCGCTATTGGCCGCTGACCCTCGGTTTCGGGGGCATGACCCTGGTGTTGACCTTGGTCCCGGTGCTGAACTTTTTCGTGATGCCGGCGGCGGTGATCGGTGCCACCCTGATGTGGAACCAGGAATTGTCGGATTCGCGATGAGCGATGCCAGCGACTGGCCGGCTCGAATCCTGAGGGTTTTTTATACTGGCCTGTTGTACTTGGCGTTGCCAATGGTCTGGTTGCGATTGTACTGGCGCGGTCGTCGCGACCCTGACCATCGTCGGCGCTGGGCCGAGCGACTCGGTTTCACTCCACCCTTGCCACAGCGTGGGTGCCTGTGGGTTCACGCGGTGTCGGTGGGGGAGACCCGCGCCGCCTTGCCTTTGATACGTGCCCTGCAGGCCCGTTATCCCGCAACGCCGCTGCTGGTGACGACTACCACCCTGACCGGTTCGCGCCAAGTTCAAGAAGCACTGGGTGATCGGGTCCATCATGCCTACGCGCCTTACGACCTGCCCGACGCCGTGCGGCGGTTTCTGCAACGAACCCGGCCCCAACTGGCGGTGATCATGGAAACCGAACTGTGGCCCAATCTGCTGCGGCGGTGCGCGGCTACCGGGATTCCGGTGGTGATCGCCAACGCCCGGCTATCGGAGCGTTCAGCGCGCGGCTATACCCGGATTCAGCGCCTGACCGCCGCAATGCTGCGCGATGTCGCCCTGATCGCCGCGCAGGCCGACGCCGATGCCGAGCGTTTCCGCGTCTTGGGCGCTCCGCGTGTGCGGATGGTCGGTAACCTCAAGTACGATTTGACGTTGCCGGACGAATTGCCGACGCGAGGGCGGCAACTGCGCCGGGAGTTGTTGGGCGAACAGCGGCCGGTTTGGATCGCCGCCAGCACCCACGCCGGCGAAGAAGCGCAGATCTTGGAAGCCTTCGCATGGGTTCGGCCGCGTTGGCCGGAACTGCTGTTGCTGCTGGTGCCGCGCCACCCGGAGCGGTTCGACAATGTAGCGACCTTGTGCCAAGAGCGTGGCTTTAAGCACATTCGGCGCAGCGAACGGCAGCCCTGCGCGCCGGATACTGCCGTTTTTCTCGGCGACAGCATGGGCGAATTGCTGCTGTTCTATGCTGCCGCCGATCTCGCCTTTGTCGGTGGCAGCCTGGTACCGACCGGCGGTCACAACGTGCTGGAACCGGCCCTGCTCGGGTTGCCGGTGATCTTTGGCCCGCACATGTTCAATTTCAGCGAAGCCGGACAGCGTTTGCTGGAGGCGGAGGCGGCTTGGCAAGTCGCCGACGCGGCGGCTCTGGCAACCCTCATGGATCGGTTGTTGGCTAATTCCGAATTGCGCCAAATCGCCGGCCAGCGCGGCCGGGCGGTGGTGGAATGCCATCGCGGGGCGTTGCGGGCCTTGCTGGATTGCGTCGAGATGCTACTGGCTCGCCCAAACTCTGGGTAAGCTAAACGCGAGTATCCCGTCTCCTACTCCTCAGTCTTAGGGATTTGGGATCGATGGAGGAAGATAGCAATGCGTGAACAGCGGGCCTTTACCTTGATCGAACTAATCGTTGCCTTGGCACTGGCGGTGACGGTGCTGACGCTAGGAGTGCCAAGCTTTCGGGATCTGATTCGCAATAATCATTTCCTGACGAAAGTAGATGAGCTGGTCGCCGCGCTGCAACTGACCCGGTCGGAGGCAGTCGAGCGCGGGGTCCGTGTTACGCTGTGTAAGAGTGCCGACGGAACGACTTGCGCCGCTGATGGCGGTTACGACCAAGGTTGGATCGTGTTCGTCGATCCCAACAATAATGGCGCGGTGGATGCGAATGAAGAAATGGTTCGCGTGTTCGAAGGGATGTCCGCCGGAGTTGGCGTGACTCTGACCGGCAACACGCCGGTTGCAAGGTATGTTTCCTATACCGCCGATGGGGTGGCGAGACTTGCCAGCGGCGCTTTTCAAGCTGGCACGCTAACCGCTTGCATGCCACCCAAGGCCCGTCGGATCGTAATCAGCAGCGTGGGTCGGGTGAAAGTGACCGAAGCGACCTGTATATGATGAGCAAGATTAGCAAAGCTTGTGATGACTTTATTTAGCAGAAAAGCTATGGACAGAGGTTTCACCCTAATCGAAGTGATTGTCACCCTTCTGGTTTTGTCCGTGGGATTGCTCGGTTTAGCGGGTTTGCAGCTCCACGCCTTGCAACATACTCATTCCAGCTATCAGCGCACTTTAGTGAACATTCAAGCGCTAGATATGGCAGAACGAATGTGGACCCATTTGGCGGAACCGCTGGCGGAGATGAAGGAATGGCAAAAGCTGAATCAGGCGTCACTGCCGGAATGGCAGGGGGTGGTCACCGTTGCGCCCGATGAGCCCAGTGATTATTTGATCAATATCTCTTGGAAAGATTCGCGTATTGACGAGTCCCAGGTATTTTCCTTTGTCTATCGACTACGGTTGCCTAAATTGGATTAGCCGTTATCGGCATACCGAGATTTGGTGTGGCGAAATGAACAGGATCATTCGCAATCGAAATAATGGTTTTACGCTGATTGAAATTCTGGTGGCTTTATCGATCAGCCTGGTTTTGATTGGCGGTATGTTTAGTGTTCTACTGAGCAGCAAGCAGTCTTATCTCAGAAAGGATAGTCTTAACCAAATGCAGGAGAATTTGCGGGTTGCATCGAATTTACTCCGAAACGTTTTGAGTATGACAGAATCGGTCCGGGAAGGGAGCCATCAGGATGGGATTATTGTCGCCTACAGTGGAGGGACTGGTGTTTTCAATTGCCTGGGGCAACCGGTCTCTGCTGGTACCATCATCAGTTATTTTTATGTCAAGAAAAGTGCCTTGTACTGTAGTTCAGCCTATCCGATCGTGCCAGGATCGCAGCAGCCGTTGGTAGAGGGTATCGCGGCAATGCAGGTTCAATATGGGATGGATTCGGATGACGATGGTCAGGTGGATGGCTATGCCGAATCACCGGGAGATTTAGATGCGATTGTTAGCGTCCGAATCACGCTGCGGTTGCTGGATTCGGCTTCTCCGCAGCAGCCCGAAGTGACGCTGACCGTGGCAATGCGTCCCAGGATTTTTTCCCGGCTAAAAGGAAGTTTCTAGTGAAAACCAGAGCCTTGCAGGAAGGGGGAGTGTTGATCATCAGTCTGATTATTTTGCTGGTGATGACTCTGCTCGGAGTGAGCGCCATGACGGGTTCGGACTTACAGGAGCGGATGGTGGGTAATCAGAAACGGATGATCCAAGCGTCGATGGCAGCCGAATCCGGGGCTATCCTGGCGTTGCAGTGGCTGCGGACGCATCCCGAAGCTTGGGGTGATGCGAAAGCTTGGCAGGCGGGTGATGAGGCGTTGCCCTCCAGGCCGTCTTCGTCGCCAAATTTTGGCAACGCGGTTTTTTGGATCGAGAGCATCCGTTTTGAAGGGGATACTGCCGTGATCGTCAGCCGGGGTGGAGTGTTGGTGGTTGATAGGATCATCAGTCAAAGTGCCGTGTCAGTAACCTTAAAAAGCGAGGATTACGGAGACGACCTTCACCCTGTTGCGGCTTTGCCAGCCAGTGATGAAACCAGGACAGGAGTCGGTGCCCACGGTAACAGTATGCTCGGCGTCCAGATTGGTGTGACCGGAGCAAATGGCACAGACGCCAAAAACATAGTTACGGACGATATGAATCGGCATAACCAGGATGTTTTCACCGATGGTATCAATGATAGCGGTCAGCTCGTGATTGTGGATAAACTCCCGCCCGAGAAGCCAATGAAAAGCAAAGTGCTTGCTTGGAGGCAATTAAGCACGTACGGAATGTAACCAGATCAAACTGCTCAGTTAGCGGTTCCAGCATTCGTCAACTGTTTTGCCGGCGGCCTGCCCCTTGACACCGCTACTGCTGAGCGTCAAGGTGCCGCAGGCTTCGCTGGCTTGGGCACCTGTGGGAGCTGCTTGAAGGGTATAGGCCGACGCCGTGATGTTGGCGAAGTTGTTGCCCAAAGGTTGAATGTTGTAATACTTGATCGCCCCTTCCTTTGGTGATGCTTGCAAACTAGTTGGCATGCCTAACAAAGTGAGCGAAGTCGTGGCCGAGCCATCAGCCTTCTTATTATAGGCGCCACGCTCGGTATAAATCCGTTCCATGTATTGAGCTGCTTCGAGTAGCACCGTTTTAGCATCCGCGCGGCGAGAGCGCATCACGGACCCTTGATAAGAAGGATAGGCGATTGCCGCGAGAATGCCGATGATCGCCAAGACGATCATCAGTTCGACCAGAGTGAAGCCAGAATGTAATAAGCTCTTGTTGCGCACGTTTGTCTTCCTGTCCCAGCACGGGGCGCGGCTCGAACCGCCCCCTAGCTGTTACTGTAATTGCCGCCACGAAGTCCGTTTGAAGCCACTCCCGCAAAATTGAGAATCTGTTACCGCGTCGGTTTCAGTATAGAGCGAGCCATTAGTACAACTGAAGGTCTTCTTGATAACAGATTTGCCCTCATTGCAATAGGGGGTGCCCATGGAAGTCATACCGCAAACAGATGGTGGTTCGCTGGCTTCGCCCAGCCGTTGTATTCCTGAAACAACGACCTTCTCCGAGTAGCTACCAAAATTGGAGTGGTCGCTCGCATTAACCACCTGATCTCTATTGAGATCAAAAGTCTCAGTCGTGGTGCGGCCGCCGGATGTGGCGTCGATTTCCATCACCCAACTCGAACCGCCGGCGCTACATGCGTCGGTACTGGGGATTTTGGTGTTGAAAAGCACCCGTTCACCACCGGTGAAGAGCGCCGTCTCTGTAACGCGTTCACCTTGTTGCGTACCCGAAGGCGGTTGCAGCAAATCCAGATACCAACCCTTCTGGGTATCCCAGTTGATCGCAATGGTCGAGACATCCCGAATGCCATACCGATAGGCACCAAATATTTCCGTCGTTTCTTTTGTGATGGTTTGTTGTTGCAGCTGGGAGCGACCAGTGACGGTCCAGTTCGGGTCCGCTTCGGTGTTGTCCCTGATACCGTATAGTGTCTGGGTCTTTTTATCCGCTGGGTCGTCGATATAAGCTGCATCGCCGTAGATATACCGGCCCGTGCCGAACACCACGATATATCCGCTAACAGGGTGCTGCATAACGGCCGGCTGGACCGATATCGGCTGCGCGTTACCGCTGGAGTCCTTGGCTTGGAAAATCGCTCTCGCCGTCCAGTCAGCAGGGGTGGTGGAACTCAAATCAAAGCGCCACAGATGGCCTTGCATGTCGCCTGCGTACAGCATATCAGCTTTGAAATCAAAGTCTAAGTCGCCGGTCATGCCCTTGATTCGGTTAAGACCTCCTGGCATCGCAAGCGCGTTGTCGCTGCTGGGAGTGTGGGTTGTCGGTACGGTCATACTGTTGGTAGCATGGATGACGAAATAGTCTGTCCCTTCGTCCCAACCATCCGAAAGATCGGGATTGATCTTGATGAGAAACAGTTTTGCATTCCTCGCGTCGAGCGCAGGGTTGGTCTTGCAGATGGGTAATCCCGTTGCGGGATCCTTGTCATAACGAGAACCCAAGGTGCTATCACAGGTATGGCTTTCATAACCATTGCCGATGACAACATACCAATTGCCGTCGTTCAGCCGCACGATCAATGGTTGCCCGGTCGCATAACCGAGTTCCGGGTGCGTGAATTCCCACATTACCTTGCCGCTGCCGAAGCTAGCCGGATTGGTTACATCTAGCGCGTATACCGCTTTACCCCCAACGCCGAGAGTGCCGACTAGGACAGATTTCCAATCGGCTTCGCTGCAAGAGGTATTGGGTGCGTTAAGACAGACATCGCCAACAGCGACGGAGCCATCCACGTAATACTGATGCGGTAGACCCTTGCGCGTCAGATCGGAGAGTTTGTTGGCGCCTACTCCGCTGAAAACGGCGCGCGGAATGTAAGCGAATCGCTCGACTCCCGTTTTTGCGTCAAACGCGTGCAGCATGCCATCGTTGGCGCCAGCATAGATCATCGGGTCGCGCGTCTGCTTGACATCAGTCACAAATCCAGAATAACCGGCAAGATCGCTTGCCGCGCTGTAACCCAAGTCTTGGTTACCCACGAAAATGGGGGAGGAGTTGATGATATCGCCAAGGACAGGTTTGTCGTTGGACCCCGTGACCACTGTATCCGCGTTCCGTTTGCGAAACGTGCCGCTGGCTTCGCTTTTGCAGGGCGGCGTTGTGCAACCGGTCCAGTCGCGTTTGCCACGGACGTAATAGAGCGTGGCTTGTCGATCATCGGCAGTTATCAGGCTTGTGCTAAGGTTAAGAAAAGCCTTTTCTGGGTCGCTAAAGTTTGTCCACAGAAATTCAAAGCCACCTTCCTTTTTATCCAAGACTGTCGGATTTGTTGGATCAGAATAATCGTCGGCAGGTCGGTATGAGAAAATCTTGCGATCTGACTCTTGCGGAATCAGCGTAGCGGCGTCGAAAATAACTGTCGCGGTATCGATTTCTCCCGTCGTTTTGTCGATTGGATAAGCGATCAGTTGTCCAAACCAATAACGAGGGCTGAACTTGGCCTGATAAATTCTATCCGGCGCTTGAGCATAGCCGGAGTTGGTCGCGGCGGCGGAAGACGAACTGGTCTGCTCGACCGCCATCTCGAACGCCTTGTCGAGGACACGGGCAAGGGTACCCGCGTTGGTCACAGGAAAATAGTTGCGCGGTTCTTTGGGATTACCCTCGCTATCCCTGATGATATTGCCGAGGTCATCACGCTTTTCCCATTCGCCGAACTCTTCGCCGGAGTCGAGCGCGTTATTCTTTCTGGACGGTACCACAGCATCGATATCCTTAACGTAACCGTCTAGAAAACCGCCCCACTTCGCGGCATACCACAACGGATTGTGTTTGATGAATTCACCGGATGTATTAGTACCGGGCGTGTATCGGACCAGCCGCCTGCGAGGTAGCGAGTTGGTAAAACTCGTTTTGGAGGTGGTTGAGATAGCACCGGTCATGTTGTTTACCGTGAACCAGGTCCAATCACAGTGCCCTCTTCTGTCATCGACCGCTGAGGAATTGACGAAGGGTATAGGAGTTAGTAGCGTCGTCGGCAGTGTCGCCGGTACTGTCGGCGGCGTGGTGTAATAATATGGATCGCAAACCACCGCCGGTGTGGTCGGCGGCGTGGCTATCACCAACTTGGCGCCATCATTGGCATACATTATGTCTGTTGCGGAATCGGATTCATTGCGAACCAAGAGCTTTATGCCGTCATTCGTCGTGCCTGAAATGACATAACCGAAGTGCAGGAGGGCGCCCATGGACTGGGTGCCAGCGCCATCAGCGTTATCGATAGTGGTGAATACATCAATGGTGTTATTGGCGTTCAGCTTGACCTCGTAGATCACCAGTGCGTCCATGTCGTTATCGTTGGAATATTCATGGCTGCCGTATTCAATCAAAAACTTGTAGTACGGTCGTCCGCCATTAAGACTGGTATCGGTGGATATCAGGAACATGCGCAACGCCCCACCGTTTTGCGGAACATTTGGTGAGATTGTATAGTTTGTCCCGCTGTATCTCAGCAATTTCGCGAAGGGGACGATGGTCACTTTCCGATTTACGCCATTGACGGTGACGGGTATTTCGATCTTCGGTGCGGTTGACGATAGCGCCACGGCAAAAGTATCGACTTTTTGCTCTCCTTGCGCCGCCAGATTAAGATCAGTGGTCTTGCCGAACGCGGCGACCGCAGCGGCGTAATAAGAACCTTGTTTGTTGGTATCTTCCTGGGCCAAGCCACGGATATTAGAAAAACTGGAGACGGATTTAGGGCTTGGAGCTAAATCAGCATCACTCGATAATGTGGCTGGAGTCACTTCGCCGATGAATATCGACTTGGTGGTGCCATACTCTGAATCCCAGATATTTTGTGCCAAGGAAGCGGCATTGAGACCACTAAGCGTACTGGACAATGTGCCGGCAAACGAACTTCCCGGTAAATTATCCGAGTCGAAAGTCGGCATAACATCGCTGATGACCGTTTGGAACGATTTTGCACACCAATTGTTCCTGCTGGCATCGTAAGGGTTATCCCATGCAGCCACCAAAGGTAATCCTAATGTATAGTCTTCATTGCTGCCGCTGTTTGTGTAGGTAAATTCCGGGGTAGGTGAACCGGCGCCAGAAAAGTACCGCAAACCCTCGTACATCATTTCGGCGATCGGGTTACCCCACCAAGTGCACTCCCCGTCATTGGGCGCCCGCTTTCTGTGCTCGGTGTCGCTGCAATAACCGGGATTGCCTAGACTGCCTCGATTGTAATCGCCGTCAAATCCATTGATCTTGATGGCGTCGATGGTGGCGACGATGCCCTTAAAAGTGGGTGATGGCAAGAGGTGCTTGAACTGCCCGGTGGTCGCATTAATTTCGTCTCTGAATGAACTGATCGCTCGTCGCAACACCCCTCCCCGCAGATTATGTGTATAGGAACCGGTAAGCAAACCAAAATACATACTGTCATTTTCACCGTAGTCGTGCAGGATTCCGGTTGGCTTATAAGCAGTTGGTGTTCCACTTGGATAGCCCTTGCAGTTGGTTTCCCTTAATTCTCCGGCCGCGCCGCTCTTGCAAACTTCAACGCGCACGATCAGGTTGTAAGCCCAAGCCCAATCGGCGAGCGGTGTCCCATCTTTTCCCGCGATCCAATTCCAGATATGATCGGTTTGATTGGTTCTGACCAAAAGCCTTGGCGCCGCCGTTGCTCCCTCGGACAATAGCGATGCATTGGCGAATAGATGGTGCTGTTGCAGAGCTGGATTTGAATTAACGGTTATCGACGGTAACGGGGTATAGTTTTCGATCCTGTAGGTGTCGATCGATGGATCGTACTCCTTGCCAAAAACATGCACATCCTGCGGGATATAAGCGCGCTCCAAGACGGTCAGCGAGGTCGTATCGGTACTGCGTTTGCCACCATACAATACTTCGCGCAACGTATCCATGCGAGTCATGGTGACATAGTTAAGAAAATCACCACTCCATTTGCCCGAGCACTTTTTGTTGAGAGTAACGATGGCGGGTATGAATCGATTGCTGCTGGTACTGTAGTCGTAACATTTATACGAGTCAAAGTAACCGTAGTAATTAACGGGAGAACCCGTTGAATCTGTAAGATCAGGTCTATAGCGAGTTTCGATAGTCCCGTCGCCATTCAGGTCCGAGAGATCATCATAGGCTTCATAGAATAGCCGATGATCGCGCTGCATAGTAAGCAGCATCATAGGTGGGGCGTTGTAACCCAGATAGAGTGGTTTTTGTGCGGGTGTGGCTATTGCCGGAGTTTGCTTAATAGCTATCGCTAGCACGCTGATCACTAGTATGAAAGCAGCACGAAAGTAGAAGTTGGTTCCCATGATGGCACCCTGGTATAACCGCGAGTTATTGCTCGGAATAAGTTGCTTGTAGGATAACGATGGCGCTATCGGTAAAGCCGTAGCCAATAGCGGTAACACGGTAGGACTTGACCGGATTAATGGCCGGGTCGTTCAGTTGCTCGATCATATAGCGAGGCGATTGGTACGGATGGCCTGGCTTGGAATAATCGCCAGAAGCGACAAATTCCACGCCGGTGTTATAGCCACAAGTCGCCCAGGCATCCTTATAGGTATTTCTCCAAAAGGTGGGGTCGGCACCATCGCCGAGTCCATTTGCGACGAGATAAGGCGCAGGCGTCGTCGTAGCGCCTGCGCAAACTCCCGTACTGGGGCAATATTTCAGCGCCCCAGCCGTACAGGTCGAGCCGCTGCTAAATGTCCCGCTATCGTTTATCACCGCGTTGGTATCGGTTGAAAAATAAGTCTTCTCGGCCGCCGCTAACGCCGACTCGGCGGCCTGGAAAGCGATGGTGCGGTCGCGCAAATTGGCCGACATGCGTTCTTGCTGGGCTGTCGTGCGTATCGATGTAATGCCGACCAATGATAGAATGAACAACAGAATGAGGCCGACGAACAGAATGGAACCCTTTTCGCGATAGCAGCTTTGCGGGGTAGCACGGCAAGAGGATTGTGTGGTTTGTAACACTATGGGAGCCATTTTGGAATGCCCCTTTATTTTTGAGATTGCAATAGGCGGTTGCGTACACCTATGGTTGCAGTCATCACTAGGCGAAGCCTGCTGTCCGCAGGAGTGAAATCGCTACCGTCAAACCATACAGTCTGAGCAGCGGTCGTTAGTCTGTCCTCTGCCGAGACCAATAACAACTCGATGCGAACCGATTTGACGCAATCCCACGGATCGCCGGTTGAGGTGCCGCCGATCGCCTTGTCGTTGCAGATCTCTCCTTGCACATCACCTGCGGTGAGATAATCGGTTGGGTAGCCTTCCATGTTGCCGGCAAGGCCATATTTGAGTTGCATGTTCTCGACGCCTGGGACCAGAAGCTGGTCGGTTCCACCGACTTCTCGCCGATAAAGAGCTCGAAGGCCAGTTGCCGGATCCGTGGCAATGTAATAGGCGCGGCTGAACGCTTTCAGAACTTCACCGCCCACATAGGGTTTACCCAAATCCGCGCAGGCATTCTTACCGCTCGCTTGCGCATGGCTGATTGTGGTAGTGGTGGACGTGGTGGTGATACTGGTAGCGGTGAACACGCCGGCGCTTTGGCAATCGGCCACCAAGGTCACATCGTTGGCCGCCAGGTTGTGGGTCGCGCTGATGACGATATCCGCTGTTCCGCTGGCTTGAGCGGTTACGGTTTTGCCCAGCGGTCTAGCGCCGCGAACGATTACGACATCGGAATTGGCTAGTGCGGTAGTCGGAGCACCAGTCGTCGCTAGGTCGGGATCGAAATCGTCGGAGTCGGTGCCGGGAGAAGCATTGGTCACCGCTTTCTCACCGTCGTAGCCCTCGATCGGGTGCCGGAAATCGTGGGCAAAACTACCGTCGGGGGTGGCTAAAAGATTGTTGAGTTTATTAGCGGGACTGGTAGAGCATTTGCCGTAATTAGTATTAATAATGCCCGTAGCGCAGCCGAAATTACCGGCCATTTGAAGATCTTGAGTCAGATATTCAATCGCTAACCGCCCATTTTCCTGCATGCGCGACAGCGAGGCATTGCTTCGGTAAGTTTGTTTGCTGCCTGTGTAGACATATGTCACGCCGAGCAACAGGAACAGGCTGATCGCTAGCGCGGTCATTACTTCAACCAGTGTAAATCCATTGGGCGCTGGGCGTGAGAAGGATCTGAACCCGATTTGGAATCGGTTAACCAAGGGAGGTGAATCAGTGGACATGGCCGCACAGCTCGTCAGAAATTGCATGGAAGCGTCGAACAGTACTGGCTTTCAACTTTCAGCTCCTTTGTAGAGCTGGAAGGCTGGCCGGTGCCCCGACTGTCGTCCCATTGTACAAACACCTCAATGCGTGATTGACTGCTCGTAATAGTAATTTTTCCTTGACCGCTTGGCAGTCGTTTGCAAAGAGTTTGCAGCCACTCATTGATATCTTTTTTATATAATTCGGTTGCGGGGCTGAATTTCGCGGTAGCGCAATTGGCGCCGTAATTCCAATAAGAATCGCCAGTATCGTAACTAGTGACTTCCTTTCGGTTGACACGCATGCGGTCAATCATGTCATAGCTCAGCACCGACGCCTGACTGCTAAAAAGCGAGCTTTGATTGTTTTTGAGTCCAATCAATTGCAGGCTGGCGACGCCCAATAGACCGATGGAGAGCACGACGATCGCGATCAACACTTCGAGCAAAGTGAATCCATGGTTGAACCGGTGAACGGTCTGGAAGAGTGTCATGGACGGACCTACGGACATGTGGTGGGAGGTGTCGGCGAACCAGTCGTGCTTGCCTTGGTCGAGGGATGGCCGGTGGCAGATATGGTGATAAGACGAGAGTTGGCGATGTCATTCGCGGTTGTGCCACGGCAGAGCTTAAAATCGGCGCTACTCACTGGAACACCACTTGCGTCCACGGCAACGCCCAGCCCGTTGTAGCGCATGTACGTCTGGAAAGGATTGCCAACCGTTAGCGTTTGGTCGCCGGATAGAGGGTCGTAAGTCTGGATAGTACTGGCTATCGTTGCACAATTCGTCTCGCCAGATGCCTCGGGAAAAACGTCCCACCCCGCGCTCCAATTTCCCGCCGTCGTTCCCTTGCGCTTGACACAGACGATACTTCCCCGCCGAACTGCTTCGGATCGAGCGAGCATCAGGGAAGTAATGAATTCACTCGCCTGGTTGGAAATGCGGTTGTTCTTGACCAGATCGATGAAGGTTGGTATTCCAACAGTGACCAGGATGGCGACAACGGCTACCGTTACCAGCAACTCTGTCAGCGTGAAGCCGGAGATGTTGGGCGAACCAGTGGCGACGAGCGCGGGGGATCTCTGACTGGGTCGAACCTTACCCTCGAATGCGGGTAGGATACTGGCGAGTGCTAGCGAAGGCGGCGTGCCTGCGTGAAATTCAAGGGAGGCTGTTGCGTTGTGTTGCATTAGCATTATTTTAAAAAATGAATACTTGGGATTCGTTAGGAAGTTTAATAAGCCACGAAGGCGCCCCTGTCATGCAGAAAGAGACAAATGGTACTGTTTAAGCGATAAACGGAGTTATGCTCGAAAGCTGCGGCTGAAGGAGAGAGGGGGCGGCGTATTCTTGATGATTTTCGAGGTTATCAATTCCGGTTAAGGAGCGAATACGCCATGATGTGAATATAAGATCATTTTGCTGAGGGATCCAGGCGTGCCGAGGCCGATGGCAGACGCGCTGAAATTGCTGAGGGACGGAGCGACGCAACTGCTGGGGCTGCGATTGAGGCGGAGATGAAGGAGTTTCTGGTTCGGTTCAAAAACCAGAAGACGGCGAATGGACGCCAGCGGTGGGTGCGCAACGGGCATTGACCGGAACGGGCGATCCAGACAGGACTTGTGGTCGGTGGCGGTGTTGGCGTCAAGAATCCGGAGACGGGTGAGGAAGTGCCCCTGAAACCGGGAAATCGGTTTGAGGTTGTGCCCGGCGGCGGGTTGTTGCCATCACCAGTTCCTTTTAATGTCGAGGTCGATGGAGAGCAAAAGGTTGGCATTATCATGGGATTGAATGTCGAGGAGGTTGAACCACCGGGCGAGTCGCAAGATAATCAGTTGATCTACTGGTACAAGGAGATGGGGCAGTAATCGACTATGTGCGTTCAGCCCTCTCTCCGTTTGGCAAGAGAAAAGGGGGCTGAACCGCTGGATCGCTTAATAGGTGGTGGGGCAATGTCAACTCTGCAAATCTGCCGGGCGAGGGTCTGGGGATCCTACGAACTCACCGCAGCTCTCGCGGCAACGAGAACACCACGTTCTCCTCCCGACCGGCACTTTCCGCGACTGTGGCGGCGCCCAGTTCGCGCAAGCGGTCGATGACCTGTTGCACCAGCACTTCGGGCGCTGAAGCGCCAGCGGTCACGCCGATGGCGGTTTTGCCTGCCAACCAAGCGGGGTCGATATCCGCCGGTCCATCGATCAGATAGGCCGGCGTCCCTGCTTTTTCTGCTAGCTCACGCAGCCGGTTGGAATTGGAGCTGCTGCGCGAGCCAACCACCAACAGCAGTTCGCAGTGTCCCGATAATTCTTTGACCGCATCCTGCCGGTTCTGGGTGGCATAGCAGATGTCGTCCTTGCGCGGTCCCTGAATGGCTGGGAATCGCTCGCGCAAGGCGACGACGATTCGAGCCGTGTCGTCCACCGAGAGAGTGGTTTGGGTGACGTAAGCCAGCTCGGTGGGATTGCGTACCCGCAATGCCTGGACATCCTCGACCGTTTCCACCAGATACATCCGGCCACCCTGGCCCTCATCGTACTGGCCCATGGTGCCCTCGACCTCGGGATGGCCCGCGTGACCGATCAGGATCACCTCGTGACCGGCGCGGGCGTGGCGGCTGACCTCCATGTGCACTTTGGTGACCAGCGGACAGGTAGCGTCGAACACCTTGAGGCCGCGTTGCTCCGCTCGCTCCCGCACTGTCCGCGATACGCCGTGAGCGCTGAAGATCACCGTCGCGTCGTCCGGCACTTCGTCCAGTTCCTCGACGAACACTGCTCCCCGCTGGCGCAGGTTATCGACCACGAATCGATTGTGCACCACTTCGTGGCGCACGTAGATCGGCGCACCGAACAAATCCAGTGCCCGTTCGACGATGCCGATGGCTCGGTCCACCCCGGCGCAAAAGCCGCGCGGATTGGCGAGATGAATGTGGGCGTTCATGCATTCCTCCGCAGCAAACTATCCATCACCAACAGTGCCGCGCCGATATTGATGGAAATGTCCGCGACGTTGAAAACCGGGAAGTACCAGCGGTCGTAATAAACCTGGATAAAATCGATCACCTGTCCGAGCCAGGCACGGTCGATCAGGTTACCGACCGCACCAGCCAAAATCAGCGCCAGCGCCACCGCCAGCCAGCTATTCTCTGGCTTGAGCCGCCATAGCCAGGCGATCAGGCCGATGCTGACCGCCGTGCCCAAACCGAGAAAAAACCAGCGTTGCCAACCGTCGGCCCCGGCGAGAAAGCTGAATGCCGCGCCGGTGTTATACGTCAGCGTCAGGTTGAACGACGGCAGTACCGGTACCGGTTGGTGCATCGCCAGCAGCGTTTCGGCAAGGTGTTTGGTGGCCTGATCGAGCGCCACGACCGATCCGCTCAACCACCAACACCACTTGGGCGTAGCCATCAGGCGTGACGCCGGATTTCGCCGCTGCCGGCAACGTTTTCCACGCACCGCCCGCACAGTTCGGGATGCTCGGAGTTCTGGCCCACATCCTCGCGGTGATGCCAGCAGCGCACGCATTTGGCATGGGCGCTGGGCGAAACCCGAACCGCCAGCGGTTGCCCGTTGATTTGGATCTCGACCGCTTCCGCTGGGCGTGCCGCCAGCGGTTGCAGCTGGGCATAGGAGGTGATCAGGAAGAAGCGCAATTCGTCCGCCAGCTTGCCCAAGTCGGCCGCCAACGCACCGTCGCAATACAAATCCACTTCGGCGTCCAGCCCGGAACCGATACCGCCGGCCACCCGCAGCTTTTCCAGTTCCTTGCTGACCGCTTCGCGGACACTAAGCAGCTGTTCCCAATAGGTTGCGCCAAATGGGTCATTGTCGTCGACCGCGAACAGTCCGTTGTACCAGGTCGCGAGGAACACCGACGGACCGTGCTCGCCCGGCGCGTTGCGCCAGATTTCCTCGGCGGTGAAGCTCAAAACCGGTGCCAGCCAGCGGGTCATCGCTTCCAGGATGTGATACATCGCGGTCTGCGCCGAGCGGCGGGCGATGCTGTCGCGCGGGGTGGTGTATTGGCGATCCTTGATGATGTCCAGATACAGGCTGCCCATATCCACCGAGCAGAAGTTGTGGATCTTCTGATAAATCAGGTGGAACAGGTATTGGTCATAGGCTTCCAGGATTTCCTCCTGCAAGCGGCGGGCGCGGTCCACCGCCCAGCGGTCCAGCGCCAGCATCCGTTCCGGCGGCACTAAATGCTGGGCGGGATCGAAGCCGTTGAGGTTAGCCAGCAAGAAACGCGCGGTATTGCGCATCCGCCGGTAGGAATCGGCCATGCGCTTGAGGATTTCGTCGGAGACGCCCATTTCGCCGCGATAGTCGGTCGCCGCCACCCACAGCCGCAGCACGTCGGCGCCGAGCGAGTTGACCACTTTCTGCGGCGCCACCACGTTGCCGAGCGATTTCGACATCTTGCGGCCTTGGGCATCCACGGTGAAGCCGTGGGTCAACAGTCCCTTGTAGGGCGCGACGCCGCGCATCGCCACCGAGGCCAGCAGCGAGGACTGGAACCAGCCGCGATGCTGGTCGGAGCCTTCCAGGTACAGTTCGGCGGGAAAATGCAGTTCGGGACGCCGCTCCAACACCGACAGATGGGTCGTGCCGGAATCGAACCACACGTCCAGCGTGTCCTTGATCTTGTCGTAATCCGCTGCGTCCGCACCCAGCAGTTCCGCCGGATCGAGCTCGAACCAGGCATCGATGCCACCTTGTTCGATGCGTTGCGCCGCTCGTTCCATCAATTCCAGTGTGTTCGGGTGCAGTTCCCCGGTTTTCTTGTGGGTAAACAGAGTGATCGGCACGCCCCAGTACCGCTGCCGGGAAACGCACCAGTCGGGGCGATTTTCCACCATGCCTTGCAGCCGTGCCTCGCCCCAGTCCGGGGTGAAGCGCAGTTTTTTGATTTCGCCCAGGGCACGGGCGCGCAAGCCGTGGTGCTCCATGCCGATGAACCACTGCGGGGTGGCGCGGAAGATGATCGGGGTTTTGTGTCGCCAGCAGTGCGGGTAGCTGTGCTTGAGGCGAGCCACCCGCAGCAACATGCCGTGAGTTTTGAGCGCGTCGATCACCCGATCGTTGGCGGCGAAAACGTGCAAGCCGGCGAATAGCGGGATATCGGGCAAGAATTTACCGTCCGGCCCCACCGGATTATCCACCGGCAAACCGTAGCGAGAGCCGACCACGTAGTCTTCCTGGCCATGCGCGGGCGCGGTGTGCACCAGTCCGGTGCCGGCCTCGGTGGTGACGTGATCGCCGAGGATGATCGGCACCTCTCGGTTGTAAAACGGGTGGCGCAGCGCCAAACCTTCCAGATCGGCCCCTGGGCCATAGGCCAGCACTTGGTAATCGTCGATCTGCCAGCGGGCCAGCGAGTCTTGCAACAACGGCTCGGCGACCAGCAGACGCTCTTGGCCTTGGTCGGTTTCGACCTGCACCACGACGTATTCGAAACCCGGATTGACCGCTACCGCTCGATTGGCGGGCAGGGTCCACGGCGTGGTGGTCCAGATGACCACGGATAAGGATCCTTTGCCTTCGCGGCCCTCGACGTGGCGGCAGCGAGCCAGCAGCGCTTCAGGGTTCGCCACCGGAAAGCGCACGTCGATGGCCGGGGAATCGCGATCCTCGTATTCGACTTCGGCCTCGGCCAGCGCCGAGCCGCAATCGATGCACCAGTACACCGGTTTGGAGCCGCGATACAGGTGGCCGTTGGCGACGATCCGGGCCAGCGAACGCACGATGTCGGCTTCGGCGCGGAAATCCATGGTCAGATAGGGTTGCTCCCAGTCCCCCAGCACGCCCAGGCGCTGAAAATCGGTGCTTTGGCTGGCGACTTGTTCGGCGGCGAAGGCGCGACAGGCGGCGCGGAATTCGCGTGCATCGACCTTGACCCCGACCTTGCCCAGCTTCTTTTCCACCACCTGCTCGATGGGTAGCCCGTGACAGTCCCAACCGGGCACGTAGGGCGCGTCGAAGCCGCTCAGCGTGCGGGCTTTGACGATGATGTCCTTGAGCACCTTGTTGACGGCGTGGCCGATGTGAATGGTCCCATTGGCGTAGGGCGGGCCGTCGTGCAGCACGAATTTCGGGCGGCCGGCGAACTCGGCGCGCTGGCGCCGGTACAGATCCAGTTCCCGCCAATAGCGCAGCAAATCCGGTTCGCGCTTGGCGAGATCGGCCTTCATGGGGAAGGCAGTCTGAGGAAGATTAAGAGTGTCTTTGTAATCGGCCACGGTAAAACCTCTTGGTGCTTCGGACGCGGGCAAAATGTTCCCGTACCCTTAACTCTCTCTTGCGCTGGACGAGAAAGAGTGGAGGATGCCTCGCGCGGAGAAATAGGCCCGAGCGGCTTGTTCGTCTCGCTGGATTTGTTGGCGCAGCGCATCCAGGGATTCGAATCGCTGTTCCGGGCGGAGATAGTGCAAGAAATCGACCTTGACGTGTCGGCCGTACAAGTCGCCCCGATAATCGAGCAAGTGAACTTCCAGTTGCTCGCGGACGCCTTGCACGGTGGGACGACGGCCGACGTTGGCGATGCCGGGCCAGGGCCGCAGCTCGGGACCGCTCAGCAGCACGGCGTAGACGCCATAAACCGGCGTGACGCGGCGGTGCAAATGGATATTGGCGGTCGGAAAACCGATGGTGCGGCCGCGCTGGTCGCCGTGCGCTACCCGTCCACACATGTCGTAGGGCCGGCCCAGCAGCCGCGCCGCCAGTTCCAGATCCCCTTGGCTGAGCGCCTGCCGGATGCGGGTGCTGCTCACCCGCTCGCCGTCCAGGATATAGCTGTGGTTGTCCGCGACCTCGAAACCATAACGCTGTCCCGCCTCGACCAGCAGGGCGAAGTCGCCAGCCCGGCGATGGCCGAACCGAAAATCGTCGCCGACCACCAGATAGCGGATGCCCAAACCTTCGACGAGCAAGGTTTCGATGAACGTTTGCGCCGGCATGGTGGCTAACCGCTGGTCAAATTCCAGGCACAGCGTTCTCTCGATACCCAAGCCATCCAGGGCCTGCAACTTTTCCCGCAAGCGCATCAACCGGGCCGGCGATGCCGTGGGGCCGGCAAAGAATTCCTGCGGTTGCGGTTCAAACGTGATGACCAGTCGCGGCAAGTGCAATCGCGCGGCTTGTTCGGTCAGTTGTGCGAGAATCGCCTGATGGCCGAGATGGACCCCGTCGAAATTGCCGATGGTGGCGACGCAACCCCGGTGGTGGGGCCGCAGATTGTGCTGGCCGCGAATCAATTCCATGGGAGTAGTCAGGCTGGTGGGGTCACGCTTCGCGCGAAAATCAGCATTATAGGGACAATCACCGGATTCTTAATACATCAGTGGCCGCTCTTTTCCTGACGGTCCTTTGATCTTTAGCGGGTCTGACTGCTCCCGATCCGTCAGACGGGTCAATACACCCCCTGCGCCAACCGATTGCAGCCGGATTCATGAGACCGCCTTTAATCCCGCCGCAGCACCAGATGGCGCGGCCGGATGCCCACCGCCAGTACCGCCAACAAATAGCTGCCCCCGCCGGCCGCGACCAGCCAGCTCAGGTGCCACAAGCGCTCGCGCGCATGGGCGTTCAGCCATTGTCCTAGATCGCCTACGCCAAGCCAGAGCACCAGACCCATCACCAAGTTGGCAACGAGCAGTTGTAACAGAAAGATCGTCCAACCGGAACGCGGCCGGTAGATGTTGCGCCGCTTGAGGTTGAAAAACAGCAGGCCGGCATTGAGAAAGGCGGCGAGCGAAGTGGCCAGCGCCAATCCGGCGTGGGCCAACGGCCAGATGAAGATGAATACCATCGTGGTGTTGGCGCCCATCGCGATGACGCCATATTTGACCGGACTGCGGGTATCCTGGCGAGCATAGAAACCGGGCGCGAGCACTTTGATCAACATGAAAGCGACCAGGCCCAGGGAAAATGCCATCAGGCTTCGAGTCGACATCGCCACGTCGTGGGCGTCGAACTGGCCGTACTGGAATAGCGCCGACAAGATCGGGCCAGAGAGGATGATCAGTGCCACCGTCGCCGGAATGCCGATCAACAGCGCCCAGCGCAAGGCCCAATCCAGCGTGTGCGAAAAGCCATCCGTTTCCGCGCTGGCGTGCTGGCGGGACAACTTGGGCAGGATCACCGTCCCGAGCGCAACGCCGAAAATGCCGAGCGGAAATTCGACCAGCCGGTCGGAGTAATACAGCCAACTGACGCTGCCCGACACCAGAAACGACGCCAGTAAGGTGTCGATCAGCAGATTAACCTGGGCTACCGAGGAGCCGAAGATCGCCGGTAACATCAACTTCAACACCTGTTGCACGCCTTGGGAAGCCCAACCCCAGCGCGGGCGCGGTAAAAGCTTGACCTGCCGCAAGAAGGGAACCTGAAAGCCCAGCTGGATGACGCCAGCGATGAATACTCCCCAGGCCAATCCTACTACCGGTCGTTCCATTCGGGGGGCCAGCCACAAAGCGGCGGCGATCATGGTCAAGTTCAGCAGTACCGGTGTGATAGCGGGAATCGAGAACTTACCGCAGCTGTTCAGTACGCTGCCGGCGAAGGCGGTTAGGGAAATAAACAGCAGATAGGGGAACGTGATGCGCAGCATCGCCACTGTCAGTTCGTATTTCCCGGCGTCAGCGGTGAAGCCAGGCGCGAACAGCAGGATCAGCACCGGCGCGGCCAATACCCCGATGGCAGAGATAATGAACAGAATCGCACCGAGCGTGCCCGCAACCTGATCCACCAACTCCTGAAGTTCCGCTCGCGAACGTTGGGTTTGGTATTCTGAGAATACTGGGACGAACGCCTGCGAAAACGCGCCCTCAGCAAAGAGCCGGCGCAAGAAATTGGGGATGCGAAACGCTACGAAGAAGGCATCGGTACCGGTTCCGGCTCCAAACATCTGCGCGTACACCATGTCGCGGACGAAACCGCTGATTCGGGACAGCGAGGTCATGGCGCTGACGATCCCGGTGGATTTCAAGAGAGCCTTACTCATGAGGGGCACGATCCCTGCGGTGCGATTTGGAAGGCGCGGATGATAGCCGGATCGCTCGGAACTGTCAGCGGCGGTGGGATGGGGATTGACAGAACGGTGAAAGCTGTCATTATCATTCCCCCTTTTTAAACCCGAATCCTGCCCCGTTTATCCCGTTGTTGTCGTGAGGAGTATCGATTTTGGCCAACACCGCTCAAGCGAAAAAGCGCGCCCGTCAGGCGGAAAACCACCGTCAGCACAACGCCAGCATGCGTTCCATGCTGCGCACCTATATCAAGCGGGTGATCAAGGCGATTCAGACCGGCGACAAGACCAAAGCCGAGTCTGAATACCAAACCGCCGTGCCGGTGATTGATCGCATGGCCCGCAAGGGTTTGATCCATGCCAACAAGGCGGCCCGCCACAAGAGCCGTCTGACGCGCCATATCCGCAGTATTCCAGCCTGAGTTTGCCATCGCTCCACGGCCAGACCGCAAGCGCTGGCCGCCTGGACGAGCGCTTTATTGGCTTGGCGCCGGCTATCGATTGGAATCCGACCCCCAAGAGGGTGGCGGGATGGTTTTTTGAGCCATCATGCTGGATTTCCATGCGGCTCGTCTCGCAGCAGATGCTGGACGGCGGATGCCGGCAAGCCAGAGGTCGGCCAGAGGGTCGCCTCGGTGCCGAAACGGACTGCGGTTTCCAGCGCGTCCGCCATCGGCTGGCCCTCGATCAGCGCGTGAATTAGGCCAGCGGCGAAGGCATCGCCGGCGCCGGTGGTATCCACCGGCCGAACGCATCGAGCGTTTACCGCTAACATTTCACGGGCAGCATAGGCGCGAGCACCCGCCGCGCCGGCGGTGATTACCACCCAGCGTGCCAGTCCGCCACTGGTCGCCAGTCCTAGCATTCCAGGATTTTGGATTGCCGCCGCGTCCAGATCCGCACTCGATGCGATCAGAACATGCGCTGGCCGAATGCCTGGCTCGACCGGCGGCAAGTGCGCGACGATCAGCGCCTTGGCCGTCTTCGTTGCCAGCAGCGGCGCCAGATCACGGCGACGGCTGCGCACGTAGATCACATCGGCGGGCAGTGTCCGCAACCGATCCGGCGGCGTGTCAGCCTCGCAGCGGGCCACGTTGATCACCGTGCGTTCGCCGGTCGGGTCGATCAGGATCAAGGAACGGGTGGTTGGTTGATCCAGGCGCGAGATCGATGTCGTATCGATGCCGACGGCAACGAGATCCGCTAGGACGGCATCGCCAGCGGCATCGCGACCGACAGCGGCCAACAAAGTGACTTCGTGGCCAGCGGCCGCTAAGGCGACCGCCGTATTAGCCCCCCCACCACCGAGCCGCACGCCCTCCAGAATCCCGTTCAGGTGCGCGTCGACCTGGAGCGGTTCGGCCAACCGGATCGTTTCATCGTGTGCCGCTGAGCCAATCACGACGATTCGGGCCAATGGAGCATCTCCTGAAATACGTTGAGGGCCGAAGCGGATCGGCCGGCATACCCGTTCGGCTCGGATCGCTGATTGTGATAACTTGGGCGTAGAGTCTATTCATTTCTCATCGAGCTTTCTAATGATCTGGTGCAGACATAGCCAGGGGACGGGGCGCGACCGCTACCACCACGGCAATTTGCGAGAAGCGCTGGTCGAAGCCGTGCTGGATTTGATCGCCGAACGGGGGCCGAGTGGCTTTACGTTCGCCGAAGTCGCTCGCCTGATTGGCGTCAGTCCGGCTGCGCCTTACCGGCATTTCCGCGACCGCGGCGCCCTGCTCGCGGAAGTCGCCCGTCGCGGTTTCCGCCAGTTCGAGGTCGCGCTGATGGAAGCCTGGAACGACGGTCGGCCGGAGCCGCTCCGCGCTCTTGTCAGCTGCGGACGGGCCTATTTAGCGTTTGCCCGGGAGCAGCCGGCCTATTATGCGGCGATGTTCGAGGCTGGACCCGCTTCGGAAGCGGACGCCGATCTCGCTCAAGCGGGCGAGCGGGCGCTCGCTTTGTTGAGGAAGGCGGCTGAAGTCCTTTGCGCCGGGCAGCCCGAAAATCAGCGCCCTCCACCCAGGATGGTAGCCCTGCACATCTGGTCCCTGTCGCATGGGATCGCGTCCTTGTTCCTGAATGGTGGCGAGGGATCGCGACAACCGTTGCCGATGTCGCCGGAGGATTTGTTGGAAGCCGGCATTCTTGTCTATTTGCGCGGGCTAGGTCTCGGCGGCGGGGACGCCATTCCGCCGGATCGCTAACGGTCGGACCCCACTTGACAGTGCGTTTTCAGGCGCCTAACATTGTTAATGTTATTAACATTAACATAGGAGCGCTACCATGATTCTTGCGATGAAACCGCATCCGGCCGATAAATTGGCCTGGATCGGTCTGATAACGCTTGGCCTGTTGGTTTGGTGGCCGCTGGGTCTCGCTACTCTGGCTTATCTGTTTTGGAGTGGAAAAATGAAATGCTGGCAATCTGACTCTGACCGTTCCCACACCTCACAAGGTCGCGGTTACAGGATGTTTTTTCATGGCATCGGTTGCGGACGTAACGCAAGGCGGCGCTGGGCTTCGAGTGGCAACACGGCTTTCGATGAGTATCGAAGCGAAACTTTGCGCCGGCTTGAGGAAGATCAGCGAGAGTTCGAGGGGTTTCTCGATCGGCTCCGTCGGGCACGGGACCGAGCGGAGTTCGATCAGTTTATGGCGGAACAGGACCAGCGTCGCGCGGATCCCGAGCAACCCACGACGAATTAATTCCTCAATCGTCCGCCGCTTCGCTGTTCGCTTCAAATCTCCGGCCATGCGGGCCGGGGATTTCAATGGGTCGCCTGGTTTCAGCAAGGCGATCCGATCCCTCCGATCCCTCCGATCCCTTTCTTGAAATGTCCGGCGGCTACTGGAGTTTCTGGGTTGGCGCGTGACGACTCTCGAAACTATCCCAGCAGCTATGAGCGGACCAAAATGGCCTTGTCGATCCTGATTGGTGTTTTCGTTCGGCCTGTTGGCGACGGGATTCAAAAATAAATTTTATATTTCAATTGGTTAATTTATTTAAATTTAGATGGAAACTTATAGACGGCAATTGGTGAATTGGCGAATAAATGGCGTATTTTTTGTATGTCAATACTGGCCCATTATTGTTGCAAGGTATTTGTAGGGAAAGCTTAAAATGGAGACTATCGTCATGAATACGAGACAAGAGCTATTGGCATGCGTCCGAAATCTGCCTTTAGAATCTGGGTTGACGATTACCCCTGAAGTGTGGGCCAGCTTCGAGGTGTTTTGGCGCGGACCGGTGTTGGCTTATCGAAAACAGGTTGGAGACCACGAATTAGTCTACGAGCCTCCTGCGGATAGCGATTTGTGTTTGCGATACATTTCCCGGCAAAAGCTGTTTGAGTTCGCGCCGGATGATGGCCACGCATGGTCAGGATTGAACAGCGCATTGTCCGATAATCGGCAATATCCATCTATATTGGAGACTTGTGGCACGTTTGCCAACGTAGGTTACGGAGCGATTCAGGCAGCGCTTACCGCGTATCGGGAGGAGTCGCCAATGCGCTTACAGGTCCATGCGCTGAATGAACTGTGGGCGACCGAGGTCGTGGGTCGGCAAGGGCAGGACTTGCAACACGTCCTGTATCTTTGGTTGGTGGAACTCCGCCGAGAAGAGCCTGCTGGAGTGCGCGGATATCGGGCTTGGCTGATACACGAGGTTCGGCATCATCTGTTAGCTCCTGACCAGCCGCCTCGTCCGCATCGGTCGTTGAGCAATGGGCATCGTATGGGCGATTTGCCACCGTTACCCGTGATGCCTGTACGAGCCTCGGATCCTATTTTCAGCGATGCCTATCTTGGAGCCTTTTAGCCCTTTCTGGGCGAGCGGCCATTGCGGCGGATGAATTGGCCGCTCCGTTCAAGACATCGAACTGCTGTGTTGGAGGCCCAGAACCAGGCAGAACGCAATCATCATGGGGATCTTGATACCTGCGGTGTAATTTGATGGGCCAGATCCGCCGAGGGAGGGTGGGGAATATGGGCAGTTGGGCAGTAAAGAGGCCAAGGAGGTTAGCCTCATTGTAACCACTTGGGGGAGTTGGCGCGCCCGGCGAGACTTGAACTCACGACCTTCGGCTCCGGAGGCCGACGCTCTATCCAACTGAGCTACGGGCGCATAAAGAAAAGGCTAATCAGAATACCGGGATTATTGATGCTCGTCCAGCCCTGGTGGTGTTATTTTGGCCCGCACCCTATGATTTTACCAGTCGCAAGCAAGGAGTTTGAAGCATCGTTGAATAACGATTTCTTATCGTTGCGAGAACGAGCATATCAGTTTTCAGGTAGGGCCAAATATCATTATAATTATGAAGTTTTAGCAGTATCCAAACCACAACATAACAAACCGAACTCTCAATGCCGATCGACCGCGCTCCCGCGAAGGCTCTTGCTGGGAAACCATAAAGTGATTCGATTGAATTCACAGCGGCGTGCGTGGGAATGTGCGGCAGGGCGAGAACGCGTTCAATGAGGTGAGAGTGTGAGCCAGCAAGTCGATAAATCCGTAATGACCACGTCCGTTACCCTGATCTCTGGATTGGTGTTGCTGGCGGTCGTGCTGTTCATGGTCGCTGCCCTCATTGGTGTCATCGGCAAGGTTGCCCCGGATGATAATTCGCGGAAGCAGGCCGCTGTGCTTGAGCGTATCAAGCCAGTCGCTCGAGTTTCCTTCGAGCAGCCCAAGCCTGCTGTTGCGGTGAAATTGTCCGGCGTGGAGGTTTACAACAAAGTCTGCGCGGCTTGCCATGCCACCGGCACCTTGGGCGCTCCTAAAACCGGCGCCAAGGATCAGTGGGAACCCCGCTTCGCTCAGGGCTTGGACACATTGGTGACTCATGCCGTGAGCGGTATCCGTGCCATGCCCCCTAAAGGCGGCGATTCCTCGCTGACCGAGGCCAACATCAAGGATTCCATCGTTTACATGCTGGGCGAGACCGGCATCAAGACGGAAGCGGCTCCAACCGCCGAAGCGCCGAAGTAACCCACCGGTCTGCGGTGGCGTCGTATTGCCAGGCCATCCTACGGGGTGGCCTTTTGTTTTGCCGATGAATGAACCGTCATGCGTCCCGATCTCCGCTATACCGAGGCTCCTCATCACGAACGTCGCGATTGGACAAACGTTCGGGCCTTGTTGCCTTTCCTCTGGGAGTATCGCGGCCGGGTGGTGCTTGCCCTCGGTTGCCTGATTGTGGCCAAGCTCGCCAACGTTGGCGTGCCGCTGATGCTCAAGCAGATCGTGGACAGCTTGGACGCTAGCCATCAAGTGACCGTCATGCTGCCGGTCTCCTTGTTGCTGGCCTACGGCGCGCTGAAGCTGGGCAACGCGCTGTTTGGCGAGTTGCGCGACATACTGTTTGCCCGGGTTCGCTACCGTGCCATGCGTCGGTTGACGGTTCGGACCCTGGCTCATTTGCACGAATTGTCGTTGCGCTTTCATCTGGAACGGAAAACCGGTGCGATCAGCCGCGATCTGGAGCGCGGTGCACGCAGCCTGAGCACGCTGCTGAATTACCTGGCTTTCAGCATCCTGCCGGTGGTGGTGGAATTTTTGCTGGCGGCAGGATTGCTGCTGGGGCGCTACCCGGCCGTTTTCACGCTCGTCATCTTCGGCAGCGTCGCCGCCTACGTCGCGTTTACCCTGGCGATCACCAACTGGCGGATGGAGCATCGGCATCTGATGAATCGCTTGGAATCGCAGGCCGGCAACGAGGCCATCGACAGCCTGATCAATTACGAAACGGTCAAGTATTTCGGTAACGAAAATTGGGAATTGCGACGCTGCGATGCGACGCTGGCATCCTGGGAAAACAGCGCCGTGCTCAGTCAAACCTCGATGTCGGTGCTCAATTTCGGGCAGGGTGCCATCATCGCTGTCGGTGCCACGCTGATCATGTTCGTCGCCGCCGGCCGGGTCGCCGCCGGTCAAATGACGTTGGGCGATCTGGTGCTGGTCAACGCCTTGTTGCTGCAATTATTCATTCCGCTGAATTTTCTGGGCATCGTTTACCGGCAGATCAAGTATGCGCTGGCCGACATGGATGACTTGATGCGTTTGTTGGAGCGCGTGCCAGAAATTCGCGATACCGCCAACGCGGTTGAGCTGGCGGTGACGAACGGCGAGCTGTGCTTCGAGCAGGTAAATTTTGGTTACCAACCCGACCGGCAAATCCTGTTCGATGTCAGTTTCACAGTGCCGCCGGGCCGCAAGCTGGCGGTAGTCGGGGCGAGCGGGGCTGGCAAATCGACGCTGGCACGGTTGCTGTTCCGATTTTACGATGTAACCGGCGGGCGCATTTTGATCGACGGGCAGGATATCCGTGCCGCAACCCAACACAGCCTGCGCGCTGCTATCGGCATCGTGCCGCAGGATACCGTGCTATTCAACGACACGTTGTATTACAACTTGGCTTATGCCCGGCCTGAAGCCAGTCGCGAGGAAATTGCCGCCGCTGCCTGGATGGCGCAACTGCACGATTTTATCGCGGCGCTGCCAGCCGGCTACGAAACAGTGGTCGGCGAACGCGGTTTGAAGCTGTCAGGCGGTGAGAAACAGCGAGTCGCCATCGCCCGCGCCATCCTCAAACGACCGCGCATCCTGATCTTCGACGAGGCTACCTCGGCGCTGGACAGCAAATCCGAGCAGGCAATCTTGCAGGCTCTGCGTGCGGTAGCTGCTGAACACACGACCCTGGTCATTGCTCACCGACTATCCACGATCGTGGATGCCGATCAGATTTTGGTACTGGAGCATGGCCGGGTGCGGGAACAGGGCACGCACCGCGAGCTGTTGCAACGGGGTGAGTTGTATGCCCAGATGTGGGCCTTGCAACAGCGGGAACAGGAGACGCGAGAAGAGGAACAATGGCTGGAGTTGACTTGAACTCAAGTTTCGTCCCAATCGTCCATACCGAGTCCCAGTAGCGCCCGTTCTGTTTCGGTCAAAATGACCAGCGCGCCCGCTTGCTGGCGTTGCAGCCAGGCGCGCTGCTCCCGGCGGTGTTGGAGAAGCTCTTCGGAGAGAAGCTCCGAGGAGTTGTCCAGAAGCGTCGTCAATTGGGCGACCGCTTCTTCGAGATCTTCAAGTTCATTGAGCAGTTCACGTCGCTGAGCGCGCAATTCGTGGAATGTTGCCATTGTCTTCTCCCGAAAAAACACCTCGACTCGAAGTTGCCACGGGCTGATCACCGCCCATGGCGCCCGCTACCCTGGACATTACCTGACTCGGGGTGCGAGCGGGATGCGAATGTAGCCAAACCGATCCTGTCGGTGGCTCCAGGCAACGATCAAGGGGTGACGCCGGTCGCCTTGGCTAACTCGGTTTGTAATGCTTTACAAACGGCGCCACATTCGTGCGTAATGGCTTCCACCAACGGCGCGGGGTCGGCATCGGATTTGCTGCGTCCGACCAGTTCCAGCTCCTTGCAGAGATCGGCTAGTTGGGTGGCTCCCATGTTTCCGCTGCTGGATTTCAAGCTGTGTGCCGTTTTGCCCAAGGCTTCTCGATCACCTTTTGCGAGAGCGGCATCGAACGCCGTGATAGCTTCCGCCGAGGAGGTCAGATACGCCTTCACCAATCGCCCCAATAAAGTCGGGTAACCCGCGGGATTGAGATTGCGGATATTGGCCAGAACAGTAGCATCTAGCGGGGATGTCCGTCGGATTTCGGAAGCTGCATTTTCGGCTGAAGGCGGGTTCAAGGTCGGTTTTCCTCGTGGCGTGCGTTCCAGAGCTTCGCGCAAGTCTTGGGGCGAGAAGGGTTTGCTAAGGTCGTCATCTATGCTGGCTTGCAGACAGCGCTCGTGGTCGCCAATGAATGCGTTGACGATGACCCCGATAATTTAGGAGGGGGATAGTTCCAAGGTCGCCGACTTTGATTATCACTGGATAAGTGGAAAAAAATCAGCGGAGCCAACTGATCCTCGATTGAGGTTGACCCTGCGGGCGTATTCCCAGCCGGTGGGCATGCCATTGATTTCGGTGACGACTCAGCGAGCCGGATCCGCCTCGGTGACCACCATTTTCTTGTTAAGCGGGCGATGGGAATCGAAAGTTCAGTGGAATCCGCCATTCTTTATCGCCAAGTCACCATTTCATCCAACTTCCGGCGCGAGCTGGGTTCGGGTAGCTGCGCCGGATAGCCGAGGCTTAACAGGGCCAGCGGTACCAGTCCTGGTTCGAGCGCGAGCGCGGCGCGGACCTGATCTTCATCGAAATAGCCGATCCAGGTGGAACCCATGCCAGCCGCGACGATAGCCAGTTGGGCGTAAGCGGCGGCGATGGTGGTATCCTGCAAGGCGTACAGCTTCGCGCCGCGCTCGCCGAAGGTGCTCGCCGAACGCGCCGGATCGGCGCAGAACACCAGGCATACCGGCGCTTCGGCGACGAATGTTTGCTGGTGGGATGCCTGAGCCAGGATTTGCCGGTCGGCCAGGTCGCGCACCACGATGATTCGATAGGACTGCAAGTCGCCTGCCGAAGGTGCCGCGCACGCCATTTCCAGGATGGCGTACAGCTTCTCGGGCTCGACAGCCATATCCGATTGATACTTGCGAATGGAATGACGGTGGCGAACCGTTTCGAAAAAATCCCACATGGCGAGATCCTCGGGGCGGTAAATGGGCTACTCGGAAGCCGGACCTGGTTGGGATTGCCGCTCAGCCGGCGCCTTTGACCAAGGCGGTCAACTTGGGCAGGTCCGGAGATTGTGGATAGTTGCGTTCCAGCACCCGCAAACTGTCGGCCGCCAGTTGCGGCATGTTCATCTTGACGTAGGCTTGGGTCATGATGCTAAGGGCGTCGGCGGAAGCCGGCGTACGGGCGTAAGTCTCCAGCACGTACTTGGCGCGGTTGACGGCTGCGACGTAGGCGCCGCGCCGCAGGTAATAGTCCGCTACGTTGACCTCGTAGGTCGCCAGGCTGTTATGCAGAAACAGCATCCGTTGGCGGGCGTCCTCGGCGTATTTGCTATTGGGAAATTTGCGGGTCAGTTCGGCAAAGTCGCTATAGGACTGCCGGGCGGTGGCGGTGTCGGTTTTGTCGCGGTCGCTAGGCGCGATCTGTTCCAAGAGGGTGTTGTTGCGGTTGAAATTCACCAAGCCCTTCATGTAGTAAGCGTAATCCACATACGGATGGCGCGGGTTGGCCTTGATGAAGCGGTCGGCGGCAGCGAGCGCGGCATCTGGCTCGTTGTCTTTGTACTGGATGTACATGGTGTCGAGCTGAGCTTGCTGGGCGTAGCGCCCGAACGGATATCGGGCTTGCAGTTTGTCCAAATATTCGAGGGCGGTCTTGTAATTGCCATCGTTCATGGAGGACTTGGCCTCGCTGTAGAGACGTTGAGCCGACCAGCCCTTGGTTTCGTCGATTTTTTCGGGGAGCAGGGAACATCCTGCCAACAGTACGGCTGCGATGGGACCCGCAAGGAACAGTTTCGGTATGAGACGCATGGATGACAACATGAGCAGCGATTGTCGAGAGTAAAATGGGGTTGATATCCAGTATAACCCTCGTGCCATTAAAAACCATCATGCCTCCGACCGAACAGATCGCCTGCCGAATACCTGAGAACTGTGCTGGAATGCGGCTCGATCAGGTGTTGGTGTTGCTGCTGCCGGCCTATTCCCGCAGTCGCTTGCAGCAGTGGCTGAAGGCCGGCGCACTGCGGGTGGACGGTCGGGTGTGGCGGCCTCGCGATCCGGTTTCCGGCGGCGAGACCGTCCATGGGGAATTGGCGCTGGCACCGGAAACCGTCGCCGTCGCCCAAGACATCCCGCTGGACATCCGCTACGAGGATGCCGATTTATTGGTACTGGACAAGTCCGCCGGCTTGGTGGCGCACCCTGCCGCTGGCAACCGCGACGGCACGCTGGTCAATGCGCTGTTGTATCGTTGCCCGGAGCTGGCGACCCTGCCGCGCGCAGGTTTGGTGCATCGACTGGATAAGGATACAACCGGCCTGTTAGTGGTGGCGCGCAATTTGCGGGCCCACGCTGCCTTGGTAGAACAGTTGCAAGCGCGGCGCATCGAACGGGAGTATTTGGCTGTGGTGAATGGGGTGCCGGTGGCTGGCGGCACGGTGGATGCCCCCATCGGTCGGCATCCGGTGGATCGGCAACGGATGGCCGTGGTGTCCAGCGGCAAGCCGGCAATGACCCATTACCGGGTGATCCGGCGATTTCGCGCTCACGCGCTGTTGCGGGTCAAGCTGGAGACCGGCCGCACCCATCAAATTCGGGTCCACATGGCCCATGTTCGATTGCCGTTGCTGGGCGATCCGGTTTATGGGGGACGGCTGCGTTTGCCGCCAAATGCGTCCTTGCGTTGCGTCGAGGCGATCCAGAATTTTCATCGGCAGGCATTGCACGCCGAGCGGCTGGCCCTGACGCATCCCACAACCGGTGCGCGGTTGGAATGGCGGGCGGAAGTGCCGGCCGATTTGCTGGCGTTATTGGAGGTGCTAAGCGAGGATATGAAGCCATGAATGAATCGCCACAGGACGACTCTTTGATCGTTCCCGACTGGCCGACTCCGGCACGGGTCCGGGCGGTGAGCACGACGCGCTGGGGTGGGGTGAGTCCGCCGCCTTACGACGGCCTGAATCTGGCCGATCATGTGGGCGATGAGCCGGCTCGCGTTGCGGAGAATCGGCGACGGCTGGCGGCGATGGCGGGCTATCCCGCCGAGCCGGCGTGGTTGCAGCAGGTCCATGGTAACCGGGTGGTGGCTGCCGAGACGGTTTGCGAGCCAGTCGCTGCCGATGCTGCCTGGACCCGCGAGCCGGGCCGGCCCTGCGTGGTGATGACCGCCGATTGCCTGCCGGTGTTACTGTGCGATCGCGCCGGTACGGTGGTGGCTGCCGCTCATGCTGGCTGGCGCGGGCTGGCGGGTGGCGTGATCGCCAGGACCGTGGCACAAATGAGCGTGCCGCCTGCGGAACTGCTGGCTTGGCTGGGGCCTGCCATCGGTCCCGCCGCATTCGAGGTCGGCGAAGAAGTACGCGCGGTGTTCCTGGAACGGGACACTGGCAACGTGACCTGTTTCCAACCGTCTCCAGCGGGCCGTTGGCTGGCGGACATTTACCAGTTGGCCCAGCGGCAATTGCAAGCGTTGGATGTGACGGCGATTGATGGTGGTGCCTTCTGCACGTTCAACGAGCCGAAGCGATTCTTTTCCTACCGCCGCGAGAATCGTACCGGCCGGATGGCGACGCTGATTTGGTTAGAGTGCTGACTGGGCTTTTATTGGTTAATCAGAGGGTCCGAGCTGTCAACCGAAATGGTCGTAACCCGACCGCTCTAGCTGAAAAATCGAACGATCCTGGCGGACCAATCGCAAGCCTGGTTCCGCCGTGATGACGCCGATTCGAGTGCAACGGCAATCCCAGGTCGCCGTTGCAGTGACCAGTTGCGTGAGGCGTTCCGGTGGTACGGTGAAGCAGAGTTCGTAATCATCTCCGCTCGCCAACGCCAGGATGGTGGCCGCATCCCGATCGGGGTGAGTGGTCAAGGCCGGCGACAATGGCAGGCGATCGATCTCCAGCAGCGCTCCGCCTCCGCTGCGTTCGAGAATGTGACCGAGATCCTGCGCCAGCCCATCGGATATATCGATGGCGGCGCTGGCGATGCCGCGCAAGGACGCGCCTTGCGCGATTCGCGGCTCCGGTCGATCCAGTCGGGTCTGGAGGTAGTCGCGATGCTCGGCGGGGACGGTGGTCTTGCCATAGGCCGCCGCTAACGCCAGACCCGCATCGCCGGGCGTACCGGTCACGTAGATGTTGTCGCCTGGCCGCGCGCCATCGCGACGCAACGCTGCTCCCGGTGGCACGAAGCCATGAGCCTGAAGGGTGATGACTGTCGTCGGCCCGTGGGTGGTGTCTCCGCCGATCAGTTGGACATCATGCCGATCCGCCAGTGCGAACAATCCCCGACAAAACCGCTCCAACCAATCTTCGTCGGCGCGGGGCAGGGTCAGTGCCAGAGTGGCCCAAGCCGGAATCGCTCCCATCGACGCCAAGTCGCTCAGGTTCACCGCCAGCGCCTTGTGGCCGATGCCTTCCGGGGCGGCGTCGGCGAAGAAATGCACATCCGCCACCAGGGTATCCAGCGTGATCGCCAATTCTTGATCGGGCGGCGGACGCAGCAGCGCACAGTCATCACCGATACCGAGCACGACGTCGGGGCGACGCGGGGTTCGAGCAGCGAAATAGCGGTCGATCAGGGAAAATTCGGAAAGAGGCATGGGGTCGTTGCGATGCGTTGACGGGATCCGCCGATACGTATTTCAGGGGCGTTGCAAATCCCGTCGGGCGGTGGAGATGGTCACGGTGAATCCGGCAATCACATCGCTCGCGGTCATCAGCACGATCAGGAAAAAGGTCATGTTGGCCATTGGGGGCATGACCAGCAGCTCGATCAGGGCAATGATAAACACCACCAGCGAGAGCACATGATTGAGAATGGCACTGGCGGAACTACTGGTGGCGCGATAAACCTCGACGCACAACAAAATGAGGCCGATGACCAATAACAGGTCGCCACCTCGGAACGGCAGGGGTAGGCCGGATAACAGCGGCAAGTGAAACTGTGCCATTTCCAACCAACCCGGTGCCACCAAGGCCAACAGGGTGTAGGCGGCAACGATAATCGCGAGTAACGGAAAACTAGCCATCTTGATCTCTCTCCTGCGGTCGGTATGCTCGAATCAGGGACATGAACGAAGCGGATTCTACCGAAGATGGCCTGGTCGCCCTAACCTGCGTGCGGGAAGCGAGGGGCGAGATGGAGAAAGGCCGGTTTTACCGTTAACTGCCGAGCCGCTCGTAAATCCCCATCAGGCGGTTGACGCCGCGAAGCAGTGACGACAGTCCGCTGAGTGTTTCCAGGTCCATGGCATCCAGTAGATTTTTCAGCTCTAATCCCAAGGCAGTATCGCCTTCCATCACCACACGGCGGTTGAAAAACAGCGTATCCGAGTCTTCACGGCGGGTGGTCAGCGCCAGAAAATCGTAAATCGTGCCGCTGATGGTCAAATCCGGGGTGCGTTCCGCCTTCTGACAGGGCACAAAACCCGTAGGGCCCGTGTAGCGGAGGCGATATTCCACATGGGCATCGCGTACCCGGATCGCTAGAACGCGGTCACACAGGAATTCGAGTTCGCCGTTCTCCTGAATCCGGGTGAGGAATAGCGCATTCAACGCCGTGGTCAGGATGCTGGAATGCACTGGACCGGGAATGAGTTTCAACGGCAGCGCCAGAGGGGCGGGCAAGGCAGGGCGGGGCGGAAACAACGTCTGAAAAGCGGATTGGAGGACAGTGTTCATGGGATCGCGACGGTGTTACCGTTTCATGGCCTCGAAAAACTCCCGGTTGGTCTTATTCGCCTTCAGTCGTTCCAGCATGAATTCCATCGCCTGTAGCTCGTCCATCGGGTGCAGCAGCTTGCGCAAGATCCACATTTTCTGCAAGTCGTCCGGATCGGTCAGCAACTCTTCGCGGCGGGTACCGGAACGGTTGATGTCGATGGCCGGGAACACTCGCTTCTCGGCAATCCGCCGGTCGAGATGAATTTCCATGTTGCCGGTGCCTTTGAATTCCTCGTAGATCACATCGTCCATGCGCGATCCGGTATCGATCAGGGTCGTGGCGATGATGGTCAGCGAACCGCCTTCTTCGATATTACGCGCCGCGCCGAAGAACCGCTTCGGCTTCTGCAGAGCATTCGCATCCACGCCGCCGGTCAAGACCTTGCCAGACGCGGGTACCACGGTGTTGTAAGCCCGCGCCAGCCGGGTGATGGAATCCAGCAGAATCACCACGTCGCGCTTGTGCTCCACCAACCGCTTGGCCTTGTCATTGACCATCTCCGCGACCTGGGTATGGCGGGTGGCCGGCTCGTCGAAGGTACTGGCGATCACCTCGCCACGCACTGAACGCTGCATCTCGGTGACTTCCTCCGGCCGCTCGTCGATCAGCAGCACGATCAGGTAACACTCGGGATGGTTGGCGGCGATACTCTGGGCGATGTTCTGCAACATCATGGTTTTGCCGGCCTTGGGTGGCGAGACGATCAAACCGCGCTGGCCCTTGCCGATGGGCGCGATCAAGTCGATGATCCGCGCCGTGATGTCCTCGGTGCTGCCGTTGCCGCGTTCCAGCGTCAGCCGCTCATTGGCATGCAGCGGTGTCAGATTCTCGAACAATACCTTGTTCTTGGAGACTTCCGGCGGCTCGAAATTGATATCGTTGACCTTGAGCAGGGCAAAGTAGCGCTCGCCTTCCTTGGGCGGGCGAATCTTGCCGCTGACCGTGTCGCCGGTACGCAGATTGAAACGACGGATCTGGCTGGGGGAAACATAAATATCGTCGGGACCGGCCAGATAAGAACTGTCGGCGGAGCGCAGAAAGCCGAAGCCATCCTGCAATATTTCCAGCACGCCGTCCCCGGAGATGTCCTCGCCACTCTTGGCGAGTGCTTTGAGAATGGCGAAGATCACGTCTTGTTTGCGGGATCGCGCCATGCCTTCGAGCTTGAGTTCCTGCGCGATGGCAATCAGGTCGGCGGCGGACTTCTTTTTGAGTTCGGTCAGATTCATGAAAGCAGCATGCTCGAAGCGGCCGGCCTGTAATGGCGCGCCCGTGAGGAAGGAGGAATTTAGGGTTCGCGTCTCGGGATGGAACCGGGGGCGGACGGTGAACGGAGTGATGACTGAGACGATAAACGCGGCGTGCTGGTTAAGCTAGCACGGCCGCGAGACGGCGTCTACCCTCGGGCGAGCGCCGTGGGAAGTCTCAGCGCAAACTACTATCGAGAAAAGCGATCAGCTGCGACTTGGACAGAGCGCCGACCTTGGTGGCTTCGACGCTGCCATTGCGGAACAACATCAGGGTTGGGATGCCGCGAATGCCATACTGGGGTGGCGTCTGCTGGTTCTCATCCACGTTCAGTTTGCAGATTTTGACGCGATCCGCGTATTCCGTGGCGATTTCATCTAGGATCGGTGCGATCATGCGGCAAGGGCCACACCATTCGGCCCAGTAGTCCACAAGGACCGGCTTGTCGGCTTTGAGAACCTCGGCATCAAAGGAGTCATCGGTGATATGCACAATTCGCTCGCTCATGAAATCGTTCTCCGAATCTGGGATGAAATATTAAGGTGTCAGGTCGCCCGCAGGGCAGTTTGGATGCGCGGGAATCGACGAAATGGGGTTGGATAGGTGGGTTCCAAGGGATGAATGCCACCAAGCGGTTGCAAAAAAAACCGGCGCGTGGCGTTCGACACTGGATATTGTGGCAAAATATTCGGCTAGGGGACAGATTTCTTTCAGTCATACACGGTCCGAACCGGGCATTCGCATTGGCCCTCCTAACCCCCTGACTCGGTATCCTTACTCGCTCATGCAAAAAGACCATCTAACTCACGTTTTCTTTTCCTCGCTTGGTTTGACCGATTCGCTGCTGGAAAGTCTGGAGGACGCCAGCTTCGTTCATTGCACGCCGATTCAGGCTGCCACCCTACCGCTGGCGCTCAAGGGTCAGGATATCGCCGGTCAAGCCCAGACCGGTACTGGCAAGACCGCCGCCTTTCTATTGGCGACCCTACATTATCTGATGGAAACGCCCGTTGCCGAGGATGCAGTGGGTCCTTGGGCGATCATTCTTGCTCCGACCCGCGAGCTTGCGGTGCAAATTCACCGCGATGCCGAATGGATCGGTCGGTATACCGGGCTCCGGTTCGCTGCCGTTTTCGGCGGCACCGGCTACGAGAGCCAACGCCGCCAGCTCGAAGCGGGCGTCGATGTGTTGATCGGTACTCCCGGCCGCTTGATCGATTATCTCAAACAAGGGGTGTACAAGCTGTCCAACATCGAGGTGGTGGTGTTGGATGAGGCCGACCGCATGTTTGATCTCGGTTTTATCGCCGACATCCGCTATTTGCTGCGCAGGATGCCGCCAGCCGATCAGCGCATCAATATGCTGTTTTCCGCGACCCTGAGCAACCGGGTCATGGAGCTCGCCTACGAGCATATGAACAATCCCCAGGTGATTCGGATCGAGACCGAGCACGTCACTGCTGACAAGGTCCGCCAATCGCTCTATCACGTTTCGGCCCACGACAAGATCCCGTTGCTGCTGGGCGTGTTGCGCCAGCAAGACCCGAAGCGCACCATGATTTTCGTCAATACCAAGCGAACGGCGGACCGAGTGACCGGCTATCTGCTGGGTAACGGCTACGAAGCCGAGGTGTTGTCGGGCGATATCCCGCAAAACAAGCGGCTGCGTTTGCTGGAGTCGTTCCAGCGTGGTGAATTGCCGATCCTGGTTGCCACCGATGTGGCGGCACGGGGCCTGCATATTCCGGACGTGACCCACGTTATCAACTTCGATTTACCGCAGGACCGCGAGGATTACGTCCATCGTATCGGCCGCACCGCGCGCATCGGTGCCAGCGGAGATGCCATCAACTTCGCTTGCGAAGAATTCGTCTATTCCCTGCCCGATATCGAGGATTTCATCGGTCAGAAGATTCCGGTGCTGCCGGTCACCGAGGATTTGTTACCCGAATACAAGCCGCCCAAGCGTTTAGAGCGCCGTCGGCCTCTCAACAACACCGGGGGCGAACCACGCCCTCGTGGCCGCGCGCCGCACCGACGACCGGCTAACCGAACCTGACGCTGTTCGGCTGCGAGACTTCGCGCGGAATGAACCATTATCCACCGTGCAAGGGGAGCGTGGCGAGCGGCCACCCGTGCGTGACTGTTGCCGCTCGCGAGATTTTACTCGCTGGCGGCAACGCCTTTGACGCGGTGGTGGCGGCCGGCTTCGCCGCTGCCGTGGCGGAACCGGCTCTGACTAGCCTGGGCGGCGGCGGTTTTTTATTAGCCCGCACCGCGCAAGGTCGGGCGGCTTTGTTCGATTTCTTCGTGGATACACCGGGGCGGGGCCTGCGAGCCAGCGAGCTGGATCCGCATTTCCTCCCAATCACCGTTCGGTTTCCCGGTAGCGAGCAGATCTTTAACGTCGGCATGGGGTCGGTAGCGGTACCCGGTACGCTCAAGGGCTATCTGCACATCCACCGACAACTGGGTCAGCTGCCGCTGCGAGAAGTGATAGCGCCGGCCATCCATCTGGCGCGCGAAGGCGTGCCGGTCAACGCCAAGCAAGCGTATTTTCTGGAGCTGCTGACCCCGATCATGACCTTGACCGCTGCGGGTCGTGCTTTGTTCGAGTCGGCGGGCCGCTATGCGCGCGAGGGTGATATTCTCCCCAATTTGGATTTGGCGGCATTTCTGGAAACTCTGCCACGCGATGGCGAGCGAGATTTTTACGAAGGCGAATTGGCCGAGCGTATCGCCCGCGACATGCACGAAGGCGCGGGATTACTGGCCACGGCCGACTTGGCCGCCTACCGGGTCATCGAGCGTGAGCCATTACCCGTGGATTATCGCGGCTATCGACTGTTGACCAATCCACCCCCCTCGTTCGGCGGTTCGCTGATCGCCCTGTCGCTGCGCTTGCTGGAGGCGCGTGAGGCGGTGGACCTGAGTTTCGGTTCTCCGGCGCATTTGGCGCTGCTGGTCGCGGCCATGCAGGAGGTGGATCGGCGTCGCGCCGAGGGCTATCTCGGTCCGACCGAGATCGGTAAACCCGGTTTGCTCGAAAGCCTGGCGCGGGTCCGCACCGCCTCTAGCGGTACCACCCATATCAGTGTGTGTGATGCCGAAGGTAATGCGGCTAGCATGACTACATCCAACGGTGAGGGCTCGGGTTGTTTTGCCATCGGTACTGGCATCATGCTCAACAACATGATGGGCGAGGATGATTTGCATCCGGAGGGATTTCACGCCAGTCCGCCGGGTATGCGAGTGGCCTCGATGATGGCGCCCTCGCTGTTGCTGGCCGACGACCGACTGCGACTGGTGTTGGGCAGCGGTGGCAGTAAACGTATTCGCTCTGCCATGATGCAAGTCATCAGTAATGTAGTGGATTTCGGGCTCGACCCGCGTGCCGCCGTGGAAGCGCCGCGGCTGCACTGGGACGGCGAACGAATCCAGGCGGAACCCGGCTTCACCGATGCGGCGCTGGCCGCGTTGACCGAGCGCTGGCCGCTCAATCGTTGGGCAGTGCGTGACGTATACTTCGGTGGCGTCCACGCGGCCGCCCCGGACGGTGATGGCGCGGGCGATCCACGCCGAGGCGGTCACGCGACGGCGGTCGATTGATGTGCGAAGCGGACTGACGATATCGTCGAGAAAGAAGATAATGATTGAGTTGAAAGATTACCTACTGATTTTGGCCCGACGAGACGGCTCCGATATCTATCTCAGTACCGGCGCGCCGCCCTGCGGTAAATTTCAGGGGGTGTTGCGAGCACTGGACAAAGAGCCGTTGCCGCCAGGTCGGGTCAAGCAAATCGCCTACTCGATCATGGATTCGGCGCAAGTGGTCGAATTCGAGAAAACCCTGGAGATGAATCTGGCCATCAGCGAGTCCGGCGTAGGACGGTTCCGGGTCAACATCTTCAAGCAGCGCGGCGAAATCGCGATGGTGATTCGCAACATCAAGACCGAGATTCCCAGCGTCGAATCGTTGGGTTTGCCGGAGGTGTTGACCCGCGTCATCATGGAGAAGCGCGGCCTGATCCTGTTCGTCGGCGGTACCGGTTCCGGCAAATCTACCTCGCTGGCGGCGTTGATCGACCACCGCAACCGCAATAGCGGCGGCCACATCATCACCATCGAGGATCCCATCGAGTTCGTTCATCCGCACAAGCGTTCGGTTGTCAACCAGCGCGAGGTGGGCGTGGATACGCTGAGCTATGCCGACGCCCTCAAGAATACCTTGCGGCAGGCACCGGACGTGATCCTGATCGGCGAGATCCGCGACCGCGAGACTATGGAGCATGCGCTGGCCTTCGCCGAGACCGGGCATCTGGCGATTTCCACTTTGCACGCCAACAGTGCCAACCAAGCGCTCGACCGCATCGTCAATTTTTTCCCCGAGGAACGGCGGCCGCAGTTGCTGACCGATTTGTCGAGTAATTTACGCGCCTTCGTTTCGCAGCGGCTGATTCCGACCGTGGATGGCAAACGAGTAGCAGCCATCGAGATCTTGCTGCATTCGCCGATGGTCGAGACCCTGATCAAGCGTGGCGAAGTCAGCGGTTTGAAGGAAATCATGGAAAAGGCCGTGGGTCTCGGCATGCAAACTTTCGACCAGGCACTGTACGCACTCTATCAGGCTGGCAAGATTAGTTTCGAGGAGGCGATCAAAAACGCTGATTCCGCCAACAACCTGCGGTTGCGGATCAATCTGTCCGGTGGGGCGCCAAGTGTCGAGCGGCCGGTTGGCTTGGGGTTATCGCTGGAAGCGATCGAAGAACCAGAAGAAGAAGAAGAAGGAGAGAAACCCGTGCCGCCGGCTGGCTTGCGGCCGCCGCCGCGTCCCGGTGGGGGTTGATCGTGACAGACGTTCCATCGACTTCAGTGATCGTGGTGCCCGACGGCGTTCGGGGTTTGATCTTTGACTGCGATGGTACCCTGGCCGATACCTTGCCGTTGCACTACGCTGCCTGGGAGGAGACGTTTGCGGAACGGGGATTGCCTTGCCCGATGGAATTTCTGATCCAGCACAATGGTAAACCCACCCACTTGATCGTGGCGTTGTATAACGCGGCGTTCGATCTGAGCATCGATGTCGAGCGGTTTACGGCGGATAAGGAACGAAGAACGTATGCTCTGCTGGAGCGGGCCAGGCCGATTGCGCCGGTGGCGATGGTGGTGCGGCGCCATGTGGGTCGTTTGCCCATGGCCGTGGTGTCGGGCAGCAACCGCGCTAACGTGGAGCGGGTTTTACGAGCCATCGACATGCATGAACTGTTCGCGGCGGTGTTGACCGCTGACGATGGTTTGCCGCCGAAGCCGGCCCCGGCGTTATTTCTGGAGGCGGCCCGCCGGTTGGGCGTGGAGCCTCATGCCTGTCAAGTGTTCGAGGATGCCGATTCCGGGCTGGAAGCCGCGCGCCGCGCCGGAATGCTGGCGACCGACGTGCGGCTCTTCGGTGGTGGGTATCGCGGAAGCGATTAAGGCCGCGCTCAGGCCGCGATTCCACTCAATCGCAGCAGCGGCTCGATACGCGGTTCCCGGCCTCGAAACTCGACGAAACTGACCATCGCCGGGCGCGATCCGCCCGCTTCGAGAATGCTGTGCCGGAAACGCTCGCCGGTTGGAGCATCGAAGATTCCGTTCTCCTCGAAAGCGCTGAACGCATCCGCCGACAACACTTCCGCCCATTTGTAGCTGTAGTAACCTGCCGCGTAGCCACCCGCGAAAATATGGGTAAAAGCATTGGCGAAGCGGTTGTAGACCGGGGGGACGATCACCGCGACTTGCTGGCGCACATCGTCCAGCGTTTCCAGCACCCGCGCGCCGCGCGCCGGGTCGTACTCGCGATGCAATCGGAAATCGAATAGCCCGAATTCCAATTGTCGGACCATAAAGATACCCGCCTGGAAATTCTTGGCCGCTTGCATGCGCTGGTACAGCGTTTCTGGCAACGGTTCGCCGGTTTGATAATGGCCTGCCAGCAGAGTTAATGCGTCCCGCGACCAGCACCAGTTTTCCAGGAACTGGCTCGGCAGTTCCACGGCGTCCCACTCCACGCCGTGGATACCAGCCACAGGCAGATAATCCACCGTCGTCAGCAGATGGTGCAAGCCATGGCCGAATTCGTGGAACATCGTGATCACTTCATTATGGGTGAGCAGGGCTGGATCGTTGTTCACCGGTGGCGTGAAGTTACAGATCAGATAGGCGGCTGGTAGCCGTGCGTTCCCCTCGATCAAACGTCTTCCCAGACAACCGTCCATCCAGGCGCCGCCGCGCTTGTGGGGACGAGCGTACAAATCGAGATAGAACCGCCCGCGCGGAGTGCCAGTCGAATCGACGATTTGGTAAACCTGCACGTCGGGGTGCCAGACTGCCACGCCGTCCAACGGCCGGATGGAAATGCCAAACAGCTTTTCCGCAACGGCGAACAGCCCCGGCAGAACGCGAGTGGTCGGGAAATAGGGCCGCAATTCTTCCTGCGACAGTTGATAGCGATGCTGGCGCAGTTTTTCCGAGTAGTAGCCGATGTCCCAGGTTTCCAATCGCTCGACCCCGAACTGCGTGCGAGCGAAATCCTGCAGTTCGTCCAGTTCCTTGCGGGCTTGCGGCCGTGCACGACCGGCGAGGTCGGCGAGGAACGCCAATACCTTATCCGGTGAGTCGGCCATTTTGGTCGCCAGCGAGTATTCAGAGTAATCCTGAAAGCCCAGCAACCGAGCCAGTTCATGGCGCAACGCCAGAATACGATCCATCAGCGGTCCATTGTCCCATTGGCCGGCATTCGGTCCTTGATCGGACGCGCGGGTGCAGTAGGCGTCGTACATCGTGCGCCGCAACTCACGGTCATCGGCGTAATTCAGTACCGGTAGATAGGATGGCAGTTCAAGCGTCAGCAACCAGCCGTCGAGTCCCTGCCGCTGGGCAGTTTGCCGGGCCAACGCCCGTGCCGAGTCAGGTAGTCCGGCCAACTGGGCCTCGTCGGTCAACTGTTGAGTCCACCCCTGGGTGGCGTCCAATACGTTTTCCGCGAATTTGGCGCTAAGTTGCGTCAACTCTTGCTGGATGTCCTTATAGCGAGATCGTTGCTCCGGCGGTAAGGCGATGCCCGACAGGCGGAAATCGCGCAGAGCGTTGTCGATGACCTTGCGCTGGGCTAAGTCGAGCCGGGCATACTCCACGCCATCGGCGATCTGTCGATAAGCCTGGTACAAGCCTTCATGCTGGCCGAGTTCGGTCGAGTAGCTGCTGAGCTTGGGTAAACAGGCATTGTAGGCAGCGCGTAGCCCTTCGGAATCGAGTACCGAGTGGAGATGGTTGACCGGCGACCACGCTTTGTTCAAGCGGTCCTCCAGTTCCTCCAGCGGTTGGATCAAGTTATTCCAGGTGTAAGTGCGATTAGCAGCCAACAGCCGTTCGATTTCGGCGCGATTGGTGGTCAGCACTCGATCCATGGCTGGCTCGATATGATCCGGCTGGATGGCGGAATAGAGTGGCAGGTCGGCGGAGTCCAGCAAAGGGTTGGTCATCACAATAGTATCCACATAGAAGAACCCTCTAGGTTTTGAGCGACTCCCAAATTTTCCCCATCCAAGATCTTTGTTTGGTCCATTTGGCTTTTAAGCCTTTTTCCAGGAAGAAAGGGGTATATTTTTTATCGTCCATCATGATGTGGTGAGTCAACCATTTTCTCAGAAAATTCATCAACTCGATGTCGATTACGGCGCCACCCGCGAATTTTTTTTGAAAGCTTGAGACTTCTTGTTTGAGTTTGTCGTGATGCACCTGGTGCATTTCGGCATCGGGATAATCGAAAATGCGGAACAGACTCTCCTCCACTGCAAAATGCACAATGGTGTACTGTACGAGTTCCTCCAGAATCGCGCTGATAACCGTCTTGTCCGCTTTGTGTAGTATGGCTTCATTGAACAGGCGATTAATAAGGTTAATTAAAATCTTATGTTGTTCGTCAATTTCTTGTAAGCCCACACTGAGTTCGTCAGACCAGGATATAAATTCTTTCGTGTCAAGCATGTCATACTCCTTCTATACTTCATTGAAGATAATAAGGTTTAAGTGGTTTTTCAGGCTCGCCAAATAAAAAGTAAGCGCTATATGCATCTTAGATATTACATTTTTGCTCGAAATTTAAATCTTATCGTATATTTATATAAAAAACAATATAATTAAATACGCTGTTATTTGTACTTTTTTATTGCTCTGTTTGCTGTAGGCTTACAGAAAGATTGAAATGAGTTGCGCTACCGAACAGATGATCATCTAGATGTCCACAGCAGATAACCGCTGGTTAGCGCCATCGCTAGAAAGCATCCGACGGCACGCCATCGAAAATAGGTGGTCAGCCGATGCTCCTCGCGAAAAGCGGCGATGATGCAGGGCCGAGCGGAATCGCCGGGATCGGTCATCAGGTGAACATCCGGTTGGGTGGTCTGTTGCAGTTGTTGCCGCTGGACTTGCCGGTGGGCCGCGCGACGGACTGCTTCCCATTCATCGGGGTCGATCACGCATTGAGCAGTGCCGTCGTCCAGAGCGATAGATTGTCGCGGTCGCCAGATTCCACCGACCACCAACGTCCGCCTGAGGACCGCTCCTCGATTTGGTAACGATACCAAGCACAGGGAAGGCTGCTAAGTGGGGCGAGGATCGGTGGTCCCGGCAGCAGGCGAGCCCGACCGTACAGTTCGACGTAGCCCTGTGGCGCCGGGCGGATGCGGGCGATAGGCGTGTCGGCTAGCCGCCAGGCCCGGCGACTGAAACACAAGGCACCATCCAGCCTGGCACCAGCACCGGTCAGAATGAGAGCAAACAGCGGGAGCGGGATTGCTAGCGGGCGTGATGAAAGGCTACCGCCTGGGTCGAGTTGTCGGAGCAACAGAAAAAAACCCAACCAGACGGCGATGAAAAACAGGCCACTTTTTAGACTGGGCTTGCGCATGCAGACGCTCGATTTCGGTCACCGAAACAATTGGGCGAGATTGACATCCTGCTTTTCTGGCGCTGTGAACTCCAGCAGTCGAAACGATCCGAAGGCGAACATCCGCGCGACTAGTATGTCTGGGAACTGCTTGATGCGTTTGCGTTTCAGATCGCAATTATAATCATCCCATTTGTGAAACAATAAATTCCATGTGGAGGCAGAAAACGGAGAGTGTTTTAGTTGCAGGTAGGCCGGTTTGTAAGATCATGGGTAGCGGTAAGTTTCGAAAAGGTTGCGATTTTTATAAGAAAACAAATAGGTTGACGCACATCATCGTCCAGCGATGCGCGCCATAATCTTTCAAAGCTATTACTCAAAGAATTCTATTAGTCGTATCGCATTTTGACGTAAGAACCTGGCGCGTCCTCGATGGGTTCTAGCTGACCGTCGCCCGGTATGCGGGCTGGCACTTGCGGACCCGCGTAAGGTTGCAACCATGTCAACCAATCTGGCCACCAGGAGCCTTCTTGCTGGACCGCGTCCTTAAACCAGTCATCGGGACTCGGCGGGACTTTGGAATTTAGCCAAAGACCGTATTTGTCCGATGAGGCTGGATTGATGACCCCGGCAATATGACCGGATCCGCTCAGCACAAATTTGACTGGGCCACCGACCAGTTGGGTGCCGGCGTAGGTGGATTTCCACGGCGCGATATGATCCTCATAAGCTGACAGAAAGCAGATCGGCGCCTTGATTTTGCCCAGATCGATGGGTACGCCGGCCAGAGTGATGCCGCCCGACTCGCGCAGCAGGTTCTTCTGGTACATATTGCGCACATAGAAGCTGTGCATGTCCCGTGGCATCCGGGTAGAGTCGGAATTCCAGTACAGCAGATCGAAAGGGTAGGGATCCTTGCCCAACAGGTAATTGTTAACCACGAAGTACCAGATCAGATCGTTGGCCCGCAACATGCTGAACACGCCGGCCATCTGGCTGCCGTCCAAATAACCCCGTTCGCCCATCTGCTTCTCCAGCAGAGTGATCAGCTCCTCGTCGATGAACACCTCCAGTTCGCCCGGTTCGCTGAAATCGGTCATGCAAGCGAAGCAGATCGCGCTTTGCACCCGCTGATCTTTCTGAGCCGCCAGATAGGCCATCGTGATGAGCAGAATGGTGCCGCCCAGGCAGTAACCGGCAGCGTTGATTTCCCGCTCGCCAGTGGCTTGTTCGATGGCGTCCATTCCCGCCACGATGGACAGCATGTAATCCTCAAACTTTTTATGTGCCAGCCGCTCGTCCGGGTTGATCCAGGAGGTCATGAATACGGTAAAACCCTGATCTACCATCCATTTGACCATCGAGTTCTTGGGCCGCATGTCCATGATGTAATACTTGTTGATCCAGGGCGAGACGAACAAGAACGGCCGCTGATAGACCGTCGGCGTGCTGGGGTCGTACTGGATCAATTGCAGTAGCTCGTTTTGGAAGATGACCTTGCCCGGCGTGACGGCGATATTCTCGCCCGGCTTGAACGCTTTGAGATCGGTCATTTTGATTTGCAACTGGCCGCGACCACGCTCTAGGTCTCCCAGCAGGTTTTGCAGACCCTTGACCAGATTGTCGCCGCTGGAATCGAGCGTGGCTTTGAGTACGGTGGGATTGGTATGGACGAAGTTGGTCGGGGCCATGGCGTCTACGAATTGACGAGTATAGAACTGCACCCGGCGGGCAGTCTTATCGTCCAGCCCCTCGACCTTGTGAGCCAGCCCTTGCACGCTATCGGCGGCGAGCAGATAGGACTGCTTGATAAAATCGAACACCGCGTTTTCCGCCCATTGTGCGTCGGCGAAGCGCTTGTCGCCTGGCGGCGGGGTGATAATCGGTTGGACTTTGTGGCCCAGCATCCGCTTGGAGGCGGACTGCCAGAGATCGAGAGTATTCTTCCAGAAATTGACCTGGGCTTCGATCAGCTTTTCTGGATTTTTCAAAAGCTGATCGAAGAATTCCTGAAAGGATTTGCCGATGATGGTTGGATCGATCAGTGGAATCTGATCATTGCGTTCCTGGCGCTTGAGGTATTCCTGCAATACTCGCTGGCTCTGCTCGATGATCTTGGAAAAATTCTGAGCCAGTTTATTGAGATCAGTGGTCTGGGCATCGGGTGCGGGGGTAGGTTGAGTCATGGCGAGCACCTCATCGAGAGGACAATGACCCTATAAAGTATAGGTGAGATTATCGGTTGTCGCGGGCGCCTTCTTGTTCGATTTGATAGCCTGGGGAATAGCGGAGCTCGTCAATAAGGCGGCAGCAGACGCCGGAAACCATGCCCCAGAACAATGATTAAAAATAGTAGGTTACGGATCGGGATGACCGGCCAGAAATAGCGTACCGGTGCAAGGGGTTGGCCCGTTGTCGCGGCGACCGCCAACCGTTGCGCGAGAGTTCGCAACAGGGACAGCGAGCGTGGCCAGTCGATCACGCCCGCGCGCCAGTCCGCCGGAATGCCTGCTTCGCCGACCACTATCCCTGCGAGTGCCCCGACAATTGCGCCGGTCGTATCGGTATCACCGCCGCAATCCAGCACTTCGGTCAGCGTTTTCCTGAAATCGCCGAAATGCCGAAACCAGGAGTAAACCACGACAGGGATGGTGTGATACATGTAGCCGGTGACCCCATTGGCCAACCCTAACCGATCCGCCAGTTCGGCCACGGTCCAATCATCACGCCCCGCGCGAGCGATGGTTGCCACAGCGGATAGCCAGTCGCGGTCGTGAGGGCCGCATCGATCCAACAGGCTGATGAACCTTTCCAGGGATGGACGCTGGGTTAGCCGATCTCGGACGGTCCAGGCTGCCAACTCGGCGATTGCAGTCGCACCGATTAACGCTTTGGGATCGGTGTGGGTGAGGCAAGTCGAAGCCGCCACATAGGCAGCCCGTTGTTCTGGATTATGAGCAAAAAACGCACCGATAATGGCCACTCGCATCGCCGGTCCGTTACCGGCCGAAAACACACCGCTACAGTTGGGCGAAAAACCCATCCAGAGTTTCAGGATGGCCCGCAGAGTGGCAAAGCCGATGCCAGCTGGCAGGAACAATAACCAACCGCGTAAACACCAGCCTAGTCGGCGGGCGAATCGTATTGGCGAATCGGGATGACGCAGCAAGCTTTGCGCGACGAAAACCATGTGCTCGGTGTCATCGCTAATCATGCCGTGCCCTGGCAGCAATCGGTGCCGCCAGTTGCCACGAGTAAAACGGTGATTGCGTTGCCGGGTTAAACCTTCGGTTGGCAAACCCAATGCGTCTCCGCACGCTGTCCCGATCAGCAGGGCATTAAATCGTGATGCGAGTTGATAGCCTTCATCGTCCCGCAACGTCTCGACTTCCATTCGGCTGGCAGGGAAGGGTAGATCTTGGCTGGAGGGTGTTAAGTGAATCATCTTGATCGGAGTTATTCTGGGTTCGAGGGTGGTAGCGATTGTCGTCAATAATTTATTGATATATAATAATTTGTTATAGGAGCTCGATTGTCGCCAGAGGCATGAGTCGCGCTTCAAGCAGCAGCTTCCAATTCGATATGAAGGCAATGGAGTTGATCAAAAGCAATGAAAGGGAATACGAACGATGTTTAAATATCTGAGTGAAATTATGAGACAAAAAATGAAAGCGGTACCCATAGATGTATTATAAAAATTACTATTGTTGACTAATTACGTTTCGGTTTAGCGTATTTTACTGTAAATAGGGTTATATCGCTTAATCGAGGTGAATTTCCATTAATGTGTTGTAAAATTTGTACGTTCGGCTATACTTGTTAAGTGTAACAATAATTTTATATATTCTCTCCGTTGGAATTGTGTATTTTATGGAGGTGGTTTCATGGTATGGGCGGCTGCGTTTTTTTGGATATTGATTTCAGCGCCAGTAGTTTTCTTTGCATTAACCGGAGTTGATCAGAGTATCCGTGCGGGTTACTCGATTATCTCCCAAATTATTTCACCCGTTTTGGCCGCTAGTTTATGTTATTGGGCAGCGAGTGCTTTTCTGGATTCATCGATCATGAGGAAAGTCTGGAGGTTATTGGGAAGTGGGGTATTGTTGTGGGGAGTAGGCGCTATTTTATATTCAGTGTACCCTTTATTTAATGATGGCCAGGAAACTCCTTATCCGTGGTATTCCGATTATGGATATCTGCTTATGTATATTCCTTGTTTGTTAGCATTTATTTATTTTAAGCAGCATTTGAATCGAAGAATTCCAAATTGGGGGATCCTGATGGCGGTCGCTGTTTTTTGCATGGCTTTTGTATTGGCTATATATTTTTATATTGAAAAGCTTGTTCAATCAAATTCCGTGGCCACATATATTGTTACGCTGCTTTACATGTTTGGAGATCCGATCCTGCTAGGGTCTGTAGTGCTTATTGCTTCAACGTTGACTAGAACTGCTGAGGTGCGTGCTTGGTGGCTAGTGTCAGTTGGTTTTCTATTGTTTTATATTGCGAATGTCATGTATACGTATCTTGTTCTTGTGGGTAGTTATATGAGCGGAAATGTTGTGGATATTGGTTGGGTTCTCGGATTTGGTCTTGTTGGCGTTGCTGCATTAATTACAAAGACCGCTCAGAAAAATGATTCGGTAAAGAAAAGCTATGTTTAATTGAAGTCGTCCTGAATTTTACTAATCGTAGCAGTGTGTGCCATCGATTGGATTAAGGAGGCGCAAGAAATTTCTAGCGCACGCTATGATTTGGCGGCGGTGTTCAATTGGTTCTATCCCCTAGTGAGAGATAAATGGTAAAAAAAACCTATCAAGTTACCATGATTGGTATAGCAGAGTCTGAGCGAAATATACTGCGCAATATTTTTAAATTGTCTCAATATCGTGGTTATGTCTATGTTGTCGCCGTTCCTGGCGAACCAACGGATATTTTAATCGTCGACGCCGACGATCCAAAAGCGATGGCCGAGTGGCGTCATAACAAGGAAGGGGCAAACCCGACTAGCGTCAGTTATAGGCCCAATATTCCAACTATCATGGTTACCAAGGAGCAGCCTTCGGATTCAGTGCTCTATTATATACGGCGTCCGTTCGTTGCCAGCCGAGTGATCAATGTCTTGGATCATCTGGCACATCGAGAGTTACAAGGTGATCGTGAGCGAATAATTGGAGTGGACCCTAACCAAAAAATAGTCGTTGAATCCGAGAAACCTGCCGTTGATACTAAAAAAGCCGATCCCGTTGTTGAAAGCAATATTTTGACTGCGCTGGTAGTCGATGATAGTGCCCCAGTAAGGAAACAGATCGAACTGGAGCTGAAAATGTTTGGCATCCAAGTCCATACTGCTGAAACTGGTGAGCAAGCGATTGATTATATTAACAAGAATTACTACAATCTTATTTTTCTGGATGTGGTTTTGCCAGGGATTGATGGGTATCAGCTTTGCAAAATTTTTAAGAAGGACAAAACTAGAAAGAAAACCCCTGTGATTATGCTAACGAGCAAATCTTCTCCGTTTGATCGAGTAAAAGGAGCTTTGGCAGGGTGCGATACTTATTTGACAAAGCCCGTCAAACAAGAAACGTTTCAGAAAACTGTAAAGAAGTATTTAAAGAGTAATTAAGTCATCCAAGGCTTGAAGTGGTGATCTTGATTTTAAATTTCGAGGAGATAAGAAATGGCGATTAATAAGATATTGGTGGTGGATGACTCGCCTGCTGATCTAAAGAATATTAACGATATTCTTTCGGAAGCCGGTTTTTTCGTCGTTACCGCTGCTAATGGTAAGGAAGCTATTGAGAAGGCTAAGGCTGAAAAACCTAGTGTTATTTTTATGGATATTATCATGCCTACCATGGATGGTTTTGCCACTTGTCGTGCTTTATCTAATGATGAAGGCACTAAAGGCATCCCCGTTATTTTCGTCACTAGCAAGAGTCAAAAAGCGGATCGTCTTTGGGCACAGATGCAAGGTGCTAAAGGGTATATTACTAAACCTTATTCGGCAGATGAGATCATCGATCAGCTGAAAGCCTTCCGCTAAAGATGACTGCTTTCTATCTGCTGGGGGTCTTAACGGCGTAATTTGATGGAAATATTTCCAAGCAAAAGATTGGGGAAAGCTGGACGATGGTACAAAACGAGGTGGAAGATAATCGACGCTTGCTGATGCCTAGCGTGGCGCTTAGAGCTTTCGATCCAAAACAAAGGGTACTAATAGGTTTTAAGTCATCGTTCCGCCAGCGAGTACGTTATGGGTTTCGGATTGACAGTCTCGGTTTTTTAATTGAAGCGAATACAGTAAGCGAGGTTGTCGAGGAGCCGACTGTCTATCCCATTCCGCAAACGCCGTCGTGGCTGGTTGGACTGATCAATCTGCGCGGCAACTTGGTGCCCGTTTTTGATTTGAGGTTATCTCTAAGGCTGGGAAATGCTGCTCAGGGAAAGTATTATTTATTACTGCTCGGCGAGGGTGAGGATATGGTGAGCTTTTTTGTGGAGAATTTACCTCAGCCCGTAAATACCGCTCATAAGCTGGTTCACCCGCCACCGTTGCCGGCGGCACTGCGCGGATATACCACCGATGTTTATAGTTCCGATAAAATTATTTGGGTGGAATTCGATCATCGTGGTTTTTTTCAGTCACTGGCGGCAGCTGCTTCGGCCGCTGAATCTTAAATGTCGGATATCTCTACTGGCTATTTAAGGGCGATCCGGTATTTATCGGGGCTTGATAGGTTTCCATAAAAGAAGTAGATGGATGGTGCCAAACTAAATTCTATTGAAAATAGTCCAATTATGATTGGCTCAAATTAAGGTTTAAGATTGTAGTCAAGGAGTTTTTAATTATAGAGTTTTGAGTAAGCTTAATCAGGTTGATAGTTTAGAGTAAGGGATTCGAAGTCAACCTCCTGAATGAAACTAGCTGTATTTCTTAATTTCTTCGGTGAAAGGCGGCCATGGGCAATTTGAGAATTGGCATACGTTTGTTCATTCTAATCGCTGTTGTGTTGTTGGCATTGTTGGTCATTGGGCTCACCAGCTATATGGGTCTCATCCAATCAACTGATGCTTTGACTAAGCTTAATAAAGCTAATGTCGATCAATCGATCTTAGAGAGACTAGGGCGTATGATTGAGGTTGATATACCCAATTTGGCAAATAGCGCGAATTTGGGCGCGATCTCTTTCGACCAAGCTACCAGGGATCTGGAGAAGATCAGGGTCCAGGACGAAAAAGTGTGGGAAGATCTGATCCAAGCCGTCCCCGACAGCGACAAGGCCAGTCTTCTGGAAAAGAAAGAAATTACCGGTCAAGCGATCAGTGAGCTCGGACGCTTGTTCGCGGCGCGTGATCGCAATAACTTGAATTTATATCTTGCAAACGATTTGAGTGGGGTGAGAGACCCTATTCAGACTGAGATCTTGAGTCCTAGAAGACAACAAATCGAGCAAGATACCAATGCCTTGCTGCAGCGCTCCCTGACGTTCAGTCGGAATTTTGAACTTATCCTGATCGTGATCGGATTGGTGGGAATACTAGTCGCCACTGGATTGGGGGCATTTACCTATAACTCCATCGCGAAACCAGTCGAAAAGATAGCCGACACCATGCAGCAGGTATCTGCCGGCAATTTTTCCGCTCGTGTTAACTTGGTTGGTGGCGATGAATTGGCCACGCTGGGTCGAGAGTTTGATCAGCTGTTGAACGAACGGGTGGCGGCCTTGGTGGAAACCGAGCAGGCTAACGAACAACTCAATGACTCTATCATTCAGTTGTTGCAGGCGGTGTCACAACTCAGCCAGCGTGACCTGACAGTCACGGTGCCGGTTAATGAGGATATTACTGGCCCTATGGCCGACGCCCTAAATCTGTTGACTTCCGAAACTGCGAAGGTGCTGGCGAATGTCACGCAGCTTTCCGAGGATGTTGCCGCCGCTTCAAACAAAGTGAAGGCGCAGTCCGATGCCGTCCTCACCGTGGCCGACGAGGAGCGCCAGGAGGTCGAGCGGGCTGCGACCGAACTGACCACTGCTGCCGAAGACATGGACCGCATTGCGGGCTTGGCCAAGGCGTGCAACCAGACAGCCGGCGAGGCCATCGACACCACGCGCAAGGCTCTGGAAACCGTGGAAAGCACGGTCGATGGTATTACCAGCACCCGCGATACCATCCGGGAAACGGAAAAGCGCATCAAGCGCTTGGGCGAACGTTCCCAGGAAATTAGTGGGGTAGTGAATCTGATCAACACCATTGCCGAACGCACGCATATTCTAGCGCTGAACGCTAGCATGCATGCCGCCTCAGCGGGTGAAGCAGGCCGCGGCTTCGCGGTGGTGGCCGACGAAGTGCAACGACTGGCCGAGAATGCCCGCGAGGCAACGTCGCAAATCGCTACTTTGGTCAGCAGTATCCAGGTGGAAACCGCCGATACCGCGAACGCGATGAACCAAGCCATTGCCCAAGTGGTGGAAGGTAGCCGTTTGGCTGAGCAAGCTGGCGAGCAGATGAGAAAAACTCAGCAGACCACGGCCGAACTGGTGGCATCGGTCCAGCAAATTGCGGCTCGTTCCCAAGACCAGGCTCGTGTTAGTAGCGCCTTGCTGGAACGGGCCAAACAAATTCAGAACAGCACTCTGCAAACTGGCCAGCAGTTGATGGAGCAAGGTCAGTACACCGAGAGCTTGGTGGACTTCGCGGGGAGTCTGTTGGATTCGGTCCGGGTGTTCAAGCTACCTGTGGAAAGCGCCTGAGATCTGTTGCTCCGCGTGATTTCGACGCTTATCTCGATTGCTCCAGCGGGACGGAAAGCCCATGACCACCCTATCCGACGAGATATCCTCCGCGCTGGAAGCGGAAGTCGCTGCCGTCGTTGATGTGCTGTTAGAGTCGTTCTGTGATCCGGATGCCATCGGCGATCCCGCCGTTGTCGCCGACAGCCTCGGGCGGTATCTCGATCATGTCGAACGGCTCAGTGTTTTAGCGGAACAGAGCGGGTTGATGGGATTCAGCCAGGTTTGCTCCCAGTTTCGAGGACGATTGACGATGCTGGCCAGCCGAGAGAGTGCGCTGGCCGATGAGTGTCGCGAATTGCTGGAGGAATGGCCGGCTCTGGCCATGGGCTATCTGGAAGCGCTCGCCGATCCTGGAGCGAGCGAAGCTTTGATAAGCCACCTGCAAAATCCGATCTGGTCTTTACCGCTGCCCGAATGGGAAGCCACGGACTTGCTGGCGCGGCTGGTCGATCCTTGGCACACCGATTTGGAAGAAAAGCCGATCGCTGCTCTTCAGGATGAGACAACGGCCGTCGCACCAGAAGTTTCTGCGGAGGATGTAGAAACTCCAGAAACAGCCGCGCCTGCGGCAGCCGCGCCCCAGGAATGGTCGAGTACGATAGCCCCCACCCTTTTGCAAGCCGACGTTTCTGAAGTGGCGCAAACGCCAGCGGTCGTCGAAGTTCCGACTGTGGAGGAAGCTTCGCCGCTCACGTCCACACCGTCGGCGATGGAAGTCGCTATTCCAGCCACGGAGGCAGAACTGGCGGTAGAGGCTGCCATTCCAGCCACGGAGGAAGAAAGCGCGCTTGCAGCACCGGCCTTCGTGATGGTGGCAGAGTCGGTTCAGGATTGGCACGATTTGCCAGAGCTGCCGAAGGTAGAGATTATCCAGGCCCCGATTTTGATCGGACAGCCGCAAGAATCGATGACTGATACGATTCCGACGGAAACTCTAGTGGTGGAAAGCGGAATCGAAGCCGTCGTACCGGAATTGACGGCGCACGAAGCGATGTTGGCATCGCCAGGGTTCGAAGAGTCGCGCGCCGAATCCGAGTCTCTCAAACCGGAATTGCCGGAGCCTGAGGCGGCCGGATTGGCAGCCGAGATGGAGCCTCTGGAATCGGCTGTCGCCGCGACACTGGAACCGGAATCGACCCGCGAGGACGAGGCGGCAACAGCGCTGCCGGGATTCGATCAGGAGCTGGTGGAACTGCTCCAAAGCGAGGTCGGTGCGATCATCGAAGCCACCGGGGATATGAAAGCTGTTGCGCTCGATCCGGCTGCCGACACCGAGGTTCGCTCCGAGACGCTGATGAATTATGCCGAGCAAATTGCGCGCTTGGCCGATGCTGCCGAAGCGCTGGGTTTGAGCGGCTTGCAACAGACCTGCGCCCATTTAAACGGCAACGTGATGGCGTTCGCATCCGAAGCTCGGTCGCTGACTGCGGGAGAATATGAACTCATCGCGGCTTGGCCCGCGCGGGCGATGCGCTATCTACAAAAGCTTCCGGATCGAAGTGCCAGCCAATTCCTGGTTGACTGCCTGCTGCCTGCCGGCTGGCCGAATCCCCTGCCAGCGGAAGACGTGAGCGCACTCGTCGAGCTATTGGCTGCTCCTACCTTTGTAGTGCCGGAAGCGATGGCAGTGGAGGCCCGACCTCTGGAGGCTTTGCCAGAGGATGTGTCCTTGGTACTGCCGGAGGATGTGAATCCCGAGCTGTTAGACAGCCTGCTACAGGAACTGCCCAGTCAGACAGCGGAATTGTCCGCTGCCATCCAGCGCCTGGCCGCCGGCGATGGTGTTTTGCAAGATGTGGAAGTGGCCCAGCGTATCGCGCATACCGTGAAGGGTGCCGGCAACACCGTGGGCGTGCGAGGAATCGCCAGTCTCACCCACCACATGGAAGATATCCTGCAAGCATTCTCCAAGCATCGGGCGTTGCCGAACCGCCGACTCGCCGAGGCATTGATGTCTGCTGTCGATTGCCTGGAAGGCATGAGCGAAGCGTTGGTGGGGCTTGGAGCGCCCCCGTCCCAGGCTCGGGAGGTTTTGCAAACCATTCTCGATTGGGCCAACCGGATTGACCGGGAGGGTTTGCCGAAGGATGACGCTGTTCCCCACCATACGGTGCCCAAACTGGTCGTTCCTCCGATCAAACTGGGAGAAATGGCGGACGTTACCGAAGCCGCTGAAGCCGCTGAAGCCGCTGAAGCCGCTGAAGCCGCTGAAGCCGCCAAGACAGCGGCAGTGGCGGCGGCTGGAGCGCAACAGGCGACTGTTCCCCTGTTGCGGGTGCCGGCAACCCTGGTGGAAGAGCTGCTACGATTGGTGGGTGAATCGATCATTCTAACTGGTCAGGTCCAAGAACGGACGCGGAAAGCACTACGCCAGATCCGAGCTGTGCAAGCCCAGCATCAGGTTTTTCAGCAACTCACCGCCGATCTGGAACAATTGGTGGAAATCCGTGGGATCGCGCCCTCGCAGACCAAGATTGCGAGCAAGAACGGATTCGATCCACTGGAACTGGAGCAGTACAACGAGTTAAATACCGTCACCCATCGCTTGTTGGAGGCTGCTGCCGATAGTCGCGCCCTGGGTCAAGATATCCGTGAGGGACTAAACGCCTTGGATGACCTGTTGGTAACGCAGGGGCGTCTGCACCGTCAAAGCCAGGAAGCCGTGTTGCGAACTCGCATGGTCTCCGTCAAAACCATTGTGCCGCGATTGCAGCGCAGCGTGCGCCAGACCTGTCGCTTGACCGATAAGGAAGTCGACTTTCTAGTCGCCGGTGATGCGACCTTGATGGACAGCGATTTGCTGGCCGATATTGTCGATCCATTGATGCACGTCCTGCGGAACGCAGTCGATCATGGTATCGAATCGCCAGAGCGGCGTCTTGCGTCGGGCAAAAATCCGGTCGGTCGGATTAACCTTTCTTTTGTACGAGAGGGCGATACCATCGTGGTGCGTTGTCGGGATGATGGCGCCGGGCTGGATTTCGCCACTATCCGCCGCGTGGCCAAAGAAAAAGGACTGATCGCGGCCGATGCCGAGCCTGGGGAGGAAGAACTCAGCCAACTGATTGTAAATTCTGGATTTTCAACCCGGACCGAAGCCACCCAGACCTCGGGGCGCGGTATCGGTTTGGATGCGGTCTATAGCCGCATCAGAGGGCTGAAAGGTTCATTCCAAATTCGTTCCGAGACCGGCCGAGGCTGTCTAATGGAGTTTCGACTCCCCGTCACCTTGATCGCCGTTCACGCCTTATTGGTTCGCCTGCACGGGCAGCGATTTGCCGTTTCCAGTCGCGGAATCCAACAGATTCTCTATGTGGGCTTAGGAGAAATCCGCCAACTGGGTGCGAAAACAGTCTATCAGCTCGGTGACGATTTCTACGAGTTAGTCTCTCTCGGAGTTCTGCTCAATCTTTCCAAGGATCGCCGTGACGCTGAGCGTCAGACGCCGGCTATGTTTTTGGTGCGGGATGGAACCGGAGTCACACGCGCTGTGTTGGCAGATGAAGTATTGGATAGCCGCGATCTGGTGGTCAAGTCGCTAGGTCGTTACTTCCCTCGACTGCCTGGTATCGTCGGCGCCACGATTCTGGGCGACGGCGGCGTGGTCCCGGTGCTCGATTTGCCGGAATTGCTGAGCGCGCCATTATCGGATCCTCTCACGCCAACCTATCGAGAAAGGACGCCCACACCCACTGCGCCTCGGCCCAAGAAACGCATGGCGCTGGTGGTAGATGATTCCCTGAGTGCCCGTCGGGCGCTGGCGCAAGCGGTCGAAGATGCGGGGTTTGACGTACGTACGGCTCGTGACGGGTTGGAAGCTGTCGCCATAATTGAAGCGCAGCGACCTGATTTATTGCTGGTTGATTTGGAAATGCCGCGCATGAATGGCTTAGAACTCACTGCCCACATCCGGGGACGGGAACCGACCCGCACTTTGCCCGTGATTATGGTCACGTCCCGTTCCACCGCCAAGCACCGCCGGGAGGCTGAAGCCGTGGGCATCAATTTCTACATGACCAAGCCGTTTACCGACGATGAATTGCTCCAGAACATCCATTCTGCCTTGAATGCTGGTGTGGCGGTGAGCGGATGATCATGGACATCCCATTATCTGGAACGGAGGCCGTAGCGGGAGTGCTCGAAACCGCTCCGGTTGAGGTGCCCTTGCTGGTGGCCATCTATCTCGACGGCCGCCGTTTGCTGTTGCCTCAACGGGAAGTGTTTTCCCTTGAGTCGGTTTTAGATGTGAGACGAGGAGGGGTACAGCCTCCTGCTGCCGGAGTGATCGAGTTGGTCGAGGAGGAATGGCCGGTTTATTGTTTGAGTGGGGAAACATTGACGCCGGCGCTGGATTTTCCCTCTCCGCGTCGTATTTGCTTGTTGTTGAGTGATGGCTACTACCGCTTAGCGATTATCTGCGATCAGGTCGAAACGCTGGCGTATTCACCCCGTGCCGCTTACCCGCTTCCGCCTTGCTTGGCGAAACCGGGTGCGCTGATCGAACGGCTAGTCGTGCATGGGGAGACCGTTGGTTGCATGACCACAACCGCGCGCCTAGCTGCCTATTGCCAGCGCGACATGGACTGGAATTCCCGAAATGGCTGAAGCGTCCGCTTGGTTGCTAACGCTGGGCCCGCAAGTGCGGGCGGCCGTGGGCGAGCGGGAAATGGTGCATCTGGTGCAATTACCCACCGTGTTCGATATCCCAGATGCGCCTCGTTATTGCCGACAAGTATTGCTTTGGCAGGAAGGAATTGTGCCGATTTTGGACTTGGCCGCTTGGCTGAGCGGGCGATATGCTGTTTTGGCGCCAGCCCTAGTGGGCATTTTCGCTTATCAAGCGGCCGATGTGATCGCGTATGGGGCTTTGCCGTTGACAGGCGTGCCGACGCGCCGCCGGGTGAACGACGAACAAGCGTGCGCTTTGCCCGAACAGCCGCCGGGCTGGGCCTGTATCGCGTTCTCTTGTTTTAAGGACGGAGATAGTGAAGTTCCAATCCTGGATCTGCGGCGCCTTTTCTCAGGCACCCTGCACGATATTGATCCGTTGGCCGAAATCAGCTAGGAGAAAACCCGCCCATGATAAAAGATGATCTGATAGAAAGCGATTGGAGCGAGGAAGATAGACGTGCTTACGAGCGTTACAGTGTTGAATTTTATCTTTGCGTTTACAGTCGAGACACTGGCATTCTGATCGGCCATGTCGTGGACATTAGTTTGGGTGGAATACAATTGCTGAGCGAAGCCCTCATCGCCGACGATGATTCCATCCGATTACGCATGGATGTTTCCTTGGAAAGCGGTAAAAAAGATGTCATTGAGTTTGAGGCGCGGAAAATATGGCAAGCCGAGGATTTAAATCCTGGCTTTTATAATATTGGCTTTCAATTTCTGGATTTATCACTGGCTGCCGTGAACAGCGTTCAAGCCATTATCAACGAAATCGACGCCAGCCTGTGAAAGGTGATCTCAGGGAGCCGTGACTATTCGCCACCACGGGTGTATTCACCAGCTTGCGAGCGCGGGGTTAGGCGTGCGGAATCTGGCGATTCCCGTTTGGAATTCTGGTCGCGCAGATAACTCTGTGATTGATGCCAGCGATGTGGGAATACCGCGCGCTTTCAGGCGCTCGTAAAGCGAGTGGTCCCGCTCCAGACGGAGCAATCCCTCGCGTAATGCCTCGGCATCTTCCGGCTCGAAGACCAGTTCCACTCCTTCGCGTTCCACGATTTCGGCGGACTCGTCCGCCACTCCGTGCGACACCGGAATACCCATGCCCCTGCACTCAAACAACTTGGATGGCGTGACCTTGGGGTAGTCATGAAATCCAAATGATTAGCCGATTTTTTCGAGAATGATAGAGGCTTTCTGACGAGCTGGGAAACCCATTGTCTCAGGGTACAATTAAAGCGTTCCACTGTGATTCGTCTGTCCGGATTCTTTACCCACCGTCCGCAGGTTGCGCAGTTTGATTGGTCAGAGCAGCGGCGATAGCAACCGGGCGGTGGCTTCGGTCAGTCGCTGGGCGAGAGTGGCGCGCCGTCCGGGCCTGACATAACGGTCGGCCAACCGTAGGTCGGCGGCAAAACTCTCGGTCAATTGCATGGCGAGTCTCGCATCGTAGAGTACTGCCATCGCTTCGAAGTTCAACGCGAGGCTGCGGTTATCGAAGTTGGCGCTACCGATCACCGCGATGCGTTCGTCCACCAGCAACAGCTTCGCATGCAGCATAGCCGGACCGTATTCGTGGACGTGAACGCCGGCGCCGACCAGTTCGTCGTAATAGCTGCGAGCTGCGGCAGTGACCAGCCGGGAATCGCTTCGTTTAGGCGCGAGTACGCGTACATCGACGCCGCGCAGAGCGGCGGTCACCAGGGCAGCGGTCAATGCTTCGCTCGGCACGAAATAGGGGGTTGCCAGCGCAATTTGCCGCCGCGCGCCGGCGATGGCGGCGAAATAGAATTTGGCGATAGCATGGCGGTTGCTGTCGGGGCCAGATTCGATGATTTGCAAATACGGCCCTGCTGCGATTTGCGGGATGTCGGGGAAAAATTCTCCCGCAAACGGCGCACGGTCAGTGGCGAAGCACCAGTCCTCTAAAAAGATGAATTGCAGGCGCTGCACCGGTTCGCCTTCGATTCGCAGGTGGCTGTCACGCCAGGCATTCGCGCCGCAGTAGCTTGCGCTGTGGTCGTCGCTGACGTTGATGCCACCGACAAAGCCGGTGCGACCGTCGCAAACCACGATCTTGCGGTGCGTGCGGAAGTTGATATGGTTCGGCCGCAGTCGGCGCAGGCTGATTGGGTTGAACCAGGCAAACTCAGCTCCAGCGTTGAGCAGCGGTCGGATGAAGCGATGGTCCGTGTGGTCGGAGCCGATGGCGTCAAGTAATAGCCGTATCTCGACGCCAGCGCGCGCTTTTGCGATCAGCAAATCCCGCAGGCGGGTTCCCACCCGGTCGGGTTGCCACATGTAATATTCGAGGTGAACGTGGTGGGAGGCCGCCTCAATGGCCGCCTCAATGGCCTGAAAGCAAGCGTCTCCGGTTTCCAGTACCGCCGCGCTTGCGGCGGGCGCGGGGGTACCCTGACCCAGTCGTTCCAGCAGTAGCGCCAATTGCCGTTCCAGAGTGGCCTTGGGAAAATTGGCGGCCATGGCCGGCCGGCGCTGCCTTAGGTGGCCGGTGGATTGGGCTAGGCGATTACGGGCACGGTCGTAGCGCCGCCGGCGCCGGCGCAGCCGCCGTGGTCCGAACAGCAGATAAATCAGAAAGCCGAAATAGGGCATGAACAGGAGCGCCAGCAGCCAAGCCAGTGTTGCGGTCGGCGAGCGGCGTTCCAGGATCAGCCCTACCCCCACCAGCGCGATCCACAGTAGCCACGCTAGCGATAGTAGGGCGGTCAGATGCTCTGTCACCCTTGCGACTAGAGCCGCTCGGACGCAAACTCAGCCAGCCGTGACCGTTCGCCACGCCGCAAGGTGACGTGTCCACCGTGCGGCCAATCTTTGAAACGATCCACCACGTAGGTCAGGCCAGAGGTCGTTTCCGACAGGTAGGGCGTATCGATCTGGGCGATATTGCCAAGACAGATCACTTTGGTGCCAGGACCAGCGCGGGTGATCAGGGTTTTCATCTGTTTCGAGGTCAGATTCTGGGCCTCGTCGATAATCAGGTACTTGTTCTGGAAGGTCCGGCCGCGCATGAAGTTGAGGGAGCGAATCTTGATCTTGTTGCTCAACAGATCGGCGGTCGCGGCGCGACCCCATTCGCCGCTTTCCTGAGGGGCGAGGACTTCCAGGTTATCCATCAACGCCCCCATCCAGGGGGTCATCTTTTCCTCCTCGGTGCCGGGGAGAAAGCCGATATCCTCGCCGACCGGCACGGTGACTCGGGTCATGATGATTTCCCGATAGCGCTTGGCGTCTAGCGTTTGCGCCAGGCCAGCAGCCAGCGCCAGGAGGGTTTTGCCGGTTCCAGCCGCGCCCAGCAGGGTCACAAAATCGATTTCAGGATCCAGTAGCAGGTTGAGTGCGAAATTCTGTTCCCGATTGCGGGCGGTGATACCCCAGACCGCATGGTTGGCGGTAGTGTGGTCTCTGAGGATTTCGATGACCGCTTCGTTGCCGCGTAGTTGCCGGACGATGAAAGCGGTCGGCGTATCGGTTTGGAACAGGCCCTGATTGGGGTACCAATCCGCTATATCGGTGCCGCGGACTCGGTAATAAGTCCGGCCACTGTCCTTCCACGAATCCAGATCCTTGCCGTGGATGTCCCAGAAGTCAGCGGACAGTTCCTGGGTACCACTGTATAGCAGGTTGACGTCATCGAGCGCTTGATCATTATAGTAATCCTCAGCGTGCAGGCCGAGGATGGCAGCCTTGATCCGCAGGTTGATGTCCTTCGAGACCAGCGTAACTCGACTGCCGGGATGATCCTGCCGCAGACTCAGCGCCATGCCGAGGATGTCGTGATCCGGAGTGTTGCCGGGTAGCAGGTCAGTTGGAGAACGAAGGCGGCTTGGACGAGTTTGAAAAAATAGTCGCCCGCTAGCCGGTTCTCCCCGCTGGCTGATTAGGCCGGGCAACGGCAAGCCCCGGTCGATGGCTTCTTTGCTAGCCTCGGCGATCAGCTCGTCCAGAAACCGGCTGACTTGACGGACGTTACGGGCAACTTCCGAAACCCCTTTCTTGGCATGATCCAATTCTTCCAGGACCATCATCGGCAGATGAATGTCGTGCTCCTTAAAGCGAAACAGGGCCGTCGGATCGTGGATGAGGACGTTGGTATCGAGCACGAAAAGGCGGGGGCCGGTCAGGTCGGATGGAGTTTGGTCAGCGGAGATATCGGTCATAGGTGTGAGATGGACCGTCGTGGAACGGAGGATCGGGAGAGTTTTAGCGAAGGATGAGCTGAACTCAGGATAAATCGCACGGGTTGAAAGGATTGCGCCGCGTGGCCTTTTGCTGTGGAGCGATGCCGGAAAGGCACGGGAGGTCAGGTTATGGCTGGCAGCGCCTCGACCGCTGCCAACACGTTTTCCGCATGACCGTCTACCTTGACCTTACGCCATGCCCTGCGCAGCGTGCCGTCGGAGTCGATCAAGAAGGTGCTGCGCTCCACGCCCAGTGACTCCTTGCCATAAAGTTTTTTGAGTTTAATCACATCGAATAACTTGCACAGGGATTCGTCGCTATCGGAGATCAGTTGGAACGGAAAGCCTTGCTTCGTGCGAAAGTTCTCGTGGCTATGCAAACTGTCGCGGGAGACGCCGAACACGATCGTCTTTAGCGCAGCGAATCGGTCGTGCAAATCCCGGAACTGCTGACCTTCCACCGTGCAGCCTGGCGTGTTGTCCCTGGGATAGAAGTACAACACCACTCGATGACCGCGCAGTTCGGCAAGCCGCACAGTCAAGCCATCGGTAGCGGAAGCGGTAAAGTCGGGGATCGGTTGGCCCAGGCTGACGCTCATGGTCGATTCACCCCTTGATCGGCTCCAGCACGGCATCCAGATTCAGATCATCGCAGAAATCCAGGAATTCCTCTCGTAACATCGCGATGTGCATATTGGCCGGAATACCGATCGCCAGATTGACCGAGAACATCGGTGTCCCGGTGTGCGGCGCGCTGTAGCTGCGGGTGACCATGTCCTCGATGTTGATCGAGCGGCTGGCAAAGAAACTGGCCAAATGGTGAACGATACCCGTCTGGTTGACGGCCACCACTTCCACCGCGTAGGGCAGCACATCGCCCGCCGGCGCGCGACTTTCGGTACGCTTGGTGATGATGGTCATGTTCAGCGCCTGTTCCAGCCGCTTGAGCTGCATTTCCAGCTTGGTTAGGGTATTCCAATTACCCTGCACCAGCAGCAGGATAGCGAACTCCCCCCCCAACACCGTCATGCGGCTGTCCACGATGCCGCAATCACATTCCAGAATCACGCGGGATAGCTCGTTAACGAGGCCAGGACGGTCTTCGCCCAGGGCGGAAACGACGAGATAGTTTTTCACGGACCAAGGCTTCCTACAGGCAAATAGACGAAATTCTCAGGATTCAGTGTACAGGCATCCCGTCAGGGTGAAAACCGCTTCCGCGTCGGTTTTCGGGGGCGCTTGTCAACCCCGCCCGGTATCCGTACCATGCGGCGATTGCAAGTCACTCAGAGAGTACTAAGACTATGTTTCGGGGCAGTATGGTGGCGATCGTTACGCCGATGCGGGCGGATGGCGCACTGGATTATGAGGCGCTGGCGCGTTTGGTGGAGTTTCACATCGAAAACGGAACCGACGCCATCATCTCCGTCGGTACCACCGGGGAATCGGCGACGCTGGATTTTGAGGAGCACATCCGGGTGGTGCAACGGACGGTGGAATTGGTCAAGGGCCGGATACCGGTCATCGCCGGGACGGGTGCCAATTCGACGACCGAGGCTTTACATCTGACCCAGTGCTCGATGGAGGCCGGCGCGGATGCTTGCTTGCTGGTCACGCCCTATTACAACAAACCGACCCAGGAAGGTTTGTACCGCCATTACAAGTTGATCGCCGATCGCGTGGCGATCCCGCAGATACTTTACAACGTGCCCGGCCGCACTGCCTGCGATCTAAAACCCGAGACTGTCGAGCGGTTGGCTGACATTCCCAACATCGTCGGTATCAAGGAGGCCAGCACCCTCGAGCGTATCCAGGAGCTGGCGCGACGTTGCGGCGAACGTCTGGATGTTTACAGCGGCGACGACGGCATTGCCGCCGAAGCGATTCTCAGTGGCGCCAAAGGGGTGATATCGGTGACCGCCAACGTCGCGCCGAGGCTTATGCACGAGATGAGCGTTGCTGCCTTGGCTGGGGATCGTACCCAGACCGAAGCTGTCAACGGCCGGCTGATTGAGTTGCACAAAGCGCTGTTTCTCGAATCCAACCCGATTCCGGTGAAGTGGGCAGTCCATCAGTTGGGCCTGATTCCACCGGGGATCCGCCTGCCGTTGACGCCGCTGTCGGAGGCGTTCCAACCGGCGGTGCGGGCGGCGATGCAACAGGCTGGAGTGATCCAATAACATCATGATGAAACGTTTTGTCCTAACAACATGGCGCGCCACGGTTCCGCTCGCGGCGCTGACGGCACTGACCGCCTGCTCCACCAACCTGGGTACCTTATTGCCGGATCGGCGACCCGATTACCGGAAAAGTACTCTATCGCAGCCGCTGGAAATTCCGCCTGACCTGACCGCGTCCACCATCGATGACACGCTGGTGGTGCCGGAACTCAATCCGGCTGGCTCGGCCAAGCTGTCCGCCTATTCCAGCGAGCGGGGCGGGCCGCAACCGCAGGCCAAGCAGGCCGAGGCGGTCTTGCCGCCGCAACCGGGCATCACGCTGGAGCAGACTGGCAATCAGCGTTGGCTGGTCGTGTCGGCGCCCCCGGATCAGGTGTGGCCCAAGGTGCGGGAATTCTGGACCAGCAACGGCTTCGCCTTGAAGCGGGACGATCCCACCATCGGTATCATGGAAACCGACTGGCTGGAAAATCGCGCCGATATTCCTCAGGACGGTATCCGTGCCGTTTTGAAAAAATATTTGGATATTCTTTACTCGGCGCCGACTCGCGACCGATTTCGAGTCCGATTGGAGCGGGCTGCCGACGGCAACGCCACCGATATCTACTTGACTCATTCTGGGGTCGAGGAAGTCGCGATCGGCGGCGCCAGCGCCAGCGCCAGCAATGTTTTCATCTGGCAACGGCGACCTCCTGACCCGGAACTGGAAGCCGAGATGCTCAATCGACTGATGGTTTATCTTGGCGCTTCGGAAAAACGGGCCGAGGCCCAAGCCAAGGCCGGTGCGTCGGCGGGGCCGCGCGTCCGCTTGGTCGAGCAGGGTGATGAGAGTCAGTTGGTCATCAGCGAAGACTATTCCCGCGCTTGGCGATTGGTGGGGTTGGCTCTGGATAGTAGCAATTACGCGGTAGAAGAGCAGAACCGCGCCCAAGGCTTGTACGTGGTCGAATATCGCGATCCTGAAAAGGAAAACCAGAAGCCGGGCGAGGAAGAAAGCTGGTTTTCCAAGCTGGCGTTCTGGCGAGGTAAGCCGGGAGCCCCACCGCCGGGAACCCGCTATCGAGTACGGTTGGCTGGCCAGGGTGGACAGACCGTGGTGGTCGTGCGCGACAGCGGGGATCAGCCGGATCGTTCGGCAGGCGCCCGGCAGGTTTTGGATGCCTTGCAGAAAATCATCAAGTAACCTGGGATTTTGGCCGCTCCGGTGCTAGGGCTGGAGCCGGCCGGATTCCCGGTGATGCCGGAATTCTCGGTTTGAACGCGCGTATTCGGCGGTTGCCGCCGCAATTGATCAGCCAGATCGCGGCGGGTGAAGTGGTCGAGCGACCTGCGTCGATCGTGAAGGAACTGCTTGAAAACAGCCTGGACGCCGGCGCAACTCGCATTCGAGTCGAGGTGGAACAGGGCGGTGCCCGTTTGATTCGAGTCCGCGATGATGGGAGCGGCATCCATCGCGATGATTTGCCGCTCGCGCTTGTCCGCCACGCCACCAGCAAGATCGCCAGCTTCGAGGATCTCCAACGTGTCGCCAGCCTGGGCTTTCGGGGCGAAGCGTTGCCGAGCATCGCGTCCGTTGCCCACCTGACACTGACCTCTCGAACGCCGGATCAGGCCGATGGCTGGCGGATCGGCGGCAATGAAGGCGAGGCGATCGGTGAACCTGTTCCCGCCCCCCATCCCGTCGGCACGACGGTCGAGGTTCGTGACCTATTCTTCAATGTGCCGGCCCGGCGCAAGTTTTTGCGCGGCGAGCGCACCGAGTTCGGCCATATCGAAGAAGGCATCCGGCGGCTGGCCTTGAGCCAGTTCTCGGTCGGATTCGGTCTTTGGCACAACCAGCGCACCATTTTGAATCTGGAGCCAGCGGTCGAGCCAACCGCTCGGACCCGGCGGGTGGCGGAGCTGTGCGGCCAGGAATTCGCGGCCGCCAGCTTGCTCATTCAACAAGATGTGGCAGGTTTGCGGGTATGGGGTTGGCTCGGTCTACCGTCGATTGCCCGCGCTCAACCGGACTTGCAATATTTTTTCGTCAATGGCCGGCCGGTGCGTGATCGGACCATTGCTCATGCGGTGCGCCAAGCTTATCAGGACGTGCTTTATCGGGATCGCCATCCGGCGGTGGTGCTGTATCTCGAACTCGATCCGGCGTCGGTCGACGTCAATGCCCATCCAGCCAAGCAGGAGGTGCGGTTTCGAGAGTCCTCGCTCGTGCATGAAACCGTCCGCCGCATTGTTCAGACCGTCCTAGCCGAGGCGCGTCCGGGCGAGGCGCTGCCGCCGATGACGCAGGCTGGTGAGCGATTCGGGTTGGGCGGGTTGGGTCGATGGGCCGGACCCACCGGCCGTTTACCCACCGACCGGCGCCAGTCGCCACTGGCTATTTGGGAGCAACCGGAAAATTACGGTCAATCGCGTCTGGCACTCTCGTCAGATCCGTTTCCCGCTCGCGCCGAGTTGCCCGCCGCCCCCGAATGCCCGCCGTTGGGTCATGCCTTGGGCCAGTTGCATGGCTGCTATATCCTCGCGGAGAATGCTGCTGGACTGGTCATGGTGGACATGCACGCCGCGCACGAGCGCATCCTGTACGAGCGCTTGAAAGCGTCTTGTGCTGAAAAAGCCCTTCAGACCCAGGCGTTGCTAGTGCCGGTGACGGTCACAGTCGAGCCGAGGGAGCGACAATTGGTCGAAGAGCATGGCGTGCTGTTTCAACAAGCCGGTTTCGTCCTTGAAGTATTGGGACCGGAAACGCTGGCGGTACGGCAAATTCCGGCGCTGCTTGCTGACTCGGACATCGCCAGACTGGTGCGCGACATGCTGGCCGATCTGGCCGTGCACGGAACAACGGATCGTTCCGACACGGCCATTTTGGCGCTGCTGGCCACATTGGCCTGCCATGGTGCGGTGCGTGCCAACCGGCCGCTCGACTTGCCGGAAATGAATGCCCTGTTGCGGGATATGGAACGCACCGATCGTGGTGGTCAGTGTAATCATGGCCGACCGACCTGGATTCAGCTGGGCTTGGACGAGCTGGACCGACTGTTTCGGCGGGGGCGGTGACGAATAGGTGTCGGTCATGCGAAACGCGGATTCAGGACCGCCCGTGCTGTGCCTGATGGGGCCGACTGCGTCTGGCAAGACCGCGCTGGCGGTCGAGCTGGTTCGGCGGTTGCCGTTTCAGATCATCAGTGTGGATTCAGCGCTGGTCTATCGAGAAATGGATATCGGCACCGCCAAGCCGGACTTGGAAACCCAGCGCCTTGCCCCCCATCGCCTGGTGGATATCCTCGATCCGGCGGAAGCTTACTCGGCTGGTCGTTTTCGAAGCGACGCCCTACGCGAGATTGCCGATATCCAGGCGACCGGCGGTATCCCGTTATTAGTTGGCGGGACCATGCTTTATTTTCGGGCCTTGGAACGAGGATTGGCGGAACTACCGCCTGCCGATCCCACGGTGCGCGCCCGACTCGCGGCGGAACTGGCCGAACAGGGTAGCGTGGCCTTGCACGCTCGCTTAGCCAAGCTCGATCCGGCGGCGGCGGCGCGCATCCATCCCCGCGATCCGCAGCGCATTCAGCGAGCGCTCGAAGTTCATGAACTCGCGGGCCGACCCATGACGGAACTTTGCGCCCTTTCGCGAAACGAATCATTGCCGTTTCGAGCGATCAAGCTGGTCGTGGCGCCGACGGATCGCCAATTGCTGCACGAACGGATCGAGCGACGGTTTCGGGCGATGTTGGAGCGCGGGTTTATCGCCGAGGTGGAGCGCTTGCGAGCTCGCGGGGATCTGGATTTAGACAAGCCATCGATGCGGGCGGTCGGATATCGGCAGGTATGGACGTATCTGGACGGTGGCGCGAATTATGCAAAAATGCTCGAAGAGGGAATTGTCGCAACGCGCCAGCTCGCCAAGCGGCAGCTGACCTGGCTACGCGCGGAATCCGGGGTGGCGTGGCTGGACAGCGCCGATCCTCGCCTGCTGGAGCGGGTTTTGGCCAGACTCCGGGGAAATGGGGTTTTTCCCTAATGTCCCCGATGGCTTGTGATAGAATCATTTTCGGCGAATTGTGATTCGGAGTTAACCCAGGGTGGTTGGCTGGGTTTTTATTCTTCAGCTTGCGGGTGAAACATCAGGGGAATGTGATGATCCGGCGACTCGGCGGATGATTCCGGCGAGAAAGCAGGCGTCCCCAAGAGAGCGCCATGCTAATTTTTGTTCTTTTTGCACAAGAAAGATCTTGTGCTTGTTTTTAGCGGGCCTTCTTGTGGCCTATAACAACAAGGGAGAATTGTGATGGCAAAAGGTCATTCTTTGCAGGAGCCCTTCTTGAATGCATTGCGCAAGGAGCGGATTCCCGTTTCGGTTTATCTGGTGAACGGTATCAAGTTGCAAGGACAGATCGAATCGTTCGATCAATTCGTGGTGCTGCTCAAGAACAGCGTCAGCCAGATGATCTACAAGCACGCCATTTCCACAGTGGTGCCAGCCCGCAACGTGCGGTTGAATTTAGCGATGGACGAGAGCGGTACCGGCAACGAACAATCCTGACAGATCCGACTGGAATCAGGAGGGCAATTTGTTCGAGCGTCCGCGTGGCGGTGAGCGTGCTATTCTGGTGCGTTTGTTGCTAAATGGGTCTGAAGACGAGCAAGGTTTCACCGAGTTTCGAGAGTTGGCGGTGTCGGCGGGCGCCGAGTGCGTAGCGCTGATCACGGGGCGACGACACGCTCCTGATCCACGGCTGTTCGTTGGTCGCGGAAAAGCCGACGAGATCCGAGAGGCTGTGTGCCAAAATGGGGCGGAATTGGTGATTTTCGATCACGCCCTGACGCCGGCGCAGGAGCGCAATCTGGAAACTTTCCTGCGATGTCGGGTCGTGGATCGCACGGGTCTCATTCTGGACATCTTCGCGCAGCGAGCCCGCAGCTTCGAGGGCAAACTCCAGGTCGAACTGGCGCAACTTCGCCATCTGTCCACGCGGTTGGTGCGCGGTTGGACCCATTTGGAACGGCAGCGCGGCGGTATCGGACTGCGCGGCCCAGGCGAAACTCAGCTGGAAACCGACCGGCGGTTGTTGGCCGATCGCATCCGACAGATTCGCCTGCGGCTGGATCGGGTTGATCGCCAGCGCGAGCAGGGTCGACGGGCGCGACGCAAGGCCGATTTACCCACCGTTTCGGTGGTGGGCTATACCAACGCCGGCAAGTCCACCCTGTTCAATGCCTTGACGCGGGCGAACGTTTACGCTGCCGATCAGTTATTCGCCACCCTGGATCCAACGCTGCGCCGTTTGGACCTGCCGGGAGTTGAGCCGGTGGTACTCGCTGATACCGTGGGTTTCATCAGCAAGCTGCCACATGAATTGGTGGCAGCGTTTCGCGCCACCTTGCGGGAGACCTGCGAAGCCAGCTTGTTGCTGCATGTGATCGATGCCAGCCATCCCGACCGAAATGCCGTCATCGCCCAAGTTGAGGCGGTACTCAACGAGATCGGTGCGGCTGCGGTAGCGAGTTTGCAAGTGTTCAACAAGATCGATCTGACCGGCGAACCGCCCCGCTTGGAGCGAGATGCCGAAGGCCGGGCACAGGCCGTCTGGTTATCGGCCGAGACGAGGGCAGGCATCGATCTGCTGACGGTGGCGCTGGCTGAGCGCTTGCGAGGCGACGCTGTGCATGGTTGGTTGTGCCTGCCGCCGACGGCTGCCCGATTGCGGGCCCGGCTGTTCGGCTTGGGTGCGGTGGTGGCCGAACAGAGCGATTCAGCAGGTGAATGGTTGATTGAAGTGCGTACCTCACAAGGTAATGTGGATCTTCTTCACCGCCGCTATGGCTTGCGGGCGGAATGGGTACGTTCGGGATTTAGCGTTCCGATGGTGTGATAGGGATATTCAATCCAAGAGACCGAAACGATTTTGGGGTAGACATGGCTTGGAATGAACCGGGAGGGGGTAACCGCGATCCCTGGAGCGGAGGTGGTCGTGATCAAGGGCCACCCGATCTAGATGAAGTCATCCGTAAGTTGTCGGGCAAGTTCAGTGCTCTGCTAGGCGGTCGGCGCGGTGGCGGTGGCAGTGATAATGGCGCTTCGGGTTCCGGGTTCGCCGGTATTGGCCTGATCGTCTTTATTATCGCTGTAGTAGGCTGGTTGATCGCCAGTATCTACATCGTGGACGAAGGCACGCGCGGTGTGGTGCTGCGGTTTGGCCGCTATTTGGAAACCACCTTGCCGGGTCCACATGTGCGGATCTTTCCGATCGACCGAGTCGAGATCGTGAACGTCGAGCAGGTTCGGTTCAGGGAAATCGGTTATCGATCGGGTAGTGGCGGCAATCGGCAACCCGCCGTCCGCTCGGTTCCGAAGGAGGCGTTGATGTTGACCCAGGACGAAAATATCGTGGATGTGCGCTTGGCGGTGCAATATCAGGTCAGCGATCCACGCGCCTATTTGTTCAACGTGTTCGATCCGGAAAGTGTACTGGTCCAGGTGGTCGAAAGCGCCGCGCGCGAGGCTATTGGCAAGAGCACCATGGACTTCGTACTGACCGAGGGCCGCAGCGAGGTCGTTGCGGACATTAAGGCACTGAGCCAGCGCATTCTGGATGATTATCCTCCCGAAGCGCCGGGAGGCGGAGTTTCGGCCGAACGCGAAGCGGGAGGAAAGCAACCTGAATCAGCGCAAGCGGCGAACCCAGCCGATAGCGGCAAGGGTGCTGGTTTGCGGATCATCACCGTGAACCTGCAAGATGCCCAACCCCCGGAAGAAGTCCAGGATGCGTTTGCTGACGCTATCAAAGCGCGAGAGGATGAGCAGCGGCTGAAAAACGAGGCCGAGGCTTACTCGAACGAAGTCATTCCGCGCGCGCGTGGCCAGGCGGCACGCCGGTTACAGGAAGCGTCGGCGTACAAGGAACAAGTGATCGCGCAAGCCCAGGGTGAAGCAAGCCGTTTCGAACTATTGCTGGCAGCCTATCAGAAAGCCCCGGAGCTAACGCGGGAGCGATTGTACTTGGAGACACTGGAAACGGTGCTATCGCAGACGAGCAAGGTGCTGCTGGATGCGCAGGGTACTCACAATTTGCTGTATCTGCCCCTGGATCGGTTGCTCGGGATTGGAGGAATGGCCAATGCGGGTGGTGCCACGGGCGCGGGCAGTACTGCTGTTGAAGCCTCGCCATCCGCGCAGTCACCTTCACAGTCGTCCGCTGCTGCCGACGGTAGCGCGGCAACGGCTCGTTTGCGCGATTTGAGCCGCAGCCGGGAGGGACGCTAATGGCGCATTCAGCCTTATCCGTGTCCCGTAATGCTGTACTGGGCGCCGCTGTTGGGGTGGTGGTGATACTGGCGATGTCCCTGTTCACCGTGGATGAAACTCAAACCGCCATTCGTTTCCAGTTGGGCGAAATTATCGAGGCTAACTACAGGCCGGGTCTTCACTGGAAATGGCCGTTGATCAACAACGTGCGCAAATTTGACCGCCGCTTGCAGACCTTGGACACCGAACCGGAGCGGTTTTTGACCGCCGAGAAGAAGAATGTCATTGTCGATTCCTTCGCGATGTGGCGAGTCGATGACGTGCGTTTGTTCTACACCACGGTGGGCGGCGATCCCGCGCAAGCCAATGTCCGGCTCGATCAGATCGTCAAGGACAGCCTGCGCAGCGAATTCAGCAAGCGTACTATTCAGGAAGTGGTGTCGGGTGACCGCGACCAGATCATGGAAACCCTCGGCCGCTTGCTGCGGGAGCAGGCTACCCAACTGGGTATTGCCGCCGTGGACGTGCGAATCAAACGCATCAACCTGCCGGACGATGTCAGCAGTTCGGTGTTCAGTCGCATGAAGGCCGAGCGGTTGCGGGTGGCAAAGGATTTTCGTTCCCGAGGTGGCGAGGCCGCCGAGCGCATCCGCGCTGATGCCGACCGCCAAGGCACGGTGCTATTGGCTGAAGCTTATCGCGATGCCGAGCGGCAGCGCGGCGAGGGCGATGCCCAGGCTGCGGATATTTACGCCCAGGCTTACGGCAAGGATTCGGATTTTTATAGCTTCCATCGAAGCTTGATGGCCTACCGACAGAGTTTTGGCAACAAGGATGACGTGCTGGTTTTGCAGCCAAATTCTCAGTTTTTCCGTTATTTCAACAAGTCGCAATGACGATTGCCGTAAGCCATCGAGTGGGCCACTCTTCGGTGCCGGTTGCTGGAGGCCGCTGTGTGGGATGAATTGCTAGCGGCGTTTGGCTTGATGTTGGTACTGGAGGGGATTTTGCCGTTTCTGAGCCCCACCGTCTTGCGCCGCAATCTGTTGCGAATGGCCCAATTGGAGGACCGTCCGCTGCGGTTCGTTGGATTGGCCAGCATGTTGTCGGGGTTGCTGGTGTTGTACTTTTTTCGCTGAAATCAATCTTCAACCTCTCCATCTATGGACCTCCTTTTTCTCATCGGCCCGCCGTGATGTCGGAAGATCTTTGGTTGTTACCTGAAGGTATCGAGGAAATTTTGCCGCCGGCCGCCCGCCGATTGGAGCGGTTACGGCGCGATTTGCTCGATCTGTATGAAAGCTGGGGCTACGACTTGGTCGTTCCGCCGCTGATCGAGTTTTTGGAATCGCTGTTGATTGGCACCGGCAACGATCTTGATCTCCAGACGTTCAAGTTGACCGATCAATTGAGCGGTCGGATGATGGGGGTGCGCGCCGATATGACCCCGCAGGTGGCCCGGATCGACACCCATTTGCTCAAACGTGATGGGCCGGTGCGGCTGTGTTACATGGGGACGGTACTTCGAACGCGTGCCGACGGGTTTGGCGGCTCCCGTAGCCCCTATCAGGCGGGGGTGGAGCTGTACGGGCATCGTGGCTATGAAAGCGATCTCGAAGTTCTAACCCTGATGTTGAAAACCCTAGCGGCGGCGGAACTCGGCGAGGTGCATCTGGATTTGGGGCATGTAGCCATTTTCCGAGAGCTAGTCGCTCAGGCCGGGCTGGATTTGGAACGAGAAGTCCTGCTATTCGAGGCGCTGCAACGCAAGGCGCTGCCCGAGATTCGCCAGCAGTTGGCCGCTTGGGCGCCGCCGACACCGTCCGATCGCTGGTTAATGGCGCTGGCTGAGTTAAACGGCGACCCGGACATATTGGATGAAGCCGAGGCGACGTTAAACGGAAGTGGCGAGCGGATTAGCGAGGCGCTAGGAACGTTGCGACACCTGATCGAGGCGCTGCGAGAACAATGGCCGGAACTGCCGATTCACGTCGATCTGGCCGAATTGCGAGGCTACCGTTACCACACCGGCGTGGTGTTTGCCGCATACGTGCCGGGGCAGGGCCAAGCGGTGGCGCAGGGCGGACGTTACGATGAAATCGGCCAGGTATTCGGTCGAGCCCGGCCGGCGACGGGGTTTAGCACCGATCTGGCGACGTTGTTGCGACTGAGTACCCTGCCGGAGGCGGCGATTACGGGAATCCACGCGCCAGTGATGGGAGACATGACCTTGGAGCGAGCAGTGGCGGCGTTACGCGACCGGGGGGAACGGGTCGTACGGGCGTTACCGGGTACTACGGAGTCGCCGCGGGCGTTGGGTTGCAACCGAAAGATCGTATGGCGGGATGGGGAATGGCGGGTGATTCCGTGGTCCGAATCGCCCATTGAAATGCAGGCAGAATAAACTGAGCGACTGACAGGAAGCTGACATGGGCAAGAACGTGGTCGTCATCGGCGCTCAATGGGGCGACGAAGGCAAGGGTAAAGTGGTGGACCTGCTTACCGAAAACGCGGCGGCGGTGGTGCGGTTTCAGGGCGGGCACAACGCGGGGCATACCTTGGTCATCGACGGCCAAAAGACTGTGCTACACCTGATCCCCTCCGGCATTTTGCGCGAAGGCGTTGATTGTCTGATCGGTAACGGGGTGGTGTTGTCTCCAGCCGCGCTATTGGCTGAAATCGACAACTTAGAGCGCCGAGGTGTGGAGGTGATGGGGCGGTTGCGGATCAGCGAAGCCTGTCCGTTGATCCTACCCTACCATATCGCGCTGGACCTCGCCCGCGAGAAGTCCCGCGGCGAGCGGGCCATCGGTACTACCGGGCGTGGTATCGGGCCGGCCTACGAAGATAAGGTTGCGCGGCGAGCGGTGCGGCTGGCTGATCTGTTCGATCGGGAACGTTTTGCGGCCAAACTAGGTGAGGTGCTGGATTTCCACAATTTTGTGTTGCAGCATTACTTCCAGACTGAAGCTGTCGATTTTAAGAAAACGCTCGACGAAGCGCTGACCATGGCCGAGCGCTTGCGGCCGCTGGTGGCGGATATCACCGCGCTGCTGGATACGCACCAACGGCGCGGCGATAACATGCTGTTCGAAGGTGCGCAGGGCGCATTGCTGGATATCGACCACGGTACCTACCCCTATGTCACCTCTTCCAACACCACCGCTGGCGGTGCTGCTACCGGGACCGGGCTGGGGCCGCGTTATCTGGACTATGTGCTGGGTATCACCAAAGCGTACACCACTCGGGTTGGCGCCGGACCGTTTCCGACCGAGCTGTTCGACCAAACCGGTGACTATCTGGTCGAGCGCGGCCACGAGTTCGGTTCGACTACTGGCCGGCGGCGGCGCTGCGGCTGGTTCGACGCCGTGGTGCTGCGCCGATCCATCGTGAACAACAGCGTTTCCGGGTTGTGCGTGACTAAGCTGGACGTGTTGGACGGTCTGGAGCGTATCCGGCTCTGCGCGGGCTATCGGCGTGGGTCGGAGCGGCTGGACAATGCGCCCGTGGGTGCAGAAGCGCTGGCCGCTTGCGAGCCGATCTACGAGGAGATGCCGGGTTGGCAGGAGCCCACGACGGGGGTGCGCTGCTACGAGGATTTGCCTGTCGCCGCGCGGGACTATCTGCGGCGGATCGAGGAATTGACGGGCACTCCCGTCGATGCCATTTCCACCGGTCCGGATCGGGCCGATACGATTGTGCTGCGGAATCCGTTCTCGGCTTGAGGAGGAGAAAACAAAGAAGGCCCGGCTTTGGGCCGAGCCTTCTTGTAATCTGGTGCCGAAGAGAGGACTTGAACCTCCACTGGGTTACCCCAACTAAGACCTGAACCTAGCGCGTCTACCAATTCCGCCACTTCGGCTGTGGTGGTTATCGCGCCGGCTGCGGCGACGACGGATGCGCACTATACGGATTGCCTTCCGGCCTGTCAATCGTTCCCCTTCATTGTGTTGTAACCTTTAGAAGCCTTTTCATGACCTCAAAAAAACGTGGTTCCTGGTGTCAGCTCGACCCTTTCGTCGCGCGGGAACGGGAAAAATACGGCCATCCCGCGCCGAGTCGGGAATTTATTTTGCAATATCTGGAAGAGCGGGGTATGCCGCTGACCTTGGCGGAACTGTGTGCCGAGTGGCGGCTGGACGACGGCTCGGAAGTCGATGCCTTGGCTCGCCGCCTACGAGCGATGGAGCGGGACGGGCAATTGATCCGCAACCGCCGCGAGGGTTACGGGCCGGTCGCCAAGATGAATCTGGTGACCGGTCGAGTGATTGGGCATCCCGAGGGTCATGGTTTCCTGATTCCCGACGAGGGTGGCGATAACCTGTTTCTGTCACCTCGGCAGATGCGTAAGTTGCTGCACGGTGATCGGGCAGTGGCGCGGATGATTGGAGTCGATTACCGGGGGCGGCGCGAAGGCGCGATTGTCGAAGTATTGGAGCGCAATACCGAAACGGTGGTGGGGCGCTTCTGCGAAGAGCGTGGCGCCTATTTCATCGTTCCCGACAACAAGCGCATCAATCAGGACATCATGGTGCCGGCTGATGGTCGTGGCGAGGCCCGTGCTGGCCAGATCGTCATCGCCGAACTGATCGAGCAACCTAGCTCACAAAGCCGGCCGCTCGGTCGAGTCAAGGAAGTGCTGGGCGAGCATATGGCGCCCGGCATGGAAGTACGCATCGCCATCGCCAGTCACGGTATTCCGGTGGAATGGTCGGCAACAGTCATGGGGGAAGCTGATCGCCACGGTGGGGTGGTGCCGGACGCTGCCAAGGAAGGACGCTGGGATTTGCGTGCCACGCCGTTGGTGACGATCGACGGCATCACGGCCCGCGACTTCGACGATGCGGTTTACTGCGAGCGGCGTGGAGCCAATTGGCGCTTGCTGGTAGCCATCGCCGACGTATCGTGGTATGTGCGACCCGGCACGGCACTGGATCAGGAAGCGCGCAAGCGGGGCAATTCGGTGTATTTCCCAGATCGAGCCATACCGATGTTGCCGGAAGCCTTATCCAATGGTCTATGCTCGCTGAATCCCGAAGTGGACCGGTTGTGCATGGTCTGCGAAATGACACTCAACGCTCAGGGCCGTATCGTCCGCTCACGATTTGCCGAGGCGGTGATGCGCTCTCACGCCCGTCTGACTTATGACACCGTGGCCGCCATCGTCGCCGACCGCGATCCACGGGTCCGGGCCGAATATGCGGAACTGGTCCCCCATCTGGATCGGTTGCACGAGCTTTACCAAATCCTAAGAGCGACTCGGGAACAACGCGGCGCGATGGATTTCGATACCCAGGAGACTGTGATCGAGTATGGCGCGGATCGCAAAATTGAACGAATTTTGCCGACCGAGCGTAACGACGCCCATCGCCTGATCGAAGAATGCATGATTTCGGCTAACGTGGCGGCGGCGCGGTTTTTGCAACGCCATAAAGTACCGGGCTTGTATCGCGTTCACGAGGGGCCAACCGAAGATCGACTGAATAAGTTGCGGGCGTTTTTGGGCGAGCTGGGTTTGGGTTTGAGCGGGGGCGACAAGCCATCACCGCTCGATTACACCCGTCTCTTGGATCGGATCTGTGATCGGCCCGACGCGCATCTGATCCAGACAGTGATGTTGCGTTCGCTGGCTCAAGCGGTCTACAGTCCCAGCAATGTCGGCCATTTTGGCCTGGCGCTAGAGGCATATGCGCACTTTACCTCGCCGATTCGCCGCTATCCCGATCTTCAGGTGCATCGCGCTATTCGTCATGTGCTGAACGGGGGTAAAGCGGCTGATTGCCCTTATAGCCATGCTGATCTGGTCAGCCTGGGTGAACATTGCTCAATGACCGAGCGGCGGGCCGACGAAGCTGTGCGTGACGCAGTAGAATGGCTAAAGTGCGAATTCATGCTCGATAAGATCGGCCAGACCTACGACGGCATCATCACCGCCGTGACCGGTTTCGGGCTATTTGTGGAACTGAACGGAGTTTACGTTGAGGGCTTGGTGCATGTGACGGCCCTGCGCAACGATTACTATCATTTCGATCCGGTTGGCCATCGCTTGCGCGGCGAGCGCTCTGGTCAGGTTTACCGTTTAGGTGATAGCTTGCGAGTGCGGGTGGTGAGAGTCGATTTGGACGAGCGCAAGCTCGATTTCGAGCTGGTCGAGAGCGAGCGCCGCGAAAACGGCCGTCGCAATCGCTGGAATCGCGGCCAACGTAGAAAGGGCTAAAGTTGGTGGCGGAAGAGTGGATTCATGGTCTGCATGCTGTGGCAGCGGCGCTAAGGTACGAGCCGGGGCAGTTGCGCGGTTTGTGGGTGGAGCGCCAGCGACGGGATGCGCGAATACAAGTATTGCTAGACGAGGCGGCCAGCCGAGGGGTACCGATTCGACAAGCAGACCGGTTAGAGCTGGATCGGTTGAGCGGCGGTGTCCGTCATCAGGGCATACTGGCCCAATTGGTGGCTCAGCAACGGGCTTATGGCGAGGCCGATTTGCCGGCGTTGCTGGCGGCGGCGATCGGGCCGGCACTGCTGCTGGTGTTAGATGGAGTGCAAGACCCGCACAATCTGGGTGCTTGTCTGCGTAGCGCGGCGGCGGCGGGCGTTCAGGCGGTGATCGCGCCTGTCGACCGGGCGGTTGGTTTGAATGCGACGGTACGTAAGGTGGCCAGTGGCGCGGCGGAAATTGTGCCGTTCGTGTCCGTGACTAATCTGGCACGGACGTTGCGCTGGTTGCAGGAACAGGGAGTCTGGATCGTTGGTGCGGTGGGGGAGGCGGAGGACAATCTTTACCGAGTGGATTTCACGCTGCCGACTGCTATCGTACTGGGTGCGGAGGAGAAAGGCTTGCGACGCCTGACCCGCGAGCTCTGCGACCGGCTGGCGCGGATTCCGATGGTTGAGGGTGGAGTCGAAAGTTTGAACGTGTCCGTGGCGACAGGAGTTTTTTTGTTCGAGGCGCGGCGGCAACGTGGTATCGATTGACAGAACTAAACCTGATGAATGTGGCTCTGAGGCTTGAATTTTTGTGACCCATTGTGGGAATAATATTTGTTAGTGCGGGCGATCAGATGATCCGGTTTTGGCGTTTTTAGGGATCTATTGGTTTGGTGTGTCAGTAAGATATATCGGGGCACGAGTTGAGCGTCATCCTGTAGGGGGTGGCCCCGCGCAGTGACATTCGAACGAGGATTCCGACGGTGCTCGCGCCGAGAACCCGAAGTTTGTCAACTCGCACCGACGAACTAGCGGGCTGGATCAAGTTGGGATCTGTTGGAAAGTTATGTTCGTATCTGGAATATCCAACAATATTGGGGGTTGTGTTAAATGCAAAAGCGTGATTGGTTCGTCAGATGGGGCATCGGTGGAGTATCAACGGTGGTTATCCTCTTGCTTGGAGCCTGTGCTAAACCACTGGGTGGTTTGCCACCGTCAACTAATTATGCATCCCAAACGTCTTCGCCGGAGACCTATAGCTACCAGATAGGGCCAGGAGACCAACTGCAGATTTTCGTCTGGCGAAATCCCGAGGTTTCACAGACGGTTACTGTCCGTCCGGACGGCAAGATTACAACTCCACTGGTAGAGGATTTGCAGGCTAGTGGTAAAACCCCCAACCAGCTGGCTCGCGATCTGGAAAAAGCGCTGGAAACTTACATCCGCCAACCTATTGTCACGGTGATCGTCGCAGGTGGAATTGGACCCTATAGCGAGCAAATCCGCGTGATTGGTCAGATATCCGGGTCGCAGGCTAGTGGAGGGAGCACTCAAGCTGGTGGAGGGAGTGGTCCGCAAGCGCGAGCGATCGCCTACCGGCATAAAATGACCTTGCTGGACGTAATGATTGCGGTCGGTGGCTTGAACGAGTTCGCCGCCGGCAATAAGACCAGACTAGTTCGAGTGGTAGACGGTAAGCAGCAGGAATATGAAGTCCGCTTGGATGATCTACTGAACGGAGATATTACCGCAAACGTGGATATGTTACCCGGCGATATTCTGATTATTCCCGAGTCTTTGTTTTAAGCAGACCGGCGTTCCTATTAAAAGAGCGCAAACATGAATGATATTATCGAACAGTTGCTCGGTTATTTGCGGGGGATTTGGCGCAATCGCTGGTATGCAATGGGTTGTGCATGGCTAGTGTGCGTGATTGGTTGGATTATTGTCTGTATTTTACCAAAGCAATATGAGGCTTCAGCGCGAGTATTTGTAGATGCCCAAACTATCCTTCGTCCAGTACTACAAGGTTTGACGGTTGATATCAACCCAAGTGCTCAGGTTGAAATGATCTCCCGCACATTGTTCAGCCGTCCAAATTTAGAGAAAATTGCTCAATTAACTGGCTTGGATAATCAAGCTAAAGATTCGCAAGAGTTGGAAAGATTACTGAATCGCTTGAAAGGTGGGCTTGATTTCAATAAAAGTGGCACAGATTTGTATACAATCACCTACGTGGCTCCCAGGCCAGAACTAGCTAAAAAAATGGTTGAAACTGTATTGGGGGTTTTTGAGAAAAATTTGGTTGGTAATACTCAATTAAGTACCAATACTGCCCTCCAATTTCTGGAAGAGCAAATCGATCAATATGAGTATCGGCTGACTGAGGCAGAGACTCGCCTTAAGGATTTTAAAATAAAAAATGCTGGTTGGTTGCCTTCGGAAGGGCAAAATTACTATACTCGTGTACAACAAATAGCCTCTGCCTTAGAAGCAGTGCGATTAGAATTAGCGCAGGCGGAAAATCGCCGCAATGCCTTGCAGCAACAGCTTGATACTTCTCTGCAGCAGCAGCTGAAGGGTGATGGTGAGAAAACGGTTGTTTTACCGATAGATAACCGTATCCAAGATCTCGAAAAAAAACTCGATGAATTACTTATTCAATACACTGATAAGCATCCGGACGTGGGAATCTTACGTCAAACCATAGCTGATCTTAAAAGACAGCGCGTACAAGAGCGTTCTCAATACACGGCTAGCCTTTCTAGAAATAGCGCCAATATTAATACGCATGGCCCCAGAAGTTATTCTTTTATTGATGAGATAAAAGTTAAGCTTGCCGAAGAAGAAGCTAATATCGCCTCGCTGCAAGTACGGATGAACGAATATAAAAAGCGGTATAAAGAATTACAGGATGAAGTTAATATTCTTCCTCAAGTTGAAGCCGACCTGGCTGCTTTAAATCGGGACTACGATGTCAATAAGAAAAAACATGAAGAGTTGATATCTCGCCGAGAAGCACTTAGATTGTCTGAGCAGGCTGAAGAATCTAAGCAGGAAGTCCGTTATAAGGTTGTGGATCCTCCCCGAATACCCTTGAAACCTAAACCCACGCGATTAATATTGACATCTGTAGTGTTAGTTGCTGGCTTGGGCATAGGAGTAGGGCTGGCATTTTTGATCTCTCAGTTTTGGCCAACTTTCGACAGTCGACGTAGCCTCATGCAGATTGCTGATATTCCAGTATTTGGCAGCGTTAGTGCGGTCCTTTCTCAGGCGGCCTTACGCAGGGAACGCAAAATGACGGTTATCTATGCGGGTCTTGGCGGGATGCTAGTATTGATATATGCCGGTTTGATGATCGTGGAGAGAGTTGGATATCTATGAATTTGGGGTCTGGTTTTTGGGAGTGTGATGATGGATAGTATCGAGAAAGCTATGTTTGGTAGATCGCTAAGTTCTGAGTTACCTTCGACTGCAGTGCAGCCTAATCTATCAAAAGATATAACAAAAAATAGCGACATTATCGAAAGAGCAACCAGTGTAACAGTCGCCCCGGCTATTGTCCGAACTACCGAAACAACGACCAACAAGCGTACTCAGCAGTCAATTACCTTGGATATGGAATGGATTCGCTCTGCCGGTTTATTGGTGGTGGATGCCCAACGCAGCCGAATAAAAGAAGAGTATCGTCATATTAAGCGTTCCTTGCTTATGAATATTGATGGCAGGGGAGCAACCCTCGTAAAACATGCAAATTTGATAGTAGTAACTAGTGCTCGTCCTGGTGAAGGAAAAACCTTTACTGCCTGTAATCTGGCCTTGAGTATCGCTGCCGAAAGGGATCGTACGGTATTGTTGGTGGATGCCGATGTCCTGAGGCCTTCCGTTGAGAAAACGTTGGGATTTGAAGCCGAGCGTGGTTTGGTGGACTTTTTAATCGATGATCAACTGGAGTTGGCTGACGTATTGATGAGCACCAACATACCAGGTTTGACTGTTTTGTCTGCTGGAAGTACGCATCATCTATCGTCAGAATTGTTAGCCAGCGATAACATGCGCCGATTGACGGGTGAAATGAGCCAGCGATATCCCGACCGTATCATTATTTTTGATGCGCCGCCCCTGCTGGCTACAACTGAGGCTAGCATTTTAACGGGTCTCATGGGGCAAGTGGTTATGGTGGTGGAGGCTGGAAGAACCGCTCAATCCCAAGTTAAGGAAGCGTTGGCCATGCTTGCCCCTGATCAAATCATTGGGTTCGTGTTGAATAAAACACGCGATTTTTTCGCTTCCGATCGTTCCGGCTATGGCTATGGGTATCATTACTCTCCTAACAGCGGCGAGAATTTTCAGGAACGATAAACAGTGTTGCCGCTGCCTTAAGGGAGGTTGGGATGGTACGTATGAAATTTAAAAGCCGTGAACAAGCTAGAAAGCAATATTGGAATCTGGGATCGTTCTGGTCGTTTATACTTGGAGCGTTGATGCTAGGGGGTGGCTCGGTAAACTGGGCGCAGGAGACGAATTTTGGCTTGGGGGAATGGAGAGTGACTCCCCGAATTAGCGTTGGCGCTACCTACTCCGATAATATTAAGCTGATGCCTGACGGGCAGACTGAGGATGACTTGGTTTTACAAGTGGATCCAGGCATTTCGGTGCGAAAGCGTGGTGGACGTCTTGATCTCCGCTTGGATTACACCGCACAAGGATTATTGTACACCAATAATGGTGATGCGAACAAGATCAATAATCAACTACAAGCGTTTGGGACTGCTGAAATTTTTCAGAAGAATTTCTTTTTAGATGCTTATGGCTCGATTTCTCAAGTACCGATTAACTCTAGTAGTCGAACTGATACTGGTAATTTAGGGGCGACCGGTGGAATACCTTCCAGCTTGTCGCTTTTCGACAATTTCGATTTGGGGTTGCCGGGTGCTGCGGAATTATTTAATCCGATCGGCATTTTCAGCAACATAGCACTGACTGACAATCAGACGACCGCTCATCGTTTTGGCGTTAGTCCCTACTGGCAACAGGATGTTGGCGGTTGGGTAAAGGTATTACTACGCTATCGTTATGACGATATTTTTTATGATGAGCAGAATGGAATTGATAATCAGCAAGAGGGGCAACAAGTTAACGATAATTCCGATAGTCAGATCAATACTATTAATTTTAATCTTGCCAGTGGTCGCCAATTTAGTACATTAAAATGGAATATTGGTTATTTTTATCAACAGCAAAAACAAGATAATTTAACGAACAATAATACTGGAGATAATGGCGATGATCGCCAAGAAAATTTGACTGGTGAACTCACTTATCGATTGAGTAATCACTGGTCTCTTTTAGCAGAAGCCGGCTACGAGGATAACCAAGTTGCTGATTTCGAGAATAGCCGTAATGGTGGATACTGGGGGTTAGGCGCGATTTGGTCACCGAGCCGCTTCATGGAATTGAAGGGATTGTACGGTTCGGATGTCAACGAAATAGCTTTGCGCTGGAATCCGTCCCTTCGCACTCATTTGCAGATCAGTCGCCGTGATCAGAGTGTGGGCGTCGATCCAGGCGTGCATTGGGAAGGCTCCTTCGGTCACCGAACCGCTAACACCACTTGGTCGGCCCGTTATACGGATGAAGTGACCAACGAGCAACAACTGCTTGGTCGTAGTGTGCTCGGCTCCGGTGGCGATGGCCAATCGCAGTCCCCCGATGAGCAGAACCAGCCCGTGGTTTCCGAGGGACCATTCGGTTTGACTAATCAGAATTTCCGACGTAAGCGCTTTGATGGCAGTATAACCTATCGGCATGGCCCTACTGGGTTATCGGTTAGCGCATTCAACGAGAACCGAGAGAATCAAGATGCTGTATCTCAAGAAAATACTTACGGTGCTGGCGCGCTATGGACATGGCGGTTCGCACCGCGTACTGCTTCTTTCATCGGGACAGGTTGGGAGCATGATGATCTGGGTGAGAACCAGTCGGATGAAAACCAGCAAAACGATTACTGGGTATCAGTGATTGGACTGGCGCGAGTGTTTACTCCCGATTTTGGTGGTTTAGTTAGTTACCGCCTCTACCAGAATAACTCGAATTCTACCGAACAAGAGTTTCGCGAAAATCGACTTAACATTCGGTTTAACATGAAGTTCTAACTATCTTATGTATACTGATTATTATGGTTTTAGCGCCAAGCCTTTCCAATTAAGCCCTGACCCCCGGTTTTTTTTCGGGAGCCGTGGACATTCCAGAGCGTTAGCGTATTTGCGATATGGATTGAGCCAGGGTGAGGGATTCATCGTGATTACTGGCGGAATTGGCACGGGCAAAACGACCTTGGTGAAAAGCCTGTTTCAAGAACTTGATCCTAATCAGGTTATCGCTGCCCAGTTGGTGACAACACAGTTGGAAGCCGATGAGTTGCTACGCAGTGTAGTGGCCGCTTTTGGCTTGCCTTATGAGGAAGTTGGGAAGGCGGCGTTGCTCAGACATTTTGAGGATTTTCTACGTGGCCACGCTCGCCATGGGCGTCGCGTCCTGCTGGTAGTGGACGAGGCGCAGAATCTGCCGCCTAGATCGCTTGAAGAATTACGGATGCTTTCGAATTTTCAAAGTGACGAGACACCATTGTTGCAGAGTTTTCTATTGGGTCAGGAGGAATTTCGCCATACCCTGCAAGAACCGGGTATGGAGCAATTGCGGCAGCGTGTGATTGCTTCCAGTCACCTTGCTCCGCTCAGTCAGATCGAAACCCGCGATTATATCGAACACCGTTTGCGAGTGGTCGGTTGGGAGGGATGGCTACCGACCTTTTCCGAAGACGCTCATCCAGCCATCTATCGATTTACCCAAGGGATTCCGCGCCTGATTAATGTTTTTTGCGACCGGTTATTGTTATACGGTTTTCTAGAGGAATTGAGAGAACTTTCCTCGGTAGCGGTGGAAGCAGTTGGTCAAGAGTTGAATCAAAGTCGAGAAGGCATTGCCCAGGGAACCGGTGGCGGCAGTCGTTCGTTGTTGCGAGTGAGTCATGCAATGGAACAACGACTGATTGAATTGGAAGAAGCGATGGAAAGCCTATTGCAGCACCCGGAGTGGCAGGATGCCCAGTTGGAGCGAATGGAACGGCGCATCTTGCAATTGGAGCCGGCGGTGCGGGTTTTAAGGCGGCAACTCGCTGACGTGATGCGACGCATGGATGATCAGTCCATGGATGATAAGCTTGCGGACGATAAAATTGATCGGCTCATCGATGAAAAACCACCGGTTGAACCCGACACGCAGGAACAACCGCTGTATTGAATTTCCACCTGTCCTCCCAATGCCTTACACTGTTTCCCCCACCGCTTCAGAGTCAGTTGTCGCCTTTGTGCTGGGGAGGCCGCGAGTTCCAGTGAGGCTTGTGTAGGTCAAGGTTCCCATGGACCGGCCAATGCCGTTGGCGGATCGGCCAGAGACTGGAATCGTGCCAACCGCACGGCATTGCGTTGGCGATGACCTAATATCGGCATCACGCCGCGAGCCAAAATGCCTTGTAGCGCCCGTTCGCCCAGCAGGATTGCAGTCGCCGGTTGCATCACGCGCTCCCCGGATTCCTCATAAATGTGGGCGGGTAGGTCACTCAGGTCGAGGATGGCGCCAAGGCCGCCCTCCCAACAATTTTCGAGGAAGGCCGCCGCGATCAACCGTGCGCAGACAAAGGCCGGATTGCCCCAGAGATAAGCGTCGGGATCACGGCCTCCTGGCATTTCCTCAAAAGCGAGCTGTTCAACGGGATCGGTTTTTTGACCGTAAGGCAATCGCAGCAAGATATCTGGTACCGCCAAGCCCAGCCAGGGCGCTACCGCACTGGCCCGCAGCATCCGCCAATTTTCCTGATCCTCGACCGACAACGGCGGCCACGAGTTTGGATCCGCCAAGGCGGATGGCGATGCACAACCCAGTGCGCTCGGTGAAGCGGCTGCCAAGAAGGGGCCGCCGGCATAGGCCGCCAAAGTGCCTAAATTGGCCAGCAAGGCGATATCCTCGGGCGTGGTGCCGAAGTGATAGTCGCCGATCAGCAGGGACCAGGGTTGACCATCGCGCAGGTGAACGCCGTGATCGATTAGCAGGGTGTAGAGTCCGGTGGCTTTTGGATCGCCGGCTGCCGCGCGCAGGTCCGCCAGCAATTCGCCCCGCGTCACATCAAGCAATTCGACGTGTACTGTATCGCTATCGAGATTGGCGATTAGGTCGTGGACGCTGCGCCAAGTGGCTTCCAGCGCCTGAAACGTGGGGTGATGCAGGATTGCTCGCAATTGCTCGCTGATTGCCGTGTCCATGGCGGTTATCCAAGCGGATTGTCGCGGATCGGTATGCACGATGTGAGACTGGACGATGGTTTTCAATATCGCGTTGATGGCGGTGGTGCCCGGATCGGTTGGTCGTGTCGCCGGCTGATGGGGTGCCCGTCCCAGCAACTGTTCGAACGTTCCGGCATCGCTGTCCCCCATGGATCTCAGCTCGTCTCGTCTCGATTCCGGTGGGGGTATCGGGCTGAGTTCCGCAACGGCCTGTACAAAGCTGGCCGGGTTGAGCAGGCGAGCACGGAGGCGGCGCAATGCTTGAAAAAGTTCCAGACGCCGATAGAGCGCGTCGGGATGAAAGTCGTCGAGTTGCGCGAAGCTGATCACGGTGGCCGCGCCACCGGTTGCGGCGTTTGGCGGTAGACGTATCTTGGGCGCCAGCCGAGCCATGATTGCGTCGAGGTTGTCAATATCTACCCGCCAGAGCGATCGATCGGCTAAATCCACCAGGGAAGTGGAGGTTTCCCGATAGCCGCCGCTGAAGTCGGCCATGACCAAGATGCGGAGAGGCGCATCTGGATCGGAGCGGATGGGAGTCGAAGCCGACTTGGGAAGGGTAAATTGAAATTCCATTCGACCAGGCATGAATAGGGTCTCCTGAGCGGTTGGGGATACTCAAAGTCTAGTGTGATTCGGTAAGGTTGACTGGTTTAGCGGCCTCCTTTTTTGCGGTGGATTGCTGCTAAACTTGACTCCTGGGCTGCCCTTGGCAGCGGGGATGCGGAGTTCTGGAAACATGGCCACCACCCAGAAACATCGAATGATCGCTGTCAACAGCGTCTTGGGCGAGGATGTTTTTTTGTTCGGGCGCATGACAGTCAAGGAGCAACTGAGCCAACTGTTCGAGTGTCAGCTACAGCTGTTTAGCGAGAAAACCAATATTCAGCTGAAGGATGTCCTCGGTACGAATATGACGGTTCGCCTACAGCTACCCTACCAGCAGGGAGTTCGTTATTTCAACGGACTGGTTACCCGCTTCAGCTACGAAGGAACCCGTGGTCCGCGGTTCGGCGTATATCGAGCCGAACTGAGCCCATGGTTGTGGTTTCTGACTCGCACGTCCGATTGTCGGATTTTTCAAAACAAAACCGTTCCCGACATCATCAAGGAAATTTTTCGCGAGCAGGGCCTGACGGATTTCAAGGATGCGTTGAATGGTAGCTATCGCCAATGGGAATATTGCGTTCAATACCGGGAAACCGATTGCAACTTTGTCAGCCGACTGATGGAACAGGAGGGCATGTACTATTACTTTACGCACGAGGAAGGCAAACATATATTGGTGTTGGCTGACGGTGTCGGCTCCCACGGAGAGTTCCCGAAATACGAAACGGTGCCCTATTTCCCACCGGACATGCACGATCATCGCGAGCGAGATCATCTGTCGGAGTGGTTGATTGACCAAAGCGTGCAGCCGGGTACCTACGTTCTAAACGATTACGATTTCACCGCCCCGCGAAAATCGCTGCGCGCCGTGCTGACCCGCCCTAAATCCCACGCCCTGTCAAACTTCAAGATGTACGACTATCCGGGCGAATACACGCAACCGGGCGATGGCAACAACTATTCCAAGATTCGACTGGAGGAATTCCTGGCTCAGCAGGAAGTCGCCTTGGGTCGCGGCAATGCTGCCGGCCTGGCGGCCGGTTATTTGTTTAGCCTGAGCGGTTGCCCGCGCGAGGAGCAGAATCGCAAATACCTCATCGTATCGGCTGTTCACCATTTGGAATCGGACGAATACCAGACCCATGCGGGCTCCGGCATGGCCGGCAAACTGTATCAGGGGGAAATTACCGCGATCGATGCCGAACAGCAGTATCGGGCGCCGCGCATGACTCCCAAGCCGGTGGTGCAAGGGCCGCAGACCGCCATCGTGGTCGGTCCGGCCGGCGAGGAAATTTATACTGATCAGTACGGTCGAGTGAAATGCCAGTTCCATTGGGATCGCTATGGTCTGTCGAACGAAAACAGTTCCTGCTGGATTCGAGTATCCCAACTGTGGGCGGGCAAGCAGTGGGGCGCGATGAACATCCCGCGCATTGGCCAGGAAGTCATCGTCGATTTTCTGGAGGGCGATCCTGATCAGCCGATTATCACCGGTCGCGTCTATAACGGCATCAACATGCCGCCTTACAGCTTACCGGACAAGGCCACGACGTCCACCCTGAAAAGCAACTCCAGCAAGGGCGGCGCCGGCTTTAACGAGATCCGTCTCGACGATACCAAGGGCACCGAACAGATGTTCATTCACGCCGAGCGCAATGAGGACATCCGGGTCAAGCTGGATGCTTTCGAGTGGATCGGCAACGAGCGGCACTTGATCGTCAAATCCGATCAAATCGAAAAGGTGGAAGCCAGCCAGCATCTGACCGTCAACAGTGATCAGAAGGAAAAGGTGGGTGGCTCGGCGTCGTTGAAAGTGGGTGGCGATCAAAAAGAGGAGATCGGGGGCGACCAACACCTGAAAGTCGGTAGCCGGCAGAACATCAAGGCGGGCGGCACCATTTCGGTGGATGCGGGCATGGATTTGCAACAGAAGGTTGGTATGAAGCACGCCGTGGATGCCGGGATGGAGATTCATCTCAAAGGCGGCATGAACGTGGTGATCGAGGCCGGTGCCTCGTTGACCATCAAGGTCGGTGGCAACTTCGTCAACATTAATCCGGCCGGCGTTTTTATCCAAGGCACGATGGTGATGATCAACAGCGGTGGTGCGGCGGGTTCCGGTGCTGGCTGCTCGCCGGCATCACCATCACCACCGGACGCGCCCAAGGATCCGAAAGAAGCGGCCAATGCCGAATCCGGCCAGGTGAGCGATACCCAAGCCCAGAGCCCGGCCGGGCAGGATGCGCAGAGCTTGAGCTCGGCGACCGTCAGCGATTTCGAAGCGACGGGCGATGGTCCGGATAGTGGGGCGGGCGCTGCACCGGGATCGCCGACGTCTGGACCGTCCGCGACGCTGCCTCCTACCGCTGCCCAGCGGGCGCGAGATGAGGCACAAGATCAGCAAGCGCAAACCGTGCAGAATGCCGCCGATAGCGGCAAGCCGTTTTACAAGCCGCCGCAAACCGCGGCTAAATCTAAGCCTAAATCGTAAGCGCAAGGGCTTGGGGAAATCTGACCGTGGTTTTCTTGGGTTGACACAATGGTTGCTCCAAAGGTTGCTCCAAACCCGGCCGAGATCGTATCCCGACACCTCTTCGCGGATGCTGGTACGCGGGTTTATGCAGTGCTGGATGGTGCGGCCGTCCTCGATTTGCCAGAGAAGTTTAGGGAATACCAGGTAGATCCGGTCTGCCTCTATCGGGGCGAGCTGACCCCCGCGCTGGCCAAGGTGGCACCGTATCAGATTACGTTGGAGCGGGAATCACCCGTTACCCATTGGCTGCTCCGGGAAGGTTGGGGAAAACATCAGGGTATCTTTGTCGTCAGCCGGGCTGATTGGCGGCTGATACGAGAACATTTGTCAAGCCTGGTTTTGACTTATGATCCGGACTATCAGCCGCTGTATTTTCGCTTTTACGATCCGCGCGTGTTGCGCGTGTATTTGCCCACCTGCGACGCCGACGAGTTGCAAGTGCTGTTCGGCCCGATTGCTCGCCTGATTTGCGAGGATGAAGAAGGCAATTTGCTGAAGTATTGGGTTGCGGGTGGCCGACTCGGCAGCGAGCAGGTGATCTTGAAGTCCGCCTAGCGATTTCGATCCGGGCTTGATGAGGGCAGCGGTGCGGGTCGCGGGTCGGTATGCGGTTGGAGGGTCGGCAATGTTGGTCATGCGCAAACCTCAGATGGAGGCATTCGAGCACGTTGCGGCGCAGCGGTTTGCAGAAGGCTTACTGGATCATTTTCAAACTTTTTTCCCGCAACACGCTGCTGTCTTGGGCAATGCCCAGTTGCAACGGGCGCTACGCTATGGCTTGCAACGTGCCGAAAGTCGGGGCTTGGGAACCGAGCGTGCCGTTTACCTTTATATCGCCTTGATGTTCATGCTGGGCAGTGGGTTCGACGAGGATCCGCAATTGCCCTGGGCGGCGCGGGAGGTTGAAGCGGAAAAGGCAGCGCCCTCGACGCCGGAGGGCACGGCTGGGGCCGGAGTGGCGGAAGCGGAGCCGGCGAAAACAGCGGATGGCGCGGTGTCCGCGAAAGAGGATGCGCCGCTGCAAGAAACCGCTGATGCACGTATTGAGCGGTTATACGGTCATGCCATGCTGTTTTTGGATAAGGCGGTCGGGCCAAGCAATGAATTTTTGCGGCAGACCCTCGTCGTTTTCTCCCAACCCCAAGTGTTTGAAGGATTGCCGGCTGCTCCCAGCTTCGGTCACCGCCTGTTATTGCTGTTACAAATGCTGACTCCTGAAAAATACCGGGCGCTCGGGGAGGGGCCGTTGCGTAACCTGGTCCGCTATGGTTATGAAAATGCTAAACGCTACGGCATTACAACCGAACCCGGCATCATGAACTATGTCGCGCTGGCCTTCATGCTAGGTAGCGGGTTCGACCGCGATCCTCTCTATCCTTGGGCGGCAGCGGCATTGAGCGATCCAGGTCAGATCGATCCAACCCAAAGGGGCGCACTATTGCGGGAAGCGGCACTGGCGCATCTGGTGAAATGTCTCCCCGGCTGTCTCCGCCGATCCGAGCAGAGCGCCACGCTTTTGGCACGGCCGTCTGCCTCCTATCGCCGGATCGTCGAAGAATAACCCCGGCCGCTGCCTCGTCCTATACCAAGACTTCCCGGCAGGGCGGGTGGCTGAGAAACGCTGTCGGGCTGGCGGTTAGCCCATAGGCGCCGGACTGAAAGACCACGATGAGATCGCCAATCTCGGCCTTGGCGAGTTCCATCCGGTCGGCGAGGATGTCAAGCGGTGTGCATAGCGGGCCGACTACCGTCACGATCTCCCGCTCGGTGCCGATCACCCGATTGCCGACCACGACCGGGTAGTTTTTGCGCACCACCTGGCCAAAATTGCCAGAAGCAGCTAAATGGTGGTGCAATCCGCCGTTGGTGATCAGAAACGTGTGACCGTGCGAAACCTTCTTATCCACCACCTCCGCAACGTAAATGCCGGCCTCGCCGACTAGATAGCGGCCGAGTTCCAGGACCGTGCGTGCTTCCGGCAGCTGTTTCTGAATGATCGGCAACCAACGCGCCAGGTTAGCGGCGATGGGTGTCAGATCTAGCGGCGTGTCGCCCGGAAAGTAGGGAATGCCGAAACCACCGCCGATATTCAGCCACCGTACAGGTGAACGAGCTGCGGCTGCCAACCGTAGCGCCAGTTCGAAGATTCGGTCGTGTGCCTCGACGATGGCCTCGGCGCGCAGGTTCTGCGATCCGGAGAAGATGTGGAACCCTTGGAAGTCGAGTCCCAGTTCGCCGATGCGCCGCAGCAGTGCCGGAACTTGTTCGGCGTCCACACCGAACGGCTTGGGGCCGCCGCTCATCTTCATGCCAGCGGTCTTGAGTTCGAAATCTGGATTGACCCGTACCGCGACGCGAGGAGTTCGGCCTTGCTCCCGTCCCAAGCGAACGATGGTTTCCAGTTCACGGGCCGATTCCAGATTGACAGTGATGCCAGCCGCCAGCGCAGCGGCCAGTTCCATCGGTCGCTTGCCGGGACCCGCGAAGCTGATCGCATCCGGCGCCATCCCTGCGTCCAGGGCCACTTTCATCTCGCCCAGCGAAGCGACATCGAAGCCATCGACTCGGGTGGTCATGTGTTGAACCAACGCCGGCATCGGGTTAGCCTTGATGGCGTAATGCAGTTGGATCGCGGACGGTAGCACGTCGCGCAGCAGCGCCACTCGCTTGTCCAGTAGACGGCGTTCGTAGGCATAGAACGGCGTTCCGCCCACTCGCGCCGCCAGTTGAGTCAAAGGGATGCCGCCGATCCACAAACAATCGTCGATTACCGGAAATTGTGACATCGGTGAGTGGACAGGCCGTCCCGCCTTCATGGAGCGCTCTCGGGAAAAAGGTGGCCCAGTTCCTCGGACAGAGCCTTGCGATCGATCTTGCCGTTGGCGTTGCGCGGTAGGTCGGTCTGACGGGTCATGATTTGCAGTGGAATCATGAAATTGGGCAAATGCTGCTTGCAGTGGGCGATCAGCTCGTTCGCGTTGAAATCGTCCCGCAGCGGTTTGATCATGGCGATGACCGCTTGGCCCAAAACCGGGTGCGGAACGCCTAGCGCCGCCGCTTCGGCGATTTGACCGCTACCGTACAGCACCTCTTCGATTTCGGTGGGACTGACCCGATAGCCGGAAGTTTTGATCATGTCGTCCTTGCGGCCGATGAAGTACAGAAAACCCTCCTCGTCGGCGCGCACCGTGTCACCTGACCAAACCGCCATTTCAACCAGCGGCAAGCCAGGGCTCTGTCCGGGCACGGGACGAAAGCGTTCGGCAGTCTTGGCCGGATCGTTCCAATAGCCTTGTGAGACCAGCGAACCGCGATGCACCAGTTCACCCGGTTCGCCGGGCGCGCAGGGAGTACCGTCCTCGCGCACGACCAGGATTTCGGCGCTGGGGATGGCTTTGCCGATGGAATCCGGCCGGCGGTCGATTTCTTCGGGAGGCAGATAGGTGGATCGAAACGCTTCGGTGAGACCGTACATCAGAAACGGTGTGGTGTTGGGTAAGCGCCGGCGTAAGGCCGCCAGGGTGGCGCGCGGCATCGCACCGCCCGAGTTGGTGATGTAACGCAAACTTGTGACCGCCGCCGCTGGCCAGTCCAGTTGTGCCAACTGCACCCACATTGGCGGTACCGCCGCCAAGCCGGTGATGTTTTCGCGGACAACGGTGGCGATCACGTCACGGGGCAGGAGATAATCCATCAGAACGGCACAGGCGCCGGCTGTAAAAGCGGTGGTCAGTTGGCTAAGGCCATAATCGAAGCTGAACGGTAGCACCGCGAGGATCCGGTCATCGGGCCGGTTGTTGAGATATTCGACGACGCTTTGGGCGCCGGTCAGCATATTGCGATGTGAGAGGACCACTCCCTTGGGTTTGCCGGTGCTGCCTGAGGTGTAGAGAATCGCCGCCATGTCCACGTCGATGACGCGCGGGGGCTGGCGACTGTCGGAGGCAGTCAGCAGGGTCTGCCAACCAATGGCCCGCACGGGATAGCGGTTCGGCGGGGGAGTGGCCTCATCCACCAACACCAGGGTATGCAGATCGGAACATTCGGCAAAATAGGGATTGAGCAGGTCTGCTCGGTCGCGGGCCGTGACCAGAATTCTCACATTGCAATCGCGCAAAATATAGGTGACCTGTTCCGGCTTCAGCAGGGGATTGATGGGTACGAATACCCCCCCGGCCGAGGCCGTGCCGAAAAGCGCCAAGACCGTTTCCAGGCGTTTGGGCAGATAGACGGCGATCCGTTCCGCTCGTTTGAGGCCGAACATCAGTAGCCCGTGGGCCACCGCCTGAATCCCTTGAGCCAGTCCGGCATAATCCAGCACCGTTTGCCGATGGACGATGGCAGCAGCGTCGGAGCGGCGATTCACCTGTTCTAGAATGAGTTCATGTAACAGTCTGACCATGGTGGTTTCGGAGCATTGTATTGTATTGAATTGTTATGCGAGGCTAATCGAATGATAGCCCTTCCGAACGGGACGGAACAGACAGATGGATCCGATCCGGTTTTTCTTGTCGGGCGGTAAGCTGAGGAGAAACTTGTGTGAATCACCAGCCGGGCAAACCGGTGCGATTGCTACTCTACACAACGAGCGGCTGCCATCTGTGCGAGCGAGCAGAGGCTCTCATCCAACGACGGATGGATGTGTCCCTCGAATTGGTGGAAATCGCTGACGATGCGGCATTGCTAGAACGATATGGCGTTCGCATTCCAGTACTGTGTCGAGTCGATACCCACCAGGAACTCGATTGGCCGTTCGACGGGCCGGCGGTCGATCGATTGTTGGCGGTCTAAGCTGTTGCAGCCAGACGGATTTTATATTGCGCTAACACATATCCGATACCATAATCAAAACGAGGCCGGTTTCGTGAGGAAGGTCAGATTCGGTGGTTTTTCCGACAACCGGGGAGAAGGGTTGTTTTCGAACATGGTCACTGATGGATCGCCGCATCGTTGCTGGCGATGAGCTGGGGTCAGTGTATCCATGCTCGGTTCAAGTACGCCGGCATGACGATGAATCCTCATCTCGATCTAACCGGTTAAAGAGCACAACGTAATGAGAGAGCAATCCCTGCGAGGATCCATTGTTGTTCTTGGCATGGCCGGATTATCGACCTTGACCGGCTATGCGCTCGCTTCCGGCTTGCAGCTGACCGAACAGAGCGTCACCGGGCTTGGCCGTGCCTTTGCCGGTGGCAGCTTGCCAAACGATGATGCGTCGGCCGCCTACTTCAATCCTGCCGACATGATGCTGGGAAACGGGATCCAGGCGCAAGTGGGTATGACCATTATCGGCATCACTGCGAAGGCTGATAATGCGGGTTCGAGGATTCGCCTGCCGGCCAATCTAACGGATGTACTCACCCAACCGTCGGGTACCGTGGTGCCGGTGTTTGTCACCGTGTCGAGTCGGGGGTCTAACGACGACGGCGGTACCGACAACTTCGTGCCCAATGGATATTATACGATGGATATCAATGACCGAATGCGGTTCGGCTTGAGTCTCACCACGCCGTTTGCGGTCAGCATCGACTACGGCCAGGGCTGGGTCGGTCGGTATCATGCCCTCGATTCCGAATTGTTCACCGTGGATATCAATCCTTCCCTCGCTTATCGGGTTAACGATCATTTCTCAGTCGGTGGCGGTGTCAGTGCTCAATATACCGAGGCCAAACTGACACAGGCCCTGTTCAATCCGTTTAGCCCTACTACGGACGGCTACGGCAAGCTCAAAGGCGATGACTGGGGATTCGGCTTCAATGTGGGGGCAACTTACGAATTCGATGCCGACACCCGAGTGGGCCTGAGCTACCGCTCGCGGGTGGAATATACCCTCGAAGGTGATCGTACCATCACCCACTGGATTTCGGGGCGCAACGGCGAGACCCCAGCCCGGGTAGACTGGACGGCGCCAGACTGGTTGCTGCTGACCGCCTATCGGCGACTCAACGACCAATGGGCGGTGATGGGCGGCGTACGCTGGACCGACTGGAGTCTGTTCCAGGAATTGCGGATCCAGTATGCCGATGGTTCGGAAACCTTGACCGAGGAAAAATGGGACGACACATGGACGTTCAATATCGGCGTCAGCTATGACTACAACCCGGCATGGACTTTCCGGGCCGGTTATCAATATGACCAGACGCCAGTGCGACTCGCCGAGTATCGCACGCCGCGGATTCCCGACAGCGACCGCAATGCGTTTGCGGTCGGTTTTAGCTATCGTCCCAACCCGCGATTGTCGCTGGATTTTGGTTATATGTATCTTTTGTTCGACGATTCTCGCGTCAATAACACGATCGATCTGCTACCTGCGCCAGTACCCGCCGGTTTGATGACCGATACGCTACTACTGGATTACAACAGCTACGGCAACCTGATTGGTTTGCAAGCCAGTTATAAGTTCTAAGCGCTAGAAATCGATCATTAGCCAAATCGGAAAAGCCGGGGTCCGGTCCCCGGCTTTATTTTTGTTATGAAAAGGGATGCCGGCAGTATTTGCCATGCATTCCGTCAGTCTGAAAAGAGGATATTGACGAATATGATGATCGCGGCATCCATTCGCCGGGTGGCGATTCTGGGCGCGGGGGTGATGGGCGCGCAGATCGCCGCCCATCTGGCCAACGCCGACGTGCCGGTGGTGTTGTTCGACCTGCCGGCCAGGGACGGTGATCCGAACGGGATCGCGACCAAGGCGATCGCTCAGCTGGCCAAATTGAATCCGGCGCCGCTAGCGATGCGGGAGCGGGCCGCGCTAATCCAGCCCGCCAACTACGATCAGCACTTGGAAGAGTTGCGGAGTTGCGATTTGCTGATCGAAGCTATCGCCGAGCGCCCGGACTGGAAAGCAGCGCTTTATGAGCGCGTCACGCCGTATATTGGTGACCGGGCGATCCTAGCCACCAACACCTCCGGCCTGTCGCTTGGTTCGCTGGCCGAGTCGGTGCCGGAAAGCCTGCGCTCGCGCTTCTGTGGTATCCATTTCTTCAACCCGCCACGCTACATGGCGCTGGTGGAGCTGATTCCCGGCCCGAACACCAATCCGGCTATTCTCGACCTGCTGGAAACATTCCTGGTGAGCACCTTGGGCAAGGGCGTGGTCCGGGCCAAGGACACTCCCAACTTCGTCGCCAACCGCATCGGTGTGTTTTCCATGGCGGTGGCAATCCACTACACGGCCGCATTCGGGTTAAGGCTGGATTTGGTGGACGCGCTGACCGGTCCGGCGATTGGTCGCGCCAAGAGCGCCACGTATCGCACTGCCGACATCGTGGGCCTGGATACCATGAGCCATGTGTTCGAAGGTTCGGCGCTGGCCTTGCGCAACGATCCGTGGCGGCACTATTTCAATTCGCCCGCCTGGTTGAAAGCGTTGATCGAGAAAGGCGCACTCGGCCAAAAAACTGGCGCCGGCATCTACACCGACAAGGGCAAGCAAGTGCTCGATCCCGCGACCGGCACCTATCAAGCGGCTGGTGCCAAGCCAGATGAAGCGGTGCATGCCATTCTGAAGATTCGTAACCCCGCCGAGAAATTCGCCGCCCTTCGCGCCAGCGAGCATCCTCAAGCGCAATTTTTGTGGGCGATCCACCGCGACATATTCCACTATGCGGCGGTGTTACTGGCGGAAATTGCCGATACCGCCCGTGACGTGGATTTTGCCATCCGCTGGGGTTTTGGCTGGAGTATGGGACCGTTCGAGATCTGGCAGGCAGCCGGCTGGAAACAAGTGACGACCTGGATCGAGGACGATATCGCCGCCGGTAAGGCGATGACGACGGCACCGCTGCCGGCATGGGTCGATCAAGTGGATGGCGTTCACCGGCCAGAAGGCTCCTACTCCGCAGCCGAGAATGCCTATAAGCCGTGCTCCACCTTACCGGTTTATCGACGGCAACTGTATCCCGAGCAGGTGTGGGGCGGAGCGCCACATCGCTATGGTGAAACGGTGTTCGAGAATGGCGGCGTGCGGCTGTGGACCACCGGCGACGACATCGGCGTGCTGAGCTTCAAGAGCAAGATGCACGTCATCGGCGACGACGTGCTGGACGGGGTGCTGGAAAGCCTGAAAATCGCTGAACGACAGCTCGATGGGCTGGTGCTGTGGCAGACCGAAGCACCGTTCAGCGCAGGCGCCAATCTGGCCCAGGCCATGTCGGTGGTCTTGGCGGGTGATTTCGCGGCCTTGGAGGACTTTGTTGCCAAATTTCAGCGCGCTACTGCCGCGTTGTGTTATTCGGCGATTCCAGTGGTGGCCGCCACGCAAGGATTGGCGCTCGGGGGCGGTTGCGAGTTCTTGATGCATTGTGATCGGGTGGTGGCCGCGCTGGAAAGCTACATCGGCCTGGTAGAGGTCGGCGTCGGGGTGATTCCGGCGGGCGGTGGTTGCAAGGAATTCGCCTTGCGGGCGATGGATGAAGCCAAGGGCGGCGATTTGCTACCGTTCCTGCGGCCCTACTTTGAAGCGATGGCGATGGCCAAGGTGTCGCGTAGCGCCGAGGAAGCCAAGCAACTCGGTCATCTCAAGCCATCCGACGTGATTGTGTTCAACCCCAATGAATTACTGTACGTCGCCAAAATCCAGGTGCGGGCGCTGGTCGAAACCGGTTATCGACCCCCGCAACCGCGCCGGATTCGAGTGGCGGGCCGAACCGGCATCGCTGCTTGTCAGATGGCGCTGGTCAACCTGCGCGACGGCGGCTTCATCTCGTCCCATGACTACCGCTTGGGCCTGAGTATCGCTCAGGCGCTGTGTGGTGGCGACGTGGACCCCGATACCCTTGTCGACGAAGCATGGCTGCTGGGACTAGAACGCAAGGCGTTCGTGGAGCTGGCCAGGAATCCGCTCACCCAAGCCCGGATCGAGCAGATGCTCAAGACCGGCAAGCCGCTGCGTAACTGAGGGTGGGAGACTCCATCATGAGCAAGCAAATCCAGGATGCGTACATCGTGGCTGCGGTGCGCACGCCGGTCGGCAAGGTGCGCGGCACATTCCGCAACACTCGTCCCGACGATCTGTTGGCCCACGTCCTGCGGGGTGTGGTGAACCAGTGTCCAGAGCTGGATCCGAAGCAGATTGGTGATGTGATCGTCGGTTGCGCCATGCCGGAAGGCGAGCAGGGTATGAACGTGGCGCGCATCGGCTTATTACTGGCCGGATTGCCAGACAGTGTGCCCGGCCTGACCATCAATCGCTTCTGCGCGTCTGGGGTGCAGGCGGTAGCGCAGGCCGCCGACCGCATCCGACTGGGCGAAGCCGATGTGATGCTGGCTGCTGGCACGGAAACCATGACCATGATCCCGATCGGTGGCAACAAGATCGCCCTCAACCCTGCGGTGTTCGCGAAGGATGAGAACATTGGCATCGCTTATGGCATGGGCCTGACGGCGGAGAATGTGGCCAAGCAGTGGAAAGTTTCCCGCGAGGATCAGGACGCGTTCGCGGTCGAAAGTCATCGTCGGGCTTCCGCTGCGATGGCGAGTGGCGAGTTCAAACCGGAAATTCTGCCATATACCGTGATCGACCGTTTTCCAGACAGCCAGACGATGCAGGTGAAAGTCCGCGAGCGGTTGGTGGAAAACGATGAAGGGCCACGATTCGACTGCAATTTGCAGGCATTGGCCAAGCTCAAGCCGGCGTTCGCCGTCCGAGGTAGTGTCACCGCCGGCAACAGCTCGCAGATGAGCGACGGTGCCGGCGCGGTGCTGCTGATGAGCGAGCGCCTGGTCAAGCAACTCGGTTTGAAACCGCTGGCGCGCTTCGTCAGTTACGCGGTGGCCGGTGTATCGCCGCGAATCATGGGGATCGGCCCGATCGCTGCGATTCCCCGCGCCTTGGAATTAGCCGGACTACAGCAGGACGATATGGATTGGATCGAGTTAAACGAAGCGTTCGCCGCCCAGAGCTTGGCGGTGATCCGCGATCTGGGCCTCGATCCGGCCAAGGTCAACCCGCTAGGCAGTGCCATTGCGCTCGGTCATCCGCTGGGAGCGACCGGGGCGATACGTGTCGCCACCTTGGTGCATGGCCTCCGTCGGCGTAGGGGCAGATACGGTATGGTGACCATGTGCATCGGTACCGGCATGGGGGCGGCTGGCGTGTTCGAGGCGCTGCGATAATCGATTGCCCTGGAAAGCCGATACCCGTAAAAATGGTATAATTCTTGTGGAAATTCTTGAGTTGACCGTGCTTCGAGGAAGCGCGTGGTGCCATTGACTATCGCCGGTGAGGCGGTTTTGGAGGGGCCGACATGAGCTATCAACACGTTCTTTTCGCGGCCGATTTTTCCGACGAAGCCTTAAAGGTTGGCGAACGAGCCAAGGACATCGCCGAGAAATGCGGGGCGCGATTCAGCATCATTCATGTGGTCGAGGATATGAGCATCAGCTTGGGGGGCGGGTATGAACTGTTGCCGGTGTTACCGGAATTGCCCGACGAAACCCTGTTGCGAGAATCGCGAGAGGCGCTGGGCGCATTAGCGGAAAAGCTGGGAAGGACAGCGATCAATCTATGGGTGGTCAATGCGCCTTCCACCAAGGAAGGCATTTTGGGCGCCGCCAAGGAGCATGGCGCGGATTTGATCGTCGTGGGCAGTCACGGGCGCCATGGGTTGGCGTTGCTATTGGGTTCGACCGCCAACGCCATGCTGCACGGTGCGCCCTGCGACGTGTTGGCGGTGCGAATTTAACGATCCAAGGGAATTCGACCCTGTCCGCGCCATTGAACCGGTGTTGGCGTTTGCCAGTAGCGGGTTACTGGCGTGAGCAGGTCTGATTAAGTCCTTGCTACGAGAGCGGGCAGCAGCGCCAACACCGGGTCATGATCGCTCGCGGGTTCCGCTTGGCGGGGAGAGGCGTCGCTGTTGACGTGGGGGATGCGCGCCGTTGCACCATGCCGCAGGGCGGGGCTGATGAGAATATGATCAAGAGCTTGCGGTTGGCCGCCATGCCGTCGAGTGTAGCATTGTCCGCGTGGTTGATCCTCCAGCAGATTGTGAAACCACTCGCCCTTGAGCAGCTTTAGCGTCTTGGAGCCCGGTACGTCGTTGAGATCGCCCAACAGCACAATGGCTGCCTGGGGATCGCAGGCCAACAGGTCCGCAGCAAATTGATAAACAACCTCAGCTTGGGCGTGGCGCTGTTTCTTAGCGTAATCCTCCGCGCGGCGAGTCGTCGAACGCATGGATTTGAGATGGCAAACGATGACGAACAGTGACCGTCCCTCCACCTCGAACTCTGCTACCAGTGCCTTGCGGCTGGGAGCCCAATGGCGCTGCCGGTCTCCCGTGAAGGCAGGATGCGTCGGCGCGATGCGGCCAGGATTAAGGGTTAGACGAGGACCGTCACTGCTGAAGTGGATGCCTGTGTTGTCCTCAGGGCCGGCATCGCCCCGGCCAGGGAAACGTACCCGCGCCGGATCGAACAATAAGCCGACGCGGATATTGGCACCGATCATTCCGCCTTCCTGATCGGCCAGTGGTGCGATCTCCCGGTAGGCGTAGGCGGGTCCGCCGACGTCGGTCGCGGTGGCGATCAGGGCTTGGTAGGCTGGATCGGCCGGAACTCGCGTCCCTAGCGGCCATCGTTGCTCCGCTGCGATTTCTTGCAAGGCCACGATGGCCGGCCCTGCCAAATCGTTCGCGATAATGGCGCCGAGGCGCTTGAAGCGCGAAGGCGAAGCACTCGCTCCCAGATTACAGAGGTTGAAAGTGGCGATGGTCAACAATGGCGTACCTCGTAAGGGCGATGGCCTGGTCGAGCGCGAAACCGTGCCGGTTGCTCCCGATCGCACGGGTCGGGGATGGCGATCGGGTCAGCTGCCATTGGCCTGGAAACGCAGCCGCGCCCGGACGAGCGCGCCACCAAGCAGGCCGCGTCCAATATCCAACCGACCATAATAGACTTCTTCAACTAAATCCCGCACCACTGCTAGCCCGATCCCGTGACCGGCAACCGTGGGGTCGGCGCGTTGGCCCCGGCCGAGTAACAAAGGCGCTTGCTCCGCTGGGATGCCGGGCCCATCGTCCTCGACCTCCACCACCAATTCGGCCCGTCCGTCGCGATCGGTGGGATAAGCGCGTAGGATCACTTGCCACTGGCACCACTTACAAGCGTTATCGGCCAAGTTGCCGAGAATTTCCAGTAGATCGCCCTCGTCACCGTAAAACATCGTTGAGGGAGCCACTTCACTGCTCAGGCGGAGGCGGCGGCTAGCGTAGACTTTAGCCAGTGAATCCTGGATCTTACGGGCGATGGGCGCGACCGGTAGCGGCGCGCTGAGCGCGATTCGCCCAGCGGCGGCGGCGCGCTGCAACTGATAGTCCACCGTCCGGTTCATCCGCTCCAGCTGCTCGTTGAGCGTTTGCCGCAGTTCCTCGGGGCGTGCGTCGTTATCCAAAGCCCCCCGTAGTACCGCCAACGGTGTTTTCAGACTGTGAGCCAGATCGGCCAAGGCGTTGCGGTAACGCTCCAGATGAGCGCGACTCTGCCCGAGCAGGGCGTTTAAATTCGCGGTTAGTGGAAACAGTTCCTCGGGATAGCCGCCGCCGAGTTCGGCCCGCTGGCCGGTTTCAATGTCCTTGACTTCGGTGGCGACTCGTCGCAACGGTTTCAAGCTCCAGCGCAGGATCAGGCCTTGCGCCGCCAGCAGGACGCCGGTGGCCGCCAACAGCCAGCCCCACAGCCCCTTGCGGAAGCTCCATAATTGATTGAGAAATTCCTTCTGGGTTTCGGCGACCCGAAAAGTAAAGATTTGATATTGATTGACGCTGATCTCCCAATTGACCGTGAACGCCATCACGAAGAGCGGTTTATCGTCGGACGAGGTCAGCGGTGCAAACTGGATCTCGCCGGCATTGCGTACTGCCGGAAAAAACGGTAGCGCGCGACCGAGCAGCGACGGCGAACGCCAGATCAGGTTGCCCTGACTGTCGATCACATCGGCGTACAGGCCGGAATCTGGCATGGAGAAGCGTGCTTCGGGCAGCGTTTGGGGAAGCGTCAGCCGATTGAAGGCGTCCAGCTCGGCAGCGCCCAGCAATATGTAGAGTTGCGCTTGCAACCGGCTCTGCACCGCAGCCATGGCGCTGTCGCGGAACGCACCGTCCAGGGTCAGACCGGTCAGGCCGAGAAAAGCAGCCAGCACAACGCTGGCGGCGACGAGCAGTCGGCCTCGCAGCGAACGCATCGGTGCCTAGCCGGTAGAGCGTTCCAGCCGGAACCGATAGCCTCGGCCCCGCAGGGTTTCGATGGGGTTGAGCGTGCGGTCAGGGTCCAGCTTGCGGCGCAACCGGCCGACCAGCACTTCCAGCACGTTGCTGTCGCGATCTTCGTCTTCCTGATAGAGATGCTCGGTCAGTTCGGTCTTCGAGATCACTGTGCCGGCGTGCAGTATCAGGTATTCCAACAGCTTGTATTCATAGGCTGTCAGATCCACGGGTTGACCGAGTAGGGTGACCTGCTGCGCGCCGGTGTCGAGGGCTATAGGGCCACAGTTCAATATCGCTTGGGTCCAGCCGCCGGTACGACGGATCAAGGCCCGTAGCCGGGCTAGCAGTTCTTCGATGTAGAACGGTTTGACCAGGTAATCGTCGGCGCCAGCTTCCAATCCCTCGACCTTGTCCTGCCAACGGCCACGAGCGGTCAAGATCAGAACGGGAAAATGCCGTCCCGCTGCTCGCCACCGGCGAATGACCTCGATACCCGGCAAGTCCGGCAAGCCGAGATCGACGACTGCTGCGTCCAAGGGATATTCCTGGCCGAGGTAAAGGCCGTTGCGACCGTCGGCGGCGGTATCCACCGCGTAACCTTGTTGGCGTAATTGGATGGCGACCCGTTCCAGCAAGGGGGCTTCGTCTTCGATGATCAGGATACGCATATATCGATCCTTCCAATGGTGATCGGGTCGTTAGTCCCGCACGTTGCCGCTACCAGGATCGTAATGGAAATCGCGAACTCGACCGTCCGGTTGGAGGATGCGGACTCGATAACCGGGTTGGCCATCGCGGTTCGCGCCTTGCACGCCGAGCACCCGTCCTCCAGTGGCCTCGCGCGCGGCATTGGCGGCACGGTCTGGATCGGCGAACTGGCGGGGCGGCGGGCGGTATTCCCGGCTGCGAGGCGGCGGATTGGCGAAATCACCACCTTGAACACGCCAAAATCCCTGTGCTTGCACGCCGCTGGCTACCAGCAAACCTGCAAGCGCTAGCAGCGCCAAGCATTCTGATCGCTGAAACCTATCGGACATGGTGGGAGGGTTCCAGAAAAACCGGGTTGGATGAATCTGTTTAGCTTACAGCCTAGCGGCATAAGAATGAATCACGACTGAATTGACCGATCGAACTTGGAGGGGGCAAGCAGGTGTCATCGAATGCTGGGCTGGGTGCGGTGAAGGCGAGGATTCCCTTGCGGTTGTCGATCATGATCTAGTCCGACATGTGAGGTTCAGTGACCGGGGTGCATCCAATCATCGAAGGCGATCGCTCTTTATTGGTGCCGGAACCTAATGGTGAAGTGCGACTTTTCTGCTAATGTCTTTTGAAAGGGTGATTTTGGATGGCAAGTCTGAAGTTGATTTGTAGGTCGGGCTAGTCGGTGGTTTATATCTGTAAAGCTTAATGAGTGCCTACAGTTCGACCTGACTCTATCAATCGATCGCTTATTTGGGAGGTTAATGTGGCTCTACAGATCTGGCTGCTCAATCCGTATCAATTACATTACAATTGGTCAGAGTTGTGCACACAGGTTGCGGCTTTGATGAAGCCTGTTGTTGATCAGTACGACTCGGCAAGCAAGGTTAAATACGGCTCGGTGGCAGTCAACAATCGGTATACAAAGCCGTCGATTACCCCAAAGGATCTTGCTGTCTATGTAGTGCCTACCCCGTTTTATGGTTTTATTGGCACGGATTTCGGTTCGAGCGGCCATCGGCGTGAGGCGGGTGGATTAACATCACCGCCTTCTGGAGGGCAATCCTGTTCCGAGGTCTATGTCGGTGGCCAAGAGGTTGGCGGCACGGCCGGCGAGTTGATCCGCGTCGATACCTTGGAAAATGAATCCAAGGGTGTTCTCGTGGACGCGAAAGCGACTCCGAAACTGTTGGCAAAAATCGTTTATCACGAATTGATGCATTACGTGACACCGAAGTGGTCCGCAGAGAAGTTGCACCATTACAAAGGGGTTAGTCTCGGCAAGGAATCGACCAAGGAAAACACACCACAATCCAAGGCCGATATCGAAATCCTCGCAAACCATCTGGCATCCCATGGCCAGCAATTTTGGACCGGTGCGTGGGATGCCATGAGAGGGCGGGGCTATAAAGTGTAACGTCATGAATCTAATCGGTCAGTATCGCCAATAGGGTCTGTCCGACTGGAGAGCGGGCGTCCAGCCGACAGTTGCGGCCTTCCCCTGCGTAAGCGAGCATGATCTCCAAATCGGCCACTGGTAATTCCCCACGGCCGCGTTCCGGCCATTCGATCAGAAGGATTGCCTCGCCGTCGAGCTGATCGCGCAAGCCCAGGTACTCCAACTCCTCCGGGTCGGCCAGCCTGTACAGATCCCAGTGAAACAGTCGTCGATCATTGAGTTGATAGGGCTCCACTAATGTAAAGGTCGGGCTTTTGACCGTGCCGTGATGACCCAGCCCGCGCAACAACCCACGCGCTAGCGTGGTTTTGCCGACGCCTAGGTCACCATGCAGATAGATGACGCAACCGGGCGCTAGCGCCTTGGCCAATCGCCCGCCCAGCGCCTCGGTGGCGGCGGCGGAGTCAAGATACCGCGCCAGCAAGGGTTCTTGCCCTGCAACCCGGCTCTCGCTGGCTTCGGTCCCCTCTCCGGAGTGGAGAAGGGTACGGAATGGAAAAAGATGCGTCATATCATCGAGTCAGGGATTGACCAGTTGCCTTAGGAAAGGTAGCAAATCAGTTGCCAGCAGCCCGCGTTCGCCGCCGTTCTGCGCCGCCAGGTCGCCCGCTTGGCCGTGTAGATAGACGCCGGCTTTAGCCGCTGCGAACGGTGATAGACCTTGGGCGACCAGTGCGGCGATTACACCGGTCAGCACGTCACCCATGCCGCCGCTGGCCATGCCTGGATTGCCGGCTGCGCAGAGCGCTACCGCCCCGTCGGTTTTGCTGGCGATCAAAGAGCCGGCGCCCTTGAGCACAGCCACGCCGCCGAAGCGCAACGCCAGATCCTCGACAGCGGCGAAACGGTCGGCCTCAACCTCGGCGGGCGTCATCTTCAATAGCCGAGCGGCTTCACCGGGGTGCGGCGTCAGAATCCAGTTTTCGCGGAAAGCCGATTCGATGGCTAACAAATTCAGGCCGTCGGCATCCAATACCAGCGGCTTGTCGCTGGCGAGCACGGCGCGCAACATGGCCCGTCCCCAGTCGCCCCGACCCAGTCCTGGCCCGATGGCAATGACCGTTGCCCGATCCAGCAGCGCATCGAGTTCGTCCAGCGTTTCGACGCCTCGAAACATCAACTCCGGTCGAACTGCCGCTTGCAGGCCGGCATGCGCGGCGCGGGTTGCAACGCTGACCAGTCCCGCTCCGCAGCGGGCGGCGGCCTCTCCGGCCATACGGGCCGCGCCGGCCAAACCCTGTTCGCCGCCGACCACCAGTACGTGTCCGAAATGGCCCTTATGAGCGCTGCGCCGGCGCTTGGGTAGCAAGCCCGCCAGGTCGTCGCCGGCGTAACGCCAGCAGGCTGGGTGGATGGCCCGATAGATGTCGGGTGGCACTTCGAGATCGGCAAAGTGGAGCGCCCCGCAACAGGCCGGTCCTTGACCGGTCAACAAGCCCTGTTTCATCCCGATGAATGTGATCGTCGCCGCCGCTTGAATCGCCACGCCCAAAATAGCGCCGGTATCAGCGTGCAGGCCGGAGGGAATGTCGATGGCCAGAATATCGGCGGGACAGGCGTTCATCGCCTCAATGGCATCCCGCCAGGCCCCGCTGACTTCCCGTTCCAGTCCGGTGCCGAGGATGGCATCGACCAGTAAATCGGTGTCCTTCAGACTGGTGGCGGTGAAGACCGTGGTCGGAACGTCGGCCGCTTGAGCATCCTGCCAAGCAGTTTGCGCGTCGCCGCGCAGGTTGCCGGGATCCGTGAGTGTCAATGCCAGAACGTCGAGTCCGGCCTTGCGGGCGAGCTGCGCCACCACATAGCCGTCGCCTCCATTGTTGCCGCCACCGCAGACCACCACAATCCGGCGGGCGTGCGGCCAGCGTTCCCGCAACCAGTTGAAAGCCGCTTCGCCCGCTCGGTTCATCAGCGTGATGCCGGGGATGCCGCGATCCTCGATGGCGATGCGGTCCAGTTCCCGCACCTGGGCGGCGCGGTATAGTTCGACAGGCAGTTCGCGCATGGAAAACCTCTCTCGCCGCAATGGTTAAGGGCACGATACGCCGGTCGTTTGCCTAAATCCAGCTGTTGCCATAGGCGTTGTTGGGGCAGGATCAACCATCCCTTGTTCGATGGGGAGCGGTGGCATCAATATCGAGGAGTACCCGGCTTTGGCTGATTTGAAAAAGCGCAGGGGCGAAGCGTGAGGCATTTTGTCGTGGGTTTAACCAGATCCTGACGTGGATGGGGGCGCCAATTTGATCTGCGGTAGCAACTGACCCAGAAAGTCCCGATGGAGGGCCGCCCAGAGCAATATCGGCATCACCGCCGGCAGGATCAGATATCCGAGCTGATAAGCCAGTACTAGCAATTCCCGGGTCAGCGGTGTGGTGCCCATCTGAACAGCGATGGCGGGATCCATCTGAAAAACCAACACCTTCAGCGCCTCGCAGGCTACACCCCAGACTGGTATTGGCAGCAGCAACAGCCAGCCCATCACCGCTCGATATGATTTTTCGCCGAGCGGACTGGGTGCTGCCAGCGTCAGTGCCAGTAGTAAGGGCCAGCCAAAAGTGTATTTCAGCGCATTGATCGTGAAGATCAGTTGTCCCTGCGCGCCAGCCGAGGCGGTGGTTTTGGCCGGCACGGGCACGGTGAAGCGGGTGACGATGTCCATCGCCGTACCCTGTTGTTCGACGGCAGCGATGGTGTGCGGGAATAGATGACTGAGGGTGAAATGAGTCCAACCCGCGACCGGCAGCAACAACAATGGTGCCAGTGCGTACCAGAGGACGAACATCGGCCCTAGCCATAACAGAGTTCGCAGCAGGAACCGATCGATCGCGCGGCGCGGCATCACGGCGCGATTCCCGCTGGCGGAAGCTGTGTGTCGGTCGCTGGGGCCGGTAGCATCCGTACCCACAGCAAGTAGACGATAAACCCATCGAGTATGATCAGCACTTGCCAGAGATAGAGGTGCGCCCACTCGAACCATACCCGGTTCCATTGCAGCAGATAGAACAGGCTGATAATCCGTAGCAAATTCAGGATTTGGATGGCTGCAAAGCTGAGCGCGAGCCCGATAAGTTTCTGTTTCCAGCTCGAGGGTGTGGCCAGAATGGCAGCCATGACCACGATCATGGCCTCGACACCGTTACAGCCCGGTTGGATGCTCACCGCCGCGCCGGTGGTGGGGTTGCTGAGCACGATGCCCTGAGCTTGTACCGCACTATCGAACGATTGAAGCAGTGCGGCGCTCGCTTGGGCGATTACCCCTGTGAATGGCTGGATTACCCAGGTTTGTACCGGCCCCAACAACTCGATGGCGAACAAGCCCAGTAGAGTGATCGCAAAAACCAACAATCGCATGACCGGTCAACCTCTCAAACGCGCCTGGATCGTCCCGATCATTTGGGAAAATGACCGGTGTCTCCCGATAAGGATATTGTACTGGGCCAGCTAAACCTGGCCTGAGCCGACTTTCGCACGGTGGTTTCGCTGCCGGGGGCGGCTAAACTGTCTAAATTGAGGCAATAGTCTTCCCCGAACGGCGAGGTGATGGCGATGGCGGACGATGATCGGATTTCCTCGATTCCAATCAATGGCCTGGACGACAGCCGGCGTGCGTTGCAGGAGCTGATCAGCGGCATGCGACGCACGTTGTGCTTATATACACCCCTTGTGCGGCCCGAATTGTACAACGACCCCGACGTTCTAACCGCCATCCGCGGGCGGGTGGTGAGCCAGCCTAAGGTTCGCCTGCAACTCCTGCTGCCGCCCGCGAGGGACTGGCGCAACGCCTGCTCGGGACTGGTACGGCTGGGCGAACGTTTGACCACCGGGCTGATTCTGCGCACCCCAAACTGGCACGAAATTCCAGATCGTCCGGAGTTAGGGCAGGGTTTCGCCATTGCCGATGATCGGACACTGTTGCATTTCAGCGATCCGCGCCGTCTGCTCGGTGTTTACGAACAACAACCCACCGAGCGCGTCAGGGAATCGCTAGAACTGTTTCGCGAGATCTGGAATCGCGCGCAAGCCGATCCTGACCTACGCCGGCTAGGGATTTAATCCAGAGCTCCGCTCCATCGTTCCAGTAACGCCGGTCGATTCAATTCCAGCCATTGCAGGGCAATGATCGGTGCAGCCGAATTGATGCGGCCGGCATGGAGTAGCGCCAGGGCCTCGGCACGGGAAACGACGTGTACTTGGATATCCTCGTGCTCGATGGCCACCCCATGTACCCCGCTGACAACGGTGGCGGCATCGATCCGACCGCAAAACAGGGCGATGCTTTCCGATGTGCCGCCTGGGCTGACCAGATAGCGGCAGATCGGCACGAGGTCGCGGATTTCGCAGCCGGCTTCCTCGACTGCCTCGCGCCGAGCGACATCCTCGGCGGTTTCGTCGGGGTCGTCCATGATGCCGGCGACGATTTCCAGCAGCCAGGGACCGCCCGGAAAGTCCAGCGCCCCGACTCGAAACTGTTCCAGTAAAATGACCTGGTCAGAGGCGGGGTCATACGGCAGAACTGCAACCGCATGACCGCGTTCCAAACACTCGCGGGTGATTTCCGCGCTCCACCCGCCCGCAAACAGCTCGTGTCGTAGTCGGTATTTCTCCATGTGGAAAAATCCACTGTAGCAAATTGACTTGTCGAGGACTTCAAACTGATGGTTCATGGCGCGTTCCAGCGAGAGGGGTAATGAATGATGAACAGATCACCCATTGTAATCCGGAAGCGGTGAGGGGGCAGGTATGATGTCGTGGTTGCCGGCTCGATCCGGCTTGGAATTGCTGCTGTGGATAGCTCTCGTGCTGATGGTGGTTGCGTGTTCGCGCGAATCCTCGCCCGAAGCCGAAGTCCGGGCGTTGCTCGCTCGGGCCCAAACCGCCGCCGCGGAGCGCGATGTCCGCACGCTCCGTGGGTTGATCGCGGACGACTATGCCGATGCGCTCGGTCATGATCGTAAGGCGATGGAAAACTTGATCCGGCTTCATGTCCTGAGCCATCAATCTGTTCATCTGTTTGTCCGGGTACGCAGTGTCGAGTTTCCCGAACCGGGTCGGGCATTGGCGAGCGTGGCGGTGGCCATGGCCGGCCGACCGGTGGCGCGTGCCGATGAATTAGCGGGACTGAGTGCTGATTTATATCGCTTCGATCTGGAATGGGTCCGATACGGCCGCGATGACTGGAAGGTGCGCCAAGCTGCCTGGCAGCCTGCCCACCTAGACGATTTCTGGTAGCCGTTACAAGCCCGTGCTTGGTTCCTCTCCCAGGTTTTCACATGCCACCGACTGCCGAGCTTGGTGAATCGGGTGGGGCAGGCAGGGATTCGCCCTCCATCAGTCGCGCCAGCGGATCTTGGCGATAAAACGCTCGGAGTTGTGGATAAACGTCTGGGTAGGCGTCGTTGACCACCTGCGGCGTTGTGAAGAATGCTTCGCTGATCAAGGCGAAGAATTCACCGGGACTCTCGGCGGCGTAAGGGGCCAGCGCCGTCGGCTGGCCGTGATCCACCTGCCGGCACAACCGCCGATAGGCCGTGTTGAATGCCTGACTCCAGTCTTGCACCGACATCCCGCGATGCAGTGGCGGCAGGCCGTTGACCGCGCCGGTCAGCATATCCAGCTTGTGGGCCATTTCGTGAATCACTACGTTGGAGCCTGGCTCGGCGCTGGCATCCGCGATATCGGCCCAGGATAGGATCACCGGCCCTCGTTCCCAAGCTTCACCGATCAGCGGACGGTGGACACTGTGTACCAAGCCGATCGGATCGGTGTACTCATGGTGGGCGAGAAAGCCTTCAGGATACAGAATGACCGAACTCCAGCCTCGGTAATAATCCAGTCCCAATTCGAGGATCGGCAAGCAAGCTTGGGTAGCGATGATTGGCCCCATTTCCGGTATGAGTTTCAGTCCGCCAGCCGGATCCAAGGTTTTCTCTCGCAAAAATAGGCTCGCCAGATCGCGCAAGCGTTCCAGTTCCTCCGGTTTTAAGCCGATCAGCAACGGTAAGCGGGCGACCGTCGCCGCCCATTCCGCTTCGGGAATGCGGACGCGTTCAAGCCGTCGGTGCTGACACCAACTGCGGATGCGTCCGAACATGGAGATGACGCTATCGGTCGCGGGGCGGTGTTTCGTTTACTCGACGCGTTCCCCGCGTGCCTGGGCTGCTCGAACCCTGGCCAGATAGCGGTCTGACCAGCGCGCCAGAGCGTAGATGGGATAGCCGATCACCATGACTGCCAGTAGGATACAAATAGTCAGGGCAATGGCCTTGGGCAGCCGTCCCCACCATTCGTTGATGAAATACACCAACCCCCAGACCAGCGAGCCGGTCATGCCGACCGCCACCAGAATGGCCAGGATGTCGTCGCGTCGCATGGAATCCTCCATCGGAAACAGGTAATCGGTCGCTGGAAAGGTTCACCACCGCGTGGAGGCAAGGACTCCGGGTTACTTTCCGACTGGCGGCGGTGCCGGTCCGACCGGACGATATTTGTTAACCCTTTGGACCTCAAATGGAATTGAAAAGAGTCTTAGAAGGACATGGTGAGTCACCGCAATCCATCTATACTCAGCATTCAAAGGGCAATACCCTTAGCTTTATTCGGCTAATAACTCGGATGGAATTGTGATTCAAGGCTGTTAAGGTCGCCATGAGACATTCGCTCTCTCTCACCCTGCTCTACGCATCGGTAGCGGCGTTGTGGATCTTTGGGTCCGATCAACTGGTACTCTCGTTGAATCTCGATCCCGAGGCAAGCTCGCGTCTGCAAACCGTCAAGGGTTGGGCTTTCGTCGTCGCGACTGCCTTGCTGTTGTTTTTTCTGCTTCGTCGGCTGGAAGCCGAGAAACAACTGGAAACGCTGTTGCGACCACCGCCTCGCACCGCTTGGGCGCCGATCGCGCTGCTGGCATTGCTGGTGATATTGACCGTGATTCCAGGAATGCTCGCCTATCGGGAGGTGGTTCGCCATTTCGGTGAGGCGGCGGTCAGCGATCGCTTGCTGGCCTGGATCGGTTTCGTATCGCTGTTCGCCTTGGTGACTGGCTCGGTCGGCATTCTGTTCTGGTGGCGGCATACCAAAGCTCGCTTCCTGTTGGAAAGCCTTCGCATCGACTTGGAGCGAGCCAATCTGTGCCTTCGCTACGAAGCCCTGCTTCGACAATCGTTGGATGTGGTAGTGCTGCTGGGGGAAGATGGCACCATCATTGAAGTCAATGACCGGGTTCGGGAATATTACGGTCGCACGCCCGAGGAATTGCGGGGCAAGCATGTGTGGGAATTGCGTTTTCCAACTTCTCGTGACAGTTTTGTCGAGGACTATCGCCGAATCGCCGAAATCGGTGGTGCCATATTCGAGCGCGTGCATCAACGGAGAGATGGTAGCCCGTTCCCGGTCGAGGTCAGTGCCCGAGCCATCGTCCACCAGGAACAGCGCTATTTTCAATCGGTGGTCCGCGATGTCTCCGAACGCAAGCAAGTAGAAACGACCCTGGTGGCTCAAGAGCGCCGTTTTCGGGCCACCTTTGAGCAGGCAGCAGTCGGTATGGCGCATGTTGCGCCCAACGGCCGGTGGTTATTGGTTAACGATCGCTTGTGCGCCATGGTCGGCTACTCGCGCCAAGAGTTGCTGCAGAAGACCTTTCAGGACATCACCTATCCCGAGGATCTAGAGAAGGATATCTGGTTGATAGGCCAGATGCTGGCTAATCAGATCCAGTCCTACTCGATGGAAAAACGATACGTGCATCGGGATGGCGGCATCGTTTGGGCCAGCCTGACGGTTTCGCCGTTGCGAAACGCCAGCGGACAGCCCGAATACTTCATCGTGGTGATCGACGACATCACGGCTCGTAAACGTGTCGAACGGCGATTGGCGCGTATCACACGGTTTTACGCCGCATTGAGCCAGACCAACCAAGCCATCCTGCACAACGGCGAGAATCACGACCAGCTGTTCGACGAAATCTGCCGGATCGCGGTGAAATGCGGCGAGCTCAAGGGTGCCTGGATCGGACTTTTGGAGCCGAACGCCAAGCAACCCCAGGTGGTGGCGGCGTTCGGCGATCTGCGCGGCCGGCTGGTCTCGTTGGGGGAGCCGGTCGAGGAAGGTGCAGCATTGTTGCCGTACCAGCCCGCAAGCCAGGTGTTGGTCAGCGGTTCGCATTGGATAGGCAACGATTTACTGGGCTGCCAAGACAGCCAGAACGATTGGCAAATGCTGGTGGCGACCGCCGGTGTGCGTTCATGCGCCTCGTTTCCGTTAAAACGGGAAGGCGAAGTGGTCGGTGCATTCAGCCTGTACGCCTCCGAGCCGGAGTTTTTCGACGAGGAGCTGGTCACGTTACTGGACGGGATGGCGGCCGATGTCTCGTTCGCTCTCGATAACATCGAGCGTGAAGAGCAGCGGCGGCACGCGGAGCAGGAACTCCGATTGGCCGCTGCCGTTTACGAGCAGAGCGCCGAGGGTATCCTGGTAAGCGACCAGGACAACCATATTTTGACGGTTAACCGCGCTTTCACCGAAGTGACCGGGTACCGGTTAGAGGAAATACGAGGACAAAGTCCGCGAATTCTGGCATCCGGTCGTCACGACCGGGATTTTTATCAGGGTATGTGGGCCTCCTTGCTGGAGCTGGGACACTGGCAAGGAGAAATCTGGAATCGGCGCAAGAGTGGCGAAGTTTATCCCGAATGGCTGGGTATTACCGCGTTGCGCGACGCCAATGGCCAGATCAGCCATTTCATCGGAATCTTCAACGACATTTCGGTTCGCAAGGCAGCGGAGGCAAGAATTCAATATCTTGTCCATCATGATCCGCTCACTGGCCTGCCTAATCGAATTTTGTTGCAGGATCGTTTGCATCAGGCTCTGGTACAGGCGAGTCGGCATCATCGGCTGGTAGCGGTGCTGTTGCTTGACCTGGATCGTTTCAAAACGGTCAACGATTCCCTGGGGCACGCGGTCGGTGATCGACTGCTCCAGAAATTCGGACAGCGGCTGAGCGCCCTGATTAGCGAGAGCGATACGGTGTGTCGGCGCGGTGGGGATGAATTCGTGATTGTCCTAAGCGACTTGCGCCGCGCCGAGGATGTCGGTCAGTTAGCCGGACAAATTTTGTCCGCCCTGTCCCAGCCGCTCGAAATCGACGGCTACACGCTCGCTAGTAGTGCCAGCATCGGCATCAGCCTGTTTCCCACCGACGGCCAGGATGCCGAAGCCTTGCTTCGAAACGCCGATCTCGCCATGTATCGGGCCAAGAACCACGGCCGTAACAACTTTCAATTCTTCACCACCGACCTGACCGCTGGGACGCTGGAGCGATTGCATATCGAGCATCGCTTGCGGCAGGTGATCGAGCAGGGTGGGTTGTCGCTGCATTACCAGCCACAAATCGCGCTAGCGACTGGTGAACTGGTCGGGATGGAGGCGTTGGTGCGTTGGACCGATCCTAATTTGGGGGCGCTTGCGCCGAGCCAGTTTATCGGGGTGGCTGAGGAATCTGGGCTGATTGTATCGCTGGGCCAGTGGGTGTTGCGCGCTGCCTGTCGCGCCCTTCGCGGCTGGCAGACACGGGGTCTGTTGTCGATACCGGTCGCGATCAATATTTCCGCCTTGCAGTTTGCACGTCCGGATTTCGCGAGCGCGGTCGCCGCCGCGCTTGCGGAGTCGGAGGTGGAGCCACGCTGGCTGGAGTTGGAGCTGACCGAGTCCATTCTGATGGCGGAAGCCAGCCAAGTGCTGGATACCCTGCACGCACTCAAGCGATTGGGGGTCCGGTTGACGATGGACGATTTTGGCACCGGCTATTCGAGCCTCAGCTATTTGCATCGGTTCGCCCTGGACAAGCTGAAGATCGACCGTGCGTTCGTGCGCGAACTGAAGCGAGAAGGTAACGGTGACGCCACCGCCATCGTTCAGGCCATCATCGCCTTGGCCAGGGGGCTGCGGCTGACGACTCTCGCCGAGGGGGTGGAAACCGCCGAGCAGCGCGAGATCCTTCGAGATTACGGTTGCGACGGTATTCAGGGCGACTTGATCAGCCAGCCCTTGACTGAACGAGAGATGGAAGATTATTTAAGCGCCAAGGTGCTCCTGGCGACCGGCTGATTCCGTTCGGCCCAAGTTGGGCCCACCGCTTTCTTCCCAATGACGGTCGTCGGCGGATTGATATGGCCGTTGGGCAGAGTCGGTTGTCCCGTCCGAGATGTAAGATCGAATGGTCGGGTGCGAGGCGATGGGTATCGTGGGTTTAGCGAAAGGGACAGCGTCATCGGGGAACGGCCGGGAACATAACGGCACGCTGGCGAAACTGGTTGGCGGCGGACGAGAACGCTACACTTTAGGTTGTGGCGGGCGTTGAGTCATCCGTCATCTGTCGTCAGTCGAGAACCATATTGGGAAGAAAGACCTTGAGTACGCTGTATATTTGGCAAAATCGCGGGCTCTTCATGGGCTACTTGCCGGATATCTCCGAGCACCGACCCGGTTCCGCTGTGCTATGCGTCGGCATCGACAAACCATTCCGATTTCTGGAAAGCGAGAGCAGCGTTTGGCGAGAATGCCGCAGTGTATTGGTGCCACCTGGTTGCTTGCACGAGATCCAGGTTGGCGGGGCGATTCTGGCGATCCTGTTCATCGAGCCGGAAAGCGATGATTATCAGACGATTCAGGACGCCATGCTTGACGGGGAATGGCAGTGTCTCTACGGTTTAGTCGGTGAGGAGGGAGTCTTGACCGCGCTGCGCGAGGCTTGGGAGAGCGAGCCGGACGCCGCAGCGATTCACGATCTGCTCGACCGCCTGGTCTCCCCGCCGAATCCGGAAGTTCGCCAGCAGTCGCTGGATAGCCGGATTCAGCGAGTGATTCGACTGATGAAAGAAGATTTAACCCACAGCTATTCGATGAGCCAACTGGCCGAGCACGTTAACTTGTCGCCGACCCGTTTAGTGCACCTGTTCAAGGAACAAGTCGGTGTCCCGATCCGGCGTTTCCGGCAGTGGCACCGGATGCGGGTGGTGGCGGCCCTGATCGCCAAGGGCGATACCTTGACCGAAGCGGCCCTGGGGGCGGGTTTTGCCGATTCCTCGCACTTCAGCCGAGCATTCCGCAATATGTTCGGTATCACCCCGTCCTCCGTGTTCGGCCGCGCCGCCAATGTGCGGATCGTCATTGCTTGATGGATCGCTCATGGTCGCGCTGATCGATAGTCATACCCATTTCGACGACGCCCGCTTCGACGCCGACCGGGATATTGCCTATCAACGAGCGCGGGCCGTTGGGGTGGAAGCGCAGGTGCTGGCGGCGGTCAGCGCGCCATTGTGGCCGAAACTGAAGAAGATCGCGGCGAGTTATCCCGGTTTGTATCCCAGCTATGGCCTGCACCCGGTTTGGCTCGCCGAACATTGTCCGGAGCATCTGGACCAATTGGCTGACTGGCTGACGCGGGAACGACCGGTCGCGATCGGCGAGTGTGGATTGGATTACTTTCAACCGGACCTCGATCCCAACTTGCAGGCTGAATATTTTGCGGGGCAATTACGCTTGGCGCGTCGCCACGATCTGCCCGTGGTCATCCATGCCCGCCACGCGGTCGATCACGTTATCCAGCAGGTGCGGCGCTTCGCGGGCGTGCGCGGTATGGTGCACAGCTTTTCCGGCAGCGTGGATCAGGCCCGACGGCTGCTGGACTTGGGTATCCTGCTCAGCTTCGGCGGACCGTTGACCTACGAGCGTGCTACTCGGTTGCGTGGCCTGATGAAGGTTCTGCCGTTGGATGGCGTCCTACTGGAGACCGACGCTCCCGATCAACCACCGAGCGCGCATCCTGGCCAGCGCAACGAACCGGCTTATCTGACAGAAATACTGGCCTGCGTCGCCGCGCTGCGCAACGCCGACCCGGCCGAAATTGCCGCCGCGACCGCCGCCAATGCCCGTCGGCTGTTCAAATTACCTGATGCCCTACCCGCAGGCCCGCACTGAAATCCTGATTGGGGCCGAAGGCTTGGCCCGGCTGCGCGCGGCGCACGTCCTGGTGGCCGGCTTGGGCGGGGTCGGCGGTTACGTGGCCGAAGCCTTGGGTCGTGCCGGCGTCGGTTGTTTGACCTTACTCGATCACGATGCTGTATCGCTCTCCAATCTCAACCGCCAATTGCTAGCATTACACTCGACGCTCGGCCGGCCCAAAGTGGAAGTCATGGCAGAGCGATTGCGCGATATCGATCCGACCCTCGAGTTGCGCTTGCTCGGCGAATTTCTCCAACCGGATGCGGCTGAAACGCTGGTCGCTGCCACTCCCTACAGCTATGTCGCGGACTGCATCGACAGTATCGCCTGCAAGGCGGCACTGGTCGCGACCTGCCATCAGCACGGGGTGCCAGTGATTTCGGCACTGGGCGCGGGCAACTGTCTGGACGTGACCCGGGTTCGAATATCTCGGCTGGACCAAACTCAGGTCTGTCCACTGGCTCGCGAGCTGCGGCGGAGATTGCGAGAGCGGGAAGCGCCCTTGCGCTACCCGGTAATCTACAGCGACGAACCGCGCCGCCCGCCCTTGCCCCATCAACCGGTCGGTGGCGACGTGCCCGGTCGATTCCGCGCGGTGAACGGTACGATTTCCTATATGCCGGCGCTGTTCGGTATTCTGTTGGCCGGATATATCGTCCAGCGATTACTGGACGAGGGATAGTAGTGAGGCGAACGCGCCATGTCGGCACGCGCCACAGGCTAGCGCCCGAGCAACTTTTTCTTCAATGTCTCAGCCACGGATTCCAAACCGACATGAACTGGTCCAACACTGCACTGACCGAGCGACTCGGTATCCGCTATCCGATCATTCAGGCGCCCATGACCGGTGGTCCCTGTACCCCGCAGCTGGTAGCGGCAGTGTCCAACGCGGGCGGCCTCGGCTCACTGGCTGGCGGTTATTTACAGCCTGAACAATTGCGAGAAGCCATCGCCGAAGTCCGGGCGCTGACCGATCGGCCGTTTGCCGTCAGCTTGGCGGCCACCACCGCCGTCAGAGTCGATACCGACCGCATCGCCCGCGCTCGCGAGTTGTTGGCGCCCTATCGTGTTGAATTGGGGTTATCGCCGGAAGTGACCGACCTGTCGGAGCCGCCGGATTTCGTCGAACAGCTGGATGTGGTGCTGGCCGAAAACGTTCCGGCATTGAGCTTCATTTTTGGCGTGCCGGACGTCGTTTGTCTCGAATTGCTGCGAGATGCCGGGGTCGCGACGCTGGGAACGGCTACCCATCTGTTGGAAGCGATCGTCTTGGAAGAAAGTGGGGTAGATTTCATCATCGCTCAGGGTGCCGAGGCGGGTGGCCATCGAGGAACTTTCATCGGCCCTCCCGAGCAAGGCTTGGTCGGCATTTTGACGTTGGTGCCGCTACTGGCCAAGCACGTCCGCGTGCCGATCATTGCGGCCGGCGGGATTATGGACGGACGTGGCGTTGCCGCCGCGCAGGTGCTGGGCGCAGCCGGCGTGCAGATGGGCACTGCGTTTCTGGCCTGTCCGGAAAGCGGCGCACATTCCGCTTACAAGGCTTTGCTGAGCCAGGGTAGTGAAATCGCCACGACCTTGAGCCGGGTTTTTACTGGGCGCAGCGGTCGGGTTCTGCGCAACCGGCTGGTTAGCGAGTTGCACGCGCACGAGGCCGAACTGCCCAGCTTTCCCATGCAACTGTTTCTGACTCAGGAGCTGATACAAACTGCTGCGGAACGGGGTATGACCGATTTCATGGCCTTGTGGGCTGGCCAGGGTTGCCATCTGTGCGAATCCCGCCCTGCCGCCGAGTTAGTCGCGGCTTGGATGGAGCAGGCGACGGTCCTGTTGGGGAATGGAGCCTGTGTGGAACCGGTTTTGCGCGAATCGGCCGGCCGGGAATCACCAGCAGTAGCCGGCTCCGATCCCGCCTGCTTCATCTAGTGGCGGCATCTCTCAGCAACTGGCGCAAGCGCACCCAGTCGAACGCGGGACCGGGATCGGTCTTGCGGCCCGGCGCGATCTCGGAATGCCCGGCCAGCCGGTCGGGCGGGATGGTGGGATAGGCGGCCCGCAGGGCGATGATTGCTGCTGCCAGCCGCGAATATTGGCGGTCGTCGTAGGAAAGATGATCGGTGCCTTCCAGCTCAATGCCGATGCTGAAATCGTTGCAACGCGGCCGACCGGCATAAACCGACTCCCCAGCGTGCCAGGCCCGGCGGTGAAACGGTACATATTGGGTTATTTCACCATTTCGGCGGATCAGCAAATGCGCCGACACTTGCAAGCCGGCGATGCCACGAAAATAGGGGTGCGCAGCAGGGTCGAGAGTGTTAGCGAACAGGGCGTTGATCCACGGGCCGCCGAATTGGCCGGGCGGCAAGCTAATCCCGTGGATCACGATCAGATCCACTGGTTGCCCGGTTGGCCGGTCATCGCAATTGGGCGAAGGCCGGTACTCGGCCGCATCCAGCAATCCCGTCGCGGGTTCAATCCGCATGCGGTTACAGCACGACGTGTTCGAAATCAAAGCTCATATCGGTGTGTGGCCGTTGCAGCAAGAAACCCTGCACGTAGTCGATGCCGCAGGACCAGAGAATTGGCAGAATGGCGTTGTTTTCGATACCTCCGAGGATCGTGGTTACACCTTGAGTGGCCAATTCACGCGCCAGATTGGAGAGGTTTTGTTGGTGGATTTTGTCATCGAGCAAGTCTTGGGCATGTCGGCCTTCCAGCTTTACGTAATCGACTTCGAGCAATTGGGCAAGCGCCAGCGACCGTTCGTGGCCGCTGAAATGGTCTAGGGAGAGGCCGCAGCCCAATTCCTTGAGCCGTCGTAGGAACGGCAACAGGGTTTGTTTGTTCACCTCGGCGGTGGTTTCCGCGATCTCGAACACGAGGCTGGAGGCCGGAACCTCGGTTTTTTGCAGGCCATTCTTCAACCAGCTGAACAGCTCTTCGTCTTGCAGGATAGTAGGAGAAACATTGATAAACAGGATTGCCGGACACCCGCGCGCCTGGCGCCCGCGCAGCAACCGAATCGAGTGGGCGATGACCCATCGATCGAGCACCATGCCGATTCGGTGGCGTTTAACTAGACCAAAAACGGTTTCTGGCAGCAATTCCCAGCCTTCGCGATTGCGCATCCGCAACAGGACTTCGTAGCGCTCGGTGGGATCGCCGCGTAAATTAACGATCGGCTGGAACAACAGATTCATCCGCTGCTGCTGAACTGCATCGCGAATTTCCTCCAATAGTTTGCGCTGCTGCGGGTTGTCGGCGTCTTGCCCAGGACTTTGCGGGTGATGGATATAGATTCGGGTATCCTTGCTGTCCCGTGCCATGCCGCAGGCCAGGTCGGCTTGTTGAATCAGCAGGGTGGCATCCGGCTTGGCCGGGTTAGCGATGCTGATGCCGATACTGGCGCGTAATTGGAAGTTGCCATGGTGGAGAGGGTAGGGATCGGTTTCCAGACTGTTCTGGGTAGCGTGTGCGGTGGCAAGCAGCGTATCCTGGCTGGCGAAGCCGAGCAGAACCGCGAAAACGGCGTCTCCGAATCGGGCGATGATCGGACCAGTGCCCAGGATGCTTTGCAAGCGTTTGGCAGCATGTTCGACGATTTCGTCGGCTGCCGCTGGGTCCAGGCTTTCGACGATGCGCAGATTGTCCAACGTGATGAGAGCAACGGCCATCGGTTGGGTGTTGGCAGTGGTGGCGACCAACGCACGATGCAGGTGTGCCAGAAAGTACGGCCGATTGTACAAGTCGGTCACGGTGTCGCGGTGGCTGAGCTGGATGAGCTTGCGATATAGGCAGTGCTCCTGCCGCAACCGCTGGGTGACGGCTGCTACCAGCGACTCCTGCTTGAGGGGTTTGTCCAGTAAGACCTCCCCATTCAAACCGGCGGCGGCCAAGCGCGGGCCGATGTCGGCTTGCACCGACAGCAAGATCAAGGGCATTTCCCGACACTGTTCGTGTTGTTGGATAGCCTTGGCGAGCGCCAGCCCGTCGATTTCCTTTAGATCCAGGCTCACGATCAGCAAGTTGGGCTGAAAAGTGCGGAGCGCTTGCAGGATTTGGAAGGGCTGGGCGAGTACTTGCGTCACCAGACCTTGGCTTTCCAGCCAGCGGGCGATTTCACGGGCCGAGGACAGAGCATCATCGACGATCAGAACGCGGCCGGATCGACTCAAAGCCCATTTGTCGATCGTCTCTACCAGTACTGAAGCATCCACCGGCTTTATAAAGTAGCCGGCCCCGCCCGCCTCCACCGCCTCAATCCGAGCCGTGATGTCTCCGCGATCGGCTATGAATAGAATCGGCGCATCCGGTGTCAGCATCTGGCGCACGGTGGCGATTTGCTGGAGGATCGCCTGATTGTCGGTCGAATGATCCAAATCGATGATCAGGGTGGCAGGCTGTTGAGATTCGGTTAACAGCTTGCGGATTTCGGGCAAACCGGAACAAAGCCGAACCTGAAAGCCGCTCCGCTGTTTGAGCTTATGAGCCAGAGGGCGCATGGATTCCGGCGCCACCAGCCAAACGGCCGGCTCTGATCCCGGCTGCGAGGTGGCCATCGGCCGCTGCCACTCATCGGCTTCCCATTTCGAGAATATCGGGGCGGTCAGGAACTCCGACGGTCGTTGCTTGCCTGTTTCGGTATTTTGGATCGTTGTGCCGGCAGTCGCGGGTACCGATCGGCAGAGTGCGTCCACGATAGCGATTAAGCGTTCCCGCTGGGCACCTTTGGGCAATTCGCCCTTATCGAGGCATTCGCTGATCTGTTGATCGAGCCGTTCGGCCAGTGTCACCAGCTTTTGATGTTCGGCTTGCGGGCGGGCCAAGTTCAGGAGCTCTTGCGTCGTGCGTTGCAGCAGCACGAAGAATTCCCGACTCCACTTGATGTAAACCAACTTTTCGGCTAGGTCCTCAATGCGCTGGAGCTTGCCAATAAGAGGGTTGGCGCGGTCGGGAATGGATTCCATGGTGAAAATTTTCTCGCGTTGCAGATAACCTGACAGCCGACGTTAACCGGCTAAGCGTGACTCCGCTACATAATAGTATGGATGGCGCTACAAGGGGATGATACCGTGAGAATTACCTTTACCTTGCAGCCGCCCCCCAGGATCGCAGTGCGTTGCCAAGGGGCCGGCCATCAGTGCCGACGCGAGAAGTGACCGGTCACTGAGCTTCGAGGTGATAAGAAATGATTCGCTCGACTTCGTTTCTGGAACCCATGATCACGGGGCAGCGCTGGTGGAGGTTGTTGGGCTGTAGCTCCATGATTCGCTGCGTGCCGGTCGTGGCTAGGCCGCCGGCCTGCTCGACGATGAAGCTCATCGGATTGGCTTCGTACATCAGCCGCAGCTTGCCTTCCTGGTTCTTCGAGCGCAGCTTGCGATCGGCTGGATATAGGAACACGCCGCCTTGGCAAAGCACCCGATGGACGTCGGCGATCATCGCGCCGGCCCAGCGCATGTTGAAGTCCCTGCGTCGCGGACCTTCCTTGCCGGCCAGGCATTCGTCGATGTAGCGCCGCACCGGCGGATCCCAAAAGCGCGTGTAGGCAGCGTTGATGGAAAAGTCCTGAGTATCCTGTGGAATCCTCATGTTGGGGTTGGTCAGGATATATTCGCCGATGCGCTGGTCCAGAGTGAAGCCGTTGACGCCGTGGCCGGTGGTCAACACCATCATCGAGGATGGGCCGTATAGAGCATAGCCGGCACAGACTTGCCGGTCGCCGGGTTGCATGAAGTCATCCTCGGTGGGTTCGCCCTCGGCATCCTTGGCACGGCGCAAGATCGAAAAAATAGTACCGACCGCACCGTTGACATCGGTGTTGGAAGAGCCGTCCAACGGGTCGAAGATCAACAAGTACTTGCCACGCGGATACTGGCTGGGCAGATGGTAAACGTCGTTCATCTCCTCAGAGGCCATGGCGGCGACATGACCGGCCCATTCGTTGCGCTTGATGAAAAGATTGTTAGAGATGACGTCCAGCTTTTTCTGGGTTTCACCCTGGATATTTTCGGTATCGGCGGTACCCAGCACGCCGACCAGACTGCCGTAGCGAACGGCGCTGGAGATCGCTTTGCAAGCGATCACAACGTCGTTGACCAATGCGGTGAAATCGCCTGAAACACCTTTAATTTGTCGCTGTTCTTCGATGATGAACTCAGTGATCGTGGTACCGATAGGCATCTTAGTTGTTCCTGGGTTGTGCGAGCCAATGCGGTGAGACGGCGTTGAGTCACGCCGGTCGAACCGAGATCAATGATATCATTTAGCACAATAAAGTAGTGGTTATTGGGGCCGAGATTATGTCGCTATGCAACATTATTTTATTATAATGGACCGGTCACTAACATCTGGAAAGGAGTAATGTCATGAACGAGATGTCCACCACGGCTTTCGAACCGATCAAGCCATTTCTCGCTGCTCTGGCGAGAACGAATCAGTTCATGGTCGGACAATGTGAGAAATGGGTTGCGCTACACATGAACAGCCTGAAGTCTTATATCGACTTGGGCGTGGCACAGGTCAAGGTCGCGGCGAAAGTGGTCGATCCGCACAACCTGCACGAATTTTCCGACAGCCAGTTTGCCGTGGCCAGCTTCGTGGGGCACCGGATACTGGACGATGGTCGGGCGGCGGTCGAGTGGGGCGCCGATTGCTACGCCCAAGCCAACCGCTTGGCCCGGCAGAACGCCTTGGGCTTTCTGTTCAAGTATTGACCGGGTTGGTTTGGAAAATGCGCCACTTTTGAATGTTGAAGCGGCACTTCGCTTTGGCGAACTTTCACCCCAAGTCGTTTTCTATCGGGCATAGCTCGGTTGGCTTGACGGGAGATCCGCGAGTGGGGTGGAGCAAAGCATTCATTCTTTGGGTTGCCTTGGGGTTGATAGTAACAGCCCAGGCGGGAGGGGTGGCGGGAATGACCGCCTTTGCTCGGGGCGACTATCAAGCGGCGTTAGCCGAATGGCGGCCGCTGGCCGAGCAGGGCGAGATCGAGGCGCAGTTCGATCTGGGCGTGTTGTACGATGGTGGCTTGGGGATCAAGCAGGACCGTACCCAAGCTGCTCATTGGTATCGGCAGGCCGCCGAGCAGGGACACGCCAAGGCGCAGTTCAACTTGGCGGTGCTGTACGCCAACGGTTTAGGCGTAGATAAAGACATGGCGGAAGCCGTCCGGTGGTACCAACAAGCAGCGGCTCGGGGACAGCCCGAAGCCCAGTTCAATCTGGCGGGGCTTTACCAAGACGGCGTCGGCGTGCTCCAGAACTATGCCACCGCTGCGCATTGGTATCAGTTGGCCGCTTTTCAGGGGCACGCTGTCGCTCAAAACAATCTCGGCATTTTGTACGCGAGCGGTCAGGGGATATTTCAGGATTTGATCGCCGCCTATGCCTGGTACGATGTGGCGGCGGCAAACGGAAATGACAAGGCGCGTCTCAATCGTGACCAGCTTGCCAAAACCCTGACGCCAGCACAAATCTCGGCGGGGCAGCAGCTATCCGCCAAATTTGCAAAACTCTACCAGGGTAGGGTCGAGGATTGAATCGGCTACTGCCATGCCAGGAAGCCGAGCGGTGAATGGGTCAAGGCGACGCTGACGATATAGCCAAAGACAGTTAAGGAGCCGATGAAGGCTGCGACGCGAATCGCTAGAGTTGATCCACGCTTGAGGGCGATACTGCCCAGAATGATGTAAGCGATCAGACCCAAGACCTTGGCGGTCAGCCAACCCTGCGCGAAGGGATATTGGTGCAGAGTCAGCGTCAGGCCGATGGCGCTCGCCAGCAGTATCGCGTCAATGACATGCGGTACGATGCGGACCCAGCGTGCTTGCAAGTGTGGCGATTCGGCCATCATCCAGATCCCGCGCATTATAAACAAGCAAAAACTCAGGATAACGGTGGTGAGGTGCAGATGTTTGAGGATGCCGTACACGGTTTGCTGCTCCGCTCCGCTGTGTTCGATGGACTATAGTTAATCAACTGCGGTCGTCTAATTCTGGAGGTACGCGTATGCCCATGCAGGTCTGTAACGGTGCCATGTTGAAATGCGCGTGCGCCGTGCCGCCGGGGATAAGTACGCTGGTCGTATTGCCGCAAAACCGAACGATGACCAGCAGCCAGCCGGCGGCCAATATCATGGACAACAAACCCATGATTAACATCTTACCGTTTGGCATGTGCATATCGCCGACCAATCCGGCCTTCGTGTCAGCGACTGCGGCGGCTTTTGGGGTGCCGACACCGGTCCCATGCACGCCGCTGACGCCTGCGCCTTGGATAACGGGATCGCCTACGGTTATGCTGGGCAACATGCCTGCGCTGAACAACACCTCCATACTGGCATGTGCTCTTGGCCCTCCTCCAGGGTGTATTACCATCCTGATGCCAGGCCAGTTTACCGAGATGATCCCCTGAGGAAAGAGTTTAGTTGTTGTCGGGTCGCCGGGCCGCTTGCGTCCGGCGGGTCGGTGTCGCGGTCCAAGGATTATCTGGCCAAGGGTGCTTGGGATAGCGCCCTTTAAGTTCTTTTTTGACCTCCGCATAAGTTCGCTCCCAAAAACCCCGCAAATCCTGGGTGACCTGGATCGGCCGCTGGGCTGGCGACAGCAGGTGCAGAGTCACCGGAATCCGGCCTTTGGCGACGCGCGGGGTGTCCGCTAATCCGAACAGTTCCTGCAACTTCACCGCCAGCACCGGCGGTTCGCCTGGTCGATACTGCAACCGGATGTGGGAACCGCTGGGTACAGAGAGATGGGTCGGCGCAAGCTCGCTCAGCCGGGCCCGCAAACGGGCATCGACCAAACCGTGCAGGGCCGCCGTTAGATCCAGCCGTTGCAGATGTTCCCGCCGGGTGATGCCATCCAACCACGGTTCCAGCCAATCTTCCAGATGTTCGGCAAGCCAGGTGTCGGACAGGTCAGGCCAGCCGTCCTCGGGAAACCAGTGTCGCAGCGACGACACTCGCGCCCGCCAATCCCGCAACTCATGGGTCCACGGTAGGCTGTCGAGACCCAGTTGGCGCACGCCAGCCCGCATCGCCCGGCGCAGCGATTCCGGGTTGGTGTCGGGCCAAGGTCCCCCGTCGATCACCAGCGCGCCCAGTCGCCGCTCTCGACGGGCGACCACTGTTGCTTGCCGCTCATCCCAGCTTACCTCCCGAACAATGCGAATGCGGGCAGCCAGATGGCGTGTTAGATCGGCCGGATCGACCGGTGCCGCCAGCCAGATCCGACCCTCGCTTGTGCCTGCGCTCAGCTGCGCCGCTACTAGCCAGTCCTGATTCAGCAGTGGGTCATCGACTGCCAGCCGCGCGCCGCGCCCGTTGGCAAGCAGATAGCGTTCGTTGCCGCCATCGCGCCGTCGTGCCACCCGGTCGGGGTAAGCCAGCGCCAGCAACAGCCCGACCGCAGTCGATTCCGACACCGTTTCACGGTCATCGGCAAGCCTCAAAAGTTGCCGCCACTTTCGGGCCACCTGTTCAGCTCGGATGCAGGCCATGGCGTCAGCTCCCCAGCGCTGCACGCCCTCGCGGCCCTCGCGGCGAAATGCGTGCAGGGCGTTCAGCCGAATCGTCAGGTCGCCGCCGAAGGGGTGTTCGCCGCGCAACAAATCGCGTTCTTCCAGCAAGGCGGCTAGATCGGCGGCCAGATTGCCGAGCCCCAGCGCCGCACCTTGACGCAGCAGGTGCGCCACTCGCGGGTGAGTCGGCAGCTCTGCGATCTCTCGGCCGATTGGCGTAATACGGCCTCCTTCGTCCAGCGCCTCTAGGTCAGTCAGCAGGTCCCGCGCTTGAGCCAATGCGCCAGGTGGAGGGGGATCAAGCCAAGCCAGTGTTGCGGTATCGGTGATGCCCCATTGCGCCAGTTCCAGCGCTAGCGGCGCCAAATCGGCGTCGAGAATTTCTGGAATCCGGCGCGGCTGCAAGCGCTTCTGGGTGGCTTCGCTCCACAGTCGGTAGCAGATGCCCGGTCCTATCCGCCCGGCCCGGCCGGCTCGTTGTTCGGCAGCGTCGGCCGATATCCGGACGGTTTCCAACCGGGTCAGGCCGCTGCGTGGGTCAAAGCGGGGAATGCGAGTCCAGCCCGAATCGATCACGATAGCGACCCCTTCGATCGTCAAACTGGTCTCGGCGATGGGCGTGGCGAGCACGATCTTGCGTCGACCATTCGGATCGGGCTGAATAGCCCGCTGCTGGTCGGCGTCGGGCAAGTCGCTGTACAGCGGCATTACCAGCAGATCGTCGCTGGTCGATTCCGTGGTAAGCCGGCGATGGACTTGGCGGATTTCGCGGCCTCCCGGCAGGAAGACCAAAATGTCGCCAGGATCTCGATAGAGTGCATCTCGCGCGGCGCGGACCACGGTATTGAGATCGAGACCATCCGGATCGCGCGGCAGGTAATAGCGAGTGACCGGATAGGCACGGCCTTCGCTGGTGACGATGGGCGCGTCACCGAGTAATCGAGCGACCGCCGCGCCGTCCAGGGTGGCCGACATCACCAGCACCCGCAGGTCCTCGCGGAGGCCGCGCTGGCTATCCAGGCAGAGGGCGAGTGCCAAATCAGCAGGCAAGCTACGCTCGTGGAACTCGTCGAAGATCACCAATCCGACTCCTTCCAACGTCGGATCACGTTGGAGCCGGCGGGTCAGAATACCTTCGGTCAGCACTTCAATACGGGTTTGACGTGAGATTCGGCTGTCGAAACGAATCCTGTAACCGACTGTTTGACCGATGGATTCGCTTAATAGATCGGCCATCCGGGCGGCCGCTGCTCGCGCGGCCAGCCGCCGCGGCTCCAACAGCAAAACGGTCTTGCTGGCCAGCCAAGGTTCCTCCAGCAGCGCCAATGGGACGCGGGTAGTTTTGCCGGCGCCGGGCGGTGCTTGCAGCACCAGGGCGGAAGACGCGCGCAATGCGCCGCGAATTGCCGGTAACGTCGCCTCGATAGGCAGAACCGTGGTCGTGCCGGTCGATGCCGGAAATCTGGGCGAGGTCAAGGTTTCGGCAAAATGACAAGGGGACGAACCATTGTTCGACCGATACGTTGCAATGCGGCGTGCATTTCGAGAGCGCTTTGACTATGGTTAAAAAAAACAAGGCGTTCGGTTTTGGCGGTTCTCCGGTCGACCACGCCCCGATCCTCTTGCGCCAGCACCACCAAGGATATCATCGGATGAGTATTGTGACCGAATTGTTGGCTAAGCCCGGCGTCGTCGCTGCCGGCGAATACGCTTATCGAGGCGACCGATTTTCCTATCGAGGCGCCTTGAGCGAAGAGCATGCCCGCATGGCGTCCATCATGTGCCGCGCGACCACCATGAGCGTCAACATGGAGGGCAGCATGCTCGAAAATTTGCAGCCTGGCAGCAGGCTCTCACCACCGCGTGGCTGGACGGTGCACGGTCCCGATTACACCGTTTGCGTGATTGCCAACGTTTTTTGCCTGCTTGATAACAGCAAGGGCTCAATTAACGATCTGATCGGATATATGCGCCAGACGCTGGCCAATGTCCCGACCGATCTCGTTTAGGCTCGATTTCATTACCTTGATTTCATTACCCGAGTAGAAAAGGGGCGAGGAGAGAACCCATGACCACACTTGACGATTTGATGCGTTTGCCGGGCGCGATGGCCGCCTTCGAGTTTCGGGGGAGCGGTGAGCTATTGGACCACCGGATCGCTTTTCCCGACCGGATCAATGAATCGATCCTCGATCTGCTGGCGCACATGTGCGCGGCCAACACAAGCATTGCCACCATGCAGGCGCGCGGCTGGGAAAAGGTAACGGGCATGAAGGGATTTTATCCTATCCAAGAATTTACCTTGATCGGTTTTGATTGGTCCGTAGTAGTGAGCGGCTTGCAGCGCGAACAGTACAAACAGGCCGGCAAATTCAGCCTACCACCGTTCATGGGCGTGGTGATGGCCAACGAAAAAGCCGACTACGAGGCCGCGTATGCGGCGCTGGAACGGTAGAGGTCGCAGCGAATGAGCATGATTCGACGACTGCTGGCGTTGGACGGTGTCAACGTGGTTTGCCATTTTCGCGACGATGGCTATTTGATCGAGGGATATGGGCTGATGAGCCACAACGATATGGGTCGGTTGGCGAAATTCGCGCACGATTACCGGCGCATCGCCCAAGGTAATGCCGACCAGCTGGCGATGTTTACCGGCATGAGAGGATGGACACCGCCGCATGGCTGGATCATTCGCGGTACCGAACAGTCGATATGCGGCGTTGCCAATCTGGTCTGCGTCGTGGACAGTGTCGGTGCGCCGCTCAATGAGATAGTGATGGAGTTGCGGGAAGTTTCTCATTGGTAGTTCGGGAATCATCGGCTATGGAATCCCTCTAACGCTAAAGGCAACTGTCGGATGCCTGTTGTTTTTTTTCAGCTAAATAGAGTGGCTTTTTTGATACTTTGTTGGTATGCTGATACGACACTATAAGCCATCCATGAGCCTTGGGTTGTTCGTTTCCATGTCAAAGCGGATTGTTTTGCCTGTATTTATGTGCATGCTGGTGGGTGCCTGCGCGTTCGATACCCTGTTGGTTAAGGCGCAAGTCGCTGGCAACCCTGCTGCCGTCGCTCCAATCACCACACCCGGCGATACAGGCGGGCCGTCCGCTACTCCGGTCGTGGCCAGCCTGCAAGCTCCTGCTCAGGATGCGCGGGAGGATGTCGAGCCAGAAATCCCGGCCAATGCGACCGAGGAAGCGCCTCCGGCGAATGCCGCCGACGCTCCACCACCGTTGCCGCCTTGTCCCGACAGTGGTGGCGGATTGCAGAACCGGATCGCCATCCAAATCTGTCAGTCGATCCGGACCGAGCCACCGCCGACGCGGTTAACGATCCAGCGCCGCAGCTTGCAGGAATTGCGGTATCTGATCCCGTTCTACGCACAGCGCGGCTACCAGCCTGCCTGGTTGAGCGCGGACGGTAAGCCGCTCCCCGTCGCCGACGATCTGATCAAGGTGCTAGGCGACGCTGACCAGGAAGGCTTGCGATCCGCCGATTACGGCCGGAGCCATCTGCAAAAGCTACAGGGAGCATTCCAGCAGGGCGATGGCGCGACTGATGTCGGGCAGTTGGCGGAATTCGACCTGTTGTTCACCGATGCCTATTTAACGTATGCCTCTCACCTGTTATCGGGCAGATTTTCCCCTCGCAAGATCGATCCCGACTGGGCGATCAAACCCCGATCCCGCGATCTTGCCGAGGTGTTGCGCACGGCCCTTTCGGGTGGCACGATCGCCGAATCGCTGCGTGAGTTGACCCCGAAAAGCAAGGGGTATGTTGAATTGCGCACCGTCTTGCAACGATATCGCAAGGTCGAGCGGGAAGGTGGGTGGCCGAAGGTGAGTGGCCCGTTGGGGATGGGGGCGCAGGGTGTCCAGGCGCGAAATTTGCGCACGCGGTTGGCGGCTGGCGGCGACTTGTCCGAGGGTGATGCTGGCAAGAATCCGGTTTACGACAAGGCCGTTGCCGATGCGGTGCGCCGTTTTCAGAAACGGCATGGTCTAGCGGAGACGGGAACCGTCAACGCGGCCACCTTGGCGGCCTTGAATGTGCCCGTATCCCAGCGAATCCGCCAGGTCGAGTTGAATATGGAACGCTGGCGCTGGTTGCCGGATGAGTTCGGTTCGCGCTACATCTTGGTGAATATTCCCAGTTTCAAGATGAACGTGTTCGAAAATGGCAAGCGGGTGATGGAGGCCAAGGTCGTAGTAGGCCGGCAGGAGCGCCAGACGCCGACCTTCACTGCCAAGATGGCGTATCTGGTAATGAGCCCGAAATGGTACGTCCCGCGTTCCATCGCTGTGAAGGACAAGTTGCCCCAGCTCAAGCGCAATCCCTATGCCCTGGCCCGGCAGAATATCCGCATCTATAACAGTGCCGGCCAGCAGGTCAATCCAGGCGCGGTCAATTGGAAGGCGGTTGGGGAAGGTAATTTCAACTACCAGTTGCGCCAGGATGCCGGTCCCCGCAACGCGCTGGGCGGGATCAAGTTCATGTTCCCGAACCCGTACAACGTCTACTTGCACGACACACCCTCGCGTGGCCTGTTCAGCCAGAACCAGCGTACCTTCAGCTCCGGCTGCATCCGGATTTCCAATCCCGTGGAATTGGCCGAGTACTTGCTCAAGCACGATCCAAAATGGAACCGGGAGACGATCAAGGCCGCCGCTGCCAGCGGCAAGCAACGGGTAGTCAACCTGCCGCAGCAAGTGCCGGTATTCCTACTGTACTGGACGGTTTGGGTAGACGAAGAGGGTTTGGTGCACTTCCGGGACGACATTTACAGCCGCGATAAATCGATGACTCGGGCACTGTATCAAGAGGCTGGTAGCCCAAGCGGCAAAGGTGCGTAATTCCCACTGGTCGAATGCTGACCATCCCCCGACGTTTGCCGGGGGATTTTTATTTCGACAGGCCATGGCGGATTGTTGGAGAGATGCGCATCGCGTTGGGCGTTCAATACGACGGGTCTGGATTTCGGGGCTGGCAGACCCAGCGTCCGGGGATGAGAACCGTGCAATCCTGCCTGGAACGGGCGCTGGCCCAGGTAGCGAATCATCCGGTCGGCTCGATCTGCGCCGGTCGAACCGATAGCGGAGTGCATGGAATCGGCCAGGTGGTGCATTTCGATACGACGGCCGTGCGCTCGATGCGATCTTGGGTGTTGGGTGGCAATGCCAATCTCCCGCTCGATCTCAACGTGAGCTGGGCCTGCCAGGTGCCGGAGGAGTTTCACGCCCGATTCTCAGCGCTGGCCCGCCGCTATCGCTATCTCATTCTCAATCGACCACATCGGTCGGCGTTGTGGCGGCAGCGAGCGACATGGTGCTACCGACCGCTCGATGTGGAATGGATGCACGCCGCCGGCCAGGTCTTGGTCGGCGAACACGATTTCAGTTCCTTTCGTGCTGCGGAGTGCCAAGCCCGGCATCCAGTCAGGGAAATCCGCGAGCTGACCGTGCGCCGACAAGGCGATGGCGTGGTGCTGGATGTGGAAGCCAATGCCTTTCTGCACCATATGGTGCGCAATATCGCTGGCGTGTTGCTGGCCATCGGTACTGGCGACCGGCCAGTTGAGTGGGCACGGGAAGTGTTGGAACGGCGCGACCGGACCCAAGGCGGAGTGACAGCACCGGCCGATGGCCTGTACCTGCTGGCAGTGCGCTATCCGGAACGGTTCGGTCTGCCCGCGAATGTTGGGAGCATGCTGGGTTTCATAGAACCATCCGAGGAGATTCACCCATGCGAGAGACTTTGCGGCCCGGCTTGAGTGGCGAGTTCGAATTTGTCGTGCCCGCGACCAAGACTGTTCCCCAGCTATACCCAGAGGCGCCGGAATTTCAGGTGATGCCCGAAGTATTCGCGACGGGCTTTATGGTGGGGTTGATCGAATGGACCTGCATTCAGGTGCTCATGCCCCATCTCGATTGGCCGCGCGAGCAGTCGGTGGGAACGCATGTCGATCTGAGCCACACGGCAGCGACGCCGCCCGGATTGACCGTGACGGTGCGAGTTCGCTTGGATCGCGTGGACGGCAAGAAACTCACTTTTCAGGTCGAGGCCCATGACGGCGTCGATCCCATCTGTCAGGGGACGCACCAGCGGTTCGTGATCGACGCTGCCAAGTTTAACGCCAAGGTGGCGGAGAAAATTGCCGGGCGCGGGTAGTGCGCGGGCGTGGGTTGTTCGCTGAGGTGATCGGTTCTCGAACGCCGAAGCTGCTGTCGTGCGCCGCCTGCTCGCAGCATCGGCAGCGATCGTACTGATCGTCGGAGGGATTTTGATGGCGTTGCTGGCCGCCAGCGAGAATTTGATCTACTTTCCCCAGCGACTCGATCCGGCCGACCGACAAGGGATTTTAGCCCGTTATCCTGGGGTGGTCGAAGTATCGATCACGGCGACCGACGGCGTGCGGTTGCATGGCTGGCATGTTCGCGGCGGGACGGGTTCCATGCGACCGCTGGCGATCTACTTCGGCGGTAATGCTGAAGAAGTCTCCTGGATGCTCGCCTTCGCCGAGGTTTTCGCCGGTTGGGACTTGGCGCTACTCAATTATCGCGGTTACGGTTTGAGTGCGGGCAAGCCGAGCCAGCAGGCGCTGCTGCGCGATGCGCTGGCGATTTACGATCATTTCGTCGGTCAACCCGGCATTGATCCGGCTCGCGTGATCACCGTCGGGCGCAGTCTGGGCAGCGGCGTTGCCACCTATCTGGCCAGCCAGCGGTCGATGCACGGTGTGCTATTGGTCGCACCGTTCGATAGCATCACCGAGGTCGCGCAAAATCTCTATCCTTTCTTGCCGGTTCGCTTGATACTCGGTGATCTGTACAATTCTGCCGCGCTCGCCCCAGCAATGACCGCGCCGCTGCGAATGATCGTCGCCTCGCACGATGAAGTGATTCCTGCCCAGCGTTCGCAGCACCTGTTCGACGCTTGGGGTGGTCCGAAGGAGAGGGTGACCATCGCCGGAGCCGGCCACAACGATCTCCAGCAGCACCGGGAATATTGGCAGGCGATTCGGGATTTCCTCCGGCGCTAGCCCCCCTACGGACGAGGATGTCCCGCTTTTCAGCGAGACAAAGTCGAAGTTCCCCATTCCCGTAGTTCCCGATGGCGAAAACAGTCAGTCGTGTGATCGTTGACCATGCCGGCCGCTTGCATGAAGGCGTAACAAATGGTCGGTCCCACGAACGAGAAACCAAGCCGTTTCAAGTCCCGACTCATCGCTTCCGCTTCCGCCGTGCGCGCCGGTACTTCGGCCAGCGAGCGCCAAGCATTCTGCTTAGGCTTGCCATCGACATAGCGCCAGAGAAAAGCACCGAGGGGGCCGTGCCGCTCTTGTAGTGTCAGGTAAGCTTTGGCGTTGTTGATCGCCGATTCGATTTTGAGGCGATTGCGCACGATGCCAGGGTTGGCGAGCAGTTGTGCAATGCGTTGCTCGTCATAGCCGGCGATCAGTTCCGGATCGAAACGGTCAAATGCCTGTCGGTAGTTATCCCGTTTGCGCAGGATGGTCAACCAACTCAATCCCGCTTGTGCCCCATCGAGCACCAACATTTCGAACAGTCTGCGGTCATCGTGGACCGGCATACCCCATTCTTCATCGTGATAGCGCACGTACAGAGGGTCATGACCGCACCAGGCACAGCGTTCCGGGGTCATGCGGATCAATGGGCCGGGTAGCGAGTCTTATGAGCGCTTCGCTCGCCCACGCACCGCTGGCTTCGTCGCCTCCCGGTGCCGATCCTTCAAGCGCTGGTAGTTCTGGGCCGAGTATTCGAGGAATTCCAGTTCGCGGGGATTGAGAGGCCGGACTTGCTTGACCGGGCTGCCGACATACAGGTAGCCGCTTTCCAGGATCTTGCCAGAGGGCACCACGCTACCCGCACCGATGGTCACTCGCGACCGCACCACCGCTTTGTCCATCACGATCGCGCCCATACCGATCAGGCAGTAGTCCTCGACCGTGCAAGCGTGCAGGATGACCTTGTGACCAACCGTCACATCGTTACCGATCACCGTCGGTTGGCCACCCGGACAGAAGCGGCTGTCGTGGGTGACGTGGATGATGGTACCGTCCTGGATGTTAGTGCGGGCACCGATCTGGATGCTCTGAATGTCGCCGCGAATCACGCACAGTGGCCAAACCGAACTGTCTTCGCCGATTTCGACCGCGCCAACGATCACGGCGGTTTCGTCGATGAAAGCAGTGGGATGGATGCGTGGCGTGTGCTGCTCAAAGGGGCGGATGGGCATAATGGTTCTCGTGCGTTGCGCAGTCAGCGCATGGTGACCAGCTCTTCGGCGCTGGTAGGATGGATTGCGACGGTGTCGTCAAAATCGCGCTTGGTCGCACCCATGCGGATGGCAACCGCGAAGCCTTGCAGCATTTCGTCCGCGCCATCGCCGATCAAGTGGCAACCGACGATTCGTTCATCGGGACCGACGCAGACCAGCTTCATGTGCGTGTGGCGGGGATGGGTCGTGAAAGCATGGTACATCGGTCGGAATCGGGTTTGATAAATTTTCACTCCCGTACCGTACTGTTCCCAGGCCGCTTCCTCGGTCAAACCGATGGTCCCGATCGGTGGATGGCTGAAGACGACGGTCGGGATATTTTGGTAAGACAACCAACGTTCGGGTTGTTTGCCAAAGAGCCGGTCGGCTAGCCGTCTGCCGGCCGCGATGGCGACCGGGGTCAGATGAAAGCGGTCGGTCACGTCGCCAATGGCATAAATGCCGGGAACGTTGGTGTTCTGGTAGGGATCGGTGGGAAGGGTGCCATCGGGATTCAGCGTCACCCCTGCTCTTGCTAAGTCGAGAGCATCGGTATTGGGATCGCGGCCGATGGCCCAAATCAGGGTATCGACGTGCAGGATGCTGGCCTGGCCATCACAATGCAGGCTGAGCGAGCCGCTGGCGAGGCGGGCCACGGCGCGAATCCGGGTATGGGTCAGGATGTTGATTCCCTCCTCACGAAGCCGTTCCATCAACTGTTCGCGCAGCAGGGCATCGAAGGAACGCAGCACTTGGTCCTGACGCACCAGAAGCGTCACATCGGCGCCTAGCGCCTGGAGCATGCACGCCAGCTCGACTGCGATATAACCGCTGCCCGCGATAGCCACGCGTGACGGACAGGCGTTCAACTCAAAAAACCCGTCCGACGTGATGCCAAATTCGGCACCGGGCAGATCGGGTACGCGCGGTCGCCCGCCGGTCGCGATGACGATGTGATCGGCCGTGAATCGCTCGTTGCCGACTTCGAGAGTGTGGGGGTCGATGAAGCGAGCGAAGCCGTGAATCAGTTCCACGCCCGCCTTGGTCAAGTAACTCAGATACCACTCGTTGAGATCGCGCACGAAGCGGTCACGAGCGATTTGCAGCTTGCGCCAATCGAAATCGAAATAGTCCAGCCGGAAACCGTAGCTGGGCGCATCGTCGAGCGCATGGGCCAGATTGGCGGCATGCCACATCACTTTCTTGGGCACGCAGCCGACATTGACGCACGTTCCACCGAGGCGGCCAGCTTCGATCAAAGCGCAACGGGCATCGTAATGGGCCGCTCGTTCCGCAACGGACAGACCGCCGCTGCCACCGCCGATCGTGATGAGATCGTAATGCTTCACCATGAGTTTTTCTTTGCGGGGCTAAAGGTCGGAGAAGCTGATGAAGAGCCCGGATCATGTACGCATTGACACACAGTGCCCGTCGATCCGGGGTTGGCGGAACCTTGAAGCGAGCATGAAAGGGGAGCAAACGACGAATACAGGCTCACCGTCCCCGAGCGGCCCTTGCAGGACGTTCGGGGGGGCTTGAAACACCGCTTAAATCAGGGGCATTTCCGGGAGCTGCTTCAATTTCCAGATTTCGGCGTTGTACTCCAGCATGGTCCGATCAGTGGAGAACTTGCCGCTGGTGGCGGTGTTGATGATGCTCATCCGGGCCCACCGATCCTGATCCTGATAGGCTTCGGCGGCACGCTGTTGAGCGTCGATAAAGGCGCGAAAATCGGCGATGGTCAGCCAAGGATCGTGCGGACTGGTCAGCGAGTGCAAAATCGAATCGAAGATGCCTTGCTCGAACTGGTTAAAGTGGGCGCTCTCCAGCAGGTGTATGACCCGGCTGATATCGGGGTCGCTGTGGATGATCGCCATCGGATTGTAATCCCGACGCCGTTCCTCGACTTCCTGAGCGGTCAGACCGAACAGGAAAAAGTTTTCATCGCCGCACTCTTCGCGGATTTCGATGTTGGCGCCGTCCAGGGTACCGATGGTGACAGCTCCGTTCATCATGAACTTCATATTGCCAGTCCCGGAGGCTTCCTTGCCGGCGGTCGAAATCTGCTCGGATAGATCGGTACCGGGAGAGATGATCTCCATCGCCGATACCCGGTAGTTGGGCAGGAACGCCATCTTGAGCTTGTCGCCGATTTCGGTGTCTTCGTTGATGGCCTTGGCGACGTTATTGGCCAGTTTGATGATCTGCTTGGCCATGTAGTAGCCCGGCGCCGACTTGCCGCCGATCAGCACGCAACGCGGGGTCCAGTTGGCGGTGTCGCCGCGTTTGATGCGGTCATACAGGTGAATGACGTGCAGAATATTGAGCAGTTGGCGCTTGTACTCGTGGATGCGCTTGACCTGCACATCGAACAGGGCGCTGGTGTTGAACACCACGCCGCAGTCAGCCTCGATTAGAGTGGCCAGCCGCACCTTGTTGTCGTGCTTGACCTGTTGCCACTGTTTTCGGAATTTAGCATTGTCGGCGTAGGGAATCAGCTTGCGCAGCTCGTCAAGCTGAGTGACCCAGCCCGGTCCGATGGTTTCGGTGATCAGCGTGTTCAGGCCGGGGTTACAACTGGCCAGCCAGCGGCGTTGGGTAACGCCATTGGTCTTGTTGTTGAACTTGTGCGGCCATAGCTCATAGAACTCGCGGAACAAGCCCTGTTTGAGCAGATCGGAGTGCAGCGCGGCTACGCCGTTCACCGAGGTGCTGCCGACGATGGCCAGATAGGCCATGCGCACTTGCTGCTCATAACCTTCCTCGATCAGCGACATATTGCGCTGGCGGTCGATGTCGCCGGGCCAGTGCCGGGCCACCTCGGCCAGGAACCGGGCGTTGATCTCGTAGATGATGTCCAAGATGCGCGGCAACAATTGCCGGAACAGGCGCACCGGCCAGCGTTCCAGCGCTTCGGGCAGCAGGGTGTGGTTGGTGTAGGCCATTACCTGGCTGGTGATCCCCCAGGCTTCGTCCCATTTAATGTTGTGCTCGTCCAATAGGATCCGCATCAGCTCCGCCACCGCGATGGTCGGGTGGGTATCGTTGAGTTGGAAGCAGTTCTTCGCGGCGAACTGGCTGAAGTCCTCACCGTTGACACGTACCCATTGCCGGATCACGTCCTGGAGGCTGGCGGAAGCCAAGAAGTATTGCTGGCGCAGCCGCAGCTCCTTGCCGCTCTCGGTGGCGTCGTTAGGGTAGAGCACCATCGTGATGTTTTCGGCCATGTTCTTGGCGCCGACGGCCTCGGTGTAGCTACCCGAGTTGAAATCCTCAAAATCGAATTCGTCGGTGGCGGCCGCCGACCATAGCCGCAGGGTGTTGACCGTGCCGTTCTGGTAGCCGGGAATCGGTACATCGTAGGGCACCGCCAGCACGTCGTGGGTATCCAGCCAGCGCCAGCCCATCTCACCATCGGCTCTCATGAAGCCTTCGGTGCGGCCGCCATACTTGATCCGCTGGGTGTATTCGGGACGTTCCAGCTCCCAGAGGTTACCGCTACGCAGCCAATGGTCCGGTTCCTCGACCTGATAGCCGTTCTCAATGCGTTGACGGAACATACCATAGGCGTAGCGGATGCCGTAGCCGACCACCGGCAGCCGCAGGGTGGCGCAGCTGTCCATGAAACAGGCTGCCAGCCGCCCGAGGCCGCCGTTACCCAGCCCAGCGTCGTTTTCGCACTCGGCCAGCTCTTCCAGGGTCAGACCCATTTCGTAGAGCGCCTTGTTGACCGGTTCGGTCAGTCCCAGGTTGAGCATGGCATTACTCAAAGCCCGGCCCATCAGGAACTCCAGGGACAAGTAGTAAGCGCGGCGCACGCCACCGTCGGCTTCGTAAGCGTAGCGGGTGTTCTTCCAACGTTCCCACAACCGGTCACGGAGGGTGAGCACCAAAGCTTCGTACATGTAATAGGCGTACTTGGTGTGACGGTCCCGACCCAGGGTATGGCTGAAGTAGTGCCGGAAGTCGGCAGAGATGCTCTTGACGTCCATGCCCAAGGGTGGAAGTTCCGTCAGCCAGGCGGCTGGCGCGCTTTTTTCTAGCATTTTGATCGACATGGCAATAAGGTCCGTTGCATATTCTTAAGGATCGGAAACACCCGGTGGGCCGGGACGGTAGTGTCAATGGGGCTTTGATGGTTTTTGACCTGCACCCGTGGTTGCTGGAAGTCAGTTCGTGACTGTTCGTCATGGCCTTTACAACGATAGTCTGGCTGCTTCCAAATTCAAGTCAACCTTTCGCCACTCATGCGACGGGAAGGGTTAATCGCTTGAAGTCGACGGATGAGAATCGCGAATTGGCGCCGGGAAGCAGGCGTCCACGAGCGTGGCCTCCCCGAGAATTTAGAGGCCGCACGGCCACGCGCTTCGCCCTTTGGAAAGGGTTGGGGTGGGTTTGTTAGAGTCGGTGAGGGCCGCGCGAGGTTGCGCGAAAACGCTTTTTAATCGAGGCAGCGAGCCGCTTGCTCACGGGTGTAAAAGAAACCCCACCGAATAAAACCAGCGATGACACTGGCTTTGACCGCGACAACGCGACCGCTGGGGCCACGCGCCAGAACCAGATGATCCGGCAAGCCGTCCAGGGCGTGGAAGGGAGCTGGAGTCCCATCGGACCAGCGGGAGATATACACCGCGCCGGTCTCTTCATCCCGAAAGCCGGGACAAAAACCAAGCGGTCGATTTTTCTCACTGGTACCATACGTCCCTGCGAACAACTGGCTGGTATGGTTGAGGCTTTCCGGAGTAAGCGCCTGCGCCATGATGATAACCTCCACAAATCGCCGACTTTCTTGAGCTGCAAATCAGCTTGCAGATGGCCGTATCAATAATGACAATTATTGTGAGTATAGAGAATTTCTGTTGTATTGTGTCATTGCTATCACAAATTAATCAAAAAAGCAACTAGATGATTGCTTAGATGACCGATGCGTGACGGTTCGGCGCATCTTCGCCAGAGAAAGTTATTCAGGGTTCCCACCGTGCATTTGTATATCGCGCTCTCCGGTCATGGGTTTGGGCATTTGGCGCAAGTGGCGCCGGTGTTGAACGAATTTCAACGCCGTTGGCCCACAGCGCAGCTGACCGTGCAAAGCGCGCTACCGGAGGCGGTATTGCGGCAACGTATCGCGGGTCGGTTCGAATGGGTGGCCGGCGCCGCCGATTTCGGCATGGTGATGGTGGATGCCCTGAAGGCAAAAATTCCTGAAAGCCTGGCGGCTTATCGTGCGTTTCACGCGGAATGGGACACGCGGTTGGCTTGGCAGGAAGAGCTGTTGTGCGCCGCAAGGCCGGATGCGGTATTCGCCGATATTCCCTATCTCACCCTGGCAGCGGCAGCCCGATTGAACATTCCGACCTTGGCCCTGTGCTCGCTAAATTGGGCCGACATTCTCGCCGGTTATGGCTCGAACGCGCCGGACTTGGCGGCGTTGCGCGCGCCGATGTTATCCGCGTACAACAGTGCCATCGCATTCCTGCAACCGGCGCCAAGCATGCCCATGCCGGATTTGACGAATGCTAAACCGATTGGACCCATTGCGGCCGTGGGTCGGAATCGGCGCTCAGAGATGGCACGCCGACTTGATTTACGAGCCGGGGAAACGCTGGTGTTGGTGGGTCTGGGTGGCGTGGACATGCGGCCGCCGCTGGAGAATTGGCCGGAGTTGCCGGGGGTACGCTGGCTGATCCCGCCGGACTGGGATGCGGCACGAGCGGATTGGGTGAGCTGGGCGGTATTGGACGATTTTTCGATGCTGGATTTGATCCGATCCTGCGACGTGTTGTTCACTAAACCCGGTTACGGCGCCTTTGCCGAAGCTGTCTGCAATGGCAGGCGAGTACTTTACGTTGAGCGTGACGATTGGCCGGAAGAGCCTTGGTTGAGTCGCTGGCTGGGCGAGCAGGGCAATGGAGTCAAGATTGAACGCTGGCGGCTCGCGACCGGCGAGTTTGCCGAGCCCTTGGGAGCGTTGCTGGAGCAGCCGGTCAAGCCGCCGCTTTCGCCGAGCGGCATCGCCGAGGCCGCTGACTGGCTGGAGCGGTTGCTTGGTTTAGCGTAGCGCCTATTGGTACGCTTGCCGGATCGCCCGCATGGTTACCGCGGCGCCCGAGGCCAGCTTGTATTCGACGAAGCGGGTGACGTTGGTATCGGTTGGGTTGATCTCCACGGTGGGAATGCCCATTTGGCTGGCTTGTACCACTGGACCCGCGATGTAGGGAAAAACGCTGGTGGTGCCGATGCTGAACACCAGGTCGAAGCCTTTGTCCAATTCGGCGTATAAATGCTGGATGGCGTGCGGGGGCAGCATCTCGCCGAACAGCACCACGCGCGGCCGTACCAAAGCGTGACAATGCGGGCAGTCCGGCGGCATTTCCAGACCGCTGTAATCGGATACCGTGGTCGCGTAATCGCAGCGGGTGCAATACAGATCGTGGATATCGCCGTGGATTTCAATCAAGTTGCGGCTGCCGGCGTCGCGGTGAAATCCGTCAATGTTCTGGGTCAGGACGCAGACATCAAAATGATTCTGCAATTCGGCAATGATGGCGTGAGCGTCGTTAAAGCGAGCGTCTCGGCAGGAATGCTCGATTTGATGCAGATATTTCCAAGTGATGGCGGGGTTGGCTTCCAGCATCGTGCCCGACAAAGCGGTTTCGATGGAGAAATTGTCCTCGGTCGCTTGGTTGTTATACAGCCCGCCGATCCCGCGATAGGTGGGCAAACCCGAATCGGCGGAAATGCCAGCGCCGGTGATGAACAGCAGCCGGCGGGCACGGCGCAGTTCGTCCGCGATGCGGGCGACGATGGCAGGATTAGGATCGGACATGGCGCGGTCTCGCTGGAAGGGTTAGGGCTTGTGAGTGTTCGCTGGGTTGGCGTCGGCCGATGGCCCCACCGATCAAGCGGCCAACAGGCTATAGAGCGCCTCGAACTCGCGGGTTAGCTTATGCCGAGGATCGAGATGGATCATCGGCAGGGCTTGGACGTGCGACTCGCGAATTTTAATCGAAGCGGATAGGAACGCCTGCAAGATCGGCAGACCTTCCGAGCGCAATTCCTCGACCAGGCGCACCGGCAAATTGGCGCGAGCCTGAAAGTGGTTGACCACGATACCTTCGATGCGCAAGGCGCGATTGTGATCGGCTTGGATTTCCCGCACGCTGTCCATCAGGGTGTACAGGGCACGGCGCGAGAAATCGTCGCAGTCGAAGGGAATCAGGCAAGTGTCGCCGGCGATCAGCGCCGAGCGGGTGAAAAAGTTCAGCGCGGGCGGCGTATCGATAAAAATATCGTCGAAATCCTTGAAGGCTTCCAGCGCTTCCCGCAGCTTGTACATCTTGTAGCGGGATTCCAGTTTGACTTGCAATTCTTCCAGCCGAGGATCGGACGGCAACACGCTCAGATTGGCGAAGCGGGTCGGGACGATGTAGGCATCCGGTTTTTCGGGAAACAGCTTGTAGGCCAGAATGTCGTCGAAGAAGTGGGCGAGCGTTTTCTTTTGCTCTTCTAGCGCCGTACCCAGCAGATAGCGGGACGCGTTGGCCTGCGGATCGAGATCCACGACCAGGGTCCGCCGGCCTCGCGCAGCGCCGACGGCGGCTAGGTTGCACGCGATGGTGGATTTGCCCACCCCCCCTTTTTGATTGAAGACGACTCGGCGCATGGCGGTTTCCACGGTTTTATTGGGGTTTCAAGCAAGTGTAGCCAAATCGTCGCAGGGCGTCGAGGTGTGTCCGAAAAAGCTTTTTTTTTCGGAAGTTACTTGGGAGTCGTCGAAGGGATGGCTGGTAGCCACCGTTTGACGCTCGCCTGTTTGCCCAGTTCGGTTTTCCCGCAGCGGCTGACCAAGGCTTTGTAGAAACGCTCCGCGCCTTTAGGGTCGAGAGCCTTGATCCAGTTACCGGCCGTGACCAGAACCAAGGCGGTTTGATCGGATTGGTCAGGCATGAGTTTAGCGGCATCCCAAGCCAGATCGGCGGCGCGGTAGCGGTAGTGAAAGCGTCGATCCGGCTGGGGGCGGTGATCGGCGGCGCGTTGGAGTTCGTCAGGCGTAGCGCGATTGACGCCCTCTTTGGGGCGGTCGGCGGCGGTGGCGCCGAGATCGAAATTGCCGCTCTCGTCGGCCCAGTCGGGATCGGTTTCGGTGCCGAGCAGTGCCATGCCTTCCGCTCGGGCCAGTTGGGCGGCGATCCAGAGCTGTTCGGCGCGTTGCGGGCCGGCCGTTTTGGCGTTATTGCCGCGTTGTAGGGCATCGGTGTAGCGGCGGAAATTTTCCTGCTGTTCGGCGGGATAGTAGGACGCGGCAGCGTCCAGCATGTTTTGTCGCGCCAGCCGGCGAGCCAGCAGATAGCGCATGCGAGTGTCCGCGCCGTCGGGGGTTTTTCCTTCGGCCGGCGGCTTGGTGGCAGGCCAGCGTCGATCCACGAATTCCTTGAGTTCCGCCAAGGTCAGCACTTGCTCGGCGATGTAAGCGGCGTCGGGCCAATGTCGATCCTCGTCCACATATTCGGCTTCGCGTGGTGGATCGGTTGCGCTGCCCAATCCTTGCAGCAGCGCGTCGAGCGCCGCGACGTACTCGCTACGCGCCAACCGAAGGCTGCCGATTTCGGCGTAAGCGCGCTTGGCATCGAAGATTTCGCCATCGTCGAGAGTATCCCGGGCGATCTGAAAGTCGGCGTCGCGCGGAAACTGGGCCGCTACTTCGGCGATCATCAGCAAGGCTTCGGTGACTTTCCCGTCGCGCAGCAACAGCTTGGCCCGCAGCCATTGGGCGATGGGTGCTTGCTGAGGCGCTTTCGCCAGCCAGTTCTTGGCTAGCTCAAAATTGCCAGCCTGATAGGCGGCCCAGGCGAGTCGATCAGCGTCTTCGACTGGCGCATCCACCGCCTTGAGATCGTCCAGCCAGGCGGTGACGGTCCCTGGAGTTTCCTTGAGCAGGCTGGCAGATACCAGGTAGCCGGTGACGAGGCGGCGGGCGGTAGGATTTTTAGTGCATTCGGCGCGCGCGTCCGGCTTGGCGTCGGCGACGGCGTGGCGAGCGGCCAATAACAGGGAAATTGGCGCGGCCGGGTCGCCGGCTTCCAGTTGTACCCGGAACCCTTCCAGGGCTGGTGCGTAGCGGCCCTGTTTGAGAGCGATTTGCGCTTCCCAACCCAGGCTGGCAGCGGCGAGGCCGAGGCTATCGGCGTAGCCTTCCTTCGCCAGATCTCGCGTTTGCTGAAACCAGCGCAAGGCTTCGGCCGAGTTCTCGTCACGATAGCTGCGTCCTAGCATGTAAGCAGCCCAAGTGGAGCGTTGACGGCGTTGCTCGGCGGGCCGCTGCAACAACGCTTGCCACGCTTGCTGGGCCGCTTCTATTTGCTTTTGTCGATAAGCGATGGCGCCGCGCAGATAGTCGGCGAACTCGCCCGGCAGTCCATCGGGAACCACGAGCGCGGGGACAGGAGCGGGTTCCGCCGGATTGTCCGAATAACCGCTCCAAAGGCTTTCTTTCCAGGTGGCGACGGCTTGGGCGTGCGTGGTCAGCGCTTGGCGCACCGCCGTGTAATCGGCCAACATTTTTTGTCGCTGTGACGGGTCGGGTTGCGTCGTTTCCAGCGCTTTGCTCAGTTCGTCGAGATCGATCTTTTCGGTCTGCTTGGCTTGGGCGATTCCCAGCGTGTCGTTCTCCTCTACCGTCGGTGCGACGGCGCGAAATGGCGGTGGGTAGGGAACCGGTACGCGTTTTGCCTCGTAGGCAAAAGTGGAGTAGGGTAATTCCAGAAAGGCGTCGTCGTTTTCGACCAGAATGCGGCTGGGCAGGAACGGGCCGCAGGCATCGGCGAATTGCGGGAGCGCGGCAAGCGTCAAAACGCCGAGTAGGGCACTAGCGAGGCGATGCGGTTTCCACATGGACCGAAATCTCCGGCGGTTGGTTAAAGCGGAGCCAGCCGATCGCGAGGCGTTGGCCAGGCGCCAAACGCGGCGGCGAGTCAGGTGGCCGAAGGCGTACCGATGCCGGTGCCGTGCGTTCCAGCGCGAAATCGACCAGACCATCGGCGGCGAGCAGCCGCGCCTGCCGCCAGTCGAGCGTAAGCGAAGTGTCGAGCACGCTATCGGCGTTACCTGTCGCTTGGAGGGCGATTTCGATCAGGCCATCGGTGGTTTTTTTCAGGACCCACTCAGTTTTCGCCGCTGGCGTTTGGCCCCGCAGCACGGTTTGCCACGTTCGTTCGTTCCAGCTTAGTCGGTCTTCTGGCAAGGGCAAGCGATACCAGACAATGCCGCGCAACCGTTCGGGACGATGGATTCGCAGCCAGCGCACCAGGCCGGCCATGACGACCGGATCGGCACGGACTTCGCGTACTCTAACCGCGTCGGACGCCATCAAATCCAATCCTTCGGCGGATAGGCCGAGCAGTCGATTGTGGGCATCGAACCAGGCGCGATAGCCGTAAGTGGGTAGAGCGACCCAGAATGGCTGGTCGAGTCTTGCCGCTTTGGCGATGGCGCGTTTAGCCCGCTCGGGATCGCAGAGGGTGAAAGGCTGATCGGGCGCGCGGGGTGCTTCCCAGGAATGCACTTGCAGCACGTAACCATCAGCGGATTGGACGAGTCGAGCAAAGGCGGGGCTGTCCAGCCAGGTCGGTAGGGCGGTGAAGACGAGTGGCGTGGGCGCGATGGCTTCGCGCAAGGCATCCAACCAGCGGCGATAACCGTCCAATTGACGGGTCGCAGCATCGAAGTCCAATTGTAGTTGCGACGGTTCGATACCGTGTTGCCGGATGTCGTCCAAGATGTCGCGGGCGAATTGAACGAGGAATTTAGCTTCCGGGCGATTCCCATCGAAGGGACCGGACCAGGGCGCGACCCGGATCGCAACGCCGATGAGTCGTTGCGATTCCCGCAAACTGGCGTAATCTGGCGCGACTCGCGCCACGCGCGGCGCGGCGTTGGGGCGAAACTCGACTTCCGCCGCCAACACCACCCATTCGGCCACGAATGGCTGATTCCGCCGAATCGCTTCCCGCAATCCGTCGGTCCACTCCCGTTGCCAGATGTAGGCGCCGTGGGGAAGTGAGGACGGGAGAGGGGTGTTCCAAAGCATCCAGACGCAAACTGACAGGGCGATCACCAGAGCAGTGGTGGGGATGTGTCGCGTTGGGTTGTGCGCCATACGCAAAGTGAATCCAAATGGAAACCGACGATATCAAGCAGTTGCTGACCGAAATACGCGATTCTCAACGGGTGCTTGAGAGCGAGTATAGACGAATGGCCGGCGAGTCTTTGTCCATGCAGCGGGAAGCGCTGGAGTTGCAGAAGCAGGCGATGGAAACCCAGAGCAAAGCCGTGGAGGAACAAGCACGATCCGTCAGGATGCAGGCCCAGTTCGGTCGGCTCTATCGAATCGTGTTGGTCGTGGCGGCGGTGCTCGTGGCAATTTTCGTGGCGTGGATTACCAGATTGCGGACGTAAATCGATATTCGGTAGTCACGGATCGACGAAAACGTCCGAGCCGCGCGGGTTACGCATCGATGACGCCACGTTAGCGGCGGATCGACAAACTGGCTCCCCTCGGTGCCGCACAGAGCGGAAATCTGGTGGCGCGGGTCGGTCCGAACGGGTATCGGACCGACCCGCTACGAGGGAATTCGACGACTGCCTACCCCCGAATCAGCGTGCCGATACCGGCGTCGGTGAACAGTTCCACCAGTACCGCGTGCTGAATTCGCCCGTCGATGATGTGCGCGGCCTTGACGCCCGCCAACACCGCGTCCAGCGCGCAGGCAATTTTTGGCAACATCCCGCCGTGAATAGTGCCATCTTCGATCAACGCCTCCACCTGCCGGGCGTCTAGTCCGGTTAACAGGTTGCCTTCCTTGTCCAGTACCCCGGTGGTATCGGTCAGCAGCATCAATTTCTCGGCGCGCAGCACTTCGGCGATCTTGCCGGCGACCAGGTCGGCGTTGATGTTGTAGGACTGCCCGTCCGGTCCGACCCCGATCGGGGCGATCACCGGAATGTAATTACCGGCGGTCAACGTCTCGACGATGGATTTATCGATGCTGGAGACTTCGCCGACATGGCCGATGTCGATGATTTCCGGCACTTCCAGATCGGGACTTTGGCGCGTGATGGTCAATTTACGAGCGTGAATCAAGTCACCATCCTTGCCAGTCAGACCGACCGCGCAACCGCCTTGGCGGTTGATGTTGTTGACGATTTCCTTGTTGACCAACCCGCCCAACACCATTTCGACCACGTCCATCGTCTCGCTGTCGGTGACCCGCATCCCGTCCACGAAGCGACTTTCCTTGCCGATGCGCTTGAGCAGGTTGCTGATTTGCGGTCCGCCGCCATGCACCACCACCGGATTGAACCCGACTAGCTTCATGAGCACGATATCCCGCGCGAAACTGTTTTTCAGTTCCTCGCTTTCCATGGCGTGGCCGCCGTATTTGATCACGAAGGTTTTGCCGGAAAAGCGGCGGATGTAGGGGAGCGATTCGGTCAGAACATGAGCGACCTGGATGGCGGCTTGGGCGTCGATGGCCATGCGTTGATCAACCTGTGCAGGGAAAAGGTGGAATATACTGAGAGAGTCAGAAGGGTAAAGCTAAATTCTGTTGCAGCGCCAACAATTGCCGGCGGAATCGGTCCTGAATGTCGCTCATGGCAGCCGGATCGTCCGCCTCAAAGCGCAGTGTCAAGCTGGGCGTGGTGTTGGAAGCGCGTACCAATCCCCAGCCGTGCGGGAATTCGACCCGCAAGCCGTCCAGAGTGATAATCCGCGCGTCCGTTCCGAAATCCGCTTGATCGGTCAGCCGGGCCATGAACGCAAACGGTTCGCCTTCGGCCATGTCCAGCCGCAGCTCGGGCGTGTTGAGGCCGGTCGGATAGGCAGCAAAAAACTCGGCGCTGGAAACCCCGTGCCGGGTCAACAGCCGCAGTAGCCGCGCGGCGGCGTAGAAGGCGTCATCGAAGCCAAACCAATCGTCGGCGTGGACGAAATGACCCGCCATCTCGCCGCCCAGCAGCGCGCCGGTTTCGCGCATCTTGGCCTTGATCAACGAATGGCCGGTTTTCCACAAAATCGGCTGACCGCCGAGTCGTTCAATCAGGCGGGTCAGGTGCCAGGAACACTTGATGTCGTAGACCACGGCCGCGCCAGGCTGCTGGGTCAGCACCTCCTCGGCCAGCGGCATCAACACCCGATCCGGCCAGACGATTTCGCCCACGTCCGTGACCACCCCCAGCCGGTCGGCGTCACCATCGAAAGCCAGGCCGATGTCGGCCCCGTGTTCACGTACCGCCATCTGCAAATCGACCAGATTCTCGGGAATACTGGGATCGGGATGGTGGTGCGGGAACCGTCCATCCACCTCGCAGAACAATTCCACGACCTCGCAGCCCAGCGCTCGCAGTAGAGGGGGAGCGGTGCGGGCGGCGATGGCGTTGCCGCAATCCACCACGACCTTGCATGGCTTGGCGAGTGGCAGGGCTTCGCTAAGCCGGCGGATGTAGTCGATGCGAATAGGATTAGAGCGCTCGCCACCGTGACCGTGGCGCAGATCGCCGGTTTCGATACGGCGGCGTAGGTCACGGATAACCTCGCCGTGCAGGGCGATTTTATCGATGACGATTTTTAGGCCATTGTATTGCGGCGGATTGTGGCTGCCGGTGACCATCACGCCGGCATGGCTGGAGCCGAGGGTGTGCGTGGCGTAGTACAACAAAGGCGTGGAGACCATGCCGAGATCCAGCACATCCAGCCCAGCAGCACGAATGCCCGCTTTGAGGGCTTCGCATAAGGCGGGACTGGACAGCCGTCCATCCCGGCCGACGATGACTTCGGTTTCGCCACGCTCGGCGGCGAGGCTGCCGATTGCTTGGCCGATGTCGCGTACCACCTCGGGCGTCAGGTCGCGGTCTACTACGCCACGAATGTCGTATTCCCGAAAGATGGATTTTTTCATTTCGGTTTCAATGCCGTCCGGAATGGCCGAAGCCGCCCGCACCGCGCTCGCTGGGCGTGAATTCGGGGACGATGGCAAACTGGGCCCGCACGACTGGCACGATCACCATTTGCGCGATGCGCTCGCCGACGGCGATGGTGAACGGCGTCTGACCTCGATTCCAGCACGAAACCAGTAGTTCGCCCTGATAGTCGCTGTCGATCAAGCCGACCAGATTGCCCAGCACGATACCATGCTTGTGACCGAGGCCCGAGCGCGGCAACACCATCGCGGCCAATTTGGGGTCGCTGATGTGGATGGCGAGGCCGGTGGGGATCAGATGCGTCTCGCCCGGCTGCACCGTCAGTGGTTCCGCCAGACAGGCGCGCAGGTCCAGGCCGGCTGAGCCGACAGTAGCGTAGTCGGGGAGGGGGATGTCCTGACCCAAACGGGGGTCGAGGATTTTCAGTTCAATGGTTTGGGCGGTCATGCCGTGTCCGGTTCCGTGCTGTTGATAAAGTTCCAGCCATGCGAATTCTGGCGCAAGATGGTTAGCGCTGTGAGCAGAGTAATAACCTTACCAAAACTCGCACGGAGATGCTGCGCTTGCACACAGAAAATGAAGAAAAACGCCTAAATTTCGCTATACAAAGCAGCTCGGTATCGCGTGATCTTGCTCGATCATGTGTTGCTGCGAGGCGGTTCTGCGTTTTGGGTCGTCAGTAGTAAAGAGGTGGTATTATATAGTTAATAAAATTCAGATAAATCAAATGATTATTGATATGTGTGGCTAGTTATGGTAGATAGACTGAAACTACATAATCACTTGTTAGACATCATGAGTAACGCAGTACCCGCCGAGATTTCGGTACAGCTATCACTGGCTCTCAACGCCATCGAGCGTCATCTGGAATCAACGTTGCTGGCCGTGCATTTGTACGGCTCTGCACTGGACGGTGGCCTGAAGCCATACAGTGATATTGATTTGCTGGTTACTGTGGCTGCACGGCTCGATGAGACTGTCCGACAAGCCCTGGTCGTAGATCTCTTGGAAATTTCTGCCTCCCCTGGCCAAAGTGAAGCTCTCCGCGCCTTGGAAGTTACCATCGTCGTGCATGGTGATGTTGTCCCTTGGCGTTATCCGGCCAGACGGGAACTGCAATTCGGGGAGTGGCAGCGTAAGGACATTCTTGCGGGCATCTTCGAGCCCGCCACAACCGATGTTGATCTGGCTATTCTGCTAACTAAAGTAAGGCAGCATAGCCTTGCATTGGCAGGTTCGGCCGCAGAGGATTTCTTTAACCCAGTTCCGGAAGGCGATCTATTCAAGGCATTGAGCGACACTCTGAAACTATGGAATTCGCAGCCGGATTGGGAAGGCGATGAGCGGAATGTAGTGCTTACCTTGTCTCGCATTTGGTACAGCGCAGCAACCGGCAAGATCGCACCGAAGGATATCGTTGCCAACTGGGCAATGGAGCGTCTGCCAGATCAACATAAGCCCGTACTGCTTGAAGCCCGGCAGGCTTATCTTGGACAAGGAGAAGATTGCTTGGCCTCACGCGCGGATCAGTTGGCGGCGTTCGTTCACTTCGTGAAACATGAAGCCACTAAATTGCTTAGTGCCATGCCAGTGATGTCTAACAATTCATTCAAGCCGACGCCGCTTCGCGGCGCGGCTTAATTCAGGCGTTATACGATGAGCATCCAATGACCCGAATCGCAGCAGCTAGAGTCGGCACAGTGCTGACTGTTAAAGGGCGGCCTATCCCTTTTTCATTCTATCCTGTAGTCCGAACGACCCGCCGCTATGGATTGCAATCGCGAATCTTCTCAACGAACCCGTGGGGAATAATCAGACAAAGCGTCGAAGATTCACTTACCGGCCCTTCTAGGGATCAAGCAATTGCGTTTCTAGCGCAAGCGGAAGACTTCTTCCGATCTGCAGCCTCGTCGACATTGGTGACAGCGAAACCACTGCTTATTTACTACTGCTTTCTAAATCTAGCGAAAGCCTTTGTTCTTCAGAAGAAGCTAAAAGCTGAGTACTTACGTGCCCAGCACGGTTTACAAGAGGGTATTCATCCGGGTGGTGCCGAATTTACCGACTCGTTCTTGAAGGCGTACCGGTCAAAGCCATCTGATGTCAATGTCTTCGATGATTTTCAAGAAGCACTTGTGGGTAAGAAGTTCCCCTCAGCTGGAAAGGTGTTTGATCTCCAACGGCTGCTTCCCCAGCTTCTACAAGGCCACAGGGTATGGTGCGAAGCAGCCGATTCGATTGAACGCTTCGTTGAGATCACAAGGATTGATTACCTTCACGATGAAGCCGCGAAGTCCATTTGGCTTGTCATCAATGTCTTTGCAGATGACCTGTCGCGTTTTGGAATAACGAGGAAAAAACTTCTTGCCGAATCAGGGCTTAATGCGGCGTTTAGGCAAGTAACTTCTACTGAAGTCATCGATGGCCGAGAGTTGCTAAAGTTTGAGCAAATTGCCCCCCTTGTTTATACGGGAAGGGCTGCAGACAAGATAGTCGATTTAGTCGCACTGGTACGCCCACTGATATGGACTACTGCGATGAAGATTCCTCCATATCGAAAGAACTACCTTTACCTATGTCCTGTGGCTGACAAGCCCAACCTGATGGAGCAAATGCTCTCCGTATATGCATGCTTCTACTACTTCGGCTCGATCACTCGATATCGACCACACCTGTTTGAGGGAGTCCTTAAGGGAAAGCATGGAAGCCACATTCAAGAGGTAATTTCAAACATCCCGCAGCAGTTCATCTATTTGTTGGCCAGTGAATTTGCAGGTAGGGAGATTGCGCATGCCCCGATCGTATAACCCGGCAATCAACCGGACCTGCGCAAAAAGCCGCGCAGGCCGGTTATTTCCACGTTAAAGTCCACATGACACCTGAGCTTGATCGTCACGTCACACATATTGAGGGGCTTCGCGACCTTCACCTGAACATCCTGAAGGAAATACTTCTGGCTGATGGAGGTAAGATATTCGCATTGGACATTCTTGCTTCAGCCGTGGTTAAGCGCTCCATGTCGCTCTGCGCTGGCTTCTCCGCGCTTGTTCGGAGTCACAACTACACCTGCGCTGCATCGCTCTTACGCCTCCAGCTAGATAGCTGCTTACGGTTCTTTGCTGCATTTATCGTCGAGCAACCGCACGAATTCGCTTCAAGTGTCCTCAAAGGTGTGCCGGTCAGGAAATTGAAGGATCGCAATGGCATGCCAATGACGGATCGATATCTTGTTGATTCTCTTGGTACCAAATACGAATGGATGCCGAGAGTGTACGAGGCGACATCTGGATTCATTCACCTCTCAGAGCGACATATATTCTCGGTATGGCAGCCCGGTACGACTGAGGGCTCCGTTTCTCTTCGAGTTTCCGAGATCGACAAAGATTTTCCCGAAGAACTATGGATCGAAATAGCTGCTGGCTTTCTCGCTTGTACGGACGCCTTGTTCGAATACCTTAAGGGTTGGGCATTTACGAAGGAGAACCCCGATGTCGTCAGACAATTCGCTGAGCAACATGGGCTCTAACCCTGCGGTCCACCGAACGCTGCGCGATAAAACCGCGCAGCGCTGGTGACCTTCACGTTGTCGCGGACGCTTCGCGCCCGCGACAACGGGGCGGCGGATAAGCATCCGCATGGTTGCTTGGCGCGAAGCGCCGCACAACCACGCGGATCAAGCCGCCCCGTTAGCCCACCAAAAGAGACACACAGCAATGGCTCCGAAAAGATTGAATGCGGGTTCCCTTGCATCAACAGCGGTGACCGAATATCTGGCCAAGCTGGACCATCCACATAAGGCAGGGATTGAGGAGTTGCGCCGCATTATCCTTGGCCTCGATAAGCGCATTACTGAAGAGATCAAATGGAACGCGCCAAGTTTCAAGATCGAAGATCACTTCGCAACGTTCAAGCTATACCCACAAAAAAATATCCAGCTTGTTTTGCATACTGGTGCCAAAGCCAAGAGCAACACTAAATCGTTCGTTGTTGAAGATCCCGACAATCTTTTGAAGTGGCCTGCTACCGATCGCTGTGTTCTATCCCTAGCATCTTCAGCAGCATTGGAATCTCACCGGCCTTCAGTGCTGCGTATTCTTGAACAGTGGCTTGCAAAACTATGAATTTCAGACTGGCTGTGTAGGCATGCCATATCTTTCCTAGTGCGCGGACTAACAAATCCATCAACACGGACTAGCTTACAGCGGGCTTCGTCCGCTTCCAGCCAGCCAGCCGGTTATGTCAGACGTTGGGCCTCGGAGTTCCGTTCATGACATCGTTCACCATCAAAGCGTTATCCCCGAAGACCTGGGGCGACTTCGCTGAACTTGTGGAGCACCACAATGGCGTGTGGGGTGGGTGCTGGTGCTTGGAATTTCACGCCGATGGAAAGGAACGAGGTCCGCATCGGCGCGAGAAGAAGGAGTGCCACGTTCGCAATGGAACGACCCATGCCGCACTGGTGTACGAGGGCCAGAGGTGTGTTGGGTGGTGCCAGTTTGGGTCGCCTGAAGAGTTGCCGCGCATCAAGCATCAGCGAGCATATCGAGAGGGTTTGGAGTCATTGCCGCAGTGGCGCATCACATGCCTGTTCGTGGACAAGGAATACCGTGGCCGGGGCGTGTCGAAGGTGGCGTTGGGCGGTGCGCTCGCGGAGATTGCACGCTTGGGCGGTGGCATCGTGGAGAGCTACCCCGAAAATTGCGAGGGTCGCAACGTCTCGGCCTCGTTCCTATATAACGGGAGGCTTACGATGTTTGAAGAGCATGGGTTCCAGCGGATACGCCAACTGGGGAAGAACCACTGGGTTGTGGCCAAGGCGGTACCGCATGCGTCCGAAGCCTAACGTTGGGCGTCCAGAGAATTGACGTGACACACGAAGCCCCGTTCCTTTATATTTTTTCCGGCCTCCCTGGCAGCGGGAAGACATCACTTGCGCAGCGCACGGCAAAACATCTGCGTTGCACCTACCTGCGAATTGACACGATCGAGCAAGGGCTGCGCGAACTACTTTCAGCCAACGTCGAGGGAGAGGGCTACCGCCTCGCATATCGGATCACTAGCGACAATCTTCGTGTCGGAAGCAGCGTAATCGCGGACTCGTGCAACCCTCTTGAATTGACTCGCCGCGAGTGGGAACAAGTAGCGCAGGAAACCGAAGTTCGTCACATCAACATCGAGGTAATTTGTTCCGACATTCATGAACACCGGCGCAGAGTCGATAACCGTGCGCCAGACATTCCAGGAATGAAATTGCCAACCTGGGACGAAGTGGAGCACCGAGCCTATGAGCCATGGACTGTTGAAAGAATCGTCATCGATACGGCGGGCAAAAGTGTCGAGGAAAGCATTAATGAGCTTCTCTCCGAACTATTATGCCTGGACGCCCAACCCTGTAGTCAACCGGACCTTACGCATAAAGCTACGCAAGGCCGGTTACCTTGAACATTGTCGCGGACGTTTCGCGCCCGCTATGTGTAATCGAGGCGTATCTGGAAATTCAGATGATTCCTGAAGAACTTAAGAGAATAGCTGCGGCCATCAACCTCGACAGCGATGAGCAATTCAAATTGAGAATTCAATTTGGAATTTCATGCGTTCAGAGAGTAAAAGGACTTTTAACCGACAATCAAATTGCAGATGCACTTTCAATCGGTGAAAAATTTGCCGAAGGCGAGTGCGCTCGGGACGATCTAGACAACGCAGCAACCTTGGCCGCCAAAGCAGCACAGAGTCATGCTGGTTCAGGCTCTCTTGACGGTTCTGGAAATGCAGCAGTTTCCGTAGGTCGTGGCGTAGCAGCGGCACTAGCAGGTCGAGCTCTCGAAGCATCAGAATATGCTGCTTATGCAAGTGTTTATGCATACGCTAGCTATGCAGTCTCAGACTTATCTGCATATGTTCCAGAACAAGAATGGCAAATCACGCGACTAAAAGAGTTGGCATGCTATGCGTAAAATATTCAAGGCAAACACATAACCATGCGTTGCAGTGGATAGCCTACACTCCGCGCCTTCTTGCGCGATTCGCTGCGCTCATTTTATTGCACAAGCTGACGCTCCGCTCTGGCCACCACTGAACTTGACGTTGTCGCGGACTCTTCCGTTAGAAATCACATCGCGCATTTAATCTTCTGAGAAGAGGTAAAACAAGAGGTAAAACAATATGGGAAATATGGTACTTGGGATTCACAGCAATGTCGCGGGCGATTCAAACGACTATACGGCAGGGCATGCATGGCTAACCATTACGCACGATGGAAAGACAACCTTTTATGGGCTTTGGCCAGATGCTCATCCAAATGTAGTAGACAATGGTGATGCTTCTGATATCCGAGTAGGGATGGAAGCTTCCGCAAAGGCCGTTGCGAGTCGGTATTACCGGCTTTCAGATGCGCAAGCCAAGCATTTTAACGCATTGATGAAGGCAAATGTCGCATGGCGGTATACAAATACGTGTGCCTCATGGGCTAGCGAAGTTGTTGAGGAAGTGGTAGGAGAGGATGTCGATGCTGATGATTGGCTGGGTTTTGAAACTCCTAGAGAGCTTGGCAAGAGCATATTAGAATTAGAAGCAAAACAGCCTACCAACATTGGAAGCCCAAAACGTTTGGAGCGCAACCCAGCTTCAAGCATCATGAGCAGTAAAGGATAAATCGCGATGAAAATGCCAATTGCGATATCGGTGTTGGTAATGTCCATATCCACTAGTGCTTGTGGAGGTGCCATGAAACAGTATAAAAAGGAAAACGTTGAGATCTTATCTGTGCAACAACTTTCAGCAGGAAGCACAGAAATTTTATATCGGCCAACTCTCGAAACGATGTACTATTGCCCAGGAGCAAGTCATCGACAAGATGGCGGGCGCGAGAAAGTGGCCTTTGTTCGTTGCGACATTAATGAGAAGTGCCCCGTTGATGTGGCTGCCGAGAAGATCGGTCAAGGGCAATGGAAAATCGTCATTCCTTCTAAGCAAGATAGCATTGACTTGGTCTTCAGTGATGGCGAGGTCCGGCTCCAATAATTTGGCTAACCCCGTTCTAGCCCCTGCTGCAGTCTGGCTATTCGGCTCGGCTTTAACAGGATTGGGTTTTTATGGGCAAAGACCCTTCATTGCGGGGATAAGCCTAATCCACGCATCAACCCGGCTACGCTACGCTACGCGGCTTATCCGCCGCCCCGTTAGGCCGTCCATGGAATACCATGAAGCTGCCGAGATCGCAAGGAAGAACCCTGGAGCTGTCCTCACAAGGGATGGCTCTGGTTCCTTTATTGTCCGGCTCCTCAATAGAACTATGGTCAGCGTTGCGGACAACAACACCGCGATAGATGGCCTTGCAGGCCGGTGAATTTAGGCGTTGGGCATCAACCAATTTCGTTTAAGCTCCAAGTCGCTCTTGACTTCGAGTGAACTCTAAGTCCTAACATGGGTGCCGTGACCAGCAATGTCATCTCAATTGGGGAGCTTTCCCGCCTGAGCGGAGTTTCCCCGCATACCCTGCGTTTCTACGAAGCGGAAGGAATCTTGAAGCCGGCAGGAAGGGCTGCTAACGGCCATCGGAGGTACCGCCGTGAAGATATCCTTTGGCTTGAGTTCGTTCTCCGGCTCAAACTCACCGGGATGCCTCTGGCTGAAATCAAGCAGTACGCTGTCCTCCGTGCACAGGGCGAGGAGACGTTGCAACTGCGGCTAGCGATGCTCAAGCTCCATCGAGAGCGCCTGGTCACCAAGATCGAAGAGCTTTCGACGTGCGCTCGTGCCTTGGACGACAAGATTCATACCTATCGACAAATGATCGCCAAGTCTCTGGCGCCAAATGGAAAGGCGGCCAAATGAACCAACCTCAGAGTTCCCTTGAAGCATCCCGCTATTCCCGAGGATGGGAGAAGTTGCGAGAAATCGATGGACAAGCAGGCGAGCACGTCATTGCCTCGCTAGCCGACATTGCGCCCGATTTCGCAAAGTATCTGATCGAGTTTCCATTCGGCGACATCTACTCGCGGCCTCAACTTGATCTGAAGGCCAGGGAGATCAGCGTTGTCGCAGCGTTGACCGCACTGGGCAATGCCATGCCGCAATTGAAGGTACATATTCATGGCGCACTCAATGTTGGCTGCACGCGCGAAGAGGTAGTCGAGATCATCATGCAAATGGCCGTTTACGCCGGTTTTCCATCTGCCCTCAACGGCCTGTTTGCTGCCAAGGAGGTTTTCGCGGAGCGCGATTGTGGCGATTGAAACCGGAAAATACCCAACAATGCCTGGGTCTTACAGCGCGGAATCTGGATGTCGAAACATCTGATTCAAGCGCCGCATGATCCGGGCTTTACTCGATCAAGTTCAGGACTACCGGATAGAACCCCCAGATTCTTTTGGAGACCTTTGAGAATCATGGTGTGGTCGATCAGCGACGAGGTTTTGTCCGGAAATCCTAAGATTTGATCGTTACAGCTCCCCTTTCCACAACCGATACCGCTCTGCGATGAGCGTGATCAGTTGTTGCCCCAGTAACATCTTATCGGCGAGTGGCAACACCCGCTCTCCGCCTTCCCAGAGGACATGCAATTCGTTCTGTTCACTCTCGAAACCGCTACCGGCCACGCCGACCTGATTGGCGGCGATCATGTCAAGATTCTTGCGGCGGCGTTTGTCATCGGCGTATTGCAAAACATCGTGCGTTTCGGCAGCAAAGCCCACCGTGAATGGCCGGTGCGAACGCAACGCGGCCACTTCCGCCAAAATGTCGGGATTGCGTACCAACTCCAAAGTCAGCACGTCGCGAGTTTTCTTGATCTTCTGCTCGGCGGGATGGGCAGCGCGGTAGTCGGCGACGGCGGCGGTGGCGATAAAGATATCTGCCTGACGGGAACGTTCCATCACTGCCTTGTGCATCTCGACCGCGCTTTCCACGTCGATCCGCTCGACGCCAGATGGGGTTTTCAGCGTCACGGGGCCGCTAACCAGAACCACCCGCGCGCCCGCCGCTGCCGCCGCGTCGGCCACAGCGAACCCCATTTTGCCCGTGCTGCGGTTGCTGATGAACCGTACCGGATCGAGGGCTTCGCGGGTGGGACCGGCGGTGATGAGGACAGTTAATCCTTGCAGATCGTGAGGCGCGAGCGGCCCGGTCGGGAAGGGGGTCGCGACAGGCAATTCAGAGTGAAATTCAGCCGCGTCGTTCTGCGTGCCGAGTTGCGCGATGACGAGGTTGCACAATTCCACCGGCTCCAACATCCGCCCGGCGCCAATTTCGCCGCAAGCTTGTTCACCGACGCCTGGCCCCCAGATTTTTACTCCGCGTCGCGCCAGTAGCCGACAGTTGTCCTGAGTGGCGACGTTCTGCCACATCAGCCGATTCATCGCAGGAGCAACGGCGATAGGCTGATCGGTGGCCAGGCACAAAGTGCTGAGCAAATCGTTAGCCATGCCCTGTGCCAGTCGGGCGAGAAAATCGGCCGTGGCAGGGGCGATCAGGATTAAATCGGCCCACCGGGCCAATTCGATATGGCCCATGCCGGCCTCGGCGCTCGTGTCCAACAATTCGGTATGTACCGGCCGACCGGACACCGCCTGGAAGGTCAGCGGTGCGACAAAGGTCGTCGCCGCTGGAGTCATCGCCACCTGTATCTCGGCGCCGACCTCCCGCAAACGGCGAACCAAATCGGCGCCTTTGTAAGCGGCGATACCACCGGTGATGCCCAGTAAAATACGTTTCTTGGCCAGAGGTTGCAACATGGCGGGACTCCGCGCGAGATAGGGAAATTCGCGGAAGCTTAACGCAGCTCGAACGGGTGCAAAAGCCGAGCAACGGTCGAAGAAGGGCAAAAAAAGGGCGTCCGAAAACGCATCAGGGCGACGCGTAATCGGACGCCATGGTCCGCGACGGCGGCCCCCGTTAGCCGCCGGGAATTCGCGCTCTGGCAGGGCTAGTCAGCCCGCGAGCACAAATCCTTGAGTTTGGTTAGAGCAAATGGTTTGCCAATTATATCAACTATATGTTTATTAAAATATTTGGTTTTCTCAAATGGCGACGGAGGGCGGTTTTGCGACGGAATTCGGGGTTCGTTGCGCATCACGGTAGTGCTCCAGGCGGGGAGATTGCTTTATAACAGGGCGCTGTGGTCGGTTATTTGGGGAACGCAGGGCAACTCTATCCAGCCCGGTCCGTCGGCTGCTTGCCCTCGTCACCGTTCGCGACCATGCTTCTCGCAACTGGTTTGGTAGAGGGAAAGATCAATGTCCATTCGTGATTGGCCCGACGACGAACGTCCTCGCGAAAAATTGCTGCAACGTGGCGCTGCCGCGTTGTCCGATGCCGAATTGCTGGCGATTTTCCTGCGAGTTGGCGTGCCGGGGCGTAGCGCCGTCGATCTAGCCCGCGACATGCTCAAGCAGCACCGCGGACTGCGGACCTTACTGGAACTGGACCAAGCCGCGTTCTGCGCGACGCCGGGCTTGGGGCCGGCCAAATACGTCCAATTGCAAGCGGTGCTGGAACTGGCCCGCCGCTATCTGGAGGAAACCTTACAGCGTGGCGACGCGATTCAAAGCGCGACCGATACGCGCCGCTATCTGATGGCTAAAATGCGCCATCACCCGCATGAGGTGTTTGCCGCGCTGTTTCTGGACAACAAGCACCGGGTCATTCAGTACGAGGAGCTGTTTTACGGCACCATCGACAGTTCGTCGGTGCATCCGCGACAGGTGTTGAAACGCGCGCTTTACCACAACGCCGCCGCTGTGATCGTGGCCCACAACCACCCCTCCGGCATCGCCGAGCCCAGCCGCGCCGACGAAACGATTACCCTGCGACTGAAGGAAGCACTGGCGCTGATCGATGTCCGGCTACTTGATCATATCGTGGTCGGTGACGGTCAAACCGTATCCTTGGCCGAACGAGGGGTACTGTAGCGGCGCAGCGGACAGGTCACGCGTGGGAAGTCAGAACCCGCGCGCTTCCCGGATGCGCTCGTAGGCGGCGGTGATTTCGCGGGTTTTTTCGGTGGCCTGCTTCATGTCGGCCGGGGAAGCGTTGCGGGACGCTAGCTTGTCCGGGTGATATTGTTTGAGCAGGCGGCGGTAGGCCAGCTTGATTTCAGCCGGGTTAGCCTCGTGTTTTAACCCCAGCACCGCGTAGGCTTGTTCGAGCGAATGGATCGCCGTGGTCGGGCGTGGACCGTGAGTGCGATGGTTCCATGCTCGATCATCCTCTGCTCGCCTATTGTTGCTTTGGTGCTGTTGTCGCGCCCAATAATGCTGCCCGCGAAACAGGTTATGCAGCGCTTCGAATTGCAAGCGGGAGACGCCCATTCGATCGGTGATGGACAGCAGCCGGGCATGAGTTCGTGGATGCAGGCTGCCATCGGCGTAGGCGACATTCAACTGAATTTCGAAGAGTTGTTGCAACAGCTGGGGTTGGTTGGAGATGGCCTGCTTGAGCGTGTCGAGAGAAGTATCGATCGGGAAATCCGGCTGTTTGCCAGCAGTGAAACACTCGATGGCGATGCGCCGCTGATCGGCGTTCAGCCGTAGGTGATCCATGATGGCGCGGGCCGCAGCAATTTCCAGCTCCGACACCCGGCCGTCGGCCTTGGCAACGTGACCCATCAATTGGAACGCGGTCTGCAGAAATATTCCCTGAACCGAGCCTGGCGCATCGGCAGTGTTCGACGCTGTGCCCGTTTTCCAGCCACCCTGATCGAAATTATGGCCGACCGCCACTCCCAGCAACGCTCCCAAGGGTCCGCCGACCATGAAACCGAAAGCTCCACCAAATAGTTTGCCCAACACGGATAGTTTGCAACCTCCTCTTCGAACGGCTCCAAAGGTTTATTTTGAACGGGGACAGCGATATTTTCGAATGGGTTTTGACCGGCGCCAATCAATGTCTCAAGTAAACATCGTCGTCGTAGGTTTTCAGCCAATCGGGTTTTAAGGCGATCAAGGCAGTGGTGACCATGCCATTGAGCATTCCTTCGGGAAACAGATAAAGCGGTAGAAAAGGCAAATACTCGTCACTGATGCGGGCGAAGGTGTAGGTCTCGGTAAGAACGAGCAAGGTCACGAGTGTCAAAACCACTACGCCGGCTGTGACCATGGCATTGAAGAAGGCACACAGGAAAATATAAACGAATAGATGGCGGGGCAGGTAGCGGTGCACAAGATAATAGATGCCATAGCTGGTCGATACGGGCAGCACGCCGAGCAGCAAGGCATTCATGCCTAGCGCTGTCCATTCGCCGTTCATCAGCGTGACTCCCACCGCAGTGATACTGACGCCGATCACGCCGAACGACCAGCCGAACATCAGGGTGTAAACGGTAACGCCCAGGAAATGAAAACCCAGGGCGGGCCGAACGCCGGCCTCGAAGATCCAGATCAGGAACAGCGCCGCCGAAGCGCCCAGGAATACATGCTGAAGCATGGAGCTGGCTAAAAACCGCCGCCAAGGTGCCCGCCGCAACGCCTGCAACAGCACCAGCAGCCAAACGAAATCAGCAAGAAACAACAGATCGGTCGGGAGTAGGGCATCGGTCAGATTCATGCGCCAAGCATACTGCATCGCTGGAGAGCGCGATACGGTCGCATCGACCCGCCAAAAGCAGAGTTGTAGCCAAAGCCCGTTCTCCGTGACACCGGTGGGCGGTTACAATGCGGTATCGATCCCGTTTCACGTTAGGAGTTGTCTTCGTATGTCTGCGTCCACTGTCGCTACACCTCCCGAGATTAAAAGCTTGCCGTTGGTTTATCGCGGTAAGGTCCGTGATTTGTACGCGGTAGACAATCGGCATTTGCTGATGGTGGCCAGCGATCGGCTCTCCGCGTTTGATGTGATCTTGCCGACCGCGATTCCCGGCAAAGGCACAGTATTGACAGCGGTGTCGAATTTCTGGTTCGGCCGTACCCGCCATCTCGTACCCGATCACCTGCAACTCGCCGAAATAACGCTGGAGGACGCGCTGCCCGATCCCATCGAACGCGCCTCGGTCATGGGCCGGGCAGTGGTGGCACGGCGGCTAAAGGGATTGCCAGTGGAGGCCATCGTGCGCGGTTATCTGATCGGCTCGGGCTGGAAGGATTACCAGCGCGATGGTGCAGTATGCGGCGTTCGTTTGCCGAAGGGGTTGCGGCTGGCGGATCGCGTGCCGGAGCCGATTTTTACCCCATCGACCAAGGCGGCGTTGGGTGCCCACGACGAAAACGTCAGTTTCGAGCAGGTCGCCGATGTCATTGGGCGGGAGCTGGCGGATCGGGTACGAGTGATCAGCCTGCAAATTTATCGGGAGGCTGCCGAATACGCGCTGACCAGGGGCATCATTATCGCCGATACCAAATTCGAGTTCGGGCTGGATGAGCAGGACCGCTTGGTGTTGATGGACGAGGCACTGACGCCCGATTCCTCGCGATTCTGGCCTGCCGATCAATATCAGCCCGGCGTCAATCCGCCCAGCTTCGATAAGCAGTTCGTGCGCGATTATCTGGAAACGTTGGATTGGAACAAGCAACCGCCGGGGCCGGAACTGCCGCCCGAAATCGTGCATCGGACCATGGCCAAATACCGCGAGGCGCTGGAGCGGCTGACCGGTTCGGCGTGAGCGCTCCAAATGATGAGATCTCGGGGTTTTGAGGCTTTCTTCCTGTGGGCTGTCATCATTCCTTGTCGGGAATGAAGATGTAGCCTTTGCCGCGTATGGTCTTGATGGTTTGCGGTTTGGCCGGATCATCCTCGATCTTGCGCCGGATCCGGGTGATGCGGATATCGATGCTGCGATCAAACGGTTCCCAGTCGCGGCTGTGGGCCATGTTCAGGAGTTGATCCCGGGTGAGTACCCGGTTGGGGTGGGTCGCGAAAGCTTGGAGGAGATCGAATTCCATGCTGGTAATGGGAATCTCCGCGCCATTGCAGTCAAAGAGTTGGTGCGACTCCAGATTTAATCGGCAACGCCCGAAGCGGATACCGGTCGGGATGGGGTCGGTGGCAGTCGCGTCCAGGGTTACTTGGGGCGCAAGACGGCGCAACACGCTTTTGATGCGAGCCAGCAACTCGCGGGGATCGAAGGGCTTGCCCAGGTAATCGTCGGCGCCCATCTCCAACCCCACAATCCGGTCGATCACCTCGCCGGCCGCGGTCAGCATGATGATGCCGACTGGGTAATGCTCACGGAGAAAACGGGCTAGGCTCAATCCGTCCTCGCCGGGCATCCGGATATCCAGCAAGACCAGATCGACCGGCCGTTCCGCCACCACCTGCCGCATCGCGGTGCCATTTTCGGCCGTGGTGACTCCAAAGCCCTGTTGTATCAAGTATTCCTCGATCATCTCCCGCACGTCGGGCTCGTCATCGACAACCAGAATGTGTCTTTTATCGCTCATGGCCAAAACATCGTCGGTTTGGCATCTTTTCGGGCCTTCAACGGCAACCCTCCAATTTTTATCCAATACATGTCGCGGGGAACGCCCTGTTGGGGAGCGGCTGAAACAATTGAAACAAAAATTCCGGATCGAGAAATCAAACTGATACCGAACCAAAGTAAATTAAAGCTAGGTTCCAATCGCGTGCGTCGGCATCGCGCTAAACTGTCTCCCGCTTCATTCAGACGATAACGGAATCATCGTATCAGTGAATCGCCACATCATAACAAGCTAACCGGTCGAGACAGGAGAGCGTCATGAGACTACTCGGCAAAATCGCCAAAAATTTCATGCGCGGTGCGATCATCACGCTTTGTTGGCTTGGGATGACACTCGCCCTGGCAGCGGCCACCGGAGCAAAGGCGGAACCGTGTTCGCTATCGGTCGGTTGGGAACCGTATGGCACTCGGATCTACGTCGATGCGGGAGGCGCTGTCACCGGCTCCGACATCGAACTCATGCAAACCTTGGCGAAAGAAATCGGCTGCTCGGTGACTTTCAAGCAATTGCCGTGGCCTCGCCATCTGCTGGAGTTGAAAGCCGGCCACATCGATGTGGCGACTAGTGTGCGCTGGAACGCCGAGCGCGCCGATTTCGGTTGGTTTTCCGACGTCTACCGGCTCGACGAAATGGCTTTGTACGTGTTGCGCGGCACGGTCGAGAACCACCGGTTGTCGGGGTTGGCGTCGCTGCCCGAGGCCGGCTTTAGGCTCGGCGTCATCGGCGGCTATTATTATGGGTCGGAGTTTGCGACGTTAATGGCGAATCCCACCTTTGCACGGCAAGTCGAGGTCGCTTCCGACTATGCGACCAACATCCGCAAATTGATCCACGGCCGTATTCACGGCGTGCTGGCCGACGACGTCACTGCGGCGATGGAAGCGGCCAAGGCGCTTGGCGTCCAGGACCGCATCGAACGGTATCCGCTCGTCATTCCCGGCAATGCTTCCCAACTGTTGTTTAGTAAAAAATCAGTCGCGCCCGCTCTCGTCGCAGCCGTCAACGCCCGCCTCGCCGATATGAAATCCGACGGCCGACTACAACGAATCATGGACAAGTATGCCGAATGAGTTTGATGGTGGCCGGCGCTGTGACTATCCATCCACCGGGGAATGAACGAGGTTTTGCTTGATCGCCAGATCGCGCGCATTTTTTGAGGATCTGTCGCTGCGCAAGGCGCTTGCGGTGGCGTTGCTCATTGGTTTGGCGGCGCCCATCGGCATTTCCGCGTGGCTGTTTTTCACGGAGCAACGGGCGCTCCTGCTGGAACAGCTCGACAGCGATCACGCCCGTATCGTCACCGTGCTTGCGCTCGGCATGCAGACCCCGATTTGGGAAATCAGGCCCGACGCTGGCAAGCCGTTGCTCGACGCAATCATGCTCGATCGGCGCGTGACCGCGATCAGCGTTTCGTCGCCGCTGGTGCCGCATTTCCTGGAAATCACAGCGCCCCGATCTCCGGGCGATGCGACCCTCCTATCTCGCACCAGTCCCGTGCTACACGAGGGCGAGATCATCGGCGAAGTTCGGGTGGAGATGAGTACCGACCCGTTGGAGGCACAACTCGCCACCCGCTGGAGCCAAATATTACTGATCGGTGTATTGCAACTGTTCACCGGCCTGCTGGTCATCGCTGCACTGCTGCGCTACAAAGTTATGGCGCCGTTGCGGCGGTTGATTGACCAATCCGAAACCCTGGCTGGTGGTGCGCTGGATCAGCCTTTGGTATGGCGCCGCCGTGACGAGCTGGGCGTGCTGGGCCGGAGTTTCGAGAGGATGCGTCAATCCCTGCGCGATCTATTCGCGCATCTCGAACAGCGTAACCAGGCGTTGCGACAGCAGGAACAGGAACATCAGCGTTGGGTGCGTTTGTTCCGGGATGCGATCGAAAGCATTCCCAACGGGTTCGGGGTTTACGACGCCTCTCGCCGCTTGATCATCTGCAATTCCGCGTTTGCCTCTCTTTACGGTGTCGCTGCCGACCATTTGGTGGGCTGCACGGTGTCGGAACTCTACTCGCGGTTATCGCTCCTGTGGGAGAAGATCGACGGTCGCCCGCCGCGAAGCTTTCAGGACGAACCCTATATCGCCGACGCAAATTGGTCCGTCAGCCTCGAACCCACTGAAGGTTGTCTCAAGGACGGCCGTTGGTTTCTAGTCAGCCGACACCCGACCGCCGAGGGTGGCAACGTGTTCGTGCGTACCGACATCACCCATCTGAAACGGATGGAGCAGGCGCTGCGGGAAAGTGAGCAACGCTTCCGGAGCATCACCGAAGCGCATCCGGTACCCGTGTTAATCAGCGCCCTTGACGAGGATCGGCTGCTCTACGTCAGTCCCGGCATGGGTAGCTTGTTCGGCGCTCCGGTCGCGGAAATCGCGGCTCGACCGCTCCAGGGGCTGTTTGCCGATCCGGGCGATCGCGCCAAGCTGCGGGCGGTGTTGCTCGATCAGGGTGGGGTCGATTCCTACGAATGCGTGATGAAGAAGGTCGACGGTTCCACTTTCCCGGCCGCCATTAACGCGAGACGGATCGTGTATATCGGCACGGATGCCGTAGTGGGCAGCATCATCGATCTCACGGAAATCCGCCACGCCGAGCGGGAGATAGCGCGGCAACGGGAAGCGTTGCACCAGAGCGAGAAGTTGAACGCATTGGGATCCTTACTGGCGGGGGTTGCGCACGAGCTAAACAACCCGCTATCGGTGGTAGTGGGG
>Ga0116151_10000015_pt1 | contig 169468 bp, 129 predicted proteins | sample AD_UKC117_MetaG_FD_89893 | JGI IMG/M metagenome (GOLD analysis project Ga0116151, IMG submission 89893) | Active sludge microbial communities of municipal wastewater-treating anaerobic digesters from Hong Kong - AD_UKC117_MetaG | ecosystem: Engineered > Bioreactor > Anaerobic > Digestate...
CCGTTCACGTCCAGCTTAAAAGAAGAATCAGGATCCCGGTTAATTCCGATGGTCCCATATTGTTTTATTCTGAGAATATCGGTGGCTCCTACGGTTCCTATTTTAATTCCGTAGCCGAAAATGCTCTTGATGTAATGGTCGGAGTTTCCGAAATTAAGAACAGCATCAACACCCTGACTGAATGTGCCATATTTTATTGTTGTATTACCGTAACTGTCTACGTTGAGCTGTGAATAACCCGTCAGCGAAAGGGCTATGAAGCTCAAAATCAAAATTGCTCTAAGTTTTACCATAATATTGGATGTTTTTGGGTAGTAAGTCTGCAAGATGAATTCTACTCTATTTCAAATGTGCCATATAAATACTGACCACAGGTATTTTCGATGCGAATTTGATAAAACCCACTCTGCCAACCAGAAACATCGATTGATAAATAGTCCTGTGAATTTGTATCTATGCTTTCATCATAGATCAGACCTTCAGTCTGTGAGGATATTTCCACTTGTACAATGCCTACATTGCTGAGAAAAAATACTTCCAGGGTAGAAGTACTTTTCGTTGCCTGTACCGGCATTTGCACTAATGACCTGATCGAACCTTCATTTAAAGAACCTTTTAGTTCTATTTCTTTTTGAACATCTTCGCAGATTGGAGGGAGTGAGTTCGATGATTTAACATTTGAAAAGGCCATAATCCCCGAAAGGATTAAAATGGTGAAAAGTCTTCTTCTCATAGGAACATAATTATTGATTAGACTTTTCGAAGGTAGGGGATACAACCTTGGGAGATTCTGTCAGCCGGAGCACATATAGCTTTATTTTCTTACAGATATTATGTAAGTACTAAAAGGCCAATACCATACGTAGTTCATTCCTTTCGGAATATATAGGTTTTTTAATTATACTTTGCTGGTGTGGTAGTAACTTTTAGGTGTTTTTTTTATACTAATCCGACATTTTGATGTCTTGAAGAAAGCAGCAAGGGTGGATACCTTAATAATACGGAATTATTTCATTAGGTAATATACATGATTTTATGACAATGTACATGTAAAATAGGGACAATACTTGATTGTATCAAATCGTAAATCCGGAAAAAGCTATATGCAGAGAACCACAGGATGAAAGCAAGTGGATGTAAGTTAGGATGTTGCGATTTTTAGGGGATTAGAAAAAGCTATATACCTCCGGAAGCTCTTTGTGTGGAAAATGATCGGCCCGTAAATTTGTTCCAAAAAATTTATAAACAATAAAACTTTACAGAAATGAAAGAACTACTTTTGCGTAAGCAGATTTTGATTTGTATGCTAATTGCTTCTTTAGGCGTTTTTACTGCCTGTGAAAAAAGTGATGAATTTAGCGGAACCGATGCACAGTTGCTTAATGCGACTAAACCGGATGTATATTCTGAAAATGGTTATTTGGTTCTTAAGGATTTTGAAACTGCTGATCATTTAAGAAAATTGTTGCAAAACAAATCTCTTGAAGAACAATTTATATGGGAAAACCAAATCGGATTAAAATCTGCAAAAATGTTCAGGGCTCAAGCTTCTGATAAACTGGCTGGTTATGAGGATTATGATAATGCCAAAAAATATGCTGAGCAATTGGTCGAAGAGGGTTATTATAATATGAAGGATTCCTCGTTATGTTATCCTTTTTCTGATTATTCATGGGATTGTGTTTTAAATAAAGATGGTTTAATAAAGATTGGGAATGTTTTATATTGTTTTCAAAAGGATGCCCAAATTAGTGTAATTGATGGTAGTGAGAAAACATTAAGCCAGTTTTTAAGTAATCCTGAAAGCTGGGATACTACTCTTGTCCAGGTGCGTTCTTACCCGAAGTTAAAATCAACATTGCCTACTGATTATGGTACAGTAGCAAGTACAACAGTTTATTCAGAAGGAGGAGGCGTAAGATGGACATTCTCCTTCTGTTATGGCGAGAATACCGTGCTAGTTACTGATGCTTGGGGAAACCTAATAACTGTACAGAACGGTCTAAAATATTATTTGTATTTTCATAAAGAGAAAAAAGGAACATTTGGCTGGCGCGACTCTAAAGGTTATTTTAGTCATCAACATTTAAGTTATAATTTGGGTGGAAACTACGATTCGTATGAAGGCGGTTATTGCACAAATTTCACAAACATGACACCTGCGTCAGGTTATACCCAAATAAATTATTCGGAACTTTCAAATGTCTATCTGGATGTTAAAGGTTGGATTTTTGAGTGGCCTTTATCTCCAATACCTTCTTCCTATCCTGGTACTGCTCCAATAATAAACAATTTCTCTTGCAACGGAAAACTCATATCCCATGATTTGGTTATAAATTTGACCATCAATTAATAACTTCAATGGAAGCTCAAAACGATAATGAGCTTCCATCTTATACAGTAAACATGAAACAAATTACAATTATTTTATGCTTGCTACTTGGCAGCTATTTCTCTTTCTCGCAGGAAAAAACTGAATTTGGAATAAGTACCGAAGGTTCTTGGTTTATGCCACACAAAGAAACGGAATATCGTGGATGGGAAACCAAAAACGGGTTTGGGACAGGCATAGGGGTTTATGCCTCACGCAATCTTTTTTGGAGAGTTTCTTCTGAGATTGGCATTGCTTACCGCTTCAAACAAATGCAGCAACATTATTCGGTAGATTCAGGTTCCGATGACCCAGATACCGGATATCCTATCAATGCAGAAGGTTGGGATAAACTTCCGATGCATTATGTCGTTGTTCCCGTTCATTTAAAGATGTTACTGAGCAAAAGCTTTTTTGTCAAAGGCGGTATCGAAACTACCTGGATAATGAATTACGAAGCGGTTAACGAAAAGCCTGAATTCAACTGGACCGTTGGATTTGGAAGCCAAAAAAATAAATTGAAATGGTCGGTAAACTACATTAGAGGATTTAAAGAGCAGGGATTCAGTGATAAACAAATAAAACCTGATGGACACTACAAAGGTTCAATAAGCAGGAATAACATGTTCCAGCTCCAGCTATCCTATCCAATCGGCCAATTCAAATTTTGATAAAGGAGCTATAGCTTCAAAAATACTGTGCGGTCTGAGCAGGAATTTCCGGTTTCGTATATCGCTTTAACATAAATTTATGGCTATTAACAAACTTTACATTGTACAAAATAGTACTGTTTTGTTTCTTGCACTTTGTTTTATTTGGCGGTTTATTTGTTTACAGGCCTTTATCCTTATAAAAAATGTCCAACCAAAAATTAGCCTTTTTACTATTGTTTATAAGTACCCTGTTTAAGGTTTCAGCACAAAAGAGCATAACTATCTCCGGGTATATTCGAGATTCTGTATCCTCTGAAAACCTTTATCATGCCACTATATATGAGCAAAAAAATAAGTTGGGAGCCATAAGTAACGCCTACGGTTTTTATTCTTTAAGCATTCCGGCAGGCCAGGTTCAGTTGCGTGTTTCGTTTGTCGGGTATAACGAACAAGTACTCTCTCTTTATGCCCAAACCGACACTTCCATCAACTTTCAATTAAATACCGAGAACGATTTACAGGAAGTTATTGTAACAGCACAATCTTTAAAGCAAAAACCAACTTTTTCGGGGCACGAAAAAATTGATATGCAAACGGTTAAAGCACTGCCTGCCTTTGCCGGAGAACAAGACGTACTAAAAAGTCTGACCGTTTTACCCGGAGTTCAACAAGGTTACGAAGGAAGTGCCGGAGTATTTGTTCGTGGCGGCAGTTCTGATCAAAACCTGATCCTGCTTGATGGTGTGCCTGTTTACAATGCAACCCATTTATTTGGTTTTGTTTCGGTATTTACGCCCGAAGCGCTGCAAAGTGTAGATTTTTACAAAGGTGGTTTTCCGGCTCGTTACGGTGGCCGTTTGTCATCAGTTATTGATGTGCGCATGAAAGAAGGAAATAAAAACCATCCTGAAACTGATCTCACCATTGGGCCGATAACATCAAAGTTTACGCACCAGGGCCCAATAAAAAAAGGTAAATCGTCGTATTTGATTTCTGCACGCCGAACATTGCTTGATTTGTTTGTAACCGGTATCGCTAAGATCTCTCAAATGTCGGACAATGAAGTCGTAGTGCCTGGATTAAATTTGTACGATCTGAATGCAAAATTTAATATTGAACTTAATCCTGAAAACCGTTTGTATGTAAGCTTTTACGGTGGTGGCGATCGTTTATCTGCTGACTTTAAAGACAACTATTCGTACGAAGAGGGCGAAACCAAACAAAGCACCAAATTAAATCTCAAATGGGGAAACAAAATCGGAGCACTGCGTTGGACAAGCCAGTTAGGAAACAGGCTCTATTTGAATACAAGCCTTTCCAGCGGATCATTCCGCTATCACGTACATAACAAGTACTTTCAATCTGTTAAAAACCAGGACGGGGAAGAAGAAATCTGGTCTGATATTATTTACAAAACGCAGGTAAACAACAACAAACTGCAATTTCTTTTCGATTGGTATTTACCCCAAAATAAAATCCAGTTTGGTACAAGCGGAGAATTGAATGGTTACTTGCCCGGAGAACAGGAAATTGAGCGGCACGACGGCCAAAATACTCAAAGAGGCAACGGTGAGGTAAACAATAAGGCCCTGTCATTTTTTATGGATGATGAGCTTAACATTGGTGATAAATTTACGGTGCAGGGCGGACTTCGGCTCGATCTGTATGATTTGGGAGGTAAATGGCACAGTTATATTACTCCACGGGCCAATGCAAAATTGGCGGCAAACAACAATCTAAGCCTCTTTTTTTCGTACGACCAAATGGTACAGCCGCTGCATTTATTAACCAATAGCAGTGTAGGCTTACCGTCTGATATTTGGGTGCCGGCTACCGAAAATATTAAACCCGAAACGTCGCAACAAATCACCTTTGGCACCGATTTAAAAGTTAACGACAAGTTCTCTTATAAATTCGACTCGTACTACAAAACCATGAATGGCGTAATAAACTACAAAGCAGGGAACAGCTTTATGGATATTTACGACAATTGGGAAGATTTGGTTGAATCCGGCAGAGGCAAAGCCTGGGGATTTGAGAACTCGTGGAATTACAAAACTTCGCGCTTAAATGCATGGGTAAACTATACGCTTTCATGGAACGAGCGCAAATTTGAACGCATCAATAGCGGCAAAGTATTCCCGTATAAATTCGACCGCCGGCACGATTTGAATTTAGGCTTTGTGTATAATATAACTGATAATATTGAGTGTTCTGCAGTGTGGACCTATCAAACCGGAATGGCAGCTACAATTCCTGTGCAGGATTATCAGGCAGCGGGACCAATCGACTATACGATTACCGATTTTATAACCAACATTGACATAGAAGACACCCACCGTATTCAATACTTCAATGAATACAACAGCTATCGGCTACCTGCATTTCATCATTTAGACCTAAGTGCTACATTTAAAAAGCAAATTGGAAGTCACTACCGCGAATGGAAATTGGGAGTTTATAACGCCTATGCCCGCCAGAATGCATACATGTACTTTCCGCAAACATCGCCGGCAGGCGAAACGAAATACAAGCAAGTATGTATTTTTCCAATAATTCCATCAATTAGTTACCATATCAGATTTTAAAGCCGGATGAATTAATATGAAATCTATTTTAAAATATTTACTCCTATCATTTTTGGTGGTTTTAGCATTACCGTCTTGCGTTAAAGACATGGAAATTGATGTGCCCGACATCAACAGAGAAGTTGTTGTTACTTGTTTATTTAATCCTCAGGATAAATGGGAACTTACACTCTCAGAAACCAAAAATATTCAAGAAAACGAAGACATTTTCATTGAAGATGCAATCGTGGAAATTACCTCTGAAACCGGAGAAATCATTGCCCTTAATTATTCGGGGAAAAATGGAATCTATAAGAGTGAAGCCCATCCCGGGATGGGCAAGACCTATACACTCAAAGTTAATATTCCGGGACACAAAGAAATTACTGCTGAAAGTAAGGTGCCGGGTTTTGTTGAAGTCACTGTACCCGATTTTGAAGTCAAGTGGGTTAAATACCTCAATCCCAATGATCTTATGGATTACGATGTTTTTCCGTTACAAGTAAACTTTGGAGAAACGGTACAAGAAGCACGATATCTGTTTCGTTCTTACCACTTTAATCCACGAGAAGGATATAAACGGTACATGCTTACCATGGATTCTTTGGAAAAACTCAAAAAGGCAGGTTTGCCGGAAAACGCATACCAGGAATTAGTTAAACTGGTTGACCAATGGCTTGTAAATCAGTGGACCTTTGAGCATATCCTCTTCGACTTTGTTGAGGATATGTATTTTCGCAATACGCTTTCTCGTATTTTGCACCTTGAGTTGAAACAAAAGACGATCTCAACACGCGAGTACGAAGCTTTTGGAAGATCGGTATGTTTTGGAAATGACTTTTGGCTGAATAATGTTTCATATGATGTGATGACCACCATGGGTGAGGCGGAAAATGTTACCCATGCAAAATTACTCTACGCCAACGCAAATCTTAAATATTCAATGGAGCAAAACCATAGCCGCGATGAAGAATTCTGGCTAGAGGCAATACAAGCCAGTAAAGATTATATCGAATATTACCGTACCTATATTCTGCAAGTAAGTCAGCGTATAAATCCGTTTTCTGAACCGGTAATTGTGCATTCGAACATTCATAACGCAACCGGGATTTTTGCTGGATTTAACCGTCAAATGATACTTTTATTTACTTATTAAACAAGGTCCCTTTCGCTAATTAGCTTTTTGATTGAGCGTATTCTGGTGTTTAGAATTATGGGACATATTCTTAACTCTCCGGAGCAGAAAATCTCGGATATCTCCGTAGGATCTTATCCCAAGTTTTTTTCGTATGATACTTTTTTTGGTCTGAATAGTGTTTATGCTGTAATTTAAAACGATAGCTATCTCGGTATTGTCAAACTCATCGTACGTCAGACAACAAATTCGGAATTCGCTTTCGTCAAGATGGGGAAATTCCCTCTTCAGTCGTTCAAAAAAGCCATTGTGCAGATTATCAAGTGTCTGGTATAAAACTCCCCATTCCAGGTCCTTGCTGCCATATACAACTTCGTTAAATTTCCGGAGCAACTTTTTCCCTTTTCCTTTTTCTTCCTCATTCAAATAGCCTTCCAATAACGCCGTTTTTTTGAGGATATCGAAATGGCGCAGCAAAATGCTCCTGAAAGAATCCTCGTTTTCATTAAAATTTCTGGCCAGCTCTTTCATGTGATAAATCTTCTTTTCTGCCTCCTTTAGCTTCTTCAGATTTACATAGGATTGTCTTAAAACCACAAGAAATGATAGCATTAATACAATTAAAAGCACCAGAGAATATAACAAGATTTTTTGCCTTTCGATGAGAAGTTGTTTGTTGTGGTTTTCTACGCGTTGAAAATTATACTTTCCCTCGATTTCCAGAACAGCGCTATTTTTATTATCATTCAAAATGGAGGCTAGATGCTTGTTGTAGAGTTTGTACTTTTCCAACGCACCTTCTAAATTCAATTTGTTTTCTTCAATGGCTGACCAGGTTTTATATATGTTCGCAGAAAGCAAATTCTCTTTGTCTGATGGCAAGTACCTTAACGCTCTTTGAAGGTATGCGGTAGCTGAATCGTTTTTCCCCTGAGATTCAAACAGATGTGCCAGATTTGAGGACAAGCTGGCTTTTTTTAACGAGTCGACAGAATATTTCCAGGCTTCTTTGAAATAATTTTCCGCATTTTTAAAATCTTTATTCTCACGGTAAGCAACGCCAATACTTTCTCTAATGCCCGCTTGTTCTCTGGAAAACTGGTGCCTGTCTGCCAAAGCCAATGCCTTGAAATAATATAAAAAGGCGCTATCGCTTTTCCCCTCTAACAAATAACAGTTCCCAATGTAGTTACATTCAATTATTTCATTTCTGAAGTTTTTGGCCTGATGAAAAATCCTTTCTGCATGCTTAAAATGAGTAATGGCTTTCTCTTTCAGAAGTTGCTGATAATAGATCTCACCGATTGAGCCTTCGAGCAATCCTTTCAGATTGATATTCTTGCTTTGATTCAGGTAAGGTTCTGCACTTAAGAGTGTTTCTAATGCTTCCCCAAATTTTTGTTGTTCCCTCAAGACCCTGCCACAATAAAAGGTCGACAGGAGGATTCTTTCTATATTCTTTTTATGGACGTAGTATTCTTTAATCTTAAAAATAAGTGTATCCTGTGTGATATCTTCGAAGTTCTTGTCTTTTGCCCTTACCCGTAACAGAAAATAGTCATAATACAGCGGTTTATTTAAGCGCTGAGGGTTTTGAATCTTGTTGAGTAATACCAAAGCACTGTCGGGCAAAGTGTCAACCAGCATTTCTGCATTGCTGAGGATATTTTCTGCTCTGTCTGACCTATTTTGGCATGAAAATCCAATTGCGAAAAGACAAAGAAATAGATAATATTTGGTATTGTAATTAGCCAATGTGTGCTGAAATGAAGGTTTTTACAACCTGTAAAGATATACATATTGTGGGTTACATTCCTTAAAGGATATGCTTTATATGGAATGAGAAGTTGTATCCCTTCCGGGAGTCATTGTGATGGTCAGTTTCCTGCAGGGCGGAGGGTGTTGTGTTTTATGCTCTGCGGCAGCCTGAATTGATCATAGGGCACGGGTTTTGCCGGATCAAAGGGGGACAGTCCGGATTCAAGGTAAGCTGTCAGTTCCGGAATCCCCTCCCTGATGCCCTTCACCACGCATTGTGCCAGGAGGTATGCCCCGTAATTGCTGAAATGGGTGTCGTCGGCCAGTGGTTCCGTTTGTCCCGGAAAGCTGTTGGCCGGGTAGTGTACGAATGCCTTTTTGGAATTTTCGGGTCCAAGGGCCTCAAAAAGTGTTTTGCTCATCGCATTCAGGTCGATGCAGGGGACTTGCTCTTCTTTGGCGGTCTGGCGCATCGCTTCGGGGAATTCTTCCAGCGAGTTGACGATTTTCCCCGATTCGTCAAACCTGCGCCGGTGCATCGAGGTGACCAGTACCGGCCGTGCCCCCTTCTTCCGGACTTCCCCGATATAATATTTCAGCTCATTCCTGTAGGTGGTGAAGGGATCGAGATGGTTGCCCCCGGGTTTCTGGTCGTTATGGGCAAACTCGATGAAAAGCCAGTCGCCCGGTTTGATGAGGCTCAGGATTTTCTGCAATCTCAGCTCCCTCTTAAAGCTCAGGAGCGACTCCCCCGATTCGGCGTAGTTGGCCACCACCACTTCCGGCTTCACGAAACGGGGAAACATCTGTCCCCACGAGGCCCAGGGCTCCTCCTCCTGGTCGGTGACCGTGGAATTTCCGGCCAGATAGATCACCGGCAGGTCCCTGACTTCCCTGATCTCCAGGGAGGAGAGTGCCGGCCGGGAACCGCTGAACTCCAGGGTCAGCCTGTCGTCCCAGTTGAGGTAGTTCAGTTCCCGGGGTTTCAGCCTGATCTGTTCCGTGGGGTTGATGCGGGGTGTCCGCACGTCGGCGACGAAAGTCCGGGTCACGGTTTCCCCTTTGGCGGTGGAGACATTTTCCAGCATCAGCCGGCGTGATTCGGCTTTCACGGTAGTTTCAGAGACTCCGGCAGGGTCGCCCAGGGTTACGGTGACAGCATATTTTCCTTCGGGGACCGTCAGGGAAAAGGCAAATGGCTGGTCACTGGTCAGGAAGGTGAATGGCGGATGGTTTTTGACCTTCCGGGTAACGGCAACCGGTGATTTTTCAGCCAGAAGGCCATACCCTTTCACTTCCGACCAGGTGGTTTCGGGGGTTAAAAGGATGGACCCGGGAATATTGTTCCCTTCCCCGGAGTGAAATTTCCAGGATTTCAGGGGGGCTGACCCGTCGGCATAAAGCATCAGGGCGCTGTCGTTGATTCTGAGGTCGTGGTTTTTAATGAGGCTGATCATTTCGGCGCCGGCGAGCAGCACGGGACCATAGCCGTGAGCGGCGTAGACGTTGACCGGACGGTAATAATAAAAGGCAGGGTCAAAGCCCATGCCGGTCCCCACGCAGGTTCCCTCCACCTGTCCGTGTTCATTGACTTTAGTGGCCACTGCATTCCAGGCCAGACACACCATGGGGCAATAGACCTGGCCGTCGACGTAACCCCGGTTAATGGCCCGGGCGATGGAATAGGTGTAAATGGCAGTAGCCGAGGTTTCCAGGTAAGCGTCGGGCCGGTCGAGGAGCTGATGCCAGAATCCTTCGGAGGACTGGGTGTTGGCCAGTCCGCGGATATGGCGGCGCAGCAGGTCCAAAACATCACCGTAGCCGGGGTGGTCGGCCGGGAGTACTTCCAGCAGTTCCACCATGGACATCAGGGCCCACCCGTTGGCGCGGGCCCAGTGGAACTGGGGATGCTCCTTCATCTCCTGCACCCACCCGTGCATGAACAATCCTTTCTCGTAATTGAACATCCGGCGGGAGAATTGAAGGACCTGTTTGACCGCATCGTCGAAATATTTCCGGTCACCGTTGTAAGCGCCCATCTGGGCCAGGGCGGGAACGCTCATGAAGAGATCGTCAAGCCAGATCGTGTTGGGGAGGGGACGGTTGCGCGCCAGGGTACCGTCTTTCAGCCTGAACTCCTTGTTGCTGATGTAATCGATGGCATTTGTGATTAGGGGATCCAGATCTAGTCCGGGATTCAACTTTTTTGCCTTAATCATGGCAGCAGTCATGGCCCCGCAGTCGTCGAGGGCATGGGGGTGAAGGAGGGAATAAAAGGCATGTCTTACCCCGGGTTCCCGCTCTTCGAAGGCGACAAATCCCGGCCTGATCCCGGCCAGGAACTTCAACCGCTCCATGGTATAGCGGGTGTACCGGGGATCGCCGGTGGTCTCGCTGGCCAGCAGCATCCCGGCATAGGTCACCCCCCATTCATAGCTTACCAGCCTGAAGTCGCCAGGCTTAAAAATCGTGTTGCCGTCTGTTTTTGAATAGTCAGTCACGGGATCTTGGGTGTTCTTGTCGATCAGTTCCGGAAAGGTGTTCCGGTCGAGATACGTATGAACGGTCTCCAGCACTTTGGTGATGCCGTCCACATCGGGCACTCCGTAAGGGATTTGATAAGCCGGCTGCAACAGGTGGAGCGGAGTATTTGAATCGGTTTGCTTCTGGGCCTGGAGCAAAATGCTTGAAATCAACAGCAAAGTAAATGTAAATATATGCTTCATAAGGTTATATTGTACTTAAACTGAGTGATGTATTACAATCATTCTGCCTGCATATTTTTAAGGATTTTTCTTGCTAAAGGTTCTTTAATCTCATTGTGTCTGGGAATAGATTCAACGACTCCATTTCTTGGATTAATCCACAGCGAATGGGAACTTCCTTCCCGTTTCAAATAACAGCCGGCAATTCTGAGTTTTTGTTCAAGGTCACGCCTTTTCATTAAATTGATATTGTTACTTGAATTGCACCATCTGGAATACCACGCAAGTAATCTTCCTTACGGTCTTCGAGAATCAACATGATAGCTTCCTTCAGGTTTTCTTTGGCATCGTAAATTGATTCTCCCTGGCCATTGGCTCCAGGTATCTCTGGACAAAAAGCCCAGTATCCTCCTTCCGGGGCAGGCTCTATGATTGCCGTAAATTCTGCTTTCATCTGTTTAAATTATATCGTTTATATGGTTCATTCCGCAAAACAGATGCAATATCCATGTGGTTAATCATGCCGGTTGCTGAATAAATGAAGTATGGATATTTCCTGTAAAGATATGCTTTTAAAGGATTATATTCCTTGATTGTTATCCTTTTTAGGATAAGACGGGTTCAATCCCTTCATATCATTCCCCCAGGTAAAAAGAGGGGATCGGCGATTGTTCATAGCCCATGGAGCGGTGGGTGACCTGGCTGCGGTAGAAGGGATCCTGCAGGAGGGTGACCCGCCGGTCGGAGGCGGGGATGGTGGTGCCATAAATGCGCAGTTCCCCGGGGAGGATGGTGATGAGTTCCTCGCGCCAGTCCCCCTCGATGTCGGCCATGAGGATGACAGACCCCTCGATTCCGGCGGTCAGGGTATCTCCCTTGTATTTGGCAATGGAGAGCTTCCGGGCTTCAAAGCGGTCCCACATGCTGTTTTGCCAGCCTGGGGTAACGATGGTTTCCCGCACTTTGTCGGCATCCCACCAGATCCAGTTACGGCATCCCGGGACTTCATCACCGGTAGCCAGCAGTTCCCCTTTGGCCGAGAGGAGGTATTTTTCGCGGGAACCTCCCTTGGGATCCTCGGAAGCTAAACACTCTAGTCCGGGTACTTCCGGAAGAATATCGGCGACCATGCCGTCGCCCACATGGAGGGTTTTGCGGCCCACGCCCCAGAGGATCTCTCCGGTGCGTGCGTCGGCCATACAGATGCCTTTGCCGTTGTCATGCCAGTCTTCCAGGACATAAAAGATTTCCAGTCCGGGCCTTTCCGGATCGATGTCGGTGACGAAGCATTTGTCGGGGTGGCCCAGTCCGGTCGACCAGAGGGCGGTGCCGTCATCGTCGAGGACCACCGATCCCAGGACGATTTCATCGCGGCCGTCGCCGTCTACATCGGCGGAATGCAAATTGTGGGCGCCCTGATGGCGGATGATGGGATTTTCCTCATCGCCGTCCCAGTGCCAGGCCATGTCAAGTTTTCCGCTTTTCATTTGCCAGGCGTCAACGACCATCAGTTTATAAGTGCCGCGGGCCACCAGCAGGAAGGGGGTTTTCCCGTCAAGGTAGGCGATGCCCATCTGGTTGCGGTTGTTGCGGTTGTAGTCGCCGAAGCGGGGATTGCGGGCCGGCCAGTCGGCGCGTGAGATCTCTTCACCGGTCATGCCTTTCCATATGGAAACCCATTCCGGACCGCTACGAACCCTTCCGTCGGCTTCCCGGGCATCGGCGGGGCCTGTTTTCACGGCGACCTCAGCTTTGCCGTCGCCATCGAGGTCGTGGACCACGAACGGAGCATACCAGATTCCAGGTTCGATCCCCAGGCCCAGATCTTTCTGCCATAAAAAGGTGCCGTCATGGAGATAGGCTTCTATCTTATAGGTAAGTCCCGTTCTGTCGGGTTGTCCGCCGGGGTCGATGCCCCGGTCGGGTTGGCGGATGACAAAATCAAGCTCCCCGTCACCATTGAGGTCGGCCACTGCGATCCGCTGGGGCTTGTAATCTCCCCGGAAGCGGATGGAGTGGTAATTCTGGGGTTCCGCAGATAAATCGAGGGAAACAGTTCCGCAGGGATCCCCTTCACGGCCATTGGTGACCGGCCGCAGGACCCAGGCGCATGGACCTTTGGGCAGAGGGCCTTCGTCGTTAAAACAGGTGACGGTTTGCAGGGGCTTGCGTGTCAGACGAACGGGCTTCCTGCCCGGAACCTCCCGGTAAAGGTGGAATCCGATATCTGCCGGATCCTCCTCCAGAAGACGCCAGGAGAGGAACACCTTCCCCTCCCCGGCCGGAAGGGCCACTAATCCGCGGCTCAGCTTTTCCCTGACCCGCTCCGTGGCCCACCCCTTCACTTTGGGCTTTTCTGCATGCGAAGGCTGCCATACCGGGTAGAGATAGGTCCGCTCCCGAGGATCCTGGGCCGATGACCAGGAGGCTGCGCATATCATTACGGCCAATAAGGCCGCAAAATTCCATTTTTGCATGATGTGCGGTCATTTTATACGTTCATCTTCAATGGCCTGTCGAATTCATTTATAAAGATGGCGATTTTTGCTTGAATCCCACTGTATTTATGTAAATTGTATTCAGGTTGAGCAGGTGAGAAATAGGAGATGACTTTAGTTATCAAACACAATAAGCAGATGAGACGGTATTTAATCCTTTTATTGCTGTTTTCTGTTACCTCCTGTGTGTCGACGCGGGTGAACCAGTTTGCAGAGTTTGCCAATGCGGGGCGGAATTATTCCAGGGCCATGGAAGCCCTTACTACGGAGGCGGGCAAACTGGCCATTGATGCTGATAATGAATTGTTGCTGAAAGAGAGGGAGCATTTAACGGCAGAGGAGAGGGGAGAAATCTTCCTGGAGCGTTCTGAGGCACTAAAGGGATTGCTGGGGAGTCTTCAGGGGATCAGGCAACACACCCGGCTGCTGGAGAGGTATTTTGCGGCCCTGGGGGCACTGGCCGCTTCCGGGTCACCGGCAACCATCACTGCAGAACTGGGATCGGTCATGGGCTCCCTGTCGGCCCTGCGTCCCCATCTCGAGAAAGCCTCCATCGGCGATGCATCTGTCGCCGACCTCCTCGGATCGGCGACGCCCCTTGTGATTTCAGGCATCAAATCACAGGCTCTGGAACATGAACTGCGTCGCAACGGCCCCGTGATTGAGCGGGAACTGGAACTTCAATCGGCCCTCCTCAAAGCCCTTTCTCTGCAAATGGCCGAAGATATGGAATTGCTCCTCGACCTGAAGGATTTTGACGCCGTCACCCGCCCTTTCGTGGAAGCGGCCACATTGGGAGATCCCTGGAAGGCCAAACGGAAGGAACTCCTCATGGGCTTTCTTTCGCTCGATGCGGTGGCCAAAGCCGCCACCGCCGCCGAGACCCTGAAAAAGGGATTTCTGGAGCTGGTGGAAAAAAGGATGGGTCCCACGGGATGGACCCCTTTGTTCGAGGATATCCACGCTATGCTCGATTTGGCCGAAATGCTCCGCAAACAGTCAGAAACCAAATAAAAACAGACCCTTATGGCACCTTATGAATTGAGGAACCTCACCATCAGACAGCTCGGAAAGATCAGGAATGGGATGGCCAAACCGGCCTATTTACTTTCGCTTGATAAGCTTCCTCCCGAAAAACAGCACGAAAGTGCACTCCTTCAGCACCAGGTGCAGATGGCCCTTCTGAAGATGAGAGCAGCAGAATTGGATGACCTCCGCGATCAATTGACCGTCCTGGAAACGGAGCTGACCGCCGGCGCTACCCGGGTAGAAGGCGTTCTGGCCGATCTCCAAAAAACAGAAGAGATCCTCAGGGTGGTCAACGGCTTCCTGGGGGTCGTGGGCAGGATCATCACCCTGGTCTGACCTGGATCAGCGGTTGATTTCAGGCGGCGTTTTATGGGACTTTGGACATCGGATGTAAAGGCCGGAAAGTTGTTCAATGAGGCTTCCTTTGAGGTAAGGAAGTTTCAGGATTAGTAGGGAAGTTTCCGGGTGGGGACCATCCATTTGACGAGCTGGCATTTCTTGCTCTTTTTCATCCCCCTGATCAGCAGGGAAGCACTCATGACCGCTCCCTCTTCTGTAGTATGGGTATGGTCGGACGAGAGGAAAAACCGGCCGGTCACCTGCTGTTCCCCGAAGGTGTCCATCTTTTCCGACATTAGCCGGTTAAGGTCGATGCATTTCACCTTCTCTTCGCGGGCAACTTCTATGGCCCATTGGGGATAGCTGACCGGTGTCCGTTTGACTTTTCCATCCACCCAGTCGTTGCGGGGAATGGGGGTAACCACCACCGGGGTAGCCCCTTTGGCTTTGGCTTCCCTGATCATCCTCCGGAGGTACCAGCCATAGGAGTGCACACGCTCGTGCTTTTTGGTGAGCAGGTTATCGATTTCCACGGTTTCCTCGCCGGTTCCACGGATGGTACCCCTGGCTCGCAGGGTGTCGTTGATGGCCCCTCCATCGTTATGGCCGAACTGCATCAGCACAAAATCACCTGGCTTCAACTGCTCCAGCACCTGATCCCACAGTCCGCGCGTGATGAAGGTGCGGCTGCTCGTCCCCCCCAGGGCATGGTTTCTGACGGCAATGTGGGTGGTGTCCAGAAACAGTTGAATCTTCTCTCCCCAGCCGCGGAGTCCGCCGGCCCCGTCACCCCGTCCGTTCTTGACCGTGGAATCACCGATGATAAATACAGTGGGCTTTCCCCCGGCTGCCTGAAGGACTGCCGGCACCGGAATCATAAGAATGATCAGAGACAAAAAGGAAAGCGTGCGCTTCATGGGATGTAATTTATAGGGTAAGTCATTCATTTGTGGGATGGAAAACCGTACTTCAAGATTTTACGAAAAACCACCGTAAAGATGCATTCCATAGGTCACAGAAAACAACAGAAAATTACTTACGCATAGGCGATATTTCGAAGACGAACGCTGAGGAGGTCATATATTTCCCTCCCTGGGAAGCCAGGAAGAGGTGGGTGGGTTCTCCGTCGCGGATAAGTAGTTGGGGCCGTTCGAAGCGGCCGTACTTTTTGAGATGGGAGGGGCCGGGAGGTTCCTTCACATAGTGGCTGACGCCGAACCAGGCAATTTGGGGGTCTGACCAGTGGAGGCCGTCCTCCGACTCCAGGATGATCCCCTCTTCATGGCCGAAGCGCCCCATATCGCGTGCCAGCATATAAATACGACCATTCCCGCGGAAGAGATAGCCATCTTCGAGCTGCCGGTTGTGGCCCAGTCCGGAGTAGTCAATGATGGGATTCCCGGAATATTTCGCATAAGGCCCGGCAGGATGATGGGCGAAGGCTACCCCGTACTTGCGGTTCCCGCGGATGGCGGGATCGGTATAGTGGTCGTACTCATAACTGTTCCACGATTTGTAGTAGAGCCAGGAACGGCCGTCGGGGTGACGGAGGTACGCCGGGTTGGAGGTGCAGTGGTCGTCCCAGGCCCCTTCGGAGCCGGCCTCCAGCAGGGGCCGGTCGGGGCGGGTCCAGGGCCCGTCGGGGGAGGGGGCGGTGGCCACGCCAATCCGCTTGGTATGGGTCCTGCCGTTGGAACTGCCGATGTAGAACAGATAATACGTGCCGTCGACGCATTGGATATGCGGGTTATGGCAGGTAGTGGCGTCGAACCACTCGCCTCCGCGGGGCGCCAGAATGGTCTGAATGTCGCGGTAGGGATCCCCGGGTCGATCGGCCACGGCATGGGCGATCTCCGAGCCGTTGATCCAGCCGCCCATCCCCTTGCGGGCTTCCCAGCGCGAAAAGTAGACATGGATCCGCCCGTCGGGACCATAAATGGGGGAGGTCCCCCACACATAATACCCTTCCAGTTCCAGGATCCTGTTCAGGGGCTTCAGCCGGCGGGCAAAGCCGGAAACATCTGACCGGCGGAATTTCTTCCTTCCGGAACCTTCCGCTGGCCAACCCACAATGGGTACCAATGCCCCTGTCCCCACAAGAAGCATTCTCTCCAAAAATATGCGCCGCGATAAAAATTCAGTAGTACTCATCCATCAATTGATGAATCTTTTTTCCAAGATTGGCAAATACCTGCTGATGATCAAAGTTACATCATTCCGAAGTAGAAAAAAAGGGTACGCCTGACGGGCTGGTCCATCCTGTTGAGTTCCCCGGCGGGACCCAGGTTCCAGGTGTCGTTGCTGATGCCCATGGCCAGTTTGGTGCCTACAGGCGGAATGGCATCCAGAAAGGAGAGATTTCCGGGGGGCAGGGCCGGATAGTTGCGGGGTCCTGAGAGTCCGTAAAAATCGAAGAGCCTGACAAAGAGGTTTTCTTCGGCAGCCACGACTGTGAATTTCCCGTCGACGGTGTTGAATTCCATCCAGGAGACATCGTCGTAATATCCCTTGAATGGAGGCAATCCCCAGTGGTTGTTGCCCGGAAGGCGGTTGTTGTAAAACCGCTGCCACACATCGTGCACACCTCCCGCCATGCGGTTTTTCCAGACGTGGGCGGGGCCGTTTCCCAGCCATTTCACCCCGATGATATCCGATTCGGGGAAGGTGAAGCTGACGCCCGCAAAGGGATGGGGCTTTTCCAGGAAGTATTCGTAGCTCATTTCGAGCCATCCTCCGGGGTACATTTTCCAGGTGACACTTTTAAGGTCTCCGGAATAGGTCATGGCCAGTGCGGCGTATTCGGGGGTGACGGCCTGCATGATCCCCGTGAGGCGGGCTTCCCCGCCTGCCAGAATGGGGCCTTGGCCGAAGGGAATGGGAAGCCCCAGATCATTGCTGATCCACCGGATCGTGCCGTCGGTCTTGCTGAAGGTGACCGCAATGCCCGAGGCTTTCAGGGTGATCAGGGTGTCGCTTTCCAGGATTTCAGGAGCCGCGGATTCGCGGCTTTGGTCGGCAGCCTGGCGCTCGATAGGCAGGATATTGTCTTCCTCGACACCCTGGGCGCGGAGCCGCTGCCTCAACTGCTGCTGCTGTTCGCTCAGGGAGGTGTAAACCAGTTGTCCCACCGCCTTTTTGTTGCCGTTGATTTTGCGGCTGTAACAGTAAATCTCATGGCCCGCGGGGTCAAAAACCTTCAGGTAAAGGGCATCGTGCTGTTCATAGCCTACAGGGAGGGCGATAATGAGGAATCCCTTTCCCAGGGGCGGAATGGCGGGGCTTTCGACGGTGCCGCTGGCGGCTACGGTATGAAAGGGCTGCCGGTCGGTCACCGTGCTGAAATCAATAAGCTCCCATTCAAAGCGGCACGCGCTGAGGTCGGTAAAGTGGTAGCGGTTCTCTACGGGGATCGTGCCGTTGAAGGTTCCGGGCAACTCCGGAAGAGTCACCTTTACGGGACAAAAGATCTCCCGGATGGCATAATAGCTGCCTTCTTTTTCGCGGTGGGGGCCCACGACCCCGTCGGGACCGTTGACCCGGTTGGCATCAATGAAGCCCCCCAGGTCGGTGCGGGCGATCCCCTCGTCGACCAAAGCCCAGAGGAAACCACCCCCCGCATTCGGGGTGTTCCAGAAAAGCTCCCAGAAATCTTCAAGGGCAGCACCGCCGCCGCCGTCGTCCTGGGCATGCAGGAATTCCGTAGGCATGTATATTTTACCTTCCCGTAAGATCTTCTGTGCGCTGTAATAGTTCTCGTAATGGTTGCAGTCGATGCCGTTGAAATCGTTCCCCGGGCGGTGGTGGGCGTGGATCACCGGTCGTTGTGATTTGTCCCAACGGCCGAAATCATCGTCGAGCTCCCTGTTGGTGCCTCCCTCATTGCCGTTGCTCCAGAAAATAACGGAGGGGTGGTTCAGGTCGCGCAGCACCATTTCTTTCACCAGCTTCTCCCCCACAGGTGTCGCATAGGCATTCTGCCATCCGGCAAGTTCATCCAGCACGTAAAGTCCCAGGGAATCGCAATAGTGGAGGAAGGAGGGGTCGGGAGGGTAGTGGGCGCACCGCACGGCATTCATGTTCATGCTCTTCATCAGCAGCACATCCTCCAGGTTGATGCGGTCGTTGAGGCACCGCCCCGTTTCGGGCCAGAAGGCGTGGCGGTTGATCCCTTTCATCTTGATTTTGACGCCGTTGAGGTAAATACCGTCACCCTGGCGGATCTCAATGGTACGGAAGCCGAATTTTTCCTGTAAAGAATAAAGGTTTTTTTTGCCCCGCTGAAGGGTGACCTTCACGGTGTAGAGGTGGGGTGTTTCGGCGCTCCAGGTCAGGGGATTTTCCATTTTCCCGCGGAGGGTGACCAGGGTGTCGCTCTTTTCCAGGTGGGTCGTCAGGGTGGCGACCGGTTGCCGGTTCTGATCCAGAATGACCGCTTCGGCCTGGCAGACTCCCTTGATTCCCTGGAGGAAGAGGTCCGCTTCAAAGGTGCCGTCGGCCCGGGCGTCGATGGCGATCCTTTCGATATGTTCCTCGGGGACGGCCTCCAGCCAGACCGGGCGGAAGATGCCCCCGAACACCCAATAGTCGGCATACCGCTCGGCCCGGTTGACCGAGGCGTCGGCCGACATCTTGCTGACGGTGGCCTCCAGCAGGTTGACTTCCCCGAATTTCAGCTTGTCGGTGATGTCATAGCGGAAGCGATAAAAGGCCCCCTGGTGGATTTCCCCGGCAGGCCGGCCGTTTATTTTTACCTCGGTATCGGTCATGGCCCCCTCAAAGACAATCTTTACCTTTTTCCCCTTCCAACCAGCAGGTACCCGGAAGGTATGGCGGTAAAGCCCCTTTTCGTCGGAGAAGCGGAATTTCCGGCCGTAGGTGCGGTAATCACGGCCATAGTCGTACTCCCCGAATCCCTGCTGCTCCCAATGGGAGGGCACTTCGATGGTGGTCCAGCGGCCGCTGTTACGCCCTGCGGTGCAGTAAAACTCCCAGGTGCACGTATCGTCACTCCCGGTTCCGGAGAGATGGCGGATCTCTTTGCCATCCGGTGCGGCCAGGACCGGGAAATTCATGAGTAGGGCCAGCACCAGAGCTGGTACAGATACAGGGTATTTCATACCAAAGATGAGTAACTCAATATGGATTTTTATGTCAGGTCTTTAAATACAGGTCCCTTTCATGAAGGAGTACCTTTTTTACTTTGGTGAATGTCAGATTTTTCTCAGCGACCATTTCTGGCCACGCTGCACTATCAACATCATCAAAATAGGTCAGGCTTTTAAGAGCGTGGAAATCATTGCCAGTGCTGTATTTTTCCCTGTAGAAGTTGAATATTTCAGCCAGCGAATACTCTTTTAGCAGAAAATAGATGTCAATGAAATCTTTTACCCTGGTGCCATTACCTGTAATGGCGTTTATTTTCATGGCCGCAATGTCCTCAGGGGAAGCTAAAGGGATATTGTCCACCAGATTCACCGGTTTGATCAATGGATAGTTGTGAGTGATTATGTCTACAAATACTCCCGAAATGATTCCTTTCAGGGTGTTACGATGAATATACTGAACCTGAAAACCAAGTTTTTCCTCAAGGAGTCCTGAAAGTTGAACCGGATTAAATGAATCCCCTGAAAAAAGGTCAATATCTACTGATTTTCTGTGTCCAAGCTGAAGCGCCAGCGAAGTTCCACCGACGAGATAAAAATCTTTCAGATCTTCAATTTGGTGCAGTGCGGTAATTACATCCAGAATGACGGGGTCGACTGTTTCCTTGTGCAACATAAAAGTTCTTTCTTGTTTATTTTCAGAAAAGTTAATACAAATTCCAGGGTTTTAGGGTCCAGACTTCCTGCCTTGGCGATTTCTTTCCTGATGGTCTCCATTCCGTAGAATTGGATTATCTCTTTGAATTCCTGTATATTTCCCAGGCTGAGTACTCTTTCAATAATAATTCTCTGGTTTCTGTATTCGGAGAGTTTTGATTTATCCAGATCCCAGAATAATTCCGGTCTGATTTTTAACTGCAGCATCAACTTTTTTTGTTAAAGATACTAAATAAAGCTCATTACTGGATGGATTCAGTCTGCATTTTGAGGGCTTTAGAGGCTTTTCACCGATGGAAAATGACTCATTGAAGGTCCCTGACACAGCGGAAGCCGACGGTGGCGTTGCGTTCGAATCCCGGGGAGACGCGCAGCAGCATCTGCCGGTAATGGAGTTCGCGGGGGCCTCCCTGGACATACCACCATGAAGCGGAGGGTTTGAAATAGCTTCCTCCCTTCATGATCACATAACGGTAGCTTCCGTTGATATATTCGCCGCTGGTGAGCTGCCAGACGCAACCTGCCAGGTCCTGTAGTCCGTAGGGATTGGCCCCTTTGCGGTATTTCCCCACGGGGTAGGGGTGGCCGTCGCCCGGGTTGCACATGCCGGGGTCGAGGCCTTCCAGGGAGGAGACCGTGAGGGTGGCAGTAATGGCCTCTTCCACCCTTTTCACCGGCCGGCGCTGTTTCCATGGCCATTCGTTGCCTGCGGGGGTCTGGGCGGCATACTGCCATTCCAACTCCGTGGGGAGGCGCTTCCCGGCCCAGCGGGCATAGGCCCGGGCATCTTCCAGACTGACGTAAACCACCGGGAAATCACCCTCCCCGGGAAGGAAGGTGCCCTTCTCCCAATGCCTGAGGAAGTTGGCGGTATCGGCAGGCTGGTACCCGGTGGCCTCCAGGAAAGCCTTATACTCCCGGTTGGTGACGGGGTGACGGTCCATCAGGAAGGCGGGCATCGCGAATTCCCTGCCCAGGTTTTCCTTCGGATAGGGGATGAAATCATCGCCGGCGGTAGCGTGGAAAACAAATTTTCCGGCAGGAATCAGAACCATTTCAGCAGGGATCTTCCGGAGGATGGCTTTTGTTCTCTCCCCTCCGTTCCTGGCACCGGTATGCTCCCGTACTTCGGAAGGGTTGGCGGCCACATGCTCCGGCCGGCTGACCAGCCGGGGAGTGCCGGGCGTTATCCTCACCACCCGCTCATCGCGCAGGAGGCCCTCCCTCATCAGCTGAATCACAAACTTCCCTTCGTACCTGCCAAAGTGGTCTGACAGAAAAAGGGAGGTGTCCGATGCCGGAAGGTGCAGGTTTTTTTTACCGTATTCCGGATCTCCGGCCCAGATTAAAAGGGAGTCTCCTCTTTGTCGGTTGAAGTTCATGTCATTCTCCTTCACCCGGCTGATGTTCAGTTCGTCCCCATGCAGGGAGACTTCGATGAACCGGGGCAGGCGTGCCACACACCCCACGGCCCCTTCGTTGTTGGTGCCCAGCCAGCGGGCGCTGAATCCCTCTACAACCGGGGCGATCCACCATTTTCCGTCGGCCTTTACAGGCAGGAGTTCCTCGTGGTTCCAGAGGTCGGCGAAGTGACAGGCCTGATCGGGCGTCACTTCAAACAGGGGGGCGGTCGATCCTTCCGGGAGGATGCTGTAGATGGTAAAAAGCGTTTTCTCAGCTGTTTTTCCGGGCGCTTCTTCCGGAAGGGGCCAGGCGTTCACCCAGATGCTGTCGCGCAGGGTGGGGATCAGCGGCCTGAAATCGCGGGAGGTGAAGTGGGGAGTGTTTTCCCGCAGGATGCGGGAAGTGCGACCCAGGTACCGGTATTGTTCCTCCGCCCAGGCAGGTTTCCCGGGTGCGAAGATGTTGAGTTCGGTGCCGTAGCCGTTGAAAAAGGAGAGGTTGTATTCCCGCAGGATGGGCTCTTTGTAGAGTTCGGCCACCCGGAAGATGGCGAATTCCGGTTTGATGAACTTGTTGAGGTTGAGAAGGGGCGGGTAATAGAGGGCATTATGGACCCTGCCGGCGACGATGCCCTGCATGTCACGGGGCACGGCCATCCCCTCGCTGTACATGATGATGCCCGGGGCCACGCTGTCGGCGGCCTCCTGGAATTCCCTGCTCGACGCACCCCGGGTGTCGAGGACGACCCCTTTGGCCCCGGTGGCTCCCAGGATGGCGGCCATACCCCCGGTGTGGCTTTCGCTGCGGGTGCTCTCATCCCAGGGATTGTAACAGATAAAGAGGGCCGACCCGGCCTCAAGGCACTGCTGTGATAGCTTTTTGATTTGGGGCAATCCCCCCGGGAGGTCACGGAAGAGATCCCACTGGTTACGCTGGTCGATGCCCAGGGAGGGCCAGGTGGGCCAGATGCCCGTGAAGTCATCGCCTCCGTACAGCCAGAGGCCCCTCTCCAGAAACTCCTTCAGCCGGTATCCGCCCCGGGTGGCATCGTAGAAGTCCCGGTCCCAGGCCTGCAGGAGGTGGGCCACATAGGCCTGCCGGACCCACGCAAGATCGGGACGCTCATAAAGCGTATTGTCGAAAGTGCCGGGCTCCACATCGTACAGCATCCTCTCCCGGAACATCACCGCCAGACCCTGCTGCCAGTCGCCCTGGTAAGTGTCGGCCCACAGGGTGTAGGTGACCTTTCCGCCCGGGTAGAGTTCCGTTTCGAAGCGGCGGCGCCGGCCGTTTTCCACCGACTCCCGGTCACGGCGGACCAGAGCGCAGACCCTGGTGCTTAAACTACCTGGTGTACCTGAGGCCACTCCGTTCCGAAAGTCGCGTCCTTTTGCTTCCGTCCCAATAGTTCTTCCTTTCTCCGCTGTACTGCCTGTTTCCCCACTCTTTTCTCCCTTTTCTGATCCCTTAGTCCCTTCAGTCTCTGCGGTCCCTTCAGTCCCTTTGTTCTCCTCGGTCCCACCATTCAGCACCGGGATTTCCAAAGCAGAAAAGCCCAGCTCCCAGGCGTTGTCGGGAAGGATGACGTTGACCGGATCCCTGCCAGGAAGGAACAGATGGCTCCGTGAGAGAGGATGGTCCCCCTTCCCGGTCAGGTAGACATGACCCGACGACTCCCCGAAGGGTACCACATTGTGGAGCAGCAGGGTGTCGCCTGAAAGGTTCGTGAAGGTCAGGGTGGCTTTGAATCCGGGGAAATACTCCAAAGGATTATACTCCAACTCCAGTAGCCCTGAGATACGGAACTTTCCATCCGAATGGATAAACTCCGCTGAGGTATAAAGGGTTTTCCCGGCCCTGAACGAGACCAGGGGCAGTCGATCCTCCGGGAAGAGAGAGCCGTTGAAGGAGGCGACCATCAACTTTTCCGGCGATACAAATTCCATGGTGGTCAATCCTTGTCCGGAAGTCCGGAATAGGCAACCTGACACGCTGATCAGCAGAAAGACTATGCGATGAAGTAGGTTCATCTCCTGAATTATTCACCAAATTTCAGGTAATCGATTCCGAAGAAGGCCTTTCCCTGGTTTCCGGAGGTGCCGGTGATGACCGCCCTGAGCTGGTTTCTCCCTTTTAGGATGGGCAGGGGGCCCAGGGATGTTTCGTGGGTGGTCACCTCTTCATTGAAGAGGTTATGCTGGCCTGGCAGGGGTCTGCCGTTCAGTTCGAGCCGGAAGGTGCCGTAATCGGGAGCATGGGTGAAAGCGGCGGTCACCGGGGTCATCAGGGAGTCGGCGGAATAGAAATAGAGGTCGAGGTGGTCGCCCGGTTTTCCGCCGTTCCAGAATAGCTGCATATCCTCGCTCCATTTGAACCGGGGAATGTTCTGGAATTCAATGTTCCCTCGGGAGGCTCCTCCGAAGACCATATTTTCGCCCTCCATTCGGCCCTTTCTTATCCAGGGGGAGATGATGTCGCTGCGGCGCAGGGCCACCGGTTCCTGTACGCCCGCCGTATCGGGAAGAATGTTGCTCTTACTTCCGGGCATCACGTAATACCAGGTTACCGGGGCGTGGTGAATGGTGGCTTTGTTCCAGTGCCACATCTCCATGTCGAAACGGAGGGAAGTGGTGAAGGGGATGGCGTCAAGAGCGCGCTGCCGCAGGTTGACGGTATATCCAGGCCAGAAATTGCCGCTGCCGTCGGGCTGGGCGATAAAGGGATGGTTGGCGAATTTCTCGGGCCGGCACCAGGCATAGCCATAATAATCTTCGGTGCCCGTACCGATGTGCGAGGGGAAGGTCTCCCCGTCGACATAAACCTTCTCGTCACCTTCGCCCCACCAGCCATACATGGTGTTGAAAACCGCCACGCCGTCGCCGGCATAAACTCCCCTGCCACCGAGCTCCACATAATTGATGTCAGAAGGGCCACCCCGGCCGTCGTTTTCCTTGGCATTGCCGGTCTGCAGACGGGTGAACTGGTGCCAGGAGGTTCCGAAATGCATCGAATGCCTGTCCCATTTCCAGGGACCGGTGTAAAGGGTCACCTTCCTGATCTCCACGGTTTCTTTTCCGAAATTCTCCAGGGTGATCACCGCCTGTTCCTTGAAAGGCATCACCCGCCAGGCGGTCAGGACTCCCCCTGCGGGATCCACCGCCGAATACCAGGTGTCGGAATGGCGCAGTTGATAGCCGGTGCCGAAGAAGTCACCCAGGGGGCACCAGACCGTGGTTTCGCCGTCGAAGGAGATTTTCAGCACCGTGGAGCGCAACGCCTGGGGATCGATGGCCGGGTCCACCTCCACCCTGATCATGCGGATGGCCTTTTTGCCAGCCAATGTGTCGGAGCGCAGGGCTCCGGGCGCCAGAGAGGCGGTGAACGTCAGGGAGTCGCCGCCTGCAGGCCAGGGACCCCGGTCCCGGGAGGTCAGGATCTGCTGCACCTGGTCCAGCGTGGCCGCACTTTTCTCCATCTCTTCGCGCGACCAGGTAGTTACCTTCGCCCCCGGAGGATAGGTCCGGTAATTGATGTTATAATAGGCGGCCTCCCCGCCGGTTTTGGCGCCCGGATCTTTGATGTTTTCGCTCTCGTAGGTCACCAGGCAGCGGCGGGCGTAGGGGAGGGGAAGGTAGAGGTTGTGTCCGCGGTGCTCATACTCTGTGGAGTCGGAAACCGATGTGGCCAGGGGCGCCCCCGTGAGCAGGGTGCCACTCAGCACGTCAAAGGCCGTACCCTCGATGGCAGGTACCGTGTCTCCGTCAAAATAGATTCTCAGGATTCCCCTTCCGGAATTTTCACCGGCAAAGGTCATCCAGAAGCGGACAATGGCTCCCGGACCTTCGGCATCCATCATCACATATTCCTTCCTTCCACTGATGGTGTCGGTGCGGATGAACATGGACCGGTCCCAGTTGGCAAACCAGGTGTGGTCGCCGGGAGCTACGGTGGCCCGGTCGTAACTGCTGAACTGCTTCAACGTGTATTCCGGATCGGGATAGCGCGCTATGGCCTCCCGGTCGGCCATCTCCTTCAACAGCGACTCCAGGGTGACCGTTCTGCGCGAACACGACGATAAGGCCACCAGGGCCAGCATCAGCCAAAAAATCGTTTTTTGCATAAGTCAGGTTATTTATGGTTAATTTATATTTAATAAGTCAGTATCTCGCTGAGCCCATTGATAATTACTTTTAACTGGTTCCCGGAAATCTCTCCCAGGCGGGTTCTGAATCTCTCTCTTGATAAGGTCCTGACCTGAAAAGTAATAACCTCCGAATCTGTGGATAATCCGTTCGATGGATTTCTCTCAAGGACAAGACATCCTGAATAGTTTTTAATCCTTGAGGTCAACGGACAAACGATAGAAATCCCCAAGTGGTCGTTCATCGCGTTTCCGCTTATTACCACCACCGGCCTGATCCCTTGTTGTTCATTGCCTTTCACAGGATTAAGATCAGCCAGCCAGATTTCCCGCTGTTTCACTCCTTATCCAGAATTTTGAGATACTCCTCCAATCCCTCCTCTGCCAGCAGATATTGTTCCTCATCGCTCGCGGCGGCTTTGAAGGAACGGATATATTCCGCTTTTTTGATTTTGTCGAAATAGGCCGACAAGGCCAGTTCGAGAATCCGTGATTTGGGAATCCCGTATTTCCGGGAATACTCATTGAGCCTGGTAATCATTTCCGAAGGCAGGGAAGAGGTAATATTCATGGTAATGAGATTCAATGCATGAAGGAATAGCCGTATTATTTATACGTATAAAGCATACATGAGTTATGGTAAGACGACGCTCATTTTCTGTTGGGCGTCGGCCGGAATTTGCCAGTCGTGGTCGAAATATCCTTCGGTGATGATCAGGCCGTTTTCGCCGATGAGGAGGTAGTCCGGTCTGCCTGCGAGGGCTTTGGCGCCGGGGCCGTTGTCGAAGCTGATGCGGGTGCGGGCCCTGACGGCTGCGGGATCGGCGGCTGGCGGGGCAGGGGAGGCTTTGGCCTGCCAGAAGGGAATCCCCGAGGCGACCACTATCATTTTCCCGTTGACGGGATAAGTGTAAACCAGTCCGTGCGAGGTGTCACCCTCTTTCAGATGGAGGGGCAGCCGGTCGGCCATCCGGGCGATGAGCTGGTTGGTTTCCCGGGTTCCGAAGAGAAAGAGATGGGAGCTGCGCAAATCTTCGGGGGTCACCTCCCTGTCGGCCACGATGCGGGGGTTGACCAGGGAGGGTTGCTCATAGCTGCCGAAAGCCACGGAGAAGTCGGCGGCATCGCGGGCCAGTTTCCACCGCGCCGCCAGTGCGGTGGCGTCGGGAGCCCCCTCAGTGCCGTAGACAAAAAGTACCCTTCGGGTGAGGGCCGAAAACAACGGTCCTTCCAGCCCCTTCTTCTTGGCCACCACAGGCGCGTGGTACTTGCCGGGCACCCATTTGCCCTCCTTCAGCTGAAAGGAGTGGTTCATTTTTGGCGCACTCTGAAGGGTGACGCCGTTGATTTTCACCGTCAGCGGTCCGGAGGCACTGAAAGAGGGGTGACCCTTGAGGGCCAGGGTGAAGGCCTCCAGTTCGCTGGTTTTGATATCCAATGTGTTGGGAGCCGTAAACCGGGCATCGATGGTCGCCGGCGTGCCGGGAGTGATCTTGTCGAAGAGCACCCAGTAGGCTTCATTATATTTGTACCACCGGGTGGTATATTTCACCCTCTCCGGAAAGGAATTCCTTTTCAACCCGTCGAACCAGCGGAAGATGTTGCCGTTTTCGTAAGCCTGGACCCACACGTCGTGGCCGACCCCCGGAAATTCGTGGTATTCCACGGATGCCCCTTCCTTCAGGAGGTCGTCGACGATCAGCCTGACCCCTTCAGGCCTGACCACCGCGTCGGCGCCGCCCTGGTAAATGGCCACGGGGAGGTTCAGGGCGTTGCCCATCAGGGAATAAGCTTCTTCCGGAGGCGCGGGACAAACGGGAGCAATGGCCGCAAACAGTCCGGGCCGGCTCAACCCGAGGTAAAGGGTGCCACCCCCGCCCATCGACAAACCCGTCAGGAATACCCGCTCCTCATCGATGTTGAAACTGGCCTTGCACGCTTCGATCACCGCCATCACATCCTCCTCCGGAATACCCGTATACCCCATGGTGCCCCGGGCCCAGGGGGAGGCCACAATATACTCCTCCTCCTTCCACCGGGGAAAATAACGCGAGGCCAAAGCATCATTCTCTCCCTGAAGGTTGGACTTCCCGAACACCCGGCGCAGTGCCAGCCGGTGGTTCGACATAGCCCCGTGGAGCATCACCACCATGGGATACTTCTTCTGCGGGTCGTAATTCTGCGGCAGGTAAAGCCCGTAGGGCTGTTCCGAATCGTCGATGTCCGAATAAAAGGTGGCCACCTGAGGCCCCGGCCTGAAAACCTGTGCCGTTGAGAAACGCGGGGCGGCCAGGAGACCCGTCATCAGTAACAATCCCGCTATAAAGGAAATTCTGCTTTGCATGATTTATGGTTAAAAGGTGATTTATCTGATACCGGGTTTAAAGTAAGTTTCCCGCATAAAATTATAACCTGCAGCGACACGAAGGCTTAAATAGTCTATTTAATTTTTCCGGATGCCCACTTAAGGTATCTGCTTCCAGGTTGATCTGTTTTTATTATCAGATTCCGCTTATTTGATGAAGAGTTCCGGGAACCCTGAAAATCATCAAAAGATCCTAATAAGGGAGCCGTTTTTAAAAGTTTATGTTTTATAGCATATGAAGTAACTACCGATCATATAAATATTTATTTTTGAATACATAACTGAACCAATTATTAGCCTCGTTGATTTCCACCGAAGATTTTGCGGTATTTCTCAAGCATTGAAAATTAATAGGATGTTTTACCTATCCTTCTTTTTAAATCATTAACGTAACTAAAAAATCTATGAAAATGAAAGCGTTGAAAAGCTCTCCTTTCAGGAGGGCAGGCAGGAGGGCAGGGCGTATTCTGGGCCTTGTCATTCTGAATTTTCTGGGATGGACGCTCCTGGTTTCCGCGGAGCTCCCGTTGCCATCCGATGCCGGCCGTCCGGTCGTGGTGCAGCAGGCCAGGAAGGTTCTGACAGGGTTGGTCACCGACAGCAACGGAATGCCCATTCCCGGAGCTTCCGTGGTGGTCAAAGGCACGATGGTGGGGACCATCACCGGTGCCGACGGCCGGTTTACCCTGGAAGTGCCCCAGGATGCGGCAGTGGTAACCGTCTCTTTTGTGGGCATGAAGTCGCAGGACCTGGTGCTGGGTAACCAGACCGAACTGAAGGTGGTCATGGAAGATGAGACCATTGGTTTGCAGGAAATTGTGGCAGTGGGTTACGGTACGCAAACCCGGCGGGAGATCTCCGGATCGGTCACCAATGTTTCGGAGAAAAACTTCAACAGGGGGGTAACCCGCACGGGAGTGGACCTCCTGAAAGGGAAGGTGGCCGGATTGACCATTACCAACGGAAGTGGTGATGTCACCTCGGAACAGACCATTCGCTTGCGCGGAACCTCCTCCCTGAACGCCTCCAGCCAGCCCTTCATCGTGGTCGACGGTGTGCCGGGGATGAGCCTTAACTCGGTGGCTCCCCAGGACATTGAATCCATCAGCGTGCTGAAAGACGCCTCCGCTGCGGCCATCTACGGTTCCCGGTCGGCCAGCGGGGTGATCCTGATCACCACCAAAAAGGGGAAAAGGGACCAGACCTCCATCGAATATGAAGGGTACGTGGCTGTCGACAATGTCACCAACAAGCCCGAATTGCTCAACGCCGCCGAATGGAGGGATTACGCCTCCAAAAACAACATCAGCACCACAGGCCTGGACCTGGGGGGTGACACCGATTGGTTCGGGGAGATCATGCGTACGGGCCTGACCCACAACCACAGCCTCTCCATGACCGGAGGCTCCGGATCACACAACTACAGGGCTTCTATCTCCTATCTCGACCAGCAGGGGGTGGTCAACGACAACGTCCTGGAGCGGTACAACGCCCGGTTGAGCTTTAACCAGAAGGCTTTCGATGATAAACTGGACCTCACCTTCACCGGCGTGATGACCCAGCGCAACTACTCTCCTTCCGATACCCGGAATTTCGTGCTGGCCTATAACATGATCCCCGTCTACCCTGTGAAACTGGCCGACGGCTCCTGGTATGACAACCAGGAATATGACCAGGGCAACCCGGTCAGGAACATCGAGTACAACTCGCGCGACAACAAGAGCAACCTCTATTTCGGGAACATCAAGGCCGACCTGGACCTTTTCGCCGGCATGAAGGCCAGCCTGAACGTCCTCAAACAGCGGGAAAGCAACGATTACGGCCAGTATTACGACTCGCAGACCGAACGGGGCCGCAACGATATCGGCTATGCGCAACGCAACTCCTGGATGGCCGACAAACAGCTGCTGGAAACCACCCTCAACTATAAGAAGGTGCTGGAAAACCATAACATGAACTTCCTGGTGGGCTATTCCTATGAGGATAACTACTACCAGAGCATGGGGGCCCAGAACCGGCAGTTTGTGACCGACCTGTTTGCTTACAATAACCTGGGTGCCGGTGAAAACCTCCGTTCGGGCGATGTATGGTCCTCCAAGAATATGAGCAAGCTGATCTCCTTCTTCGGAAGGGTCAATTACACGCTGATGGGGAAATACGTGATCGCGGCTTCCGTGAGGCGTGACGGTTCCTCCAAATTCGGGAAGAACCACCGCTGGGGGACTTTCCCCTCTGTCTCCGCTGCCTGGCATATGAAGGAAGAATCCTTTCTGCGCGGGGTCAATGCCCTTGATGACCTGAAATTCAGGATCGGCTACGGCGTCTCGGGGAACCAGGACGGCCTCAGCCCTTACCTCTCGCTTCCCCTCTATGGCAGGGCCGGTCAGTATTACGACAACGGCAAATGGTACACCGCCTACCAGTTCGACCAGAATGAGAATCCCAACCTGCGGTGGGAACAGACTTCCATGTTCAACATCGGTCTGGATTACAGCCTCTTTAAGGGAAGGATCAACGGTAGCATCGATTATTACGATAAGAACACGAAAGACCTCCTCTATACCTATTCGGTGCCCCAGCCCCCTTACCTGAAAGGGACAATGATGGCCAATGTGGGCTCCATGAACAATAAAGGGATTGAATTCCTGATCAATGGTGACGTGGTGCGCAACGGCGATTTCCGCTGGAATGCCTCCTTCAATATCGCCCATAACAAGAACGAAATCACCAGTCTCTCCAATGACCAGTTCACCACCAGCGCCATCAAGACCGGGGATGCCTGGATCCGCGGGGGTTCCAACAACACCACCCATATTGTCGAAGAGGGTAAGGAAGTGGGTACTTTCTATGGCTGGCTCTGCAAGGGCATCGACGAGAACGGCAAATATATCATGGATGACATGATCGACGGCAAGGCCGGTCTGACCGACGAGGACCGCACTTACATCGGTTCGGCACAGCCTGACTTCACCTATGGCCTGGCCAATATCATCAACTACAAAAACTGGGAACTCAACTTCTTCTTCCGCGGCGTTTACGGCAATGACATCCTCAACTTCTCGAAGATGTCCTATGCCACCACCCAGTGGCTCCCGGGCGCCAACGTGCTGAAGGAAGCCCTGACCATCGGCCTGAAGGAGAGCCCCAGGTATTGCAGCTACTACATCGAGGACGGCTCCTTCCTGCGCCTTGACAATGCCAGCCTCGCCTATAACTTCGACACGGGCGGAAAATACGGCATCAACCGTCTCCGGGTTTATCTTACCGGTCAGAACCTCTTCGTGATCACCAAATACACCGGCCTCGACCCGGAGGTGAACATGTCGGGCCTCGACCCGGGCGTCGAAGGCCGGGAATTCTACCCGAAATCACGTACCATTTCCGTTGGTGTTAACCTGAGTTTCTAAATCAAAACTTTTATTGGATATGAAAAAGAGTAAAATATTCATCTTCATAGCTGTTGTACTGACTTCTTTAGGATATTCGGGTTGCACCAACCTTGATGAGGAGGTTTACGACAAGCTCCCGGTTGACCAGTTCGGCAAGAACACCAAGGAGGTCAACTCCCTGATCGCACCCATTTACCGTACCCTGAAAGGGGTTTATCCCGCCAACTTCTTCTACCTGAGCGAATGTTCGGGTGACATGGCCATCACGCCAACCCGCAAGGGGGGTGACTGGTGGGACGGTGGCCAGTTTAAGGAACTGCGCCTGCATAAATGGTCGCCCGGGAACAACTCGGTGACCAGTGCCTACAATTCCGCCACCTCGGGGATTACCCTGTGCAACAAGATATTCGTGATGATCAACGAGAATCCCTCCATTGAGAACAAGGAGATGATCCTGGCTGAAATCAGGGGGGTCAGGGCTTTCTGGTATCTGATGCTGCTCGACTATTACGGAAATGTGCCCATTGTCACCGACTTCAACGACAAGGAGCTCCCCTCCACCAAGAGCCGGGCCGATGTTTACAAGTTTGTCATGGACGAACTCAACGCCATCAAGGACAAGGTGCGGGCCGACGTCTCCTCCGCCAGTTACGGAAAGATCACCAAGGGGGTGGTGTACACCATGCTGGCCAAGCTATACCTCAATGCCCAGGTATGGAATCCCGCCGGTGGCGCCAAATGGCAGGAGTGTATCGCGGCCTGTAACGAGGTCATGAAGCTTCCCTACCTGATCGAGCCTACCTGGAAAAACAGTTTCATCGTAAAGAACCAGAATTCACAGGAGATCATATTCCCGGTGGTTTTCAGTACCAGCGACGGCGGCAATACGATTGCCCAGCGCACCCTTCACTATCTGGCGGCTCCCTCCCTGGGCTTAAAAATCGGCACCTGGAACGGGGTTTGCGCCATGCCTGACTATGTGAAGGCTTATGATCCTGCCGACAAGCGGCTGGCCTGGTCTTTCCTGACCGGCCCGATGAAAAACCCGGCCACCGGGGAGACCTATATCACCGCCCACGGCCGGCCGCTGATCCATACCGTGGATGTCACCATGAAATATGGTTTCGACAGCGACGGCTGGGGCCAGGTGGAACAGGAAGACGGTGCCCGCTGCTGGAAATGGGAATTCGAAAGCGGCCAGAACGGCGATGCCGAAAATGACTTCGCCATATACCGGCTCGCCGATGTCTACCTCATGAAAGCAGAGGCGCTGATCCGCGCCAATGGAGATATCGCCGAGGCCACCCGGCTCGTTAACGTCATCCGCAGCAGAGCTTTCGATTCCCCCTCCAAGCTGAAAACCTCCGTGACCCTCGACGATGTATACAAGGAGAGAAGGTTTGAACTGGCATGGGAAATCTCCAATCGGCAGGATATGATCCGCTTTGGTACCTTCCTGAATGCCATCCCAGGATGGAAAGGGGTGACCGACGCCAGATACCTCCTTTTCCCCATCCCGCGTACGGCCAGGGATGCCAATCCCAACCTGACCCAGAACCCGGGCTATTGATAGTTAATAGTATAACGTTCTGATTTATACCCGAGACTGCACCAGTGACGCCGTCCACTTTGCCGGATGGTCTCCCTCCCCTTCTCAATGGGACTCTTCTCCCTTTCTGCGGAACTTTCGCGGAAAACGAAAGGTCCGCAGAATAGGAGATCCTGGTGCAGTCTCTTTTTTATGGACCCTGATTTATGGGGATCTTACCTTTTTGATAATTTTACAACCTGTATCCGGGTCCTTTGCAAAAGCATGGCCCGGGAAAAGCCTTTCGACCGGTGCGGTTGCCGGTTAATGGCATCAGTGCTGACCGGCCGTTGTATAAAAAACATAACCTTAATTAATAGAAACAAGCATATGAAGAAACTGATTCTCCTTTCAGGGCTGGTATGGCTTTCGGTACTGGCAATGGCCCAGCAGGCCCTTCCGCCGCGGCTGATCGTCCGCGCCGACGACATGGGCTCCTTTCAGGCTGCCAACGGGGCCTCTTTGCGCAGTTATACCAACGGCATCGTCACCTCCATCGAGGTGATGGCGGTGACTCCCTGGTTTCCGGAAGCCGCACGGATGCTCCGCGAGAACCCGGGCGTCGATGTGGGCCTTCACCTGGTCATCACCAGCGAATGGGACAATGTCAAGTGGCGGCCCCTGACCCACTGCCCCGGATTGACCGATGACAACGGCTATTTCCAGCCCCGGCTCTTCCCCGACAAAAACTACCCGGGAGGAGCCATCATGGAGCAAAAATGGACCCCGGAGGAGATAGAACGGGAATTCAGGGCCCAGATCGAGCTGGCCTTGAAGAATATTCCCCATATCAGCCACCTCTCGGGCCATATGGGTTCCACCGCCTTTGACCCACGGGTGGCGGAGATCACCGCCCGCCTGGCTGAAGAGTTTCATCTGCCCTGTGTGGACCGCAACCTGATGACTTATGTTAATCAGGGGGGCGGGGACCAGACGGGTTCCGGAGAGAAGAAAGGTTCCGGGACTTCTGCCTTTGAGGGGACTGATATCCATTTTGCCGGGTTTGCCGGGCCCCATGCCACTCAGCGGGAGAAAACCGAAAGTTTCATCGCCATGCTCAACACCCTGGAAAAGGGAAAAACATATGTGTTTGTGGAGCATCCGGCTTACAATACTCCCGAGATGCAGGCGGTTCACCACATCGGGTACGAGGATGTGGCCGTCGACCGGCAGGGGGTTGCGGACCTTTTTACCAGTGACCGGATTAAACAGGTCATAGATGAGAGGGGTATATCCCTGGTCAGCTACAATGCGGCGACCAAGGCGCTCCCCCGGAGTACACCGGAAGCCGAAAAGGTGGATCCTCAGGGCATCAGTGACTATTTCGAAGCCGTAAAGCAAAGCGGCCAGGAATTGCACAGTGTGATGGTGTTGCGTCATGGCAAGGTGGTCGCTGAAAGGTGGTTTCACGGGCATGGCCCGGCCATTCCCCATGTCATGCATTCGGTGAGCAAAACCTGGACTTCTACGGCGGTGGGCTTTGCCGTCCAGGAAGGCCTTCTGAAGGTCAGCGACAAGGTCATTGGTTATTTTCCGGAAGATCTTCCCAAAGAGGTCACTCCCTGGCTGGCAGATCTGGAGATCCGGGATCTGCTCACCATGTCGGTGGGGCATGCCACGGAGCCTTCGGTCGACAGAACGCGGCCTGACATGAGTTGGGAAGAGATCTTTCTGGCCCATCCCATCACCTATGAACCAGGCACGAAATACCTTTACAACAGCATGGCCACCTATATGGTGGCGGCGATCCTGCAGAAGGTGACGGGTCAGAGGGTACTCGATTATCTCTACCCGCGGTTGCTGCGCCCCCTGGGGGTCACCGGTGCCGTATGGGAAACCAGTCCGTCGGGGGTGAACTGCGGCGGCTGGGGACTCCATATCAAAACCGAGGATATGGCCAAACTGGGGCAGTTCTATCTGCAGAAAGGCAAGTGGAACGGCCGGCAACTGCTGAACGAAGCCTGGTTTGAAGAAGCTACGAAAGCACATATTACGCAACCCCCGCAGTGGTTCCCTGAAAATGGCAATCCCCGTGAGAGCGACTGGGTCCAGGGTTACGGCTACCAGATCTGGCGCTGCCGCCACAATGCCTTCAGGGCCGACGGCGCCGTGGGGCAGTTTATCATTGTCCTCCCCGACAAGGAGGCCGTCGTGGTCACCACCGCCAACATCCAGGACATGCAAGGGGAGATCAACCTGATCTGGGAACATCTCCTCCCGGCCATGAGGTAGGTAAATTGCGGTTCAGAGCGTTTTGACTCTCATGAACCGTGGGTGTCCCTGGCCGCTGTCCCTGATGGGTAAAATGGGTCAGCATATGAGGTACGGCAGGAGATGCCCTTTGACCACCCCGAACTTTTCCAATAACCCGGGCTGGTCCGCCCTGAATGATTTCCGTCGTGGTGATCTTCTTGCTTCATGATGAGGGGATTACATCATTTCGGCGAGACCGGGAAAAGAAAAGTACCCCGCACCCTGCTGCCGGGTCCTCTGACCAGCCATATATTGCCGGGCCAACGGCATGTGTATCATTCCGGGCCAAGGGCTTATAGGTAATTCCTGATCTGCAGCGTTTAATCGGCAGTCTTTAAAACCTGGCCTTTGTCCAGGAGAAGTTGCCGTAATTCCGGGTAAGGGGCCTCCTGTACCGGAATGTTGCGTTCGATGGCCATACAGGCTGCTACGGCGGCCGACTGCCCCAGGATCATGAAGACCGGCTCCATGCGAATGGAGCCGTAAGCGATATGGGATGCCGACACGCACACGGGGACCAACAGGTTGGTACATTCCTCCTTCCGGGGGACCACTGAGCCATAGGCGATGGCATAAGGCCCCGGCAGGTCGAGACCCACATCCCCCTCATTCTGCGCATGGCCGTTTTCATCAACATAACGCTGCACGTTATGGGAGTCGATGGTATAGGACCCCATGCCGATGGATTCCGGGGTGGGGCTGCGCCGCGTCAGTTCATTTTCGGTCATCACAAAGCTTCCCCGCATCCGGCGCGACTCCCTGATGTACAACTGGTGGGGCCATCCGCCGCAGTCCGTAAACTCATCTGCCGCGAGTCCCCACGTTCCCAGCTTTCCGCGAATAGCCTCCGGCACCCGCTGATCATGGGTCATGAACCATAGCAATCCTTTCTGGTACTCCTCATGTTCCCTGATGATCTCTTTGCGTCGCTCATAGGTAGCCCCGGGGTAGTCGTAATTCATGCCGATGAAGTCGCTGCTGAAGGGGCCGTGGTTGTTGGTGTCGGTTTTCCGGTTGGGAAGGGCGTCGAATTTGTCAAAGACTTCGTTCCATCCCCGTTCAAAAATCCTGGCCAGCAGTTCATATCGGGTGGAGTCATAGTTTTCGGGCCGCGGAAAGGGAATCCTGTTGTCGGGGTGGTCGGTCATGCACAACCGGAAACAGTAAGCCTGGATACGGTGATCGGCCGATCCGTTTTCACCCGGTGGATCAATACTCACCAGGGGCAGGAGTCCGCTGCCGGGATCCCCCGGAATCTTGTATGCGCTTACAGGCTCCTTCAGCACCAGGAAGTGGTGACGGTGGTGCCAGGCCCCTTTCTGAACCCCGTTCCACTGCTCTCCGAATTCGGCGTGGCTTTCGCGGCCGGTGACAAAACGTACACCCGCGGCGGCCATCAGGTCCCCCTCATAGGTGGCATCCATAAACATTTTGCCTGTGAATTTCCTCCCCGACACGGTGGTCATCGAAACAATCCTCCCCTTTTTCAGGATCACCCCCTGCTCCCGGTCCAGCCATTCGTTCCGGAATACGGGGATGGCATACTCCCTGATATAATCCTCAAAGATCTTTTCAGCCACATGAGGCTCAAAGAGCCACATGGTGCGGTTTTCGCCATCGATGGCGGGTGTGCCCTGCCCTTTGTTTCCGAATTCTGCGGATTTCTGCCACCTCCAGGCCGAATCGTTTTGGTAGTGAAGCCATACCCGGTGATAAAAGTCACGTGACAATCCGCCAATGGTCTCCTTCCTGCCGGTATCGGTGTATCCCAGTCCGCCCGAGGTGAGCCCTCCCGGGTGGAGGTCGGGGGAGACGACCACGACGCTTTTCCCGGAACGGATGACTTCCACGGCGGCGATGATGGCGGCGGAGGTCCCGCCATAAATCACCACATCGGCATGGACCTTCCGGGATCCGGTTCCGACGGTAACAGACCGCAATCTGGCTTCAGCCTGTGGAGGGAAGAGGATCATTATGGCCAGCCACAGCAGGAACAGCACTTCTGAATGGTGAGGCGTGCCCTTATGGGGAAAGAGAGGAGGATTGTTCATCGTTTTATTTTTTTCCGGTAGAGGAGGAAGGCGGTGCCGGCGGCCAGAGAAGCCACGATGCCGGCAGGCGCTGCGATGTTCAGGGAGAGGGCGAATCCTTCCGGTGCGAAAAGGAGGTATGTGGTAATCACGGCCGTCATGAAGAGGGCCGGCAAAAACGTGACCAGGTAAGCCCACCGTCGTCGGGCCAGGTAAAGGGTGATCGTCCAGAGCACGAGCGTTGCCAGGGTTTGGTTGGCCCAGGCAAAATAGCGCCAGATGATGTCAAAATCGGTTTGGGTCAGCACAAATCCTGCGGCAAAGAGGGGGAGGGAGATCAGCAGCCGGTTTTTCACGGGACCCTGCTTCAGTTTCAGGAAGTCGGCCACGATCAGGCGTGCGCTCCGGAAGGCGGTGTCGCCCGACGTAATGGGAGCGGCCACCACGCCGAGCAGGGCCAGGGCTCCTCCCACTTTCCCCAGAAGGGAGTTGGAGATGAGGTTAACTACCCAGGCGGCGTTTCCCTGGTGTTCGGCCATGATCTGGTTGAGCTGTCCGATTCCTCCGAAAAAACTCATGCTGATGGTGGCCCAGATCATGGCCACCACCGACTCGGTGATCATCGCCCCATAAAAGACACGTCGCCCCAGTCTCTCCCCGGTTACGCAGCGTGCCATCAGGGGCGATTGCGTGGCATGAAACCCGGAGATGGCCCCGCAGGCGATGGTGATAAACAGCATCGGAAAGACCGGGAATTTTTCGGGTTGCGCATGGAAATTCCGGAAGGTGTCAGAGGTGAGCTCCGGGAGGTGATACCCTTTGACCAGCAGCGCTCCGATCAGTCCTACAGCCATGAACACCAGGGCGAAGCCGAAGACCGGATAAATGCGGCCGATGATCTTGTCAATGGGCAGCATGGTGGCCAGAATATAGTAGATGAACACGACCCATACCCAGAAGGTCATCGTCAGTACATCGGGGGTGAGGCTTTCCAGGATTTTTGCGGGCCCGGTGATGAAGACTGCGCCCACGATGACCATCAGAAGCACCGTGAATCCGCGTGCCGCCTGTTTGGTGGCCTTCCCCAGGTAGATGCCGATGATTTCGGTGATGCTCATCCCGTGATGACGGATGGAGAGCATGCCGCTGAAATAGTCATGGACGGCGCCGGCAAAGACCCCTCCCAGGACGATCCAGAGGTAGGCCACAGGCCCCCACATGGCTCCGGCTACCGCCCCAAAAATGGGACCCAGTCCGGCTATGTTCAGAAACTGGATCAGAAAAACCCGCCACCAGGGCATCGGTACATAGTCTACCCCGTCGGCCATGGTCAATGCCGGCGTGGGATGTGATCCATCGGCCCCTTCGATGCGTTCCAGAAGCCGGGAGTAGAGGAAATACCCCAACAGCAGGATGATCAGGGCTACAGTAAAGGTTATCATATTTTTTCCGCAAAGGGAAAACCCGGGCGGCTGCCCCTTGGGTATTCCAAAGGTTTATGTTCTGTAAGGTCCAAAATTAACAAACTTCGCTTCGAATATGTACAGGCTGTCACAGGTTGCCGGATAAATCCTATTTTTATGAGCGAAAACAAATCCTTCAGATGTTGAAAAAAGTGGTGACCATGATCGTGGGGGCGCTTTGGGTGTTGCTTCCTGTGGCCAGTTATGGTTTAAAGCCCGCAGGGGCCGATCCGGGGGCCCATCCTCCGCGGATTATCCGTACATGCTGTATGTTTGGCACCAGGGTAGGCGTTTTTGGGATCCCCTTTCTTAAACTGTCGGCGGTTACCAGTCTGGACAAGATGGGGAGTCACCGTTTTCTGGGTGGAAGTTCTGAGAACAACGGGGTGGTGTATACCCGGAAGGGGGGATTTATCGACATGGGTCACTTGCGTGACAATGCCGACTGGGCGGCATGGCTTTATACGCTGTTGCTGGTTCACCGCGATGATTCTCTCCTGGAGGTGGACCTGGGGTACGAGGGTGGCGAAAAGCGGCTGCAGGTGGTTCCACCGCGGGAAGCCGGAGATGAGGATCTGCTCCTTCTGGCCGGTCGCATGGCTTATGACCTGGCCGTATGGCATGAAATTGCCACCTGGTATGGGGTCTCCTCCGTACCCCTGGTCTCTGAACAATATTCCAGTTTCTCGGTAGAGGATACCTACTCCAATCTTCTGGGCATTCTTCTGGGCATGGAAGCCATTCGCAGTGAGCTTCCCTTTGAGGAGGCCATGACGGCCCTGGTGGCCACCAAACTACAGGACCTCGGGGGCGTGCTCACCACGGAAGAGACGGTTGCCGCCATGGAAAGCGTCCGCGACATCTGGTGGACCCGCGTCAAACGGTACCCCAGTGCCAAGGTGGTGATGCTCCGGAATGTCCAGCCCTATCATCCCGTGTTCCCCATTCTTACGGGCTGTGACCAGCCAGCCCCGGAATCCCTGCCCCCGCTTCTGCTTCCCACTCTGACCACCCAAGGCGATACCCTCACCGGTTACTATACCTTATCTGTCAGTGTCAACCGGAAATTTCCCGTCAGGAGGCTTTTCCCCGGACGCACAATAACGCAGGTCACCCAAAAAGATTTCCCCCTTTTCATCGCCGATATCCATGCGGAATACGCTACCGGGTTCCTCGTACCCCGCAGGTTGAGGCAGCTCGGGGTGGAAAATGCCACCGCCGGCAACCGGGATAAGAAACACCAGCGACAACCTAAAAACCCACACCATGAAAATCCTAAGGGCTGAAATGGGCAAATGGGCCATCACCCTTTTGCGCATGGCCATCGGCTGGCATTTCCTGTATGAAGGATTTGTGAAGCTTGTGGCCGGAAACTGGAGTTCTTTCAGTTACCTGGCCAACACCTCCGGACCGCTTTCCGGTTTCTTTCACTGGCTGGCCTCGGATCCGTCATTGCTCAGGGCGGTCGATTTACTCAATATATGGGGATTGCTGCTTATTGGGGCGGCCCTTTTCCTGGGGGTGTGGGTGCGAGGGGCCATGGCGGGCGGCATCCTGCTTTTATTGCTCTATTATACAGCCTATCCTCCTTTTGGAAGCAGTTTGCTCCACAATACGGGGGGGCAGTTCTTTTTGATTGACCGGAATCTGCTGGAATCCCTGACCTTGCTGCTTCTCCTTGTCATTCCTGAAAAAGGATATGGATGGTATGCCCTGGCAGGTCACCTGCGGGGCAGGGCCCCGTCGCATTCCGGGGGATCTCCTGTTGCTGTGACGGACGATCGGATCTCCGGAGATTCCGGAACCCGGGACCAGAAGGGTACTCCGGCTGGAGAGAAAGCCTCAGCCGGCGCGAATGGCCAGGCAGGCGCAGATGAGGCGGCCGGCGAAGCATCGCCGACGCGGCGGGAGGTGGTCAGGAACCTGGTCTCCCTGCCTCTTTTGGGAGTCATGGGATGGGGGGCCCACCGGGTAAGCCGGGAGATGGGCGTGGACACCCTCTCTGGAGCCACCATACAACTCAAAACGGCTGACCTGCGCAAACTGGAGGGGGAACTGCCCTTCGGAAAAATCGGCGGCCACCAGATCAGCCGGCTGGTGATGGGAGGAAACCTTATCGGCGGCTGGGCCCACTCACGCGATTTGCTTTACGTACCCTCCCTCTTCCGGGCTTACAACACCGAAAAAAAGATCTTTGAAACCCTCATCCTGTGTGAAAAAGCCGGTATCAACACCATAAATATAGGGTATCCCTCAAACGGACTCCTTGCCAAATACAAGAAAATCACGGGGAGTACACTGCAGGTGATTTCACAGGTGGCCCCCGACATGGACAAGGGGGACTATTATGGGCAGATCAATGGCGCTATGGATGCAGGTGCCGATATTCTGCAGGTTCAGGGAAACTGGTGCGACTGGCTGGTCCGTGACGGCAAAACGGAGGTGATTGCCGCCATGCTGGAGCGCATCCGAAGCCAGGGATACCTGGCCGGACTGGGTGCCCATACGGTCGATTCCCTGATCGCCTGTGAAGAAAAGGGCATTCTTCCCGACTACTATATGCAGACCATGCACCATGACCATTACTGGTCGGCGCACCCGCGCGAAAAACGGGTTCCCTTTGAGGTAGACGGCATGAAATATCCCGACCACGACCGGTTCCATGACAACTGTTTCTGCCTGTTTCCCGAGCGAACGGTCGAATTTGTGAACAGGACCACCCTGCCTGTCATGGGTTTTAAAGTGCTGGCCGCCGGGGCCATCGCCCCCGAGGATGGTTTCAGATGGGCCTTCGGAAACGGCGCCGATTTTATCTGCGTAGGCATGTTCGATTTTCAGGTGGTCGACGATGTGAATATCGTCCTCCACACGCTGGGGAACCTCCCCGAAAGAAAACGCCGGTGGTTCGCTTGACGGGCCCTGAGGTTCCCCCTTCACCCCAGCCGGGCAGCCATGTCTTCCCGCATGCCAGGTCAATCAAAGAGTGAGGTTAAGGTCAAAGGCCTGCTGTCCCTTCGAGAGTGGAATTTCATTTCGGGTCCCGCATCGAAGAACCGCGGGTGTGGTGGTCAAATTCCGGAATTGGACGAAGCTCTCATGGCTGTGTTCTTAAGTAGTTCCCTCCCGCCGCCTTTACTTCGCTCTGTCTTTAAGTCGCCTGATTCAGTTGAGGCAGCAGGTGATGGGGGGAGTATTTTCTGATTTCAGCTTTTAACCGGGCTGCCTGATGGCCGGTGAGTTCGTCGAGGAGGTGATGGAATTCAGGTCCATGGTTTTTCACTCTGGTATGGGCCAGTTCATGGAGGATGACATAATCGATCAGGTGGCCGGGGAGTTTCATCAGGTGCAGGTTGAGGCTGATGTGGTTGCGGTGTGAGCAGCTGCCCCAGTTGCTTTTATTGTTGCGGATGGTTACTTTACCGCAGGAAAGACCAGTTTGCGCCGCCAACTCCATTACCCTGCCGGGCAGGTATTTCCGGGCTTCCCAGCGGTAAATCTCCGTCATGATGGCGGTCACCTTTTCCATTCCTTCATATCCGGTGTGTTCACCGGCCTCCGGGAGGGTGATCACCCATTCAAAACCTTTCTGCCTGACGGTAGTTTTCAATCCGCCCCTGACAATCAATACCGTATGATATCGGGTTTTAAAGGGAGTGTTTTCGGGGTAGGGGGAAACCTGCCGCTGCCGTTCCAGTTGGCCGAGGATCCATTCAGTGTGCTGCCCCACGAACCGCTCCGCCTCCCTGAAGGGGACATCCACCGGATAGGAAACCAGAATCTTTCTCCCCGGTTTGACACTGAGTTTGATGGTTCTGGAGGCGGCATGCCGGCGAAAAATCACCTCACCCATGGGATGGATATGAACCACTTTTACCGACATCCGTATATGTAAAAAAAAGAGTATATTTAGAACCAAAGATAACCAATATGGAATACAATAAGAAGCTGGAGGTCTTCGGTAACCTGCTTAAGCAGGAGAAGCTTTTTCCCGTGGAGGATAAAATTGTGGCCGGAAGTCTGGTGTTCGAATCGCTGGATCCCTTCCCGGGGTATTACAGCGACACCCCCGACAGTGCTCCGCCGGTTTACCTCTATCTGGCGCTTGACAAAATGTACCGGTTAGAGGAGATTTTGAGGGCATCCCAGCTCATCGAACCCCGGTTTGAGGAACATTTCGACGCCGGAAAGGGGATTGTGTACATGGGCGCCGAAGAGATTCCGGTGATCAGGTTGCGCCATTTCGGCAATTACGACATGGTGGTCCCCCTCCAGGAAGCCTTCAACGAAGCCGGTATCGGTTATTTACGAAAAAGCAGGAAACAGGGCGAATACCCGGCCCTGGTGCGTATCGTTAAAATGATGTGGATCAAGCAGGTGGAACCGGGCGTGTATATCGACATGAAGGAGGATTTCCATGGTTATATTGAAATCCCCCGTTTCCTGGAATGGGAACTGTTCGAAAAAGTCACCCGCCAGGTGAAATACAACTGGTTTGGGAGCAAGTTTGACGCCGCTATAGGTTCCTTTGTGGCTGAGGGGAAACTCCGGGAGTTCGTGCGCATTTACTCCAGCAAGCTCGATATTGGATACCTGCAGGACATCAGAGCCCTCTATCTCGAAAAGATGAGCCATCCCCTTTAACGGGCTGTGGCCGTTAAAGGGTTCTTCTGCCTGGCGGTGGATTTCCGGGTTACGGGGTTGGCCGCAGCGATCCGGTATCCCGCAGCGCATCGTTTCCAGGGATGGGGTTTCGTGGATGGCCGGAAAGGCGTGAACCGCCCTCCGGACTGTCCGTTAATTGAATATCCGGTTAAAATGGTTTTCCAGGTGCTGGCGCATCCCCTTCCGGAAACGGGAAGCATCACGCTCTGCCAGAATCTCCACCAACCCCCGGTGGGAGACGTATTTCTTATGTACCCCCGTTTTATGGATCAATCCGCTGGAATAGACATAGTTGAAAACAGGAAGGAGTAACTGCTGGAATCCCCTGAGGGTTTCATTTCCCGTGATGTCATAGAGCTTGCCGTGGAACCTCACTTCATAATCGACATCGAACAAGGTATCTGCGGAGGGGGAGTCTTCATTGCTGACAATCTGCCACAGTTCCTCCAGGTCCTGGTCGGTTATTCTGCGGACAACCAGGTCGGCCATGCCGACTTCCAGGACCAGCCTGAGTTCAAAGGCATCCCTGAGGGAGCGCTGGTTCAGGATATTGGGAATCATCGACTTCTGCAGGATCTGTGGCAGATCGGGACTCTTGATCAGGGTGCCCTTATGCTTGATGGACTCGATCAAACCCATCGTCTTGAGCCGGTTCAGGGATTCCCTGATTACCGTGCGGCTCACCCCCATCACCTGGGCCAGTTCCAACTCCTTGGGAATCACATCACCCGGACTCAGTTCCTGCTTGATGAAGAAATCGATCAGATTCATCTCCACTTTGTCCACAAGGCTCCTTGTATCCACAGCCCCTATCCCTGCTATCATATCCTGCGTCATCATATCCTTATTCTATTTTAGGAGAAAACAAATCCAAAGTTATGAAAAATTACAATATGAATATGTCCTACATAATCCTTTTTACATTTTTTTAACCTCCCTCCATGAAGGGGATTAAAGGGTGACAAAAATCATAAAAAAAAGGGAATAAAAAAAAGCAGAAAAAAATTTGTGATTCTCATAAATGCACCTATCTTTGTTGCGTTATGTAATACATAAGACAATATGTCTAGTTTAAAACCATTAATTCAAATGCTATGAACAAGTTTTCTGTACTGAAGCCGGTTTTACTGGCATTGGCAGTTCTGCTGTCGTTCGGACAGGTTCTGGCCCAGATGACGGTTTCGGGGACTGTGACGGATGCGCGCGACGGATCCACACTGCCCGGAGTCAACATCGTGGTTGTGGGAACAACCGTAGGGACCATTACCGACATCGACGGCAATTTCACCCTGGCAGTACCGGCCAGCGCCAAAGAGCTCATGGTTTCCATGGTGGGATACGCATCGCTGACGCTGCCTATCGGGGAGACGCAGGTTTTCAACATTGCGCTGAAGGAAGCCACCAAGGCGATTGACGAGATCGTGGTCACCGGCTATGGCGGAACACAGAAGCGCTCAAAGCTGACCAACTCCATTGCCACGGTCAAGGAGGAGGTCCTCAAGACCGGAGTTTACTCCAACCCGGCGCAGGCCTTGTCAGGTGCTGTTTCGGGTCTGAAGGTGACTCAGGTGTCAGGTAAAGCGGGGGCGGTGCCCAGTCTGGTCATCCGCGGGGGAACCAACCTTGACGGTTCCGGTTCACCGTTGGTGATCGTCGACGGCCAGCTCCGTTCTATCAGCGACATTAACCCCGAAGACATCGAATCTATGGAAGTCCTCAAGGATGCCGGAGCTACCGCTCTTTACGGTGCCCGGGCCAACAACGGTGTCGTGCTGATTACCACCAAGCGGGGAAAACAAGGCTTCTCCGAGATCAGCTTCAAAACCCGCATGGCGCTTAACTACATGAATGAACCCTACACCTTCCTTGGGGCTGAAGATTACCTTTTCTGGGCCCGCACCGGGGTCAACGTGGCTTCCAACATCTGGCAAAGGACCAACGGGACCTGGGCAGGTACCACCAATACCGGTTCCCTGAGTACGGCCTCCCCCTACGGCACCGGTAACCTTTACTGGGATGCCAACGGAGTCCCCCTCGACGGGAACAAAACCGCCACCGCCATCTGGAGCCCCATGCTCTCCGAGAACCTCACCTCCCAGCAAAGGGATTACCTCCTGGGCAAAGGGTATCGCGAAATGACCGACCCGATCACCGGAAAACAGATCATTTATTCCGAATTCATCCGTTCATCGGGGGCTTTCAACAATCCAGCCCTCACCCAGGATTACAACCTGTCGATGACTGGCGGCAATGACCGGGGAACTTACTATGCCGGCCTGGGTTTCCAATATGCCGACAACCTCCCCGTGGAGACCTGGTACCAGCGCCTGACCTTTACCTTTAATGCCGACTACAAAATCAACGACTGGCTCTCCTCCAACAGCTCCTTTAATTATAACGACGCCCGCTGGAAGGATGTGATCAACACCGGTGAAAGCAACTATTTCGCCCGTATGCTCAGTGGTCCGCCCACCCTGAGGGAATATAACGATGCTGGAGAACTCCTCCTCGGGAACAACCTGGGCGACGGAAATCCTCTGTTCAACATCGACGCCTTCATCCGCCGAAACCAAACCGACAAGTTTACCATGGGGCAGAGTTTCCGCATTGACCTGCTCACGGGGCTTTTTCTGAAACTGAATGCCAACTGGATGTTCGACGAAGGCCATTATGAATCCTTCAACAAGGATTACCTGAACACCCCGGGCACCTGGAACCGCAGCCGTAACTCGTCGGCTGAGTTTGACCGGACCCTGCGACAGACATACAACGCCATTCTTAATTACGACTTTACCTTTGGCAAGGGTCATTCCGTGACAGCCCTGACCGGTGCTGAGTTCTACGACACCTATAACAAAGGTTTTGGTGCCTCCGGTTCCGGGGCGCCTACCGGTGACTTCATGGACCTTTCCTATACCTCCACCAAGGAAGGGCAGCGCAGTATTGACTCCTGGCATTCCCGTTCGCGCATCCTCTCCTTCTTCGGTCGCGCCAACTACGACTACCTTGAAAAGTACCTCGTCACCCTGACTGCCCGTCAGGACGGCTATTCGATTCTGATCGACAACCGCTGGGGCTTCTTCCCCGGGGTTTCTGCCGGATGGGTAGTCTCCAAGGAAGAATTCTTGAAACCCTACCGTGACCTCATCTCCTTCCTGAAGCTGCGTGCCAGTTACGGTCTGAACGGTAACGTCTCAGGGATCGGAACTTATGAACTTCAGGGGAGCTATGGATCCTCCCTTTATGGCGGAAATGTGGGTTATGCGCTGGGAAGCCTCCCCAATCCTTCCCTGCTGTGGGAACGCTCCAACACGGCGGAAGGTGGTATCGACATTGGTCTCTTCGGGAACAAGGTCAATGCCAACCTCACTTATTATAACCGTCATACCCTTGATAAATACGCCAGCATACCGCTGCCCATTTCATCGGGTTACTCCGGAATCCGTTCCAACAATGGTGAGCTGCGGAACAGCGGGGTCGAACTTGACCTGGGTGTTAAGGTGATGAGGAAAAAGGATTTTTCTTGGGATGTGAATGCCAACATTTCCTATAACAAGAACACCATTGTCAGGCTTCCCGACAACGGGTTGGAGAACAACCGCCAGGGTGGTTTCCAGATCTATACCGGGGAGAAGGATGCACAGGGAAACTATCTCAGGAAATGGGTAGGCGGATACCAGGAGGGTCAGACCCCGGGGGCGATGTATGCCTTCAGGGCGCTGGGCATTTTCAAGGATGAATCCCAGGTAGCCTCCATTGCCGCCAACCGTTCCGACATCACCACCGGGAACAACGGAAGTAACGGCCGCCGCCTGGTAGGCCCCAACATCTATGCCACCCTCACCGATGCCCAGAAAGCCACCACACTCCCCATCCAACCGGGCGATGTCATCTGGGAAGATGTTAACGGCGACGATGTAATCGACAATTTTGACATGGTTTATGTCGGCAACAGCATTCCCAAATGGTTTGGCGGGATCAACAGCAATGCCGCCTGGAAGGGACTCACCCTGGCTGTGCGCATGGACTATGCCCTGGGATTCTACCAGTCTGATGCCGTACGCCCATGGTTTATGGGGATGATGCAGGGAACCTACAATACCGTCACCGATGTGACAGATACCTGGACTCCAGACAATACGGATGCCAAGTATCCCCGTTATATGTGGGCTGACCAGCTGGGCAAACGCAACTTTGCCCGTGAGTCCTCCATGTTTATTTACAATGCCAGCTATCTCTCTTTCCGGGAGATCTCCCTCTCATATTCGCTGCCCGTTAACCTCTTTGAACGCACCGGTATCAAAGGCGTCGAAACCTCTGTTACCGGCCAGAACCTGGGTTATCTGACCGCCTCCAAACTCTACTCCCCCGAAATGGGCGGCAGCCAGGGGGGTGGTTATGGACTTCCCCGCACGCTGATCTTCGGGTTAAACCTGAAATTCTGACCCGGTAATCTGTGAATGAAATTGAATTTATAATGAATACGAATATGAAAAAGATAAAATATTTCCTGTTAATGGTAGCAGTCACAGTGGCTCTGGTCTCCTGTGATTCCCTGGACCTCTCGCCTGAAGATTATTACGGAAGCAACAATTTCTGGAACAGTGAGCCTCAGGTCAAAGGTTTTGTCCTGGGTCAGCATTCCCAGCTCCGCGGGTCGGCCCTCACGCTCTGGCTACTGGGTGAAGCCCGTGGAGGACTCCAGAAAAACGGCACCTCCTCTGTCAACACCAGTCTTGATTATTCCAGTCCTTTCAAGGATCAGGATTTCCGCTCCGACAAAACCGGACTCGGCTCTTGGGCCGGATTCTACGGCAGGATACTTAACCTGAACCTGGCCATTAAAAAGGTGGAGAACGAATGTCCTTTCCTGACCCAGGAGAGCCGTAACTTCTACCTCGGACAGTTTTATGGATTGAGGGCATACAATTATTTCTGGTTGTACCGGACTTATGGCGGCGTTCCGCTGAATACGGAAACAATGATCATCGACGGGGTGACCACAGCAGAACCCCTCTATATGGAGCGCGCGACCCCAAAGGTGACCCTTGACCTGATCAAGTCGGATATCGATAAGTCGATTGCCGCTTTCGGCGCAAACCTTTCTATGCCTGACGGAGCCGCCACCTGGACCAAGTTTGCCTCACTCATGCTCAAGGCGGAAGTCTATCTCTGGTCGGCTAAGGTGACCACAGGTGACCAGTCGCCTGCATCGGGTGATCTGGCAGTGGCCGAGGCTGCCCTTGCCGAGGTGGAAAATGCCAAAAAATTCTCCCTCCAGGCAAATTATACCGATGTATTTGCCTACAACAAAAAAAACAACGCCGAGATTATTTTTGCCCTGCGCTTCCTCGACAATGAGGCTTCCAACAGTGCGGCCAACTTCACCTATGCCAGCAATGATGCTACTTTTGTAGGGAATAAATTCAGCAAAACCCTCAAGTTGCTGGGTGATACCCTCAATCAGAAAGGCACCGGCATTCTTCGTAATGAGTATGTTTTCTCCCTGTTCGAGAGCTATGATGATCTCGATAAACGCAAAACTGCTACTTTCTTTGATTTTTACAATAAAAGCAACGCCAATCCTCCTGAACCAATTAACGGTGGCATTGTCATGCGTAAGTTTCACGGCCTGATTAATTCCAATGGGGTCAGGGTTTATGCTGATGACATCCCAATGTACCGGTATGCTGATTTATTGCTGATGATGGCCGAAATAGAAAACAAGAAGGGTGGAGATCCTGCCAGGTATATCAACCAGGTGCGCCAGAGGGCGTTCGGTACAAACTATGTCCCTGCCATACACGGTTATGTCAACGGTAGTTTTGCGGCCAACGAGCTGGCTATTCTGACCGAACGCGACAAGGAATTCGTGTGGGAAATGAAGCGCTGGTTTGATGTTTTACGTTTGCAGGATGCCCAGGGGAAACCGCTGGTCTTCTCCAGCACGCTTCCTTACGGAGTACGAATTCCGGTTCTCGATCCAGCCACTGAAAGCCATAAGGTCCTTTGGCCGGTAGACCTGAATACCATCAATGCAGATCCCAAACTGAAGCAGACTCCCGGTTATTGATCTCCCTTTTGGGGGGTACCCCCTCACCTATGCTGTCCCTGGAAACGCAGTTTTAGTTCATAGATTTGATTTGAAAGAAGTGCATGTAAGTGGTTGCAGCGGACTGGAAACAGGCCCTGCAACACTTGCAGGCCATTGACCTTTCCTGAGGATGGAATCCTGGATCGTTAAATGGAACCAGAAATGCTGCCTGATAAAATAACCATGCACGGTTTTGTAATACAAGTGATGAAAAAGCGTTTACTGTGCAGCAGGTGAACATAAGCGATCAACTCAATATCACCATCCGGTTTTTGCTTCTTCTCCGGAGAAAAAACCATTGCAAAATATTTTTTTTGACAGAGGACTCTAAACCAGAAATTAAAATGAAAACTCGATCACTGCGGATGCTGGCAGGGATGCTGGCGTTTATAATGATTTCCACAGCTTCCATGTGCAAGAAAGAAGAGACCGGTGACAGTCCGGTCATTTCAGCCACAGAGGTCCTGGAACAGCGTGTGCCGCTCCTGGCGGGACGGAATAATGAACCCAGCCTGGCGGTTAAGTTCAGCCTTACGGCCGGTCAGGAGCCGTTGGTGCTTAAAAGTGCTGAAGTAACCCTGGCCCCGGGGAGCCGGACGGCGGGTGTGGCCTCGGTATCGGTCAGTTATCAGGGGTCTGCCCATGATCCGTCGTTAGATCCTCTGCTTGGGAACGCCCCGATAGAAGGATCAGGGGCCATCCTGAAAGTACGCCGGGAACTGGACACAGGCATACACTTCATCAGGTTCGGGTTCTTGCTGAAAGAAAATCCTGATCTGCTTACAGCCCTGGATGTGGCATCGCTCAGACTCACCTTTGAAAACCATGTGGACATTGTGGTTAAGCCGGCAGGACATTATGTATGGCGCCCGGCATTGGTATTGCGTGGTGCCGGGCAGGATAACTGTGATACCTACCGCATTCCCGGTTTGGTGACCACCCGGGAGGGAACCTTGATTGCTGTTTATGACAACCGGTACAACAACAGCAAGGATTTGCAGGAGGATATTGACGTGGGAATGAGCCGGAGTACCGATGGTGGCCAGAGCTGGGAGCCCATGCGGGTGATCATGGACCTGGGTGAGTGGGGTGGCCGTCCGCAACGCCTTAACGGCGTGGGCGATCCCGCGGTTTTGTACGACCACACCACCGGGACCATCTGGGTTGCCGCACTCTGGATCAGCGGATTCAATGAAAAGGATATGCTGTGGTGGGCCTCAAAACCGGGTATGAATCCCGATGAAACCGGGCAGTTTCTTCTGGTGAAAAGTACCGACGACGGCCTGACCTGGTCCGACCCCATCAATATTACCGAACAGATTAAAGATCCCGCGTGGCAGTTGCTTTTTCAGGGTCCCGGGGCGGGCATTACCCTTGCCGACGGGACGCTTGTATTTGCGGCACAGTTTAAAATGGATACGGGAAGCAAAGCCCTTGATGGCGGTCAATATACCTGTCATTCGACCATTGTGTACAGCAAAGACGGCGGCCAAAGCTGGCATATTGGTACCGGGGCCAAACCCAACACCACCGAAGCACAGGTGGTACAGCTTTCCGACGGGGGGCTTATGCTCAATATGCGCGACGACCTCAACCGCCGAGCGAAGGACGACACCAACGGCCGGGCCGTTTCTGTCACTCACGACCTTGGACAGACCTGGACGATGCATCCCACCTCCAACTCTGCCTTACAGGAACCCAATTGCATGGCCAGCATTATTGGTGCTGATCTTACTGTTAACGGAAAAACACAGCGGGTGCTCTTTTTCAGCAATCCCAACAATAAAAACGAACGTACCAATATGACCATCAAGGCCAGCCTCGACAATGGAAATACCTGGCCCGAAACTTTGCAGGTCGAATTGAATGCCCTTGCCGGCTATGGCTACTCCTGCCTTACCATGGTTGACGAAAACCACCTGGGGATCCTGTACGAAGGAGTTAAAGAACTCTATTTCCAAAAAGTTCCGGTCGCCGAGGTTTTAAATCTGGGAGGTTTCCGATGAACAAAGCTGCATTTTTACCCGTTGTATTTTTGCTGGCATTGCTTGATACCGGCTGTATAAATGGCGGCTCATTTACGGACAATAGGACACCGGCATTAATTCCCATGCCCCAACGGATAGAATGGAACCACCAGCAGTTTGACCTGGCCGACAGCACTTCCCGTTTTATTCAGCGGTTGGTGACCCACATGGAAGGGGTCGCCATGAATCCCCACGAAGCCTATTCGTTGGAAGTCACTGCCGACTCCCTGATTCTGACAGCCATAACCCCCACCGGGTTGTACCGCGGCATGCAAACCGTGCGGCAACTCACCACGGTTGAAAAGGGCCAGCGGCTGGTGGCCGGGTGTACCATCACCGATTGGCCGGCTTTCCGCATCCGCGGATTTATGCAGGATGTGGGCCGTAATTATCAGCCTCTGGAGATGCTGAAAGAGCAGATTGACGTACTGGCCGCCTATAAAATGAATGTTTTTCATTTTCATATGACCGAAGATCCGGGTTGGCGCCTGGAGAGCAAGATTTACCCTCAGTTGGGCCAGCCCGCAACGATGAGCCGGTGGCCGGGAAGGTTGTATACGCAGAACGAATTCAGGGAGCTGGTAGCCTATTGCCAGGAGCGGCACATCACGCTGATTCCCGAGTTTGATGTCCCGGGTCACAGTACCGCCTTCCGCAAGGCGATGGGTTTTGAAACCATGAGCGACCCGGGAGTACAGCCGGTTCTGATCGCTCTGGTAGATGAGTTGTGCAGTCTGGCCCCTGCCGATATCATGCCTTACATTCACATCGGTACCGATGAGGTCTGGCACAATTACGAGAAGCCCTCGCCGACCCTGTTGCCGGCGTTGGTGGACCGCATCACCACCCATCATGGCCGCGAAGTGGTAGTTTGGCGGCCCGGACAGGCCATTGCCACCGATTCGGTTTCCATTACCCACCTCTGGTCGTCCAATGGCCATCCCAAGCCGGGGCACCGTTACCTCGACGCGCGGCTCAACTACCTGAATCACCTCGATCCGCTGGCAGGTATAGCCCAGCTCTACTTCGAACGGATCAGCGGGGCACCCCACGGCGATTCACTGCGCTTGGGAGGCATACTGTGCAACTGGAACGACAACCTGGTGGCCGACCCCTATGATGTCATCCTCCACAATCCGGTCTACCCCGGTATTGTCACTTACAGCGAAACCTCCTGGACTGGCCAGTCCCTCAACTTTGGGGAGCAATATCTGGCCCAATTCCCACCTGTAGACGATGAAGCTTTTATTCGTTTCGTCCATTTTGAAGAGCGTCTTATCGCCCACCGTGACCGCTATTTTACCTGTCTGCCTTTCCCCTACGTGAGGCAAACCAATATGGAATGGCGCATTGCAGGGCCCTTTGACCACGGCGGCGATGTGAACCGCTCTTTTCAGCCTGAAGAATTGATTGTGGCCGAATATGTGGATGGTATGGACACCATTGGCTGGTCTGAACCTGTGACCGGCGGCACCGTACACCTCACCCATTTTTTCGGATACCCTTCCTACTTTGCCAAACAGGAAGGCACCTACTATGCATGGACACGCATATGGTCGCCCAAAAAACAAACCGTCGACGCCTGGATCAGCTTTCATGACTGGTCACGGTCGGGCGGGCGACGGGGCGGACCTTTCCCGGAACAGGGCCAATGGCACAACACTCACCCCAAAGTCTGGGTAAACGGCATGCCGGTGGAACCACCGGTTTGGAAGCAACCAGGTGTGGAGGTGAAATCAGATGAGGTGCCCTTTGCCGACGAAAACTACTACTTCCGTCAACCCTCGCAGGTTGGGTTGAGGAAAGGATGGAATACGGTGCTGGTGAAAATTCCGGTCCAGGCCAGTACCTGGAAGCGCATGTTCACTTTTGTTCCGGTGGACCATTACCGGGGTCAGGCACGTGAGGTGGAAGGCCTGAGGTATTCGGCACAATTTGAACAGTGAGGGATACCTGCAATGGGTCAGGGTGATCAGGCCCCTGATATAAGTGATATTCAGAAGTTAAAGAGAAGTGAGCAAGAGTATAAAAAATATTAACTCAGGTAAAAAACAGACCATTATGCAAAAGTTTGAAGGTTTGATCGCAGCTCCGTTTGCTCCTTTTAACGGAGCCGGAGAGATCATGACGGAAGCGATTCCGGGGTATTGTGAGTTTCTGGAAAAGAACAAGGTGGTAGGAGCCTTTATCAACGGTTCCACAGGGGAAGGGGTTTCCCTTTCCATGAAGGAAAAGATGGTGGTTACGGAAGCGTGGACGGCTGCCGCGAGGCATAAAAGCATCAAAATCATCAATTTGGTGGGGGGTACTTCGTACAGGGAGTCGGCGGAGGCGGCGATTCACTCGGCGGAAGCCGGCGTGGATGCCATTGCCATCCTGGCTCCGTACTATTTCAAGCCTGCCGGAGCCCCGCAACTGGCCGAATTCTGTGCGCGCATTGCCGAAACCGTTCCCCAATTGCCGGTATATTTTTACCATATTCCGGTGTTGACGGGATGTTATGTCAGCATGTATGATTTCCTGAAGGAAGCTTCGGCGATGATTCCCAACCTGGCCGGAATCAAATACACCCATGAGGATTTCATGGATTTCCTGAGTTGTATTCATTTCCAGGAGGGGAAGTACGACATGATGTGGGGCCGCGACGAGAACATGCTGTCGGCCCTGGTGCTGGGTTGCCGCAGTGGTGTGGGCAGCACGTTTAATTATGCCGCACCCCTCTATTACGCACTTATTGACGCCTTTGACAAGGGTGACCTGGTCACTGCGCGCAGGCTGCAGCAGCAATCGATCGATATGATCCGCCTGCTGGGTAAATATGGCGGTATTGCCACCGGAAAGGCCTACATGAAATATCTCGGATTCGATTTTGGCGGATTCAGGCTTCCTGTGAAGAATATGACTGCCGACATGTACGATAAATTCAAGGGTGATGTGCAAGCGCTTCAGATGGAACACCTCTTCTCGAAAAGGTAGTTTCCGGTTTTTAATAATGGTGACCATGACGGCAGTTTTGACAGTATCGTGTGATAACCGGGAAAAGGAGGTTACCGCACTTCAGTGGGAGGAGTTACCCCAGATGCCCCCTGTCGAAGGGAAGGCGGTGCAGCCCGGAGTGGCGGGACCTGTGGCTGGTATTTCGGGGGGAACCCTTTTGGTGGCCGGTGGGGCCAACTTCGAAGGGGAGATGCCCTGGCGGGGTGGCGCCAAGAGTTACCATGATGAGATTTTCCTGCTTGAGAATGGCTACGGGGAGGGATGTGCCTGGAGAATGGCCGCCGAAAGGCTTCCCCACGCCATGGCTTATCCGGCCTGCCTCTCTCTGGAGGAGGGCATCCTGTGCATGGGAGGTGAAACCGAAAGCGGCCCGCTGGCTGAGGTCTTCCTGCTGACGGTTGACCACGGGAAGGTGGTGATCCGTGATTTTCCACCCCTTCCGGTGCCGCTCTCCTCACCTGGTGCTGCGCAGTACGGTGAAAAAATATATCTTGCAGGTGGTTTGGATGCAGCAGGAGCGACCGATGTCTTTATGGTATTGGACCTGGGGGATCCGGGGAAAGGGTGGCAAATGCTTCCTCCGCTGCCGGTACCCCTTTCGCATGGTGTTGTGGCGGCCCAGTCCGACGGGAAGGAGTGGTGTATTTACCTCTTTGGGGGGCGGAACAAAACCACCGCGGTGCACACCTTTTTCAGCGACATATGGAAATTCACACCCTCCACGGCTGTATGGACCAGGGAGGGTACGATCATGAAGGAAGGCCAGCCTCTTCCGTTAGCGGCAGGCACAGGGCTGGCGGCAGGCGGCTGTCAGGTACTTCTTTTCGGCGGCGATCCCGGGATCTATTTCAACCGCACGGAAACGCTGAACAACGCGTTGGCGGTGGCCGGGGATTCCCTGAAGAAGGAGCTTCTGGCCGAGAAAGAGGCCTTGTTGAGCGGCCATCCGGGATTTCTCCGGGAGATCCTGGCCTATCACACCTTGCGTAAAGAGTGGTCTGTGATCGGGGAGGCCCCGGAGGGACTTCCCGCTACGACGGTGGCCTTTTTCTGGGGGGAAATGGTTGTCATTCCCGGCGGGGAGATCCGTCCGGGAGTCAGGACGCCCGGGGTCACCGCTTTTAAAATGAAATAAACCAGGTTTGCAGAACCCGCCTGCGAAAGCAGGTTGGTCAGCCGGCCAGGAAAAACCTGAAATTCCGGAAAAAATGGAAAAGGAAAAACTCATACATCAGTACAAATCGGCCCTGCTTGACGATGTCGTCCCTTTCTGGGAGAATAACTCGAAGGATGAGCGGTATGGGGGCTACTTTACCTGCCTTGACCGGCAGGGGAGGGTGTACGACACCGACAAGTTCATTTGGCTGCAGGGGAGGGAGGTCTGGATGTTCTCTTCGCTGTACAACCGGGTGGAGAAAAAGGAGGCCTGGCTGGAGATGGCCCTTCACGGGGCGCGATTTCTGCAGAAATACGGCCACGACGGAGAGCTGAACTGGTATTTTTCGCTGACAAGGGAGGGGAAACCCCTGGTGGAGCCCTATAATATTTTCAGTGACTGTTTTGCCACCATGGCTTTTGGTCAGCTTTTCAGGGCCACGGGTGACGAACAGTATGGGGAGATTGCCCTGAAGACTTTCGGGAATATTCTGGGCCGCGCCGGAAATCCCAAGGGCCGCTGGAGCAAGGCTGTGGCTGGCACGCGCCCCCTGAAAGGGTTCAGCCTCCCCATGATCCTGTGCAACCTCTCGCTCGAAATCGAGCACCTGCTCACACGTGAAAGGGTGGAGGCGACTATCGATCAGGTGCTGCACGAGGTGATGGAGGTCTTTTACCAGCCTGAATCGGGGCTGATCCTGGAGAATGTACAGCCCGACGGGAGCTTCAGTGATTCCTATGAGGGGAGGCTCCTCAATCCGGGGCATGCCATCGAGGCGATGTGGTTTATCATGGATCTATCGACCCGGCTCAACAGGCCAGCTCTGGCTGAAAAGGCGGTGGACATCGCCCTGCGCACCCTGGAATATGGCTGGGATGAGGAGTTCGGAGGCATCTTTTATTTCATGGATCTCCTTGGTCATCCGGTGCAGCAGCTTGAGTGGGACCAGAAACTCTGGTGGGTGCACATGGAAACACTGATCACCCTGGCCAAGGGGTATCAGCTTACCGGTAATCCTCAATGCCTGACCTGGTTTGAAAAGGTGCACGATTACACCTGGTCACACTTCCCCGATCCGCAGTACGGCGAGTGGTTCGGATACCTCAACCGCCGCGGAGAGGTGCTCCTGCCCCTCAAGGGAGGCAAGTGGAAAGGCTTCTTCCATGTGCCACGTGGTTTGTACCAGGTCTACACCACCCTTGAAAAAATCTGACAATGAAATATTTCCATAAATAGTCATGATGAAGATAGAGCATAAAACATGGTATCCCTGGGCAGTGGTTGCGCTGCTGTGGGTGGTGGCCCTGCTTAATTACATGGACCGGCAGATGCTTTCGACGATGAAAGTGGCCATGATGGGCGACATCAGGGAACTGGAAACCGCAGAGAATTTCGGGCGGCTGATGGCCGTTTTCCTCTGGATTTACGGACTGATGAGTCCCATGGCGGGGCTCATTGCCGACCGTATCAACCGCAAGTGGCTCATTGTGGGCAGTTTGGGTGTATGGTCGTTTGTCACCCTGATGATGGGATATGCCACATCGTTCAGCCAGCTGTATGTGTTGCGGGCCATTATGGGAGTAAGTGAGGCGTTGTACATTCCGGCGGGACTGGCGTTGATTGCCGATTATCACCGGGGCAATACGCGTTCCCTGGCGGTGGGCATTCACATGACCGGGTTGTATGTGGGGCAGGCCCTGGGTGGCTTTGGGGCGACCGTCGCCCACACCTGGTCGTGGCAAACCGCCTTTCACAGCTTCGGACTGATCGGGGTGGCATACAGCCTGGTGCTGGTTTTCCTGTTGCGCGAAAAACGGTCGAACGGTCAGGTAAGTAATGAAAGGAAGGCGGTGGCACCCTCCGGTGCTGTGAAGTCAGGGTTTGCGGCCGGATGGGATTCGGTGCGTCACAGCCTGGGGATGCTCCTGGGGACCGTCAGTTTCTGGGTTATCCTGTTTTATTTTGCGGCGCCCAGTTTCCCGGGGTGGGCCACCAAAAACTGGCTGCCGACGCTTTTCTCTGACAGCCTGGGAATTGACATGGCGAAGGCGGGACCGCTGAGCACCATCACCATTGCCTTCTCCTCTTTTGTGGGGGTGATTTCCGGGGGAATCCTGGCCGACAGGTGGATCACGCGTAACCTCCGGGGCCGTATTTTTACGGGGGCCATCGGTTTGTCCCTGACCATTCCCGCCTTGTTTCTGCTGGGATTCGGCCACTCGCTGGTGCCCATCGTAGGGGGAGGGATTCTCTTTGGTGTGGGCTATGGGATGTTTGATGCCAACAACATGCCGATTCTCTGTCAGTTTGTATCTCCGCGTCACAGGGCAGCCGGTTACGGGCTGATGAACATGACGGGGGTATTTGCGGGGGCTTTCATTACCAGCTGGCTGGGCAAGTCGACCGATGCGGGCAACCTGGGTCAGGATCTGGCGATGCTGGCCATTCCCGTGGCGTTGGCCGTGGTTCTTCAGCTGGCAACGCTCAAGCCCGTGGTGGCCGATAAAACCCAGGACTGATCAGAGGAAGCAGAGCCGGAGGCCGGAGTCTCCGGGGATTCCCGGGATGTGTTGCTTTTCAGGGTAATCAGAATCCCAGGCCGATGTGCAGCCCAACGGAGAAGTGGCTTTCCTCACGGTCGAAGCCGAAGCCGGCCATGGGACCGAGGTGAATACCTCTCAGGTTGAATTCCAGCTGGGCTTCGGTATGGAGGGCGGGGAGAAGTTCCCGGTTGCCTTCATGGCGGGAGATGGCCACTCCAGGGCCGGCGGTCAACGTCAGGAAGTGAAAAATACGGGAGGATAGCAGCAGGTTGAGGCCGTGATGGGCGTGGTCGCCGGGAATCATCTCCCAGCCGAGGCCGGCGCCCCACCGGTGCTGTTGCCCCAGTTGCCTGATCAGGTGAAGATGGTATCCGGGGGTCAGGCCTGCCTCCCCGCTGATGCGGACCGCTGCCAACCCCACTCCCAGATGCCAGGCGTGTGGATCCTCGTGGGTGAAATGGCCGTGATCGTGTGGGTGTTCCTCTGTGTCAGGGCGCTTCTGTTCCTGCCCTTCAGGGGAAGGCCGGCGGCTCTGCTGCCCGGGATTTTGCTCTCCTGCGGCCGTAAAAACCAAAGTAATCATTATGCCGGTGAAAACCGGCAGCCATCGTGGTACCCGCATTGGTATTTGTAAGATTTTAATCCCTGGGTTAATCGGGGAAGTACCCTCTGATGATGCCCCGTTTGGAATCCTTGACGAAGAGGAGGATCTCGTCTCTCTCGGGTGAGGCGGGCATTTCGGCTTCGATCACTTCCAGGGCCTGCGAGGTGTTGAGCCCGCGCTGGTAGATATGACGGTAGATGTCCTGGATTTCCCTGATTTTCTCATTGGAGTAGTTCCGGCGGCGCAAGCCGATGGAGTTGATGCCCACGTAGGAAAGGGGTTCCCTGCCGGCCTTGATGAAGGGGGGGACATCTTTTCTCACCAGGGAACCTCCGGCCACCATGACATGCGAGCCCACATGTACAAACTGGTGCACGGCCACCATGCCGGCCAGGATGGCCCAGTCGTCAATGATCACCTCCCCGGCAAGCTGCGTATTGTTGACCAGGATCACATTGTTGCCCACGATACAGTCATGGGCCACATGTACGTATGCCATCAGAAGACAGTTGTTCCCCACGATGGTTTTCCCCTTGGCGGAGGTGCCACGGTGTACGGTCACAAACTCCCTGATGGTGGTGTTATCGCCAATCTCCACGGTGCTGTATTCCCCTCTGAACTTGAGATCCTGGGGTACGGCCCCCAGAACCGCTCCGGGGAAGATCTTGCAGTTTTTCCCGATTCTTGTCCCGGGCAGTATGGTCACATTGGATCCTATCCGGGTCCCTTCTCCGATAACCACATCCTTGTCAATGGTCACAAAAGGCTCGATGACCACGTTTTCTGCGACATTCGATTCGGGGTGAACGTAAGCTAAAGGCTGTTTCATTTAATCTGGCTATTTCTTTGTAATGGAATTTCTTTTCTATTTGTGTATCACATGCCCGGTCAGTTGCTTCTGACGATCTGGGCCATAAATTCTCCTTCGGCGGCGATTTTGTCGCCCACGAAGCAAACTCCGCGCATCATGGCGATACCGCGGCGGATGGGGGTGGTCAGCTCCAGCCTGAAGAGGAGGGTGTCGCCCGGAACCACTTTTTTGCGGAATTTGACGTTATCGATACGGATGAAATAGGTATTGTATTTTCCTTCCAGCTGGCTAAGTACGAGCAGACCTCCGGTTTGGGCCATGGCTTCCACCAGCAGGACTCCCGGCATGACGGGTTCGTCGGGGAAATGGCCCTGGAAGAAAGGCTCGCTGATGGTGACGTTCTTGACGCCCACGATCTGGTTTTCCCTGATGTCGATGATTTTATCGACGAGAAGGAAAGGGTAGCGGTGGGGGAGGTATTCGGTGATTTTTTTGACGTCCATAAGCGATTCCGCATTGGGGTTGTAGGTGGGGGCGCCGGTTTCCATTTTAAGGAAGTTTTTCTTGAGGGCCCTGGCCATGGCCGTGTTGGCTCCGTGCCCGGGTTTGGTGGCGATGATGCGCCCCCTGATATGGCGGCCGGTCAGCGCCAGGTCGCCGATGACGTCGAGCAGCTTGTGGCGGGCACATTCGTTGTCGAAGTGCAGGTCGACATTGTTGAGGATTCCCTCTTTTTTCACGGCGACCCGCTCGTGGTTGAAGAGGTCGGCCAGCCGGTCGAGTTCCTCCTGGCTCATATCCTTGTCAATGATCACGATGGCGCTGCTCAGGTCTCCCCCCTTGATCAGGTTGTTGTGTTTGAGGAGGAATTCCAGTTCATGCAGGAATACGAAAGTCCGGCACATGGAGATCTCCTTGCGGAACCCGGCAATGGAATTGAGGACGGCAAACTGGTTGTTGAGAACCCTGCTGTTGAAGGCAATATTGACGTTGAGGGCGTAGTCTTCGTCGGGGAGGGCGATCAGTTCGGAGCCTGTTTTTTCATCCCTGAAGACGATTTTCTCTTTGATTTCGAGGTAGTGTCTCTCCTCTTTTTGGGAGACGATTCCGGCCTGTTCGATCCCTTCCACGAAGACGCGGGCGCTGCCGTCGATGATGGGGGCTTCCTCGTTGTTGACGTCGATCAGGACGTTGTCGAGGCCCATGCCCACCAGGGCAGCCAGGGAGTGTTCTATGGTTCCGATGCGGGCGCCGTTTTTCTCGAGGAGGGTACCCCTGGAGGTGTCGACCACCAGATCTGCGTCGGCTTCTATGATAGGTTGGCCGGGCAGGTCGGTCCTGCGGAATTTGAAACCATGGTTTTCGGGTGCCGGGAGGAAGGTCATTGTCACGTCCACACCCGTATGAAGGCCCCGCCCGTGGATGGAAAACGGCCGGGCCAGGGTCCGCTGCATGTGTGCCATAATGTGTCTGTTCTGTTTACTTGGATATGCGTTCTTCCAGAGTCTTGATTTCCTTGCGCAGGTCGATGACCTCCTGCCTGAGCTGGGGCAGGTTTCGCATCACCGTATACATGCGAATAGCTTGCTTATATTCGATGGCCGGAGAGGCCAGAACCGTCTGATTGGAGGGGATGTCCTTGACCACGCCACTCTGTGCGCCGATCTGGACGTTGTCGCCGATGGTCAGGTGGCCTGCAAGCCCTACCTGCCCTCCGAAGCGGCAGTGCCGCCCAACCCTGGAGCTCCCGGCAAGGCCTGTCAGTGCCGCCATGACGGTATGATCCCCTACTTCGCAGTTGTGGGCGATCTGAATCAGATTGTCGAGTTTGACCCCCCTGCGGATGATGGTCGGCCCCATGGTGCCACAGTCAATGGTGGTATTGGCCCCGATCTCCACATCATCTTCCACGATGACATTCCCCAGCTGGGGTATTTTCTGATAACTTCCGTCATTCCGGGGGGCAAAACCGAAACCGTCGGATCCGACCACCGCACCCGAATGGATGATGCAGCGCTCCCCGATCATGGTGTCCTGGTATATCCTTGCCCCGGCATAGATCACCGTGTCGTCGCCAATGGTCACCTGATCGCCGATATACACCTGCGGATAAATCTTGACCCGCTTGCCGATCTTCACATTCCGGCCGGCATAGGCAAATGCCCCGAAATAGAGTTCTTCGCCCGCTTCCGCCGTCTCATGAAGAAATGAGGGCTGCTCTATGCCTTTCTTTTCGCTCCTCCTGGCCTCTGCTACCAACTGCAGCAAGGCCGTAAACGCCTGATAGGAGTCTTCCACCCTGATCAGCGTGGCTTTAAATCCGCTCCGTGGCGTGAAATCCTTGCTCACAAGAATCACCGACGCCTCCGACTCATAGAGATAATGCTCATACTTCGGATTGGAAAGAAAAGCCAGGCTTCCTGCCTTGGCCTCCTCTATTTTAGACAGGGTGGAGACCGTCACCTCCTGGTCGCCGATGACCTCCCCATGCAGATAGTGTGCAATTTCCCCGGCTTTGAACTTCATGGACGATATATTTAGCGATGCAAAAATAGAGTAAATTAATTAACAACCAATTCTTTCGTTTCCCACTATTTATTTTGCCGTTGATTATATGCAGATATTTATTAACTTTGCGGCGTATTTTCAGACAGGCTGAGGGTAGGGGGCAAAATGTCCCCTATTTTATTACTGATCATGATTACCAGAGAGAAAATAGAAGAATTGGTCAACGGAAAACTGAGTGAGAACCAGTTTCTGGTGGATGTCCAGGTGACGCCTTCGAAGGTGATTCACGTGGAAATAGAGAGCATGGATGGGGTGACCATCGACGATTGCGTGGCCATCAGCCGCCATGTGGAGAGTCATCTTGACCGGGAGGAGGAAGATTTTGAACTGCAGGTCTCTTCACCCGGCATTGACCAGTATTTCAAGGTAAACCGCCAGTACCTGCGTCATGTAGGCCGGGAACTGGATGTGGTGACGGCGGCGGGGCCGGAGTATCGCGGTAAACTGGCCGAGGCCGGTGATACGGGTATTGTGCTGGAAGTCACCTCCAGGGAGAAAAAGGAGGGTGAACACAAGAAACAGCTGGTGACCCGCAGGGTATCGCTGGCCTTTGAGGATATTAAAAGAGCTAAAGTTGTTATTTCATTTAAATAATACCGGGAACCATGGAGAACATGAATCTTATTGATACTTTTTCCGAATTCAAGGACTTGAAAAATATCGACCGGGCCACGATGATGAGTGTTCTGGAAGATGCCTTCAGAAGTGTCCTGATCCGGCAGTTTGGAACGGATGAGAATTTCGACGTGATCATCAACATCGACAAGGGTGACTTTGAGATTTGGCGCAACCGCGTGGTGGTGGAAGATGACATGCTGGAAGATCCTGCCAAGGAGATTACCCTGACCGAAGCCAAAAAGATCGATGAGGATTATGAAGTGGGAGAAGACGTGACCGATGAGGTGAAGTTTGCCGATTTTGGCCGGAGGGCCATTCTCAACCTGCGCCAGAACCTGGCCAGCAAGATCATGGAGCTGGAGAAGGACCATATCTTCGGCAAATACAAGAAGCGGATAGGGGATATTATCACCGGTGAGGTATACCAGGTGTGGAAGAAGGAGATGCTGGTGCTGGACGATGAGGGGAATGAGCTGATACTTCCCAAGAGTGAGCAGATTCCCTCCGATTATTTCCGGAAGGGGGATTCCCTGCGGGCGGTGGTCATCAAGGTGGAATTGCGCAACAACACGCCCCTGATCATTTTGTCGCGGACGTCGCCGGTGTTTCTGGAGAGGCTTTTTGAGCTGGAGATCCCCGAGATTTTCGACGGGCTGATCACCATCCGCAAGATTGTCAGGATTCCCGGGGAGCGTGCCAAGGTGGCTGTGGAGTCGTACGATGAGCGGATCGACCCGGTAGGGGCCTGCGTGGGCATGAAGGGATCGCGTATTCACGGGATCGTCAGGGAACTCCGCAATGAGAACATCGACGTGATCAATTTCAGCAACAACCTGCAGTTATACATCAAGCGGGCGCTGAGTCCCGCCAAGATCAGCTCGATCAGGATTCTCGAGCAGGCCAAGCGGGCCGAGGTGTACCTCAAGCCTGACCAGGTTTCCCTGGCCATCGGCAAGGGCGGCCTTAACATCAAGCTGGCCAGCCAGCTCACCGGATACGAAATCGATGTCTTCCGTGAAATCGAAGAGGATGACGAGGATGTGAACCTCGAGGAATTCGCCGATGAAATCGAAGGCTGGGTCATCGACGAACTCAAGGCCATCGGCTGTGATACGGCCAAGAACGTGCTGGCCCTCTCCCGGGAGGATCTGATCACCCGGACCGACCTGGAGGAGGAAACCATCGATGAGGTCAGGCGGATCCTCAGGGCCGAATTTGAACAGTAAGGAATACCGCAGGAAGCCCCCCGGGGCATGACCTGAAGAGGAGGGCTGACGGGACAGCCCGCATAAAAATTTATAAAAGAGAAGTATGGTTTTAGGCAACGCACAGCGTTTAAGCAAATTGGCAAAAGAGTTCAATGTGGGGATACAGACGATCGTCGAGTTTCTTCACAAGAAGGGGATTTCTGTGGATGCCAATCCCAATACCAAGGTCCCCGAGGATGTTTGCCAGCTCCTGGAAAAGGAGTATAAGGGCGATGTCAAGGTCAAGCGGGATGCAGAGCAGATTACATTGCGCCAGCAGCGTCCCAGGAAGGAGGTGATCACCCTGGATGACATTTCCAGGAAGGATGAATCCGATGAGGATTTTCCGGAAGATATTCTGGAAGTCAGGGACCTGAAGAAGACGGCGGCTGCCGCCTCGGCCACGAAGCCGAAGGAAAAAGCCAAACCTGCGGAGCAGCCCGAGGAGATACCCCGTGAGGCATTCATCAAGCCATACAAGGTCGTGGATCAGATTGCGCTCGATGATCTTCCGGGAGCCAGGAAGAAGGGGGCCGACAAGCCGGCGGAGAAACCGGTGGCCAAAACCGGGAGCAAGGTGTTGCCGAAGAAGGAGGAGGAAGTATCAGCGGGGCCTGTGTCACCTGAAGTGACTGCACCCGTGGAAGGGGGCAGTGTGGTGCCGCCTGTGGAAAAGGAAGGGGCAGCAGCGATGCCTGCTGCTGCGGAGGCAGTCAGTGAAGCTGGTGCCGGAGCAGGTTCCGGAACGGAAGCCCCTGTGGCGGAAACGCCTGTGGTACAGGAGGAGCCTTCATCGGCAGGCACCGCGGAAGCGCATATATCCACCGATGTGCCGCGGGTCGACGAGCCGCGTGTGGTGGGAAAAATTAACCTTGACGCGCTGAATACCCGCACCCGGCCCGATAAGAAAACCCGTGAGGAACGCGACCAGGAGCGGCGGGAGAAGATCCGCCAGGAAAGGGAGAGCCGCCAGAAAGCCGCAGCCCCTGCGGAGGTGAAGCCCGAGGTGGCTGCCCCTGCGGAACCCGAACTCATCAAAGCCCGGGCGGAGAAGCTCGCGGGGCCCACCATCGTGGGCAAGATCGAACTGCCTGTGGAAAAAGACAAAAAGGGCGCCGACAGCGACAAGGACCGGAAAAAGAAACGGCGTAAACGGATACAAAAGGATACCGAAAAAGTCAACCTGCAGTCCAAGCCCCACGAGGATAAAAAGGGCGACGAGGCTAAAAAGCCGGGTCGCAAGAAAAAGTTGCTCAAGAAGGAGGTCAATGAGGAGGATGTGCAGAAGCAGATCAAGGATACCCTGGCCCGGCTCACTTCCAAAGGGACCAAGTCGAAGGGGGCCAAGTACCGCCGTGAGAAAAGGGCTGTTTTCAGTGAGCGGGCGGCTGCGGAGGCGGAACTCAAGGACCAGCAGAAGAACATATTGAAGATCACCGAGTTTGTGACGGTCAACGAGCTGGCCACCATGATGAATGTGCCGGTGACCAAGATCATTGCCACCTGCATGAGTCTGGGATTGTTTGTTTCCATCAACCAGCGGCTCGATGCAGAGACTTTGTCGGTGGTATCCGATGAGTTTGGGTACAAGGTGGAGTTTGTGAGTGTCGACATCCAGGAGGCCATCGAGGAGAAGGCCGACAAGCCTGAGGAACTGAAGCCCAGGCCGCCCATTATCACGGTGATGGGGCATGTTGACCACGGGAAGACCTCTCTGCTTGACTACATCCGGAACACCAATGTGATTGCCGGGGAAGCGGGAGGAATCACCCAGCATATCGGGGCTTACAATGTGCAGCTTCCCGACGGGCGGAAGATCACTTTCCTGGACACACCCGGTCACGAGGCCTTTACGGCCATGAGGGCCCGTGGTGCCCAGATCACCGATATCGTGATCATCATCGTGGCGGCCGACGACAGCGTGATGCCGCAGACCATAGAGGCCATCAACCACGCTTCGGCGGCAGGGGTGCCCATTGTGTTTGCCATCAATAAAATCGACAAGCCGGGAGCCAATCCTGAGAAGATCAAGGAAGCCCTGGCCAATATGAACTACCTGGTAGAGGAGTGGGGTGGCAAGTACCAGTCGCATGACATCTCTGCCAAGAAGGGAACAGGCGTCCACGAACTTCTGGAAAAGGTGTTGTTGGAGGCGGAACTCCTTGATCTGAAGGCCAATCCCGACAAGCATGCCAGCGGGGCCATCATTGAGTCGTCGCTTGACAAGGGCAGGGGCTATGTGGCCACGATGCTGGTACAGTCGGGAACCCTCCGGGGAGGCGATGTCGTGCTGGCGGGACAGCATTACGGCCATGTGAAGGCGATGTTCAACGAGCGGAACCTGCGTATAGAGAGTGCCGGGCCTTCGGAACCGGTGATTATCCTGGGTCTTGACGGGGCTCCCCAGGCGGGTGATAAATTCCATGTCATGGAAAATGAGAGGGATGCCCGTCAGATCGCCAACAAGCGGGAGCAGCTGGCCCGTGAACAGGGCCTCCGTACCCAGAAACACATCACCCTCGACGAAATCGGCCGTCGCATCGCCATCGGTAACTTCCAGGAGCTCAACCTGATCGTCAAGGGGGACGTCGATGGTTCCATCGAAGCACTCTCCGACTCGCTCATCAAGCTCTCAACCGAGAAGATCCAGGTCAATGTGATCCACAAAGCGGTGGGGCAGATTTCCGAATCGGACATCATGCTGGCGTCGGCTTCCGAGGCCATCGTAGTCGGCTTCCAGGTGCGCCCCTCGCTGAGCGCACGCAAACTCGCCGAAAAGGAACAGATCGATATCCGTTTGTACTCCATCATTTACGATGCCATCAACGAGATCAAGGCGGCCATGCAGGGGATGCTTTCACCTGAAATCAAGGAGGAGATCACCGGAACCCTGGAGATTCTGGAGATTTTCAAGGTCACCAAGGTGGGCACCGTGGCCGGATGCATCGTCCGTGACGGGAAAATCACCCGCAACAACAAGATCAGGGTGATTCGTGACGGTATCGTCATCTATACGGGCAACCTGGGCTCCCTGAAACGTTTCAAGGAGGACGTCAAGGAGGTGAAGAACGGTTATGAGTGCGGTCTGAATATCGATAATTTCAATGATCTGAAGGTGGGCGACAATATCGAGTCGTTTGTCGAAGTTGAAGTGGCCCAGGTACTCTGATTCCGGAAGGGGAAGGCGCCGGCTGGCCAAGTGCCTGCGCCTGCAGAGACGCCGGGGTTTAATCAGCGGGGGAAATCCCGGGAATGGAGTGAGAATCCTTAAGGATAAGAAAATATGAGCGGAGGAGAAATCATAGTGGTAGTGCTGGTGATTTTGCTTCTATTCGGGGCAAAATCGATTCCCGATATTGCCCGCATGATGGGCAAAGGAATGCGGGAGTTCAAGAAAGCCACCAACGAAATTCAGCGTGAGATCAGCGACAGCACGGGCGACCTCAGGAAGGATTTCAACAAGATCTCTGAGGAGGTCAAAAAGGAAGCCGATACGATCAAAAAGCAGGTTGAAGACGAACCCGCCGGATAACCGGTGCCCGGAAGGGCTTCCCTCAAAACGGTAAGGTCATGATCAAAGCTCAGAACATCAGGAAGTCATTCGGGAATCTCCAGGTCCTTCGGGGCATTGATCTGGAAGTGCCTGCCGGGAAAATTTACTCCATAGTGGGCGCCAGCGGAGCCGGAAAGACAACCCTTCTGCAGATTCTGGGGACGCTGAGTCTTCCCGATGAGGGAAAGGTGTGGATCGACGGTCATGAAGTGTCGGGGATGGGGGAGAAGGAGCTTTCCCGGTTCCGGAACCGTAAACTGGGTTTTGTATTTCAGTTTCACCATTTGCTGCCTGAGTTCACAGCGCTCGAAAATGTGGCCATTCCCGCCTACATTGCCGGTTTTTCCAAGGCGAAAGCCGATGCCCGGAGCAGGGAGCTCCTCCGTTTTCTCGGGTTGGAAGCGCGTTGTGACCATAAGCCATCCCAGCTCTCAGGAGGTGAGAAACAGCGGGTGGCCGTGGCCCGTGCCCTGGTCAACAAACCGGCGGTGGTCATGGCCGATGAACCCTCCGGAAACCTCGATTCCCGTAACCGCGACGAACTGCACGATCTCCTTTTTTCCCTGCGCAACGAATTGGGCCAGACTTTCGTGATCGTCACCCATGACGACTCCTTTGCGGAACGCTCCGACCGCATCATCCATATCAAAGACGGCGTGATCCTTCCATGACACTGGCGGAAATCAGGGAATTCCTGGAGGAAAAGAGCAGCCTGTACAACCGTCCCGCATTCATCGCTCAGGATCCGGTGTCTGTTCCCCGCAGTTTTGACAGAAAGGAGAACGCTGAAATCGGTGGTTTTCTGGCGGCAACCCTGGCCTGGGGCAAACGGGAGCAGATCCTGGTGAGTGCCCGCCGCCTCATGGGGATCATGGACCATGACCCCTACGGATTTCTAACCGGGGCCTCCCCGGAAGAACTCGCGGTGGCTTCGCGCTTCTGCCACCGCACTTTCAACGGCGCGGATGCCCATTTCTTTTTCCTGGCCCTGCGGAACCTTTACCTGCGGCACGGGGGACTGGAGGCGGTTTTCACCCGGGGGTACCGCGAGGGGGGGAGTGTGGCGGCGGCGCTGAGTCATTTCCGGGAGGTGTTTCTGGAGCCGGGAGCCCCCGCACGGAGCCTCCGTCATGTCGCCGACGTGCGCGCCGGCTCGGCCGCCAAACGGCTTAACATGTTCCTGCGCTGGATGGTCCGCGATGACCACCGGGGGGTCGACCTGGGCCTCTGGAAAGGAATTCCCCCCTCGGCTCTGATGCTCCCCCTTGATGTGCATACCGGAAATGTGAGCCGTAAACTGGGGATCCTCACCCGTACCCAAAACGACTGGAAAGCCGTGGAAGAGGTCACGGCTGCACTCCGCCACTTCGACCCCCGCGATCCCGTAAAGTACGACTTCGCCCTCTTCGGTTTGGGCCGCTTTGAAGGATTCTGAGGTCAGGTCAGTGCCCCGTTCGTCAAACCTGCCCTGGGTAGGCACTCTTTCCGTTTTCCGCAAGGGGCTTGTTGAAACCCTTACCCCAGCAGGCAGTTATAAATGAAATCCCGGACTCTGTTTTATTTGGAATCGATTTTGGCGCCATAGGCCAGGTCCCCCGCATCTCCCAGTCCGGGTACGATATATGATTTGGCATTGAGCCCCTCGTCGATCGCCCCCAGCCAGAGGGTAACCCGCTCATCGTGGATCTTGTCCCTGAGGTAATCGACGCCCTGGCGGCTGGCAATCAGCGACACCAGGTGGATATGCCCGGGTGTTCCCTTGCTCAGCAGGGCATGATAGCTGATCTCCATCGAAAGGCCCGAGGCCAGCATCGGATCTGAAAGAATGACCACCTTACCATCGAGGGAAGGTGATGACATGTATTCAAATTCGATTTGAAAGCTGTGGTCTTCGGTGTATTTCCGGTAGGCCGAGATAAAACAGTTTTCGGCGTGGTCAAAGATGCGGAGCATGCCCTGGTGCATGGGAAGCCCTGCCCGGAGAATAGTGGCCAGCACAGGTTGGACCGCCAGTTGCGGTACCGCTGCCACCCCCAGGGGGGTGATCACCTCCCTGGTTTCGTAGGGCAGGGTCTTGCTGATCTCATAGGCGAAAATCTCCCCCAGCCGCTGCAGGTTCTCTCTGAAACGCAGCGGATCAGCCTGGATACGGTGGTCTCTGATTTCGGCGAGATACTGGTCGAGGATGGAATGGCGGTTGCCGGTTACGATGATTTCCATTGGGTTATAGTTTAGTACGGGCTCCCGGGAAGGAGATTCCCCCTCCCGGGTGAACCCAGGCGAAGTTAAGTAAAAAATAGCCTTCAGTGGGTGGTTCTCCCGGTGAAACGCCTAATTTTGCCTGAATCCGGAATCCTGATGAATCCATCCTCAGAAAGAATCTGCAGGCCAGCGAGACCCTTTGGGGAAATGCTCCCCTGGTTGCTGGTTGCTGCCGTGGTCCTGGCCACGGGGGGACTTCCATTTTTCTGGGATACCCTGCAACTGGCTTCCCGCCATGCCCATTTCTTTTATGAGAACCGTTTCGAAAGTCTCTTCTTGTCCAATGACATGGACAGCGGCCATATTCCTGCCTTCGGGATGTATGTGGCCCTGGCCTGGCAGCTCCTGGGCCGGAGCTTGTGGGTGAGCCACCTGGCGATGTTTCCTTTTGTGGCAGGGACCCTCTGGTTTACACGCCGGATAGCCGGCCGGCTATTCCCCCGGGAACAAGCCTGGCTGGTCACCCTTCTCATGGTGGCCGACGCCACCCTGCTGGCCCAGTTTTCCCTGGTCTCCCCCGATATCTGGATCGCCTGCTTTTTCACCATGGCCCTGTGGGCTTTCCTGGAACAAAAACGGAAAACCATGGCCGTGGCTTTCCTTTTCCTGGCCCTGACCAGCATGCGGGGCATGATGATCGTTGCCGCCTTCTTCCTGACCGAGGCAATCCTGCTTTTCTTTCCCGAAAAAAGGAGGCAGGATCCCTTCTTACGGCCGGATGACCCCTCTATGCGGCCACAGGATCCCTCCCTGCAGCCACAGGATTCCTTTTTACAGCCACAGGACCGCTCCAATCCACAGGGGCCTTCCTTTCCGGAGGGGCGTTCTTTCCTGCGGCAGGGTCTCAGCATCCTTTTCAGGGCCCTCCCCGTTTACCTCCCTGCGGCCCTGCCTGTACTCCTCTACCTGGGTGCCCACTTCCTGCGCACCGGATGGGTGGGGTACCACCCCGATATGCCCTGGGCAGAGCACTTTGCCCGCGTCGACCTGACCGGTTTCCTGCGCAATCTCCTTATTTTCAGCTGGCGCCTGGCCGACCAGGGACGTCTTTTCATCTGGGTCACCGGTGCCGCCCTTCTCCTGCGTGCGCTCCGGTCCCGCCCGGGAACCACCCCAGACGGGCGGCTGCTGATCACCCTCACGCTGGTGCTGACCGCCGTTTTCAGCTATTCGGCCCTGACCTACCGTAACCTGGCCGGCCACCGCTACCTCCTGCCCCTTTTCCTGATGGCCGCCCTGACCGTCTCCTACCACCTCTTTCTTTTTGTGGCCAACAAACGCAGGGTTGTCCTTGTCCTGCTCTTCCTGCTGGCCGGGGAATTGTCGGGCCACTTCTGGGTATACCCCGATTCCATTGCAAAAGGGTGGGATGCAAGCCTTGCTTACCTGCCCTACCAGCCGCTGCGCCGCGACATGATCCGCTTTCTGCAGGAGAAGGATGTCCCTCCCGAAACTGTCGGAACCTCTTTCCCCAACAACATCTCCTTCAAGTACATTGATTTGTCTGACGATACCCGGTCTTTCGGTACAGCAGGGGAGCAGGGCACTCCCTTTCGTTACCTGCTGTGGTCAAATGTGTTCAATGATTTTCCGGAGGCGCTGAAAGCGGAGGCTGAGGCTGAATGGAAGGTGGTCAGGGAGTTGCGCTGTGTGCAGGTGAGAATGATCCTGTATGAAAAGCCGGTGTCTGCCGGTGCGCATTAGCCGTTCCGCACCTGTCTTCCGGAAAAAAGCGCACTAGGGCCCGGTCAGGGCTCTATCCTGGTACAGCGGAAGATCAGTTCTCTTTCGCCGTTTCCGGTGCTCATGATTTGTCGTTCTTCGGGGGTGAGTTGCCGGGCATAGTCGATTTCCTCGATGGTGATTCCCGGTCTGCTCAGGCGGGTGGCGAAGTCGCGGCCATGGAGCCGCACCAGGTCGCGTTCCCCGTAGCGGGCGAGTCTTTCTGCGGGAGTAGTCACGGACTGGTCTTCCAGGGTCTGCGGATTATTCAGGTCCATGACGGTCATCACCAGGGCCTGGCCGCCCGTTTTGAGTACCCGGTACATCTCATCGATGGCGCGGGCTTCGTGGGGGATATGCCCCAGGACATGGGAGCAGAGGAGATAATCGAAAGATGCGTCGGGCAAGGGGATGCGGGTCATGTCGATGACCGCTTCTCCCAGGGCGGGATTGAGGTCAGCGGCCACATAATCGCCCGGGCGGGCCGACCGTTTGATTCTGCGGAGGATAGGCGCTTCCGGAGCGAAATGGAGAATGCGTGTTCCCGGTTCAAAGACGCGGGTTTCCCTTTCCAGGAAAATCATCAGCACCCGGGTTCTTTCCAGGGAGTGGCACCATGGGCAAAGGGCATTGGCGCGGGGGATATTCCCGTAGGGCAAAAACTTCCGGAAGCTTCTGCCGCAACAGTTGCAGGTGACGCCCTTTCCGCGGAGAGTGAGGCTTCTCAGGCGCAGTTTCATCATCAGCAGGGCGATGCGCTGCCTTTCCGGGAGGAGGGTGCGGATCAGTTGACGGATCATAGGCGGTGAATGGTGTTTCGGCCCGCGGGGGCTTTTAGCAGAAAATAGAGGTATTCCTCTTTGATCAGGCTCCGGGCACTCAGGTCACCCTTTTCCATGGGAATGCGGTGGAGATGGCGGGGAAAGGCCTCCTTTTTAAGGCCCGAGATGCCGAAGGTGAGGCTGATTTCCCCTTCCGGGGGGTGGACACGGCGAAAGAAAGCGGCCCCTACCTCCTCGTCGGAAAAAGGAAAGGAGAACAGCAGTTGCTTCACGCCGAAGCGCTCCCTGAGCCAGAGGGTACTTTCCATGGCCTGGCGGAGCTGTTCCTCCGGAGGGACCTCCCTGAACAGAGGGTGGTCGAGGCCATGGCCCCCGAGGGTGAATCCCTGCCGCAAGAGATGGCCAATATCCTCTTCCTCGAGGTATATGGGGTGATTCCGCAGGTATGCGTCAAAGTCGACGCCCAGGAGGGGGGCCACCTCCCCTGTCATCTCCCGGCGGGGATAGTCGACGGCCAGGAGTTGTTCCCGCAGGGTGGGGGCCAGAATCCCTTTACCGGCGAGGAGGGTGGCGGCCTTTTTGCGGGCAGTTTCGCCCGTGGCGTCCAAACGGCTGATCAGCACGGATACCCTGAAGCGAAAAAAGAGGTCCCTCTGGCCGATGAAACCCGTGTTGAGGAAGAAGGTGGCGGGGATTCCCCTTTCCTTGAGCAGGGGAGCGATGATGGTAGCGGCTTCCTTGAGTCCGTCGTCGAAGGAGAGGTGAAAGGAGGGCCTGGTGGGGGCCCTGCGGCCGGTGGCGATCTCTTCGAGGGTGGGGGCATCGATGGGTTCAAAGTGGCGGCAGAGCCAATCGAGGTCGTGGCGGAAGGTGCGGGTATCCCTGGTTTTCAGGACATGGCGGAGGTGTGGGGGAGGGTCGTCGCTCACGGCATGGTAAAAGGGAAGGATCACCTTTTGGCCTGAAAGGGCGAGGAGACCGGGCAGGGGCAGGGGAGAGGCAGCCACGCGGGTGAAGGTGCGGAGTAAATTCCGGGTGTCCATGGCGAAGGTTATTTTTTGATCAGCCGCAGGATCCGGGGCAGACGGTTCAGATGAAACAGATAATAGGGGGTTTTGCCTGCGCCGAAGGCGGCGAAGAAGCGGTCGACGCCCTCGACGGAGGAGCCTTCGAAGTCAAAGGTAAGGGGTTTACCGGCGTGGTCCCTGAAGAAGGTGTCGAGGATGGCGAAGCCGGCCCGCAGTTTCCGGCCCATTGGGTCTGAGGCCACGGCCATGTAGTAGGCTTTTTCGCGCCAGAGGATGAAAAAGGCGGCGGCCACGGGTTGACCGCCGGGGGTGCGGGCGGCCAGGAGGAGACCCCGGCCGTCGGGAAGGGTGGCTTCCATCAGTTTTCTGAAGTTGCGCCAGGCGACCGGGGGCACGGGAATCTCCCGGGCTTTCCGCAGCATGGCAAAAAAGAGGCCGGGGTGGTTTTCGCTGACCACGCTGATCTGGTTACCGCGGGCTTTTTTCAGGTTTTGTGTGATATAGTCGTCGTAGTGTGCCGCAATGGCGGCATAGCCAAGATGGAGGGGCAGGGTGCGTGTGTGAAGCGGGGTGACCGAAAAGCCAGCCGCTGTGGCCTGTTCGGCGCCTGTTGACGCGGAATAGCGGATATAAGGATAGCGGGAGGCCAGGAATTCATAAAATGCGCGGGCCACCCCGGGGGGAGGAGATGGGTAAATGCCCAGCTGCTGGGCAAACATCGGCTGATAGACATATGAGATTCCCCATTTGCGCCGGTGGGCCACCGGCATCACATAGCGGTAATCGTCCCACACCAGGGCTTCCCAGGCACCGGCCATCACGTCAAGAAACCAGGGCCACGCGTAAACGGGTGCCGGCCCGCCGGCCTCCAGGCAGGCTTCATACCTGACCAGAGAAAGCGCTTTCCGGTTTATCCGCCTGAGGGGAGTATGCTCAGCTTCCGCCATTCCCGATCCCTTCCTTGTTCAAACGTTCGAAAACCATTTTGTATCCTCTCCAGAATCCTCTGTCGTTGAGAGACTCATTGTGCCAGATCGTGGAAAACAGGCCTCCGGTGGCTTTGACCTCCGCGTGCAGGGCGTTGAGGGTGGAAATGGCGTCCCGGGGCGACAATTGAAGGTATTGTCTGAGGGTGACGTCCATGGCCACGAATGGATGGATTTTGAGGGGAGTGACCTCTTCTTTTTCCAGGTCATAGAAGAAGAAGGGGGTGGCCGTGCCGGCCCTGAAGCCGGTGGCATCGGGGTATCCCATGGTATAGTCTGCGGTGAGGCCTGCTTCAAGCAGTTTCCGATAGGTGCGGGGAAACTCCAGCAGGAGGTAGTGCTGACGGCTGGCCGATATCTGTGTGCCGGTGATCTGCTCCAGCCTCTCCTTTTCCATACAAAGCCGCCGTGTGGTGGGATCCTTCCCTGCGGAATAGGAGGGGTGAATCCCCGTCAGGAAAGAGGCGGCCGTTTGCCTGATGAGTTCCCTCAGGTGGCGGTTCCGCCAGGTCACCTGCTTGTCATAACGGGCCCTGTCCCCCAAAAGGAAAAAATACATGAGCTTCTCTTCGTTTCCTTTGTAAACGGTGGAGATGAATCTGTAATTGTCATAGGGGTCTTCCCTTTTGCAGCAAAGCACCAGGAATTGTTCGGAGGCTGCGCTGAAGTTTCCGGTGAAGATCTTTCTGAGCAGGGTTGCGCTGTTTTTTAACAATCCCTTGTGGCGGTATGCCCAGGCATTGTCCACGTCGATGGTGGTGAGGAGCTGACAGGCGGGAGGGGCAAAGAGAGGTTGCCCGTATTTTTCTTCCAGGGCCCGGGCGATGAGGCGGGCCCAGCGGTTGACGACCGCTTTGGAGAGCAGACCGTAGCGGTGGAGGAAGGATGCGGCGGCGGGGAACCTTCCGTGCTGGTCACGCGTTTCCGTGCCGTACTCCTCGAGGCGGGAGACGGCCAGGAAGGCGGAGGCAAAGGGATCAAAGGGCAAAAAGGAGCCGGGGGCCGCCGGGAAAAAGCCGGTTTCACCCTCATAGGAAACCGCGGTGAGAGGGGGCATCTCCCGTGTGGTGGTCGTCAGCAGTGAATGTGATCCCATATATAAACCATCGCCGGCGGGAGCCGTGGCGTAACAGATGCCCGGAAAAGGGGAGTTCAGAAACGCCTCCCGGTCAGTGATTATGTTCACTTCCGAGCCGAGAATTTCCCTGAAGATCAATTGGCTGATGTATTCCAGGCGTGGATATTTTTGTTCCGCAAAAATCAGTATCATCAGTGTCCCAAGTTGTGGCCTAAATATACGAAAAAATACATTTGCCCCCAACGTGCTCACATCCAGCTTTCTGCATAGTGCGAAACATATTTTCCATGTTGGTGTGCCGGGTTTTGGTGCTTCAGAGGAGGCCGTTGTCGGCGAAACTGAAATGGCTTTTCTGGGTGATGATAAGATGGTCGAGGACCTGGATTTCCATGAGTTGGCCGGCATCTTTGATTTTCCGGGTGATTTGCAGGTCGGCGTCGGAAGGGGAGAGGTTACCGGAGGGGTGGTTGTGGCAGAGGATCATGGAGGTGGCTGATTTTTCGACGGCGCATTTCATGATGGTGCGCACGTCGATGACTGTTCCGGTGATTCCTCCTTTGCTGACCATGTATTTGTCGAGGACGCGGTTGCTGCGGTTGAGCAGGAGGATCCAGAATTCTTCGTGGTCGAGGTCGCCCAGGAGGGGAGTCATAAGGGCTGCGGCCTCGTGGCTGCCGGTGATGGCGGGTTTTCCTGGGAGGGTGATTTCCCGGCGCCGGCGGCCCAGTTCCATGGCCGCCAGAATGTTGATGGCCTTGGCTTCACCGATGCCCTTGAAACGGGTCAGGAAATCGCTGTTCCGGCGCCCCAGGTCGTCAAGGTCGTTGTCCACGGCATGCAGTATCCTGCGTGAAAGCTCCACCGCCGTCTCCTCCGCACTCCCCGAACCGATCAGAATGGCGATCAACTCGGCATCACTCAGGGCCCGTGGCCCCCGTGACAACATCTTCTCGCGCGGACGATCCTCCACCGCCCACTCTTTCAGGTTCAGTTTTTTGTAACTCTCCATCGCCGGTGCATTTGGGTGGCTTTCTGAACTCCAATTTACGCGATTATGACGAAAAGAGCCGTTTAAACCCGTTTAATGTTGGGAAAAGCCGGCGGCAATCTCTCCGGAAAGCACAAAAAAAAACCTCTCCTTTTCAGGAGAGGCTTTTTCGTCTCTTTATGAAATTGTTGCCTTACAACCGGTTGATTTGTAATGCCAGCTTCGACTTGAGATTGGAAGCCTTGTTCTTGTGAATGACATTACGCTTGGCAAGCTTGTCAATCATAGATGCCACTTCGGGATACAGTTTCGCCGCTTCCTCCTTGTTGGTCTCTGAACGGAATTTCTTGATGGCATTGCGCGTGGTCTTGGCGTAATACCTGTTGTTCAGCCGCTTGGTTTCGGTCTGCCTGATCCTCTTTAATGCTGACTTGTGATTTGCCATTTTTAACTCTTTCCTTAATGAAAAACTGCAGTCGGTAGGGGATTCGAACCCCTATGGCAAGAATGAAAATCTTGAATCCTAACCCTTAGATGAACCGACCGTTTTGATCTTTTTCTGAAAATCGGACTGCAAAGATAAATGTTTTTTGTAATCCTGCAAAACAGAAAGAACTTTTTTGCCTTCAACGGAGGTATGGTGTACCTGCCTGTTTTTTTGGCGCTGCAAAGAAAATAACTTTTTCTGAAATTTCGAGGGGCCTAAAAAATTTTTTTCTCATTTCCATTCGACGACAGAACCTCTGCCAGCGCCGGTCATTCCGGGGGGTACGGCTTCCCTGACCTCTTTCCAGAGGAGGTTGATCAGGCGGTGTTTGGCGAAATGGCGGCTGTAGACCAGGCTCACCTCGCGCAAGGGTTTCAGGGTGGTAAAGGAGAGGATGTTTTTCCTTCTGTCGGGATTCATGTCGAGCCGGGCCAGTTCGGGGATGAGGGTGAGGCCGCCTTCCTTGTCGACGATGTTCATGATGGTTTCCAGGGATCCGGCTTCAAACTGGAAGGGGAGTTCCCCGCCGGCTCCGCTCATGTAGGAACAGAGGTTGACCACCTGGTTGCGGAAACAATGCCCGTCGCTCAGCAGCCAGATGTCGGGGGTGGCGATATCGGCGGGGGAGATCTCTTTTTTCGCATGCAGGGGATGTTCCGGGTGGGCATAGATGAGCATCTCCTCATAGAAGACAGGTTTCTCGATGATTTTCTCCTCCCGCAGAGGGGTGACCAGCAGTCCCACATCAAGGAGATCTTTGTGCAGCAGATCGATGATGCGGCGGGTGGTCAGTTCCTCCACCCTGATCAGGATATTGGGGTAGGCCCGTTTATAGCGCCCGATAAAGAGCGGCAGCAGGTAAGGGGCCAGGGTGGGGATGATCCCAATGCGCAAAACCCCCGATACCTGGTTCTTATGGTCCCTGATGATGTTCTTCAGTTCTTCAGCCTGGGTGAGCACCACCCTGGCCTGCTCCACAATCCTTTGCCCCACGTCGGTGGGAATCAGCGGTTGCTTGCTCCGGTCAAAGAGAATCACCTCCAGGTCCTCCTCCAGTTTTCTGATCTGCATGGAGAGGGTGGGCTGGGTGACAAAACACTGCTCGGCGGCCTTCCCGAAATGACGGTAGGTGTCGACCGCCACGATGTATTCCAGCTGGGTAAGGGTAATCATGGATGTGGTTGTTATTTCCCAAAAGTAGAGATTTAATCGTGAATAGTTTGTCGTGAAAATGGTATATTTGGCCGTTCAATCCAAAACAGGGATGTTTTTTTCCACAGTTGCCGGTCAGATGCTGCCGTTGTTGCTCACGGTATGTTTTCCCCTTCTTTTTCTGATGACGGGGAAGGAGCTGGTTCCATTTCCCGGGGGTAAAGGGGATGGGTATACGATTGTGGACAGGATGGAGATGGTCACGCCCTGTGACCGCGCTGACACCGTGGATACTGCCTCCGTTCAGGGGGTTCCGGTGGTGGAACCCTTGCCAGGGGCCCCACCCTGCATGGTGGTGAGCTATCCTCTTCCCGATGCCCGGGGATGTACGGCGCCTCCCTTTCACCTTCTTCCGGGCAACAAAGCCCCTCCCCACTGCAGGTAACCGCCGGGTCGGGCGTGCCCCTATGTTTCCGGAGTCTTCCGGAAGGCCCCTGTGTTGGTGTAAAAGCCTTGCATGGGGCATGACTGCACGACATGGCCATTTTCTTTCCGGCGGGTGACTTCCGCCGAACTTACAAATCAACCATTTTCTTATACGAACAGGGCAGGTGTTTCATTGCACGGTCCCTGTTCATTCTAAAATTCTAACCAGATGAAAGTGATAATTTCAGGATACATCATGGTCATCATGATGGTGATGGCTACCCTGGGCCTGAGTGGTCAGAACACCATTTCAGGCGTGGTCAGGGGCAGCGGTGGAGAAACTCTGGCCGGGGCACACATTATCATAAAGAATACCACGCTGGGCACTGCTTCGGATGCACTGGGGCAGTACCGCCTTAAAGGGTTGCGGAACGGGGTCTATACGCTCCGGGTCAGTTATTTCGGGTACCAGACCCAGGAAAGGGAGGTGGAACTCAGCGGTCGGGAGGTGGTCCTTGATTTTGAAATGGAAGAGACTTCCGTCGACCTGAATGCCGTGGTGGTGACGGGTACCCGCACCGAGAAAAGCCTCAGCAACACACCGGTGCTCACCCAGTCGGTAGGGATCAGGGAGCTGGTGAGCCGTGATGCGACCGACATCACCCAGGCGCTGGAGATGGTCGTTCCGGGCATGGAATTCGCCTCCACGGCGGCCGGAAAATCTCTCACCCTTCAAGGCATAGATCCCCAGTATACCGTATTTCTGGTTGACGGGGAGCGCATTGCCGGGGATACCTATGGCGATATCGATTACAGCCGGATTAATATGGCCGATGTGGAGCGTATAGAAGTGGTCAAGGGGGCTGGTTCCACACTTTACGGATCCAATGCCCTGGGGGGTGTGGTGAACATCATCACCCGCACCCCGTCGGAGGCGGCCCGCCATTCTGCCTCGGCCCGTTTTTCGGGGTACAACACCCAGAACTACCAACTGAGCAGCGGCATGAAATGGGGCAGGATCTCCTCCCAGACCTCGGTGGTTATGGATAAGACCGAAGGCTATGACCTGCTCAAGGGGAATACCTACCGCACCCAGGAGCGGGAGGATGCCGTCGTGGTCAACCAAAAGCTGCGTTACACCTTCTCCCCTGAATTCCTGGTGGAAGGCAAACTCTCCTATATGGACAAGAACCATGACAACACGGCAGAGCAACTGTATGACCGTAACAACAGAAACCTGGCCTGGGGGGCCAGAGCCACCTGGTTCCCGGGGTTCAAAAATGACCTTACCCTGAGCTGGCATTCCGACCATTACGAGCTTTTTAACAAGATCACCCCCGACTCACTGGTCAATGACTACGACAACCGGTATAACAATGCCCGGCTGCTGGGGAATTTCAGGCTGGCCGAGTGGAACCTGCTCACCGTGGGCACCGAATATATCCAGGAAACCCTCACGGCTGCCCGCAACAATATCGCTGAGAAAAACAACAGCGATTATATCCTTTTTGCCCAGGAGGACCTCCAGGCTACGGATAACCTCAACTTCACCGGTGGCTTCCGGGCACACCACAACTCCCTCTACGGGTGGCATTTCACCCCCCAGGTGTCAGCCATGTACCATATCTGGCATTTTACCTTCCGCGGAAATTACGGACTGGGTTACAAAACCCCCACCCTCAAGGAGAAATACATGTCCTATAAGCTGCCCGTTCCCGGTCCGCCCATGTACCTGCTCGGGAATGAGGATCTCAAACCCGAAGACTCCCGTTTCGCTTCCCTCTCCATGGAGTATACCCGCAAAGGAGTCTCCTTTTCGGTATCGGCATTCCACAATGACATTTCAGGGATGATCACCGAGGACCTCGATGAGTACAACGTGAAACCCGGAGGCATCATCGAGTATACCTACCGCAATTATGACCATGTCACCGTCAGAGGGATAGACGTTCTGCTGAAAACCAAGGTGTTCCGTGACCTCCTTTTTACGGGGGCGCTCTCCTTTTCGAAAAAGTACGACGAGATCGATAACAAGGCTTTTGATAACGTCAGGAATTTCACCGGTAAGTTCAACGCCGATTACCGCCTCACGGCCGGGGATTACGGGCTGAATGTCAACCTGCAAAGCAACCTGTATGGGAAGAAGAAGCTTAACCTGATGGATGACCGTACCCACCAGACCACGGTGGTGGACCTGGAGCGGTTCTCCCTGTGGAAGCTGACCACGACGCATACTTTTATATCCCATTATTACCTGAAGGCCGGGATCGACAATATTTTTGACTATACCGATCCTTCGGGGGGATACAATACCGGAACCCCGGGGAGGCAATTCTTCCTGGGGATTGGCGTCAATTTCTAACCGGATAATTCCCTATTTTTGCACATGATGAATCTGCCCGGTGGAAGGCCAGGCGGATCATGACCGGTTGGGGAGCCGTATCCCCTGCACCGTGCAGGATTATTAATCTATTTATTGACGTACATGATGAAGAGGTCAGACCGGATGGTCACCGGATGGATAGTGTTGCTGGCTCTCCTATGGCTGTGGGGTTGCGGTCCTACGGAGGAGGAGAAGGCATCGGCGCGGCTGCGTATGGCCCGGGTTATACTACAGGGCGGCGACACCACCGCAGCCCTTTTGCACCTTGACTCGGTTTTAATGTTGCATCCCAAAGCAGCCGTATCAGGAAATGCCGCTACCAACCTTCGCCGGGAGATCCATTGGGATATTTACCAGCGGAAACAGTTGGCACTGGACTCAGCCAGAGCCCGTATTGCCCGTCTGGAGCGCAGTTTTGTACTGACGCAGGGGGAGTTTGAGCGCACTCCCCGTTATGTTCACCAGCGGCAGATCCCCGAAGAAAACCTCTCCAGGTCCTACCTGAGGGCCGATGTGACGCCTGCCGGAGAAGTGGTGCTTACCAGCCAGTATTACGGCAGCGGGCGGCTGGCCCATCAGCGGATCAGGGTCTGGGAGGGTGAACAGGAAGCGTTTACCGACACCGTACCCCTGGAGAGTGCCGATGTGTACCACGGCAGTTTTCTGGGAACCACCTGGGAACGGGTCACTTTCCGCAGTGGCAGGGAGGACGGGATGGCCCCCTTTATCGTGGCACATGCCGGGAAGCGCCTGAAGATGGCTTTTCTGGGAAAAGGAAGCCAGTACGTTATTTTTCTGGAGGAGAGGGATATCAAGGCGATAGGGGAGGCTGTAGAACTGGCCGCAGCGCTCAGGGAAGAAAAAAAGCTTACGATGGAGATCTCCCGGTTACACATCAGGTGACCGGGAGACCCTTCGTCTCAGAGGATTTTTTCGATTTCCTCGGGGGGGAAGGCCACCACCGCCTGGTCGCCGTTGACCACGATGGGGCGCTGTAACAATCCCGGATGGGCCGCCAATACCCTGATCCAATCTTCCGCCGACAACTCTTTTCCCCTGAATTCCGATTTGTAGAGGGATTCCTGTGTGCGTACCAGTTCCAGGGGGTGTTTACCGGTTTTTGCCACGATCTCCCTGATTTCGGCTTCAGTGATCCCCTCGGTCAGGTATTTGTGGATCTCCAGGTCATAACCTTTCTTTTCCATGTATTTGAGGCCGGCCCGACTGTGGGCGCACCGGGGGTTGTGGTAGATTTTCATGATGACATGGTGCTGTTTGCGGATGAAGTTGTAAAAGTCCTCCTGGGCGCGGTATTTGTGGAAGGGGTCGCTCCGGTCGTAGAGGTTGCGCAGGCCGGGGTCGAGAATGCGGGCCTTGGTGTTGTCGCGCAGCTGGATCTGGAGCATCTCCTTCAGTTCCTGGCGGATGTCGGGGTCAAAGAGAGGTATGGCCACTTCGATACGCCGGTTGAGGTTGCGGGGCATCCAGTCGGCAGAGCTGATGAACCACCGTTCGTCGCCGTCGTTGCCGAAGCCAAATATCCTTGAATGCTCCAGGTATTTGTCGACGATGCTGATCCCCTCAATGTTTTCGCTGAGCCCGGGCAGGCCCGTTTTCATGCCGAAAATGCCACGTACGATGAGCTTGACCTGAACGCCCGCCTGCGAAGCTTCATAGATTTTCTCCATCATCTGGGGGTCGATCAGGCTGTTCATCTTGAGGATCATCCAGGCAGGTTTCCCCTTGCGGGCCAGCTTAATCTCCCTGTTGATCATCTTCACAAAAAAGGAGCGCATGTTGAAGGGGCTGACGATCAGGTTTCTGTATTCGAAGTGCTTGTAGTTGTGCTTGAAGAACTCAAAGACATTGGCCACTTCGTCGGCCAGCCGGGGGTCGGAAGTCATCAGTCCCTCGTCGGCATAAATGCGGGCGGTACTTTCATTGAAATTACCCGTACCGATATAGGCGTAATTGCGGGTGACCGATCCCTCCAGGCGTTTAATCCACAGTAGCTTACTGTGCACTTTCAGTCCGGCGATCCCGTTGATGACGTTGGCACCCTCCTCTTGCAGCTTGTTTGACCAGAAGATGTTGGCCTCCTCGTCGAAGCGCGCCTGCAACTCGATGACCACGGTGACGTTCTTGCCATTGCGGATGGCGTTCAGCAGGGCATTCACCACCTTGGAATCGGAGGCCACCCGGTAAAGGGTGATGCCGATTTCCTCGACCTGCGGGTCAATGGCTGCCTCCCGCAGCAGGTCGATGAAGTGGAGAAACATCTGGTAGGGATAATGCAGCATCACGTCCTTCCGGCGCAGTACCTTCAGGATACTGGTGTGCAAAGGGAGATCCTTGTGCCGGAACGGAGGCAGTTTCTGATAATAATGGTGTTTCTTACCGATCTCCGGAAACTCCATGAAGTCCTTGTGGTTGTGGTATTTCCCTCCGGGAACCGCATCCTCTTCTCCCTCGATTTTCATTTTCTTGAGGATAAAACGGAGCAGGTCGGGGGGCATCTCCCGGTCGTAGATCAGCCTGACGGGGCGGCCGGTTTTACGTTTCTTCAGTCCGGTTTCCATCTTCTCGATGAACGACTTGGAGATGTCATCGTCGATGTCGATCTCGGCATCGCGGGTGATCTTGATCGTATAGGCTTCGTAACGGGTGTAGTCAAAGGTATAGAAGAGGTCATCGAAACAGTACCGGATGACATCGTCGAGCAGCATCACGAATTTTTTGGTGCCCGAAGGGGGGAGGACCAGGAACCGGGGCACCGACCGGCTGGGAATCCGGATCAGGGAGTAGGCAAAATCGTCAGCCTGGGGGGCTCCCGTCAGTTTGACGGCCAGGTAAACCGACCGGTCACGTAAATAGGGAAACGCGTTTTTCTTTGACAACATGATGGGTACCAGGTTGGGCAGCACCCTGCGCTGGAAGTACTTCCTGACAAACACCCCCTGCTTGTGGGTGAGCTGTTTCTCGTTGAGCAGGTAGATGTCTTCCTTGCGGAGTTCCTCCAGGATGTCATTGAAGATCCTGAGTACTTTCTGTTGTTGCCGGCCCACAATTTCCTGGATCTGGTCATGGAGTTCCCGGGGGGTCAGTTCTCCCAGCAGGGCCTCTTCGTCCTTGCCGAAATCAACCATCCGGCGGACCGTAGCCACCCTGACCCGGAAAAACTCATCCAGGTTGTTGGAGAAAATCCCGATAAACCTGATCCGCTCAAAGAGCGGCGTGGCAGGGTCTTCAGCCTCCTGGAGCACCCGTTCGTTAAACGAGAGCCAGCTGATCTCCCTGTTGATGAACAATTCTTCAGAATCCATAACCACCTCAAACCTCAAAATTATCAATTTAACCGATCCGTGATGTTTTTGTGGATGAATTCCCTGCCGGAGGGAATTTTTTCGCCACCTTTGGCTTTCGGCAGGCCGGGACTCTGTCTCTGGCCACCTTCGGGTGTGAAAGGCCTGCCTCTGACAGGTTGCAGGATAAAGGAACTGAGGTATGACACATTACCGCCATCTTTTTTTCGATCTTGACAACACCATCTGGGACTTCAACCGCAACTCGCGTGATGCCCTGATGGGTTGTTTTCCGGTTTTCGGGCTGGAGTTATCTCTTTTTGAGGAGTTTTTCCGGATTTACAATCTGCATAACGATGCCCTGTGGGAACTTTACCGGCGCAATGGTATTTCCAAGGAAGATCTTTCAAAGGCCCGTTTTAACCTGACCCTGGAGGAAATGGGGATCAGTGGCATTGACGGGAGGGAACTCAACCAGGCCTACCTGGCGGGCATGCCTCTGCAAACCCGCCTCTGCGAAGGCGCCATGGAGGTGCTGGCCCCTCTGGCCCGCAAATACCAACTCCATATCATCACCAACGGCTTCAGCGAAGTCCAGTATAAAAAACTGGGCCAAAGCGGTCTGGCCCCCTTCTTCAGCAAAGTTTTTGTCTCCGAGGAGATCAAAGCTCCCAAGCCGGCCCCCGAAATCTTCCGGCACGCCCTTAAATCATGTAACGCCCGCAAAAGGGAGAGCCTGATGATCGGCGACTCCTGGGAAGTAGATATCCTCGGCGCCATGAATGCCGGTATCGACCAAATCCATTACGCCCCTGACCTCCCCGATGCCTCCTTTACCCCTGCAGAAAGCGAATCCCTCCATAAAAACCGTACTCTTACCCGGCGTATCCAAAAATTAACCGACCTCATCCCTCTTTTATTATAATTTTTACATCATTACAGAATCAGAATACTGTTAATCAGTATTTTGTTTAGGATGGCACGCCCTGATACTCCCCCTGTGGCGCCCCTTTTTCTGCATAATTTGTTAAAATTTATTAATAAAGGTCAAAAAAATCTAAGAATTGTCTTGGCTGTGTCGGATTTCTTTTTTTACATTTGTAATCGTTGATTTTCGTAAGTGGCCTCAGGGATTTATTATGAATTTCAAATCTGACTCAAATGTCCTACATATCGGGAGTATCATCCGGGAAAGAACGGGGAGAAAGACGGAGGATACATAGAGACCGGAATGGGGACAGGGTATATAAAACTTATCTATTTCTATTTATTAACTTAAAATTATCTCTATGAAAAAAGTTGCGCTGTTACTGGCCCTTCTTCTGTTCGGGCTGCAGGGCTTGTTTGCTCAAACCCGGGATATTTCGGGTACCGTGACTTCTTCGGAAGACGGTTCCCCCATTCCGGGTGTGTCTGTGGTGGTCAAGGGGACCACACTGGGGACGGTCACCGACATGAACGGGGCCTTTACCTTAAGGATCCCGGCCAATGCACAAACCCTGATGTTTTCCTTCGTGGGTATGAACAGTCTGGAAGTACCCATTGGGAGCCAGACCACCTTTAAGGTGTTGATGTATCCGGCCACCTTTGGGGTGGACGAAGTGGTGGTGACCGCCCTGGGTATTTCCAGGGAGAAAAAGTCACTGGGTTATGCCGTACAGGATGTGAAGAGCGAAGAACTGATCAAGGCGGGATCGCCCAATGTGATCTCCTCCCTGGCCGGTAAGGTCGCCGGGATGCAGGTGAACCAGGCCGGTGGCCAGATCGGGGCTTCTTCCCGTATCGTGGTCCGCGGAAACAGCTCCCTGGGTGATAACCAGCCATTGGTGGTTGTCGACGGGATTCCGATTGCCAATAACTCGATTACGGCCAATGCCGTGGACTATGGCAGCGGTTTGTATGACATCAACCCGCAGGACATTGAGTCGGTATCGGTGCTGAAGGGTGGGGCTGCCGCGGCGCTCTACGGGATGCGTGCCGGTCACGGGGTGATCCTGATCACCACCAAGTCGGGCAGTGGCCGGGCCAAAGGGGTGGAAGTCTCCTATGACGGAAACTTTAACTTTGACCAGGTTTACGGCATCCAGAAGTACCAGAACAAATACGGACAGGGTTACCTGGGCGACGAATGGTTCTACAAGGAAGCCCAGGCCGACGGCTATACCGGTTCCTACCAGGATTTCGTTCTCGGAGGCTACGATCCGGGGTACGGTTTTGCCTATGTTGACGGGTATGGTTCGGGTGTGAACGACGGTGTGGACGAGAGCTGGGGTCCCCGCCTCGACATCGGCCTGATGATCCCGCAGTTCAACAGTCCTTACGAAAACGGTGCATACAAGCCCACCCCGTGGGTCTCCAATCCCGACAACGTGAAGGACCTTTACCAGATGGGGCACAGTACCAACCACAACATCTCCCTGACTTCTGTCACCGATAATTCGAACACGCGTCTTTCGCTGGGATACCGTGATCAGCTGGGAGTACTCCCGAATACCGATATGAAGCGTTATACGGCAGCCATCAACTCGACGATGCGGCTGGGCAAGCTGGTTGAACTGAACCTGGCCCTCAACTATTCGAGGAACCAGAGTGATAACCTCCCCATCACCGAGTACAATGCCAGTAACCCCATGCAGTCGCTGGGTCAGTGGAGCGGCCGCCAGGTCGACATGAAGGCCCTGAAGGCCAACTGGAAAACCACCATGCCCAATGGCTATCCCTACAACTGGAACAGCAATTACCACAACAATCCCTACTGGAGTTTGTATAAGAATACCAACTCCTTCCAGAAGGACAGGGTTTTCGGCAAGACCTCCCTGTTCATCATGCCTGCCAAGGGGTTAAAACTGGAAGCCCGTTTGGGTCTTGACTACTACGCCTCCAAGAATAAGCCCATCACGACCTACCGCTCCAACGAAGTGCAGGCGGGTTACGGGGCCTGGGACGGGGGATGGTTCCGGCTTAACTCGCTGAACAACACCGAGGTGAATGCCGACCTGATCGCCTATTATGACAAAACTTTCGGTGACCTGAACGTCAACCTGCTGGCTGGTGCCAATTACCGTAACCTGCGGTGGGACAGCCAGACCCTGGGTGCTGACATTCTGACGGTTCCCGACCTCTTCACCATTTCCAACGTCAGCGGAAGTCCCGTGACGGCCATGGACAACGTCTGGATCCGCAACAACAGCGTCTACGGATCGGGATCGTTCGGTTTCAGGAATTACATCTTCCTCGATGCCACCATCCGCAACGACTGGTCCTCGACCATCAAGGATCCCTTCTTCTATCCCTCCTTCAGTTTAAGCATCCTGCCCCTCGATATGGCCAATGTGCAGTCAGATGTGCTTTCCTTCCTGAAGCTGCGTGCCGGTTGGGCGAAGGTGGGTGCCGCAACAGGTGCTTATCGTACCGATCCCTATTTCTCGGCAGGGGCTTCCACCATTTACGGGGTGACCCAGTACAACCAGACCACTGAGTTCCCGCCTGCGGCCCTCAAACCCGAACAGGTGGTGACCACCGAGGTGGGATTGGAAGCCAACTTCCTGAAGAACAGGATTGGCCTTGATGTGGCACTCTATGACAAGACGACCACCAACCAGATTCTTTCGGTGGCCATCTCCCGGGCTACCGGATACAGCACTACCCTGGTGAATGCCGGTGAATTCAACAACAAGGGGATCGAGGTGCAGCTGCGCGGATCCATCCTGAAAAACGACAACGGCTTCAACTGGGATATGATTCTGAACTGGGCCAAAGACCAGAGTGAAATTGTTGAGCTCTACACCGATCCCATCACAGGTCAGCCGCTGCAGTCCTATACGATTGGTAACCAGTGGAGTACCTACGTGCAGGCTCGCCCGGGAGAACCCTGGGGGGTGATCTGGGGAACCGGGATGCTCCGCAATAAAGAGGGTGCCGTCATCGTCAATGCCGGTGGCCGTCCCCGTACCCAGGCCAACATGGAACTGGGGAACGTCACACCCGACTGGCTGGGAGGCCTCCGCAACGAGTTCACTTACAAAAACTGGAGCGCCGGCTTTATGCTTGACATGCGCAAAGGTGGCGACATCTTCAGCGTGAGTAACATGTTTGGTGCTTACAGCGGTTTGCTCGAATATACCGCCCTGGCTGACTTCCGCGAAAACGGCCTCGTGCTGGGTAAAGATTTCCTGAAAGACCAGAAGTTTGTGAAGATCGTCGGTACACCTGCTGCCAATATCCAGGATTCCGAGTTTGCGGAAAACGATATTGTCACCGGAGCCCAGGACTTCTTCGAAAGCTATTACGGCAACCGTGAGCTGAGTGTGTATGACGGATCCTACCTCAAATTGCGCGAAGCCCACATCACCTATCGCATGCCCAAAAGCCTGTTCGGACAGGGCAGTTTCGTGAAGGGCGGCTCCGTGGCCCTGGTGGGAACCAACCTGGCCATCCTCTGGCGCCACAAATCCAACCTTTCAGGCCTCGATCCTGAAAACGTAGTGAACAGTGATAACGGCGGTGTCGGTCTTGAGTCGACTACTTATCCTCCCTCCAGGAGCATGGGTATTAAATTGAATTTCACTTTCTAATTGTTAACTTGAATTGCATAGGTTATGAAAAAAATATTTGGAAGAATTTTCGCAGTGACTTTCTTGTCCATCTTCCTTGTGGCGGGATGTACAGATAAGTTTGAGGAAATCAACACCGACCCCGACCGGGCCAAGGATGCCCCTGCCACCAATGTGCTGGCCTTTGTGCTCCGTTACTATTCGGCGACGATGTTTGATCCCTGGAACGACATGAACGAGCCCAGTACCTATGCCGGGTACCTGGCCAAGATCCAGTATATCGATGAGGCGCGTTATACCTATCGTACCACGGTGGTGGAAAACAAATGGTATTACGGGTATATCATCTTGAACAACATCAATGAAATCAAGAAGAAGGCCGAAACCGACGGGGCCGCTAACCTGATGGCGGTGGCCCAGACCCTGGAGGCGATGGTGTATCAGCTGATGACCGACACCTGGCGTGACATTCCGTTCACGGAAGCCATTAAGCTGAGCGAGGGAATTCTCACGCCGAAGTACGACAAGCAGGAGGATATTTATCCTGCCCTGCTGGCCCAGCTGAAGGCGGCTGCCGACATGTATGATCCCGATCACGGGGATGCCCTGGGTGATGGAGACGTCTTGTTCTGGGGAGATGTGGAGCTCTGGCAGAAATTCACCAACTCGCTGCGTCTGCGGTTGGCCATGCGCATATCGGGCGTGAACAACGGCCTGGCCAAAAGCACCGTGGAGGAGATCATGGGGAATCCCTCAAAATATCCCATCATGGAGAGCAACGACGACAATGCCTTCTTCTGGTGGCCGGGTTCTGCTCCCTATGAGGAGCCCTGGTATGCCGATTCCAAGGGACGTGATGATCACGGGGTAAGCGATGTGCTGGTTGATGTTCTGAAGTCGCTGAATGATCCGCGGTTGCCGGTGTATGCTTATCCTGCGGAGTCCGATGGCCAGTTCAGGGGCTTCCAGATTGGTGCCAAGGCCCAGCCGGCCCTGACGACCATCTCGAGAATTGGAGAGCGGTTCCGTGATGATCCGGCCGGATTCTCACCCTGGATGCGCTACGCCGAAGTGATGTTCCACGCGGCCGAAGCGGCCAAGAAGGGGTATGCCACAGGCATCACCGCCCAGGCCGCCTATGAGGAAGCCGTGGCGGCTTCCCTCGAGGAAAATGGCCTTGGTCAGGCCGACATCACCGCCTATCTCAACGGACGTGGCAAGTTCAACAACACCCTGGAGCAGATTTATCTCCAGGAATGGATCGCCCTCTACAAACAAGGCATGGAAGGCTGGTCACTTTACCGCCGTACAGGCATCCCCACGACCCACTATGTGGCACCGGGATCCTCCTACACCGGACACAACTCACCGCCTTTCCGTTATCCCTATCCGGCCAATGAGCTGACTTACAACAAGGATAACGCCGAACCTTTTGCCAATGAAGCCGTCGATTACTTCTGGGGCAAGAAAATGTGGTGGGATACCCGCACGGGTGTACAATAACAGAACTTCGGGCCGGGGGGGACAGTCTCTACTTTCTCCTTCAATCTTAGTTTTTAAGGGAATTGCCCTCCGGCCTTTTTAAGGATAACCGAAGAAACCCGGCCAATGTGCCGGGTTTCTTCTTTAAAAAAGCCCTATCTTTCGGATGTCAATACATGTCAGAATGCGTATGGAGGCCAGAAAGCTGCGAATCGTATTTATGGGCACCCCCGAATTTGCCGTGGAGAGTCTGCGGGCATTGGTGGAGAGCGGCCATCAGGTGGTGGGGGTGGTGACGGCCCCCGACAGGCCTGCGGGGCGGGGGCTGAAGGTGAGTGAAAGCGCGGTGAAGAAGTATGCCGTATCGGTGGGGCTTCCCGTGCTGCAACCCGAGAAACTGAAAAACCCCGGATTCCTGAGGCAACTGGCCGCATTGAATCCTGACCTGCAGGTGGTGGTGGCCTTTCGTATGCTTCCGGAGGTGGTGTGGGCGGCCCCCCGGCTGGGGACCTTCAACCTGCACGCCTCCCTGTTGCCCCAGTACCGCGGGGCCGCACCCCTCAACTGGGCACTTATCCACGGTGAAACCGAAACCGGCGTGACCACCTTTCTGTTGTCGCACGAGATCGATACCGGGCAAATCCTCTTCCGGGAGAAGGAACCCATTCACCCCAGTGATACGGTGGGCGACCTGCACGACCGGCTGATGCTCCGCGGGGCACGGCTGGTGGTCAAAACCGTGGAGGCCCTGGCCACCGGAGATTATGCTCCCGTTCCCCAGGAAGCGTTGATTTCTGCTGCCGGGGCACTCAAAGCCGCTCCCAAGATCTTCAGGGAAGATATGCATATCAGCTGGAATGCCCCGGCAGAACAGGTGCGCAATCTGATCAGGGGGCTCTCGCCTTGGCCGGCAGCATGGACAACGCTGCGGCACAGGGCCGGCACAGCTCATATGGAGATGAAGATTTATGGTGCCGAAACCGGCGCACCCGGGGTACCCAGTACGCCCGGGGAAACCAATACCCCCGGCGCATCCCAAGGCCCCTTGAAAACCGGTGCTCTTTTTGAAACCACGATTCCTCCGGGAACCATCCGTACCGACGGGAAACGGTACCTCGAGGTGGCATGTGCCGACGGTTGGCTGCGTATCACCGACCTGCAGCTTTCAGGCCGCAAGAGAATGAAGACGGAGGAATTCCTGCGGGGTTTCCCCGGGGCGGAAGAATTCAGGGCAGAATAGGATGGCTCTGATGGGGCCTTTCCAAAAAGCAGCAGCCCTCCTCCGTGTGGAAAAAGGCTGCAGATGACGGAATCCTGGTGGCCTGTATAAATGCTTCCGGTCTGGTGTGTGCCAGCCACCGATATCAGGCGCGGGAGGCCACCGCTTGGCCTGGCAATGGTTCTTTTATCCCGGGTTTTCCTGTTTTTTCAGCCGGTTGACCAGGAAGAAGTAAATCAGAAACCCCAGGGAGATGAAGACCAGCTCAATGCCGTAAGGGAGGGCGGTCTCATAAAGGTCGGTAGTGTTGACGGTAGGGTATGACCTGATGATCTCAATGATGATCAGCCCCAGTCCGGCCGTGAAGGCCACCAGTCCCCACTTCAGTGAAGGATACCGCTGCGTTTCCCCGGCAGGGGCATCGGGAGTGACCAGAATCCCAGCCTGTTCCACATGCCCGTTCTGGATGAGTTTCTTTTTCAGGAAATGTTCCGAAATCACACGGATAATTTGATAGAATCCGTAAAAGACAATGCCTGTAATAAAAATGGCTTCCATAATTCCTTATTTTAAATGGTTGTTATGCCCCATGTGACCTGTTTGCGTGAAAAAGGTTGCAGGAAAAAGAAGTTTTTTTTTATACATCATACTGCAACCTTTTGGTAGCTTTGGAGTCGTATGAACCAATGAGTGACGCGGAACTGGTCGGACGGGTGTTAAACGGCAACGAACATGCCTGCAGGTTTCTGGTAGCCCAATACCAGAAGCTGGTCCAGCATGTGGTCGGCAGAATGGTTTTGCAGGAGGAGGTGGTGGAAGACCTTTGCCAGGATGTATTTATGAAGGTATTCAGGCGTCTTCACACATTCAGGGGGGATGCCCGTTTATCGACCTGGATCGCCACCATTGCCTACAATACCACGGCCACCTACCTGAAACGGAACAAGGGGCGGAAGGAGACCAGTCTGGACCATGGCGGGGTGATGGCCCTGGAAGACGGCGATCTTCCCGCGTGCGATATGGCTGACGCCGGGGAGGTGCGCAGGCTGCTTCAGGCTTCCATAGAGAAACTTCCGGTCCATTACCGGACCATACTGACCCTCTTTTACCTGGAGGAGTTTTCTTACAGGGAGATCGGGGAGATCACGGGGATGCCCGAAGGGACGGTCAAGAGTTACCTGCACCGTTCCCGGCAGTTGTTAAAAAGTCAATTAGAAAAAGTGCTTGACCATGAAGGAAGAACAGTTATTTCCCGGTGAACCGGAACGGAATGAAGAAGCAGACCGTTTGCTGGAGCAGTTTCTGCGGAGCGACGTGATGTCCCCGCTCTCCTCTTCTTTTGCGGCCCGTGTGGGGCGCAAGGCGGCCCGCAGACTGGTCATGCGCCAGCACCTGCTCGAATTTCTGAGCTATACCGCAGCCATCCTTCTTCCTTTGGGCGTACTGGGTGTCGTCCTCTATTTTTCAGGCCGGGAGCAATTACAGGAATGGGCGGCATGGTGGGATACCGCCAGGCCCTTCCTCGTGGGGGGCGGGGGAATCCTTTTCTTCCTTCTTGTTGCCGACAAGGTGCTGCTTCCCTGGCTCTTTTTCTTCTACGGCAGTCATAAGGGCGCCCGCGGAAAATAGGGCCGGGCTTTAATTCGCGGCCGGAAGGACGGCTTTTTTCTGGAGTTTCAGAAGGGTGCCCACAGGCACTACATCGCCGTATTTCAGTTTATTGATCCGGTATAAGGCCTTCATCCTGATCCCGTAATATTGGGAGATATAATGCATGGATTCTCCTTCGGCGACGCGGTGGAGCTCATACATGCCCTGTGCCCGGGGCTTCTTGTTCTGCAGGTAGAGGATTTCACCGGCAAGGGGTTCATACCCTTCGGGGTAGTCGTTGAATTTGCGCAGTTCCCAGGTTTTGAGGCCGAATTCCTGGCCCAGCAGTTCGAAGTTGTCGCCTTCGCGGGTGATGGCTGAGCGCAGACCGTTGTGAAGGGTGATCTCCCGTGTGCTGTAGGGGTTGATGATCAGCTGCCGGTTGAACTGGTCGCCCATTCTCATTTTTTCGACCTGGGCCATTTCCTCGCGGGTCATTTTGTGGTCGAGGCGCCAGAGCTGGTTGAGCTCGATGATCTCAATCACCTTTTCGGCATAGCGGGGGTCGGTGGCATACCCCGCCTGTTTGAGGCCCCGGGCCCATCCCGTAAAATCGGTCGGTGCCAACCGGAACAGCGCGCTGTAACGGGGATTGCTCATCAGGAAGTTGGTATGGTCGACATAGGAATCCTCCACGGTTTTATATTTCCGGAAGCATTCGTTTTTCTCGTCGTCGTCATGGTAGGAACGGGCACCTGTCCAGTTGGACTTGCACTTGATGCCGAAGTGGTTGTTGGATTTACGGGCCATTTCACTGTTGCCGTCGGCCGATTCCAGGCAGGCCTGGGCCATTTTGATACTGGCAGGGATGCCGCTGCGGTTCATCTCGCTGATGGCCAGCAATTGGTATTTCCGGATATATTCGGCACGGGTGAGCCGTTGTGCCACCCCCGTAAGGGCCAGCATAATAAGAAACAGGGCCAGGGTTGATTTCCGCATGGTCATGATGCTAGATGGGTCAAAAAATCAGGTAAATATAATTTTCTTACCTCAAATATTGTACTTTTAGGGAAAATTCGGACCATGATCAGCAGAGAACTGAGGATCCAGTACAGTGAATATACGGGTACGGAAGCGTTGCCTGAGCCCTGGGCCAGGCTGGTGGAAGCGGCCAGGAAGGCTGCTGACCAGGCATACTCTCCCTATTCGGGTTTCAGGGTTGGAGCGGCAGTTCTGCTGGCCGACGGAACGGTGCTGACGGGCAATAATCAGGAGAATGCGGCTTATCCATCAGGGTTATGTGCCGAGCGGACGGTCCTCTTCTATGCCAATGCCAACTTCCCGGGGGTGCCTGTGGAGGCCATGGCCATCACGGCTGCCAATGCGCGCGGACAGGTGAACGAACCGGTGAAACCCTGCGGGGCTTGCCGGCAGGTCCTCCTCGAAACCGAAGCCCGCTACAGCCACCCGATCAGGATGATTCTTGACGGAAAAAAAAGGATCCAGGTTTTCAACGGGATCGACGATCTGCTTCCCTTCAGCTTCAAACCCGCATCCCTCAAAGGTTAACCGGCTTCGGCCCCTTATTCCACTACCGTACTCCATTGTCAGGCGCACTGCCGTAAGCAATGTCCCGGACTTCACTGTCAGACGCACTGCCGTATGCTTTGTCCCGTACTCCACTGTCAGGCGCACTGCCGTATGCTCTGTCCCGGACTCCACTGTCAGAAGCACTGCCGTAAGCACTGCCCCGTACTCCACTGTCAGAGGCACTGCCGTAAGCACTGCCCGGGATCCTCTGTTCGATGCACTGCCAGGAACCCATGTTCCCCTGACTCCCCTGTCCGGGGCTCCCCGGAGCCGACCCGGCCCCCGGCGGATTTCTTTTTCCTTCTGATGTGGGCAGGGCCGCAATCCCGGCCATGAAGAAGGCCACCTCTCCGGGTTCAGATCAGCGGTGAGGAGTGGTGGTCTCCGGGAAGAGGTTTTTCCTGTCGGGGTTCTTCTCCTGTAAGTTGCAGAAAGGCGTTCCACAGCGGATCGTTGGGAGGGGCAGCTGTAATCACCACCGGTTGCTTTCTCACCGGATGGATGAATTCCACTCTCCGGGCATGGAGGTGGATGCCTCCGTCGGGATTGGAACGCGGGAATCCGTACTTAAGGTCCCCTTTGATGTGGACGCCAATTTTTGCCAGCTGCGCCCTGATCTGGTGGTGACGTCCGGTCAGCAGCTCAATCTCCAGCAGGTGGTAGTGGTCGGAACTGGCCAGGGTCCGGTAGTTCAGGAGGGCGTGTTTGGCGTCGAAAGCCCTGAAGGTATGGGCGTAGGATTTGTTTTTATCGGGACTGCGGGAGATCCAGTGTTCCAGGGTTCCGGCAGGTGGTTCCGGGTGGTGGTCGACCACTGCCCAATAGATTTTGCGGATCTCCTCCCTGCTCTGGAACATCTTGTTGAAACGGGCGAGGGTTTTAGAGGTGCGGGCCATCAGCACGATGCCGCTGGTGGGGCGGTCGATCCGGTGGGGCAGCCCCAGGAAAACCTCCCCGGGTTTGTGGTATTTTTCCTTGAGGTAGGCTTTTACATCATCCAGCAGGGGGGTATCACCCGTTTGGTCCACCATCACGATCTCCCCGCAGGCCTTGTTGACGGCAATAATGTGGTTATCTTCAAATATGATCTCCATAATTACAGCAAAATTAAGATTTACTCCGGAAATCATGAAGCCATCGTGTGCGTTTGCACACCCGGGAGGGTGTTTTTGCATTGCGGCCCAAGAGATCAGGGAGGAGTTGTGTGGGGCTATGCGGGGCTGTCGTTTTGGCAGAAATCGTGACATGCCGTTCGTCCCACCCCTGGGGTTTATGCCAGAATTGCCAGCAATCCCCTCTCACGGGCTATGGCATAATCATTGCTTGAAGGAGGTAGTTTTCAAAGCATAAACATTTAAATTCAAAATAGAATGGGAAAAATTATTGGTATCGATTTGGGAACCACCAATTCATGTGTGGCCGTCATGGAGGGCAATGAGCCTGTGGTAATACCCAACAGTGAAGGGAAGCGGACCACCCCCTCCATTGTGGCTTTTGTAGAGAACGGGGAGAGGAAGATCGGTGATCCGGCCAAACGCCAGGCCATCACCAATCCCCGGAAAACCGTATACTCTATTAAGCGGTTGATGGGGGAGACCTTTGACCGTTGCGAAAAGGAGATCAAGCGGGTGACCTATAATGTGGTCAGGGGTGACAACAATACGCCGCGTGTGCAGATCGACGACCGGAAATATTCACCGCAGGAGATTTCGGCCATGATACTTCAGAAGATGAAGAAGACGGCCGAGGATTACCTGGGGCAGGAAGTGACCGAGGCGGTGATTACCGTTCCGGCCTATTTCAATGATTCACAGCGGCAGGCCACCAAGGAGGCGGGTGAGATTGCCGGACTGACAGTGCGCCGCATCATCAATGAGCCGACGGCGGCATCCCTGGCTTATGGCCTTGACAAGATGCACAAGGATATGAAGATTGCCGTGTTTGACCTGGGGGGTGGTACCTTTGACATTTCCATCCTGGAGCTGGGCGACGGCGTCTTCGAGGTGAAGTCGACCGATGGGGATACCCATCTGGGGGGTGACGATTTTGACCAGACCATCATCGACTGGCTGGCTGCCGAATTCCAGAGCGAGGAAGGCGTGGACCTGCGGAAGGATCCCATGGCCCTGCAGCGCCTGAAGGAAGCGGCTGAAAAGGCCAAGATCGAGCTGTCGAGCACGACGCAGTCGGAGATTAACCTGCCCTACATCATGCCGGTGAACGGGATTCCGAAGCACCTGGTGAAAACGCTGACCCGGGCCAAATTTGAGCAGCTTGCCGACCAACTGATCAATGCGACCATCGAGCCCTGCCGCAAGGCCCTGAAGAATGCAGGGATGAGTGCTTCCGACATCGACGAGGTGATCCTGGTGGGAGGTTCCACACGTATTCCCGCGGTGCAGCAGAAAGTGGAAGATTTCTTCGGCAAGAAACCTTCAAAGGGGGTGAACCCCGATGAGGTGGTGGCCGTGGGCGCTGCCATCCAGGGTGGTGTGCTGACCGGTGAGGTGAAGGATGTGCTCCTGCTTGATGTGACGCCTCTTTCGCTGGGGATTGAGACGATGGGAGGGGTAATGACCCGGCTCATCGAATCCAATACGACGATTCCCACCAAGAAAACAGAGACTTTCACGACGGCTTCCGACAACCAGCCTTCAGTGGAGATTCACGTGCTGCAGGGAGAGCGGCCCATGGCTTCGGGCAACAAAACCATCGGCAGGTTCCATCTCGACGGTATTCCGCCGGCGCCGCGGGGTATTCCCCAGATCGAGGTCACCTTTGACATCGACGCCAACGGGATTCTGCATGTGACGGCCCGTGACAAGGCGACCGGTAAGACCCAGTCGATCAGGATCGAAGCCTCCTCGGGGCTCTCCGATGCCGAGATCAAAAGGATGAAGGACGAGGCGGCCGCCAATGCCGAAGCCGACCGTCAGGCCAAAGAGCGGGTGGAGAAGATCAACCAGGCCGACAGTCTGATTTTCCAGACCGAGAAGCAGCTGAAGGAGTTTGGTGATAAGATTCCTGCCGACAAAAAGCAGCCCATAGAGGCGGCGCTGGCCAAGCTGAAGGAAGCGCATAAGAACCAGGATCTGGGGGCCATTGATGCGGCCATGGCCGAGCTGAACAATGTGTTCCAGGCGGCTTCGCAGGAGATGTATAACGCCTCCGGAGCCCAGGGAGGACCCCAGGGTGGCTATGCCGGCGGCCCGCAGGGCGATTTCACCGGCGGCCAGTCACAGCAGGGACAAGGCAACAGCCAGTCCAAACCCGACGGCGAAGTGACCGACGTGGATTTTGAAGAAGTGAAGTAAATGCCCGCGAAAAGCATTTGCTAAAAATATTAAAACCGCTGTATATGAATTTTATACAGCGGTTTTTTTTTGTTTGTAAAGGGCAGAAACCAACTCTTAAGATTACTTTTTTAGCCTGGCCGGACAACTAAATATCACATTTCAGGCAATATAGATTGTTTATTGCCGGTTATGTGATATATTTGTGTGTATACATTAAAGATGATAACAACAAAGGACATATTAAATTTTGCCATTACCCGGAAACGCTTTACCCGGAAAGAATTGACCGACTATTTAAAAAGTCAGGTCAAAGACGATTCACTAAGTTCCTTATCCGAACAACTGGACCGGCTTTTAAAATCCAATCATTTGGTTCGGTTAGAACGTGGCGTTTACAGCTTGTCCGGCGCTTCAAAAAATATTTTTATTCCGTTTCTTTCAAACGAACTCATGCAACTAAATCTGAGACTCAGAGCAAAGTTTCCGTTTGTCAATTATTGTGTGTGGAGCAGCCAATCCATTGCTCCTTACATGCATCACATTCCATTCCTGAATTACACCTATGTTGATGTGGACCGCGATGTAACCGAAGCAGTTTTCGATTTACTGAACAGTGACAGCTTAGTTCGTGTTTTTTTGTGCCCAAGCCAGAATGATTTCAGCCGTTACATTTCGGGGAACGAATCGGTGATAGTTCGTCCATTAATTTCCGAAGCGCCGTTACAGACCATACAAGGATTTAGTGCTCCTACCATTGAGAAGATTTTGGTAGATGTGGCCGGAGACCTGGAGTTTGATTTCCTGCAGGGCGCAGAAATTTCATATTTCTACCGGAATGTTGTACAGCGCCACAACATCAGTAAAAGCAAACTCCTGCGATACGCAACCCGTCGTGGCCGACGCCTGCAAGTCGAACAATTGTACCTGAATTCATTATGATACACCCCGATAGCCGCAGCATAGAATGGATGCATAAAGTTGCTGCAGAAAACAATTTTAAAGACATCGCGCTAATTGAGAAAACCATTCGTGCCTTTTCATTGCTCGAATCGTTGGTTCGCTCGGGTTGCCCCTTTGTTTTCAAAGGAGGTACATCACTGATGTTACATCTCAATAGCGCCCGGAGGCTATCGATTGACATCGACATTATTTGTCCGCCCGGAACCGACATCGAACTATATATACATCAGTTTGCGCACGAATATGGCTTCGAAGAAGTGCAGCTCGTTGAACGCCAGAGCGCCCGAAATATACCCAAAAGCCACGCCAAGTATTTTTACCAGGTAAGTTATTATACCAACACGGATGTGGGAAATATTCTGCTTGACGTATTGTTCGAAGATGTGCATTACAGTAAGGTGGAGCAACTGCCCATTGTCAGCCGTTTTCTAAAAAACGAAGGAGAGCCATTTCTGGTAAATGTGCCGGGCAGTGCCGATTTATTGGGCGATAAACTCACAGCATTCGCACCTAATACTACCGGAATACCCTATTTCAAAGGCGAAAAGAACTGCTCCATGGAGATAATCAAGCAACTGTTTGATGTTGCTTCGCTGTTCGACATCACCAATGATTTGACGGTGGTTTCCGAAACCTTCCGCAAGTTTGCTGCCGTTGAACTAGGTTACCGTGGACTCGATCCCGAGAATATCCAACAGGTACTCGACGACATTTTTCAAACTTCACTTTGCATCTGTATGCAGGGAACGGCCGATGCCGAGAATTTCAAATTATTACAGGATGGTATCCGGCGTATTCAGAGTTTTATCCACAGCGAAAAATACAGGATTGAAAGCGCTACTGTGAATGCCTCAAAAGCAGCCTATTTGTCAACGCTAATGGCTAAAGGGATAGCAAAAGTAAATCATTTCGACCCTGATAACATAGAATCCCTTCGCGATGCTACTATTCCGGAACCTTTACCCAACCGGTTGAACCGGCTAAAGCGTACCAATATTGAAGCATTTTTCTACTGGAATGAGATTGGAAGGCTGGCTGCAGGCTAAACTATGTTCAGTATTTAAAATTGAATTGTCAATAAGTATATATTATGATTATTTTTAGAACTGTTAAGTAACCCAATAATGGCTAAGAAGCAATATATAACCAAAGAACTGACGCTCGAACAGATACTCTGGAATTGCCGCGATATTTTGCGCGGAAAAGTTGAAAAAGCTGATAACCGAAATGCGGTGCTCTCTCTATCGTTTCTGAAGTTTGCCGGAGATAAATTTCTCAACCGGAGAGATGAAATCATCGAAGAATTGAAAAAAGAGGACTTCGCTGAAGAAATGCTCATAGCACTTTCTGATAGTCCGGCAGCTTATGGCAAAGTGAATGTGTTTTACCTGCAACAACATTGCCGTTAGTCATATATTGTCGAGAAGGCAGGCGATGCCACCATTGCCCATATTCTCGATACGGCCATGGCAGATATTGAAGCACAGAACCCACAACTGGCAGGAGCTTTGCCACAAAAGTTCTTTACTTCGCTACGCGTCGAAACCAAAACGCTCAAATCTTTGATTGACGAAATCAATAAAATCTCCTCCGAACGTTTTCAAGAAAAAGACTTAATAGGCCGGGTTTACGAATACTTCTTACAGGAGTTTTCCATTGACGAGCGAAAAGACAAAGGCGAATTTTACACGCCCAAATGTATTGTTGAACTGATTGCCGAACTGCTGGAACCTTATCAGGGGAAAATTTACGACCCCTGTTGTGGTTCGGGCGGCATGTTTGTACAATCCATGAAATTTGTGGAAGCCCACGGAGGCAATACCTCAAATATCAGCGTTTACGGGCAGGAAAGCACCCCGAGTACTTATCGGCTGGCCAAAATGAACCTTGCTATTAGAGGTATTTCGCACAATTTGGGAAAAGAAGCGGTAAGCACCTTCTCCAACGATCAGCACAAAGATTTGAAGGTCGATTTTATAATGGCAAATCCCCCCTTTAATCTGAAAAAGTGGCGCGGCGAGGATGAGTTGACCACCGATGTACGATGGAGCGGCTATGCTACGCCTCCGGTAAGCAATGCTAACTATGCCTGGATTTTACACATGCTTTCCAAACTCGATGTTACCGATGGGATTGCTGGTTTCCTGCTGGCAAACGGAGCATTGGGTGCTGATGCCGAAGAAATCAAAATAAGAAAACAACTCATTAAAAACGACAAAGTGGAAGCCATTATCGTACTTCCGCGCGAAATGTTTTACTCAACCGATATAAGTGTAACCCTCTGGATTCTGAACAACAACAAACGGGCAGGCATACGGAATGGCCGTCAGTTGCGGAGCCGCGAACACGAAATTCTGTTTGTTGACCTCCGCACCTGGAACCAGAACATTTATGAGAAAAGCTACGTCTATTTCACACATGAACAGATCTTAGCGGTTAAAAAGATTTACAATGATTTTCAAGCAGTTGACCGCCCCGAAAAGTACGGGCAGCCAGAGTTGTACCGTGCTGTAAAACTCGACGAAATCAAAAAGAAAAAATACTCGCTCGTGCCCAGCCAATATATCGAATTTATCGACCACGATTTGGAGATTGACCACGAAGCTGAAATGCAACGCATTCAGGCCGATTTAAAAGAGCTGATGAAACGTGAAAAGCTCAGTCAAACCCAATTGTTGAACGCCTTTAAAAATTTGGGGTATGGGATTGACTAAATATAAGTTAGGCGAACTAATTACACAGATCAACCGAAGAAATTCAAGCTTACATTATGGTATTGATGATGTCCGTGGAGTATCAAACACCAAAGAAATAAGGCCAACGAAAGCAAATGTTGACAATCGAGCATTTGACAAGTTTTCTATTGTTGAGCCAAATGAATTTGTATTTAACCGGAGGACAACCAGAAATGGAGAACGCCTCGGACTTGGGTTTAACAATACGAATAGAGCTTTCATTTTTACGGAAGACTATGTAGTCTTTTCCGTTGGTGAAAACGCAAAGCTGACTCTATTGCCAGAATATTTATACATCTATTTTTTACGTGACGAATTTGACCGTTATGTGAGATACAACTCATGGGGCAGTGCCACGGAGTTTTTTAACTGGGAGGAAATGTGCGAAGTCCCAATTTTTCTGCCCGACCTTCCAGTTCAGCAAAAAACCATTGATGTCTACAAAGCCCTTCAGGCAAACCTGGCAGCCTACACCGTTGGACTCGATGATTTAAAACTAACCTACGATTTGTATTTGGATAATATTAAAAAGCAATATTCAAGGACACCAATTCGTGACCTACTTCATGCCATTGACATTCGCAATAAAGACCTGCGGGTAAAAAATGTTTCAGGGATTAATATCGAAAAAAGATTCATGCCATCAGTGGCAAATTTAAAAAGCACTGATATTTCGAAATATAAAATTGTACCACCGCAAGGCTTTGCTGCCAATTTTATGCATATTGGTCGTGATATAAAACTACCAATAGCATATCATTCTGGGGACGAGGATATAGTTGTATCACCTGCCTATTCAGTATTTCAAGTTAAAAACGCTGAAGTTATTCCTGAGTTGTTTTGACCCTAATAAAGTAAGCATTATTTAAGGAAGTTATTAACAATTTTCTGTGGTGCCCCATCAAAGCTCATAAACGCAAAGGTAAGGGCTGTCCAGAACCCGTCAAGGGCAAGTGAATGCCTTCTCCACCGCACATAACCATCCCGCAGGCACCCTTGACAGAACCTGATCCAGCCCATGAAAAAGCGTTTAAGAGCCCTTTGATGGATCGCTCCGATGATGGTGTCATGCTGCATATTTTCTCTTTTTTTCGTGTTTCTCCCGGTGTTCCAGCGGGGAGCATAAGCCGAGCCGGTGGATCAGCCAATGCCGGTTGTACTCCTGGATAAAATGACCGATAATCTGACGGGCTTCCTCCAGTGATTCAAATTCGTACAAATCCAGAGCCTGTTCATCTAAAGTCCTGTGGAAACGTTCTATGATCCCGTTACACTGCGGACTCCTCACAAAAGCCGGAGAGTATTGCAGTCCGAGGAACTTAAGCTCCCTTTGAAAATCATGGGAGTCGTACTGACTGCCATGATCGGTTCTCAGGAAGATGCCTATCCCGTTGCATACGTGCTGCTCCAGCGAACCAAATACCTTCAGAACAGACATTCTTACAGGTTCCAGGGCATCAAACCGGCTGCCGCTTTTATTGACATGCCAGCCCAGGATCTCGTCATTAAAATGATCTACCACACCAAAAAACCAGCACCACCCATCCTGCCTGGTAAAGAACCTTTTCCCGTCGGTCCCCCACATCCTGTTGGGCAGGTCAGTCTTGATGTTACCTTTATGCTCATTAACCTTTCTTTCTGGTTTTGGACGGGTGACCGAGAGCAGGTTGTTTTCCCGCATGACCCGGTAGACTCTTGCTTTGCATACTTTGATCCCTCTGCGTTTAAGCCGCTTCCATGTCTTCTTGTAGCCTTCGTCAATGAAATGACCCTGTGTGATTTCTTTCCGGACTTCATCAAGCAAGGCCTGGTCGGTGATGACGACCCTTGGCCCACGACGGTCTTTCTCCTTGCGGTGCTTAGGTTTCCGATACCAGGCGGCAGAAGTGATTCCCGCCACCTTCAGAACCAGCCGAAGGGGATAAACCAACTTTACGGATTCACTGACCTGATCTTTCATCTTCTTAACGAATTCCCGCGGCCTGAGCCCGGTGAGTTCTCTTTTTTTTTAAGAAGCTCAATTTCCATCTGCAACCGGCCCACTGTCCGTTCATACTCAGCATACCGGCTGTCATCAGGACGTTTCTTCAACCCCGATTCTCCCCCCTTGAGAAAAGCCGTGCGCCATTCCGTCAAGTCGGCAATGGTCACTTGGTATTCACGGCTTACCTCTTCGATGGTCTTGCCTCGTAACAAATCAAGAACCATCTGTGTTTTCAATTTTGCACTCTTTCGCTTTTGCTTTACCATACCTGTAAATTTAAGCTTAAACCGTGCTAACTTTTAATTGGGGTCAATATAAGTTATTCCTGAGTATATAATGATTTGGTTTATGAGAATCGAAACTGACCGTTTTGGATGGTTTTTGAGTGATTCCAGTGTACGCGGCGGACTTGAAGTAAATCGTTTCTTTGATATTGAGATACCGATTCCGCCAAAGGAAATACAACAAAGCATAGTCGATATATACCATGCTCAATACGAGCGTCAGAGAATTGCCGAAGAACTAAACCAAATACTGAAAGAAAGTTGCCCGGTGTTCATCCGGCAAAGCCTTTCGAACTAACCGAAACCCAAACCGCATATGAAAACCTTTAGCGAATCCGAGTTTGAGGATGCCTTTATTGAGCTTTTAACCCAGAACGGCTGGGATTACACCAACGGCGAAACCATCCACCGCCGCCCTCAGGATGTATTGCTCGAAGATGATTTGCGCACCTATATAAATGCCCGGTACAAAAACGAGCATTTAACCGAAAAGGAGCTGCAAACCATCATCACCAGCGTGAAGTACGAAAACGAACCATCACTTTTTCAAACAAACCGCAACATCTTCAACCTCATTTGTTCTGGTTTTTATTTGCCGCGCGACAATGCCGATTTACCGAACCTGCTTATTACATACATTGATTTCGAGCAACCCGAAAACAATGAGTTTCGCTGTGTAAACCAGTTTACGGTTGTCAACATCGCCGAGCGCCGTCCCGATATTTTATTGTTTATCAATGGCATTCCCATGCTGATTATCGAGTTGAAAAGTGCTATAAAGGAGGAAACCACCATTGAAGATGCCTGGAAGCAAATACATTACCGCTACACACGCGATATCCCAATCTTGCTGCGGTACTGTTTTCTTTCTGTAATTTCCGATGGTGCCAATGCCCGCCTCGGTACCATTTTCACCCCTTACGAGTATTATTATGCCTGGAAGAAGGTGAATAACGAAGATCCTACCTCAACCGGTATTGGCGAAATAATTACACTGGTTCGTGGCGCTTTGGCTGCCAAAAGGCTCCTCGAAATTATCCGCGACTATGTGTATTATCCCGACCCTTCGTTGTCGAAAGAAATGGAGATAGTTTGCCGCTACCCTCAGTTTTTTGCCACACGTCTGCTATTCGATAACATTCGCCGCCATTTAAAAACCGAAACATTGGTCAAGGCTTTAGATGTAGGTGAGGCCGATGGTAAAGGTGGAACCTATTTTGGTGCTACCGGTTGCGGGAAAACCTATACCATGTTGTTCTTATCCCGGCAACTCACTTTGCGCGACAACAATTCATTCGGCAATCCTACCATTGTAGTCATAACCGATCGTGAGGATTTGGAAACACAAACCTCCAAACTGTTCTGTGCTTCAACCAAATACCTCAATGAAGACAGCGTTCGGGCTATTGAAAGCAGGCAGGACTTGAAAAATGAGTTGGGGAGCCGTCAGAGTGGCGGAGTTTTTATAACCACCATCCAGAAATTTTGTTCCGAAACCGGCTTACTTTCCAACCGTTCAAATATCATTTGTATTTCTGACGAGGCGCACCGCTCGCAAATTAATACGGGCAGTAAACTCACCATATCGGATGAAAAAGGGGTTCAAACTTCATATGGTTTTGCCAAATACCTGCATGACTCCTTTCCAATGGCAACTTACGTTGGCTTTACCGGAACGCCAATAGACGAGACCATCCATGTTTTTGGAGGAATTGTGGATACCTATACCATGAAACAATCATATGAAGATGGTATTACGGTGCCCATTGCCTATGAACCACGTTTGGCCAGGGTATTGCTCAACGAACAGCAGGCGAAAGATATTGAAATGTATTATCGCCAGTGCGAAGAGGAAGGCTCAACCGAAGAGCAGGTCGAAAAGAGCAAGAATGCAATGAGCCAGATGACCAAAATCCTGATGCATCCGGAACGCCTGCGAAAACTGGCTGCCGATATGGTTCAACACTACAAGAAGCTCTGTGCTGAAAAACCGAAGGTGGTGCAAAAAGCCATGATTGTTTGTGCCGACCGTACCATTGCTTACTTACTGCATAGTGAGATAAAAAAAATACGCCCGCAGTGGTTTGAAGCGAGGAGATGCCAGGATGAATCGCTTTTGACAAAAGAGCAACTGAATAAATTAATCCCTCTGCCGTTGGTCAACATCGTCGCTACACGCGATAAGGACGACCCAGAAGAAATGTACGACCTTTTAGGTGATAAAAAGTTCCGTTCCCTGCTGGATGACCAGTTCAAAAACGACAACTCCAATTTTAAAATAGCCATCGTGGTCGATATGTGGAGCACTGGTTTTGATGTCCCTTCTCTTGCGGTTATGTACATCGACAAACCGTTGCAGCGCTACACTCATTCAGACTATTTCGCGTGTAAACCGGGTGTACCCGGGGAAAGATAGTGGATTGGTAGTCGATTACATTGGAATCAAAGAGAACATGATGAAAGCCATCAAGCAATATGGTGGTGAAGGTGGTGGTAGCATCGAGGACCTCGAAGCCACCCTGAAAATTACACGCAACCACATTGAACTGGCCGGAAACATGCTGCACGGTTTCGATGCCTCAGACTTCTTTAAAAACAAGAATGCCCTTGCCCGGCTTCATTGCCTCAACAGGGCGACCGAATTTGTTATGTCGGTTCAGGAAAACCAGTTACGGTACATGGACATTACCAAACGACTGAAAGCATCTTATGAAATTTGTTTCCCTTCCGGCTTACTGACTGATGATGAAACGGAAAAGGCACAGTTCTATTTGGCTATCCGGTCAATAATCTACAAGCATACGAAAGGTTATGCACCCGATGCCGAAACCATGAACCGGCATGTGGAAGAAATGGTGAAACAGGCCATCTCGTGCAATGGAGTGGAAAACATCGTAAATGCTTCCGAAGCCGAAAGTATTTTTAGTGAAGAATTCGAGAAAAAGTTGGATGATGTCAAAATGCCAATGACAAAATTCAACGCACTGTTAAAACTGCTCAAAAAATCAATTAATGATTACCGTCGCAAGAATAGAACGCAGGCCAACCAATTTGATGAAATGTTGAAGAGGGTAGTGGAACGATACAATAACCGCGACAATCTGGTTTTCACCAATCAGGTAGTTGGCGATTTTGTCGATTCCCTTTCGGATGAATTGATGAATATCTTTACACAACTTGAAGACGATAAGAAGTCATTTGTGAAATTGGGTATTTCTTTCGAGGAAAAAGCGTTTTACGATATTCTGATTCGTGTTCGCGATACCCACGAATTTGACTACTCCGACGACAAATGTATTGTGCTTGCCAAAGCTATTAAAGATTTGGTGGACGATAAAGCGGAATATGTCGACTGGTCAACCCGGAGCGACATTAAAGATTCCTTGCGATGGGATTTAACCAAATTGCTCTACAAAAACGGCTACCCACCACAATGGGATGAAGAAGTATTTACTCAGGTATTGGAACAAGCGGAAAATTTTAAAAAGTATAGTGACTGATTCAATTAGCAGCAAGATAATTAAGAAGTTGGAATTTAAGTGGATGTAGGTGTCGATTAAAAGCTGGCCTCGGCCGGTGAGCCGAAAAATCATTAAGAACTGCGTTAAGAATCGTCCTTGTTTGAGCGAGTAGCAAGCGAGACTGGACGATCTGGGATTTGCTGAAAAGCTCAGACCATTTTAGTTTTTATAGTTGGACACCCGTTTGAATCAAGCAGGCTACATCTTTTTTTCCTCATACTCGATTGGGGGTCAGGGGCATTTACCGGCTTTGGATGTGCTGGTCGGGGGTGACAGCCGTGGACCGGAGAAGAAAGAGGGTATCGAGGGCGTTTACCCTGGTGTGGGGAAGGAGGTATTCCAGGGTGAGGTTGTTAATCCAGACGTGGGAAAGGGGGGTGATCTCCGGGGGCGGGAATTCACCCGGGGGCATCCGGTCGACCACCTCGCGCGTGGTGAGCACCCAGTTACCGGGGGTACGCATCCTTCCGAAAAGTTCCAGATCGTTGACCAGCTGCCTTACCGGAGTTTTTGAGTAGAAGAAAAGCTCATGGGAGAAATAGTTGTAGTTGCCCAATTGTTCCTTTGGGCCGGCCTGGGTGTTGAAGATGGCGGCGGCTTTTACCGATGCCTGGTCATTGAAGATGTGAGGTGCCACGTGGCTGTTGATGAAAAGGTTGAGGGCGATGGCCATGGCCAGGGAGGGGATCAGCAGGCGGGTGGCGGGGCTGCCTCCCTGTATCAGGGGGTGCAGGGCTGCCAGGAAGAAGGGTACTGTCAGGAGGCCCATCCAGGCCCGCTGAAAGGGAAACAGCCAAAAGAGCAGCGCCAGCAGAAGGATCCCGGTGAGGGCGGCCACACCGGTTTGCACCGGCAGAAGCCATCTGAAAAGGAGTTGTTTTGGCTCCCGGAGCAGGGCCGTGAGCATCCGGCCTGTCACCACAGAAAAGAGGGGCACCAGGATATAGATGTAATTGGGCAGTTTGCCGTGGGCCAGCGAAATGATGAGCAGGTACACCCAGATGCCCCAGAAAAGGAACCACCCGGGTTCATCCATGCGGCGCAGGAACAGCGCTCTCCATTGCAAGGCAAGGGCGGTAAGCAGCAGGAAGGTCCAGGGAGCGTACAGATAAAGGAGATTGGAGAGGTAAAAGAGATAGTTGGAGTCTTTGCTGACCAGGGTGCCCTGGATTCTCCCCACGTTATTGTCCCAGAAAAAAAACCGGATGCCTTCCATGCCGAACTGGTTATAGAGGCCGGCCAGAGCCGGGAGGATCAGGATTATGGGGATCAGCAATCCGGCATACCAGCGGAAGTCCAGGACTCTTTTTCCCTGGCCGGAAAAGAGCATACAGCCCAGGAGTGCCGTGGCGGGAACGGCGGCTCCCACCGGCCCTTTGGTGAGCATGGCCAGTCCCAGCCCGGTAAACCCCCACACCAGATGGTGTGTTTTCTTATTTTTCAGGAAGAGGTAAAACTGCCAGAGGCTGAACGTGACCAGGCTCTGCAACAGGGTGTCGGTATGGATGTCCATGTTATAGAGGAAGCTGATCTGGGAGCTGGCGGTGAGAAGGGCGGCCAGCACTCCGGTTTTCTGGTCATAGAGGGCGCTGCCCAGTTTAAAGGTAAAGAAGATTCCGGCGAAGGAAAAGAGCAGGAGGGGCAGTTTGAAGGCCAGGTCGGAGATGCCGAAAAGATGAAAAGAGAGTGCGCTGAGCCAGAAGAGAAGGGGAGGTTTCTGGACATAGGGTTCTCCGTGGATTTTCAGGTTGATAAACTCTCCGGTGTCGTAGATTTCACGGGCCAGGGCGGCATATTTGCTGGCATCGCGGGTGACATGGACGAAAAGGCCGGCGGCATAGGCCGCTACTCCCGCCACCAGCAGGAAGAGAAGAATGCCCCGGCTACGGGGGGGCAATAAACGCGATATAATGGCCTGAATGCCCATGGTCATGCCAAAAGTAACGCTTTTTCGTCACTTCCCGCTACAAGCTTCCGGGCCGGCAGGATGACCTCATTTTTGCTATCTTTGCTCAAAAAGCGCAGTCATGAAGCTTTGGGAAAAAGGAATAAGTGCTGATGCGGCCATAGAGGCTTTTACGGTAGGCCGCGACCGGGAGCTGGACCTCTTGTTGGCCCCTTTTGACATTTTGGGGTCGATGGCCCATGTGATCATGCTGGAGTCGGTAGGGTTGGTGACGCGTGAGGAACTGGCCCGGCTCCACGCGGCCCTGCGGGAGATGTACGACCATGCGGCGGGCCCGGGAATGGTCATTGAGGAAGGGGTGGAGGATATCCATTCCCAGGTGGAACTGATGCTCACCCGGCAGCTGGGCGATACGGGAAAGAAAATCCACAGCGGGCGCTCCCGCAACGACCAGGTGCTGGTCGACCTGAAGCTTTTTATGCGTGACCGCATTGGGGAGCTGGCGGATAAAACCAACCGCCTGGCCGGGGAATTCCTCGCCAGGAGCAACCAATATAAAGAGATCCTGATGCCGGGGTATTCCCATTTGCAGGTGGCCATGCCCTCCAGCTTCGGCCTCTGGTTCGGGGCCTGGGCCGAAAGCCTGGCCGACGACCTCCTGTTCCTGCAGGGAGCCTTCCGGATCGTCAACCAGAACCCCCTGGGTTCCGCCGCCGGTTATGGATCTTCGTTTCCGCTCGACCGGACCATGACCACCCGGTTGCTGGGATTCGAGGACCTCAGCTACAATGTGGTCTATGCCCAGATGGGACGCGGCAAGTCAGAACGGGTCGTCAGTTTCGCCCTGGCCAACCTGGCCGCCACCCTCTCCAAATTCGCCTTTGATGTATGCCTCTACATGAGCCAGAATTTCAATTTCGTCTCCCTGCCCGACGAACTGACCACCGGCTCCAGCATCATGCCCCATAAGAAAAACCCCGACGTCTTTGAGCTGATCAGGGGCAAATGCAATAAAATTCAGGGATTACCCTACCAGCTGACCCTTATCTCCAATAACCTCCCCTCGGGATATTTCCGTGATTTGCAGGTGATGAAGGAGGTGTTGCTGCCCGCATTCGGGGAACTGGGCGAATGTCTCGACATGGCTCTGTATGCCCTGCAAAACATCAGGGTCAACCCCTCCATACTCGACGATAAGAAATATGATTATCTCTTCACCGTGGAAGCCGTCAACCGGCTGGTACTGGCTGGGATGCCCTTCCGTGATGCCTACAGGGAGGTGGGGCGCCAGGTCACCGAAGGGGAATTCTTTCCCGTGAAAACGGTGGAGCACACCCATGAGGGAAGCATCGGCAACCTCTGTCTGGAGGAGATCACCCGTAAAAAGGAGGAAGCCTTCGCCGGTTTCAGGTTTGAACAAAGCCGCCTGGCCATATATAAGCTGCTGAATTACCCTCTCCCTGCATCGTGAGAAATCGCCATCTCCCAAGATTCATCTCGCCTGATTCATCGCTCCTGGTTCATCGCTCCTGGTTCATCGCTCCTGATTTATCTCCTCTGATTCATCGCTACATAGCGCGAAAGACCGCTTCAGGAGCCCATACCCCGCCTCTTATCGGGTCGCTGGCAGGAGAAGGTCAGGATTGCTCTGCGCCGGCTCCCGGGGCAACTCGCGGAGGTGGGTCAATCCCCGCCGAATTCCATCAGATAGGCTTTGATAAAACCGTCAAGTTCTCCGTCGAGGACGGCCTGGGCATTCCCCGTCTCATAGCCTGTTCGCAGATCCTTGACCATTTTGTAGGGTTGTAACACATAGGAGCGGATTTGGGATCCCCATTCGATCCTCTTTTTATTGGATTCGATTTCCTGGATTTTCTCCCTTCTTTTCCTCAGTTCGATCTCATAGAGCTGCGATTTGAGCAGGCGCAGGGCATTTTCCTTGTTGGTCAGCTGGGAGCGGCTTTCGGTATTTTCTATGATGATGCCGCTGGGGGCATGGCGCAGGCGCACTCCCGTTTCCACCTTGTTGACATTTTGTCCGCCGGCGCCGCTGCTGCGGAAGGTATCCCAGGTGATGTCGCCCGGGTTGACTTCGATTTCGATGGTATCGTCGACCAGGGGGGCCACAAAGACCGATGTAAAGGAGGTTTGTCTTTTGTTCTGGGCATTGAAGGGCGAAAGGCGCACCAGCCGGTGGACCCCGTTCTCGCTCTTGAGGTAGCCATAGGCGTAATCCCCTTCGAACTCCACGGTACAGCTTTTAATACCGGCCTCATCTCCGGGCTGCACATCCATCATTTTTACCGCATAGCCGTTTTGTTCTCCCCAGCGGGTATACATCCGCAGGAGCATGCTGGCCCAGTCGTTGCTTTCGGTGCCTCCGGCCCCGGCGTTGATCCTGAGTACCGCTCCCAGGCGATCTTCCTCATTGCGGAGCATGTTGCGGGCTTCCAGTTTCTCAATGGCTTCCACCGCTTCGGCATAGGCCTGGTCCACTTCTGCCGCGCCGGCCTCACCGGCTTCATAAAACTCCCACAAAACCAGAAAATCATCGGTGATCCGGTTCACCTCTTCAAAGCCTGTGGTCCAGCTCTTTATGGTGCGGATCACCCGCATCTGGATTTCCGCTTCCCTGGGGTTGTTCCAGAACCCGGGATCCCGGGTCTTCAGTTCTTCTTCTTCGAGTTGTGTCAGTTTTCCATCGTAGTCAAAGATGCCTCCTCAGCGCGTTCCTGCGCTGTACAAGGTCACTGACCTGTTCCTTTAAGACCATGTGTCTGATTTTTTAAATTCTGAGGGGCAAAGGTAACAACTTTTTGATAAGGCCTGCGGCGTGCCCTGGCCAGAAAGCCCGGAATGATGGGCCCTGTATGGGTAAACGGGGGAGTGACCTGCCGGAATTGCTCAGCCGAGGGCCTCCTCGAGGTGCCGGTGAATCAAGTCGGGTTCAAAGCCCCTGCCCTGGGTAAAACGGATCACCTGGGCCATCTTCTGGTATTTCTCCACCCCTTTAAGACCTTTGGCTTTCTCCTTCATGGTTTTGACCAGCAATGCCACATAGGCTTCATTATCAATAGAGTCCAGTCCGGCCCTGATCTCCTTGTCGCCGATCCCTTTCATCTTCAGGTAATATCTGATCTTGACCCTTCCCCATTTGTTGATTTTGAATTTTTCGCCGGCGAAGCTGATGGCATACCGTTCATCGTTGAGGAAGTTCTCTTTTTCCAGTTTGGCGATGATCTGTTCTTCGGCCAGGGAGTTTGCCCCCAGCGCCCTGATCTTTTTGCGGATATCGGCCACACACTGTTCCGAGCGGCTGCAGAGGGCCGCCATTTTCCGGTAGATCTCAAGATCCTGTTTTTCCTCGTTTTCCATTTTGCCCGGTTGTCGGTGAAAAGGGAAGCGTGTCCATCACCACCCGATGGGATATTCCCGACGTTAAAATTAAGGATTATGTTCCTATCTACCAAAACGGAGGGAGTCTCTTCGGTCACAGACGTCAAAAATCGATTATATTTGCTGGTAACTAAAAAAACATGAACTATGGGATTTCTGATTTTACTCGGACTGGTTGTTCTGGTTGTTTTCTGGGTGATGGGCCTGTACAACCGGATGGTCCGGCTTCGCAACAACCGTCAGAATGCATTTGCCGACATTGACGTTCAACTGAAGCAGCGGCATGATCTGGTGCCACAGTTGGTGGAGGTGGTCAAGGGGTATGCCAAGCATGAGATGGAGCTTCTCACCCGGATCACGGAAGCGCGGTCGGCTGCCATGGGAGCTTCCACCATTGACCAGAAAATTGCGGCTGAAAGCCAGCTCTCCTCGGCCCTTCAGGGATTAAAGGTGCAGGTGGAGGCCTACCCTGACCTCAAGGCCAACCAGAATTTTCTCCAGTTACAGGAGGAACTGAGCGATATCGAAAACAAGCTGGCTGCCGCCCGAAGGTTCTTCAATGCGGCGACCACCGAATACAACAACGCCATTGAAGTCTTCCCGGCCAACCTGATCGCCGGGCCTTTCGGATTCCGCAGGGAAACCCTCTTTGATCTGGGCACCGAAAGAGCCGAAGCCGAGAAACCCCCTAAAATCCAGTTTTAACACCAGGGCAGGTGCAATACGTCGGAATACAATCTCAAATCAGGAAAAATAACCTGAACTCGGTGCTGATGCTGGTGGCCTTTCCCCTGCTTCTGCTGGGCATGGTTTACGTTTTTCTTTTTTTCTCCACTCCGCAGGGAGGAGGTGTTCCGGTGGGTTCCACCTTTGCGGGAGTGGCCCCCCTGGTGATTGCCGCCACCCTGATCTGGTTCGCCGTAGCCTGGTTCTTCCATACTTCCATCATACAGCAGGCGACCGGCTCCAGGCCTCTGGAGCGGAGAGAAAACAAACGGGTCTACAACCTGGTCGAGAATCTCTGTATTTCCACTGGAATGGCCATTCCCCGCATTTTCATCATCGAAGACGATTCCCTGAATGCCTTTGCCAGCGGCATCAGCGACCGCACCTACGCGATCTCCCTGAGCCGGGGGATCATCAACCAACTGGAAGATGACGAACTGGAGGGGGTGATCGCCCATGAGCTGACCCATATCCGGAACAGGGATGTCAGGCTGCTGATCATTTCGGTCATTTTTGTGGGGATTTTTTCCTTCATTGCCAACATGGTTTTCAGGAGCGCCCGTTTCGGGAGTTTCGGGAACCGGGGGAAAAACAACGCTCCCGTATTGCTGGTGGCCCTGGCGGTGTCAGGGGTAGCCTATCTGATCAGCCTGGTGTTGCGGTTCGGGATCTCCCGTTCGCGCGAATACATGGCCGATGCCGGTGCCGCGGAGATCACCCGCAAACCTTGGGCCCTGGCGGGAGCCCTGCGGAAAATCTCAGGCGACCCCCTCATTGAGGCGGTTAAAAGCAGGGATGTTTCACAGATGTTCATCGAGAATCCACAATTGGTCAATAAGGAGTTTTCCATTGACCGGGTTTTTGCCACCCATCCGCCCATTGAAAAGCGGATCAGATTACTGGAGCAATTCGCAGGATGAGGTTGCTGCAGTTGTTTAATACGAAGCGAATATTTATGAGGAGAGGAATCGTCACGATGGCCCTGATGGTGTGGGGTTTGTCGCTATGGGCTGCGGAAGTGGGCTACGAGGAGGCTTTGCATCGTGCGGAGCGTTTTTTTGCGGAACTGGATGGGGGTGCGGCCCTCAAGTCGGGGCGTGCGGTGCAATGCGACACCTTTATGACCTGGCCTGTCCGATATCCCGCTCCGCTCAAATCGGCTCCCCGGCAGCGGGAGACGGCCTTTTACATTTTCAACCGGCTGGATCGCCCCGGATTTGTCATTCTTTCAGCGGAAAGCAGCGTGAAAGAGGTGCTGGCCTGGTCGGCCACCTCTGACATCTGTGCCCTTCCTCCGCAACTGGAGGCCCTGTTATCGCAGTATGCCCTGGAAACCGGCCTGGTCCGTGCTTACGGAATCACTTCCCCGGAAACAGTGCAGGGGGCAGCTGCGGAACCCCTGCTGAAGGATATCCGCTGGAACCAGAATCCCGATCCCTTCAACACCCTATGCCCCTATGATGAGGCTACCGGAAGAATTTGCCCTGCGGGGTGCGTGGCCACAGCCATGGCCCAGGTCATCTATTACTGGAAGTATCCCCGGGTAGGCACAGGAAGCTTCGGCTATACCTCCCCCTACGGATACCTGAGTGCCGACTTCGGGAAAGCCGAATACCGCTACGAGGAGATGGCCGACGCTCCCTGGCCGGGCGTCCCCAATCCCGAGATTGCCGAACTCACTTATCATTGCGCCGTAGCCGTGGAAATGATTTTCGGCCCTTACACCAGTTCCACCTATGCCGGGCAGGTGACCGGAGCCCTGGAGAAATATTTCAAATACAGGAAGCCCACGCAGGCCAACCGCTCGGTCTATTCTCAGGAGGCATGGAGAAACCTGATCATGAATGAGATCAACGCCCGCCGGCCGGTCATTTACAGCGCCCTCGATCCTTTGGATCCCGCGGTGCCCGGAGATGTGGCCGCTGGCCATGCCTTTGTGGTGGATGGCTATGACAGTGAGGGGCTTTTCCATATCAACTGGGGCTGGGGCGGTTGCTCTGATGGCTATTACAGCCTCGACCTGATCAACCCTTCCGACTGTGCCCAACAATACACTTACAGCCATTCCCATATGGTCATTGCGGGAATTGAGCCGGTGACCGATTTCGAATGTCTTCTGTCGGTGGAAAAGACGCAGGTCACCTTTCCGGTGACAGGGGGTGCCGACTCCCTTGAGATCAGGGCCAATGCAGGCTGGGCGGTGACCACCGATGCCTGGTGGCTGAGCATTGCGCCGCGTGAGGGGCAGGGAAATGCCACTCTCGTGATTGAAGCGCGTGCCAATGCCGGTTTTCTGGGGCGCAGCGGAAAGGTAACCGTCAAGGGGTGCGGCCTTACCCATGAAATCAGGGTGGTACAGGACGGTACCTGTGCGATGGAACCTTCCACCGGAGAACTCTTCTTTGAGGTTGGTGCCGGCAGCCAGAGTTTTACCCTCCGTTCGACCGCTTCCTGGATGATCACTTCCGGGGAAGCCTGGATCGGGGTGTCGCCCGATATGGGAAACGGCGACGAAACCATCACGGTGACCGTCACCGGAAATGAAGGAGGCGTGGCCCGGAGCGGTTCCCTGGAAATCACCGGTTGCAGTGTGACCAAGCGGGTGGAAATCAATCAGGAAGGTTCCTGTTACCTGGTTCCCGGAGCACACAGTGTGGAGCTGGGCGCCGCAGGGGGGACCGCTTCCGTAGAGATTTTATCAAACGGGGAGTGGCATGCCGAAACCTCCGACACCTGGATTTCCCTGGAGCCGGCATCGGGTGACGGGGACAGGGTTCTGCTCATCGGGGCGGCCGGAAATGAAGGACAGTCGAAGCGTACGGGAACGGTAACCCTCAGGGGGTGCGGAATTGCACGGACCATTCAGGTCACGCAGCAGGGGGCCTGTTCCCTGGAGGTGCTCCCCCTGGCGCTCGAGTTTTCACCGGCCGCCTCCGACCGTTATGTGACCGTATCCACAGGGAACAGCTGGAAAGCCACCACCGCCGAGACCTGGATCAACCTCTCTCCCGCCTCGGGCGAGGGGACGGCCATGCTCCGGATTTCCGTGACCGAAAACAAGGGATCTGCAGCCCGCAACGGCGTGGTGCTGGTGAATGGCTGCGGAACCGTCTATGCCATTTCCCTGGTCCAGCGCTCCTCATGTCTTTTCGACCTCTCCTCGCAGGTACTCGATTTCACCTATATGCCGGGAAGCAAAAGCCTCTCCGTGAACACCTCATCGCGGTGGCAGGCCCACACCGACGACGCCTGGATCACCCTCACCCCGGCTTCAGGGACAAAAGGAGGCCAGGTGAAGGTCGACGTGGCCATGCACAGCGGGGAGATCCCCCGCACCGGCACCGTGGTCTTTTTAGGATGCAACACCAACCGCATACTGAAAGTGGAACAGGAAGCATGTGCCTTTGAACTGGATGACGATAAGCTGCTGTTTTCTCCGGAGGGAGGTACAGAAGTGTTGGAAATCAGTTCCAACGCCTCCTGGACCTTGCTGAATTCCTTTCCCTGGATTAATTTGTCGGCCACTTCGGGGCTGCGGGATGCCACCGTAACAGTTTCCGCCGATGGAAATTCCGCAGAAAAAAGAAGCGGCTGGATCAGGATTTCGGGTTGTTTTTCCTCCCGGAATGTGGAGGTGATCCAGGAAGGAGTCTCCACCCCTGCCGGGGAGATTCCCCGCTCACAGGTGGCCATTTGGCCCTCTCCGGCCACGGGATTCGTCTGGTTGGCCTTCCCGGAACCCGCTAAAAACGCCATGCTGGAAATATTCACCTCAGAAGGGCGGCTGGTGCGCAGGATCCCCTCTCCGGGGAAGCGCATCTCCCTTGACGGAATCGCCCCGGGGTTGTATCTGTTTCACTTCACCGACGGGGAGTATTCCCACAAGGAGAAAATCGTGGTCAGGTAATTACAGGTTTTTGGAGTTAAGCTGGGTATAGCCCACCAGACGGTCGTACCTGGCTCCTGCCGGCTTGTAGTAGACAAAAATCTGGTAATCGTTTTCGGTTTCCCAGAAGGAGCCTTCCAGATTGACATGGTCGGCGACGGCCGATCCTTCGGGGACATACACGTAGAGATAGTTGTAATAGCCCTGTTTGAGGAGGAGGGTCAGTTCGTACCTGCCGGTTTCAAAGTTCCAGGTCATTTCGTTGCCCTTGTTGGCGTTCCAACCTGAGAGTTCCCCGAAAACGTTGATGGTTCCGCCCAACAACGGGGCTTCGAGGGGCAGAGAGAAGTGGACGAACTGGTAGTCGCATTCCAGGTCGAAATCCTCGACGCGTTCCTGGCTTTCAATCACATAACGGCCGTTCATCTCCCGGTAGGGAAAATAGCGTTTTCCGTTCCTGACTTCCGACGGGGAAAGGGTAATGTGGTAGTAGGGCCGGTGGAAGGTGGTGGAGGCCACGCCTTCGCCGTTGATGGTGTGGTTCCGGGTGTCAAAGTAGCGGAATTCATTGCCGGCACTGAAGACGTTCTCCCGCGAATAGTCGTAAACGAGGCGGTTCTGCTGGATGAAGAGCGGCTTTAATCCTCTGATGGCATTGTCCCAGCGGTTGTTCTGCATGATCACCACTCTGACCTCGTCACGGGGATTTTCGATCCGGAGCTGGTCATGGATGACCGTGAAGTCGACTTCATGGTTCTCACCGCGGAAGGCATCGGTAGTGGCCCTGCGAACCCTCCCCTCGATGGTGACCAGCGGTTCGGCGATGTGAAACCGGCGCGAGAGTACCTGCTTTTCCCGGTCATTACCCTCATACACCAATAAAATATAATTCCCCGAGATTTTAAAACCCACCCTTTCATTTGGGAGCTCCAGATAGTAATTCACAAAACTGAAGGTGGTATTGAAGGAGCGGGCATAATCGTCGATGGGATTGTCGGGGAATCCCTCGAGATATTGGCTCTGGGAGAGGAAACTTTCGTTCCAGTCGGGATCGCAGTGAAGAATGGTGTAGGAATACCTTTTGGCTTCGCCCGAGAGATCATCGAATTTCAGGACCAACCGGGCCTCTTCTCCCAGATTCAGCACCGGATTGGAGAGTTCAAATCCCTGCCGGTGAAACCTCACCGATTTGATATCCTCGCGATATACGGCATTGCCGTGGTAAAAACGGGTCTCTTCCCCTCTTCCTGCGAAACCGCACAGGATAATGACCAGAAACAACGATAATAATCTGACGTGCATAATCACTTAAAATTAATATTCCCCCGGCAAAAATAATACCGGTTTCATTATCAGCTCCGCAGGGGCCTCCAGGAAAGAACGGAAGAGGGGGCCATATATTTTGAAAAGCATAAGTTTATGGGGTAATGATTGGGAAAATGAAGTTTAATTATTTATTTTGGCTCTGATTTTAGAATCATTTTTAATATCAAATATGTCAAAAACCATCAAACTCAGGAAAGGGTTCAACATCAGGTTGAAAGGGAAAGCCGGTGCTGTTCTGGAAGAGGTTTCCGCGTCGGAGATCTATGCCCTGAAGCCCACCGATTTTCCGGGGTTGACGCCCCGTTTGTCGGTCAAGCAGGGAGATGAGGTCAAATGCGGAGAGCCGTTGTTTTACGACAAGTATCATCCTGAAGTGGTCTTCGTATCGCCGGTAGGGGGGATAGTAGAGACGGTGAACCGGGGGGAGAGGCGCAGGATTCTGGAGGTTTTGGTCAGGGTTTCCGCCGAGGTGGGCGAGGTGGATTTCGGGAAAACCGATCCCCTGCAGGCCGGTGCCGAAGAGGTAAAGGAGAAGATCCTGCAGGCGGGGTTGTGGCCTTTTATGAGGCGACGTCCTTACGGCACGATTGCGCGCACTTCAGAGGTGCCCAAGAGCATTTTCATATCCTGTTTTGACACGGCTCCCCTGGCTCCCGATTACGACTTTGTTCTTGCGGGGCGGGAAGCGGATTTCCAGGCCGGGGTGGATGCCCTGACACGGCTCACGCCGGGGAAGGTTCACCTGGGGCTCCCTGCCACGGGAGGGGAGATGTTCAGCGGGATCCGGAATGCGGAGGTCACCCGTTATGAAGGACCCCATCCTGCCGGAAATGTCGGAGTGCATATCCACCATACCGATCCGGTCAATAAGGGAGAGGTGGTGTGGACGGTCAATCCGGCGGATGTGGCCATTATCGGGCGGCTTTTCCTGACCGGAAAGCTGGATTTCACACGTGTGGTGGCCCTCACCGGCCCCGGGGTGATCAACCCCCGCTACCTGAAAACCCGCCTCGGCACACGACTGTGCCCCCTGCTCGAGGGGAACCTCAGAGAGGAAAGTAAACAAAGGGTCATCAGCGGCAACGCCCTGACCGGGAAAAAGGTCCTTTGCGACAATTTCCTGAATTTCTATGACTCCCAGGTGACTGTGATCGCCGAAGGGGAGGAGTATGAATTCATGGGATGGGCCAAACCGGGTGTCGACAAGTTCAGCGCCTCTAAAACCTTTCTCTCTTCCCTCTTTCCGAAAAAGGAGTATGAACTCAATGCCAACCTGCATGGAGGAGAGCGTTCTTTCGTCCTTTCAGGCCAGTATGAGAAATATCTTCCCATGGACCTCCTCCCGGTCCATCTGCTCAAAGCCATCCTGGTCAATGACATCGACAAGATGGAACAATTGGGCATCTATGAGGTGATCGGTGAGGACCTGGCTTTATGCGAGTATGCCTGCCCTTCCAAAATCAAGGTGCAGGATATCCTGCGCCAGGGTCTGGAACTGATGGAGAAGGAACTGGGTTAAGCCTGCCGGGAGGGAAATTTAGTTACCACTTTTTGTGGACCTGTAAATGAAATATTGCTAAAAGATGGAATCGCTCAGAAATTTCTTTGAAAAACTACAGCCTCATGTGCAGAAGGGGGCCAAATACCATTGGCTCCATTCTACCTATGATGCTTTTTTTACCCTGGCGTTTGTCCCCAAGAAAACATCTGTATCGGGTACGCATATCCATGATTATCTTGACATGAAAAGGACCATGTCGATTGTGATTGTGGCTTTGTTGCCGGCGTTGCTTTTCGGGATGTACAATACGGGATACCAGCATTTCAAGGCCATCGGGGAGCTGGCGACCACCGGTTTCTGGCAGGTTTTCGGGTATGGATTCCTGAAGGTTTTCCCGGTTATCGTGGTTTCCTATGTGACCGGACTGGGCATTGAGTTTATTTTTGCCCAGTCGCGCGGGCACGAAGTCAACGAAGGTTTTCTGGTATCGGGGATGCTGATTCCGCTGGTGATGCCGATCAATACCCCGTTGTGGATGGTGGCTGTGGCCACGGCTTTTGCGGTGGTTTTCGGGAAGGAGGTCTTCGGTGGAACGGGGATGAACATCTGGAATCCGGCATTGGTGGCCAGGGCATTCCTCTTCTTTGCCTATCCTGCGCAGATGTCGGGCGACAAGGTGTGGATTGCTCTGGGTGAGGGCGATAAGGTCGTGGATGGTTTTTCGGGGGCGACGATTCTGGGTGAAGCGGCTGCCGGAAACACCCAGATTAATGTGATGGATGCTTTTCTGGGGTTCATTCCCGGCTCCATCGGGGAGACCTCCACGCTGGCCATCCTGTTGGGGGCGCTGTTTTTGATCATCACGGGCGTGGGGAGCTGGAAAATCATGGCTTCCACCTTTCTGGGCGGTGCCGCCATGGGCATACTGCTCAACCTCTTTGCCGTGAATCCCTACATGGAGATGCCCTTCTGGCACCATTTCATCATCGGCGGTTTTGCCTTCGGCGCCGTCTTTATGGCCACCGACCCGGTGTCGGCTGCCCAAACCGAAAAAGGAAAATGGATCTATGGCTTCCTGATCGGGGTGATGGCTGTCCTCATCAGGGTACTCAACCCGGCCTACCCCGAAGGTATGATGCTGGCCATCCTGCTCCTGAACACCTTCGCCCCCCTGATCGACCATTATGTGGTACAGGGGCACATCAAAAGGCGCCTGAAAAGAGCCCAAGTTGCAGCCTAATCGTAAAAAACTGAGAATATGAACAAAAACGGCAATTCCTATACGTTCATCTATGCGTCGGTGATGGTGGTGGTGGTGGCGGCCCTGTTGTCGGCGGCGGCCATTTCACTGAAGCCGAAGCAGGTCAAGAACGCTGAGATAGAGAAAAAACAGAATATTCTGGCTTCGGTGCACATAGAGGCCACGGCCACTGACGCTGAGTCACTTTATGAGCAGAATATTCAAAAGGCCTATGTAGTCAATGCGGCAGGAGAAGAGGTAGCTGGCGATGCTTTTACCGTGGATCTGAAAAAGGAGAGATCGAAGCCCCTGGAGCAGAGGATACTGCCGGTATTTGAGTGTCAGACTCCTGAGGGACTGAAGTATATCCTGCCGTTGCGGGGTACAGGACTCTGGGGGCCTATCTGGGGTTATCTGGCCCTGAATGAAGACCTCAATACCATTTACGGGGTCAATTTCGACCACCAGGGAGAGACGCCCGGACTGGGAGCAGAGATCAATACCCCGGCTTTTCAGGAGCCTTTCAGGGGAAAAACCATTTTCGATGCCGCGGGAAAGCTGGTGGCCATCATCGTGGCCAAGTCAAATGAGACGGCCCCCGCAGAACACAAGGTCGACGCCATTTCAGGCGGGACCATCACCAGTAAGGGGTTACAGCAGATGTTGCTGGATGATCTCACCTCTTACGAAAAATTCATCACCCGGAAAAAATCAGCATTATGAGCGATAAAGATTCCTTATTTTCAGCCAAGAACCTGAAGTTGCTTTCTGATCCGCTGAACAGCAGCAATCCCATTACCGTGCAGGTGTTGGGGATATGTTCGGCGCTGGCCGTCACGGCCCAGCTGAAACCGGCCATTGTGATGGCCATTTCAGTGACGGTAGTGATCGCCCTGGGTAATGTGATCATTTCCCTGCTGCGCAATACCATTCCCAACCGCATCAGGATCATCGTGCAGCTGGTGGTCATTGCCGCCCTGGTGATCCTGGTCGACCAGGTGCTGAAGGCGTTTGTATATGACGTGAGCAAGCAGTTGTCGGTATTTGTTGGACTGATCATCACCAACTGTATCCTGATGGGGCGTCTCGAGGCGTTTGCCATGAGCAACAAACCCTGGCAGTCTTTTCTCGATGGTTTGGGCAACGGCGCCGGCTATGGACTGATCCTGATCATCGTGGGATTCTTCCGTGAGTTGCTCGGATCAGGATCGCTTCTGGGTTTCAGGATCATCCCTGAAAGCTGGTACATCACCAACGGCGGCGTATATGCCAATAATGGCATGATGATCCTTCCTCCCATGGCACTGATTACCATTGGCCTTATCATCTGGGTGCAGCGGAGCAGAAACCGCAAACTCATCGAAAACTAACCGGTAAAAATGGCATTTGTATGGAAAACCTGATAAATATATTCGTACGGTCGATCTTCATCGAGAACATGATTTTTGCCTATTTCCTGGGCATGTGTTCCTATCTGGCCGTGTCGAAGTCGGTCAAGACCGCCACGGGGTTGGGTATTGCCGTGATCTTCGTGCTGTTGGTCACCCTGCCGGTCAACTATCTGCTCGAGAATTATGTGCTGAAGGAGGGGGCCCTGGCGTGGCTGGGATCCTCTTTTGCCGCGGTTGACCTGAGCTTTCTGAGCTTCATCATGTTCATCGCCGTGATTGCTTCCATTGTGCAGCTGGTGGAGATGGTGGTGGAAAAATTTGCGCCGGCGCTTTACAACCAGCTGGGGATTTTTCTTCCGCTGATTGCGGTGAACTGTGCCATCCTGGGGGGATCGCTCTTCATGCAGCAGAAGGAGTTTCAGAATATCGGTGAAGCCACGGTGTACTCCCTGGGGTCGGGGGTGGGCTGGTTCCTGGCCATCGTGGGCATCGCTGCCATCCGGGAAAAAATCCAGTATTCAAATGTGCCCAAGCCTTTACGCGGACTGGGGATTACCTTTATCGTGACGGGTCTGATGGGTATTGCCTTCATGGGCTTCATGGGAATTAAACTGTAACTGCATAATTGAACCGTATCATGATGATATTATCCATTGAAACGGCCACGGTGATCACCAGTGTGGTCATTTTCCTGCTGGTCATAATCCTGCTGGTGGCGTTGCTGCTTTATGCCAAAAAGAAACTGATGCCCTCGGGGGTGGTGAAGATCGACATCAACGATGGGTACAAGGTGGTGGAGACCGAGCCGGGGAGCAGTTTGCTGAGTACGCTGAGCAACAACAAGATCATTTTGCCTTCGGCGTGCGGGGGCGGGGGCACCTGCGGCATGTGCCGCTGCCAGGTTATCGAAGGGGGTGGTTCCATCCTGCCTACCGAGACCGGTTTTTTCTCCCGCAAGGAACAGGCCGACCACTGGCGGCTGGGTTGCCAGGTCAAGGTGAAGGAAAACATGAAAATCCACATGCATCAGGAGATCCTGGGCGTGAAGAAATGGGAGTGCGAGGTGGTCTCCAACCGGAATGTGGCCACCTTTATCAAGGAGTTTGTGGTGAAGCTTCCCGAAGGAGAGAACCTGGAATTCAAGTCGGGGGGGTACATTCAGATCGATGTTCCGAAGGTAGAGGTGGACTTCTCGACCATGGATGTGCAGCCTGAGTTCCGCGAGGAGTGGGAGAAATTCGGCATTTTTAATCTGAAGATGAAGAACCCGGAGCCTACCTTCCGGGCCTATTCGATGGCCAACCATCCTGCCGAGGGCAATATCGTCATGCTTAACATCCGTATTGCCACACCACCGTGGGACCGCGCCAATAACCGCTTTAAGGACGTCAACCCCGGGGTATGTTCCTCCTATATCTTCTCGCGTAAACCAGGTGATAAGGTGACCGTCTCCGGTCCGTTCGGAGAGTTCTTCCTCAAGAACAACGACAACGAGATGATGTTTATCGGCGGTGGAGCGGGGATGGCCCCCATGCGGTCGCACCTCTTCCACCTTTTCCATACCATGAAGGAGACCAAACGCAAGGTGAGCTTCTGGTATGGCGCCCGCTCCACCCGGGAGGTCTTTTACCAGGAGCAGTTCGAGGAAATCGAGAAGAATTTCCCCAACTTCAAATTCACCCTGGCCTTGTCGGAGCCCAAACCCGAGGACAACTGGACCGGCCCCAAAGGATTCATCCATCAGGTGATCTATGACAACTACCTGAGCAAACACGAGCAACCTGAAGAGGTCGACTATTACCTCTGCGGCCCTCCGCTGATGAACAGCGCCGTGCAGAAGATGCTCTACGACCTGGGCGTGCCCGATGAAAACATCCTTTACGACGACTTTGGAGGATAGTTTAACCGCTTGAGCTTTCGCCGCAGAGCTACAAAGACACCACGAATCCATTTCTCCGTGCCCTTGTGCCTCTGCGGTTTTTTTATGCCCTTGCCGGGTATGCGTTATATACTTGCTTTTTCCTATTTTTGGAGCTTAACTCTATTTTATGATCCAGGAATTATTCAGCACCATCATCGACTGGTACATGGCCCATATTAACTATTGGACCATTACCCTGCTTATGGCCATAGAAAGCTCATTCCTTCCCTTTCCGTCGGAGGTGATCATTCCCCCAGCGGCATGGAAGGCCGCCGAAGGAGACCTCAATATCTTCCTCGTGGTGGTGTTCGGGACGCTGGGCGCGCTGATAGGGGCCCTTTTCAATTACTATTTTGCCTTGTATCTTGGGCGGGCCATTGTATACCGTTTTGCCGAATCGAAACTGGGCCGGATGATGCTCCTGAGCCGTGAGGGGGTGGAAAAGGCGGAAGCCTATTTCGTACGCCACGGTAAGAGTTCCACACTGATCGGCCGGCTGGTCCCTGCTGTCAGACAGCTCATATCGCTGCCAGCCGGATTGGCCCGGATGAACCTGAAGGACTTTATCCTCTTCACGGCCATCGGTTCATGCGCATGGAACATTATTCTGGCGGCCATGGGGTACTTCCTCCATACCCAGAAAGAGCTTCTTCATCGTTATTATACAGAGCTCACCTGGGGCATGCTGGCCCTCGGGGTGGTTTTTGTCATTTACCTGGTTTTTAAGTTCATAAAGAAAAAGGAATAGTCTTCTTTCCCGCTCCTCCGGGCACCGGAAGATCTTTTCCCTTTCCTCCCCGTGAGGGATGGACGGAGTGGTGATGACGCTTCCTGTAGCCGGTTGATATCTGAATTTATGGAAATCGCATGGTGCTCCTACCACAAAAGGGTATGAATATTTGCCCCATGTGACTTCCATGGGCGTGAAGCACTAAACTGGCTTCACCTCGTTATATAATTGAAGAACAAGTTATTAACAAACATAGATACTAATGAATAGGCTGGTGCGTTTCGTGGTCCTGTTGGGGATAGGGGGGATGCTTTTTCTCTCATCCTGCCGGCAGCCGGGGTATTTATATAATGAGGGTAAGATTTATGGGACGGTATACCACATCGTCTATGAGCATCCCCGTGGTGAGGATCTTCATGCGGAGATCGATGAGGAATTGGCGCGCCTGAATGCGATTTTCTCCACCTTCGACACTGCCTCGCAGATTTCGAAGGTCAATATGAACCGCCCCGTGGAGCTGGATCCTCTGTTTGTCTCCTGTTTCAACAAGGCCATGGAGATTTCAGAATGGTCGGGGGGGGCCTTTGACATCACGGTGGCCCCGTTGGTCAATGCCTGGGGTTTCGGTTTCAGGCACCGCGAGAAGATCAGCCAGCCCCTGATCGACAGTTTGCTGGAGTTCACCGGATTCCGGAAGGTCAGGCTGGAAGGGGGCCGGGTCATCAAGGACCATCCTGCGACGATGCTCGACATGAGTGCCATCGCAAAAGGGTATACCTGTGACCTGATCGGGGCGTTTCTGGCGGCCAGGGGTTGCCTGAATTACATGGTGGAGATCGGCGGCGAGGTGGTGGCTAAAGGGATAAACGCCCATGGGAGCCCCTGGAGCATCGGTATCAGCAAACCTGATGAGACTTCCCTTTTCGGGAGCGCCGATCTTCAGGCGGTGGTCCTTCTGAAGGAGAAGGCTCTGGCGACTTCCGGAAATTACCGAAATTTTTATGAGGAGGGCGGGAAACGGTATGCCCACACCATAGACCCTGCCACGGGCTATCCGGTGCAGCATAGCCTCCTGAGCGCCACCGTGCTGGCCGGAGACTGCATGACTGCCGACGCCCTGGCTACGGCATTCATGGTCATGGGGCTGGAAAAAGGCGTCGAACTCGCACGCCAACTTTCCGGAGTGGAAGTCTATTTCATCTATGCCGGTGAATCAGGATTCAACCAGGTTTACCTGTCTGACGGTTTTTCGCAATACCTCCAACCTGCAGACCAGGAATAACAGACCTGCCCACCTATTCCGCCTTTCCGACCTTCAGATTTTTAAAATTGAACTCCTCCCGGGCTTTCTTCTGCTCCAGCTTATCCTGGGTCTGCGCACAGTAAATCCCCTTTTGCCTGAGGTACTTGTTACCGCTCACATGGGTGTTGGGGAACTTTCCGCCCTTTTTGAGGAGGATAGTAATGCCTAATCCCGCAAAAGCCAGGGCTACCAGAACAATGGCCAGTATCAGAATGTTAAGAAAATTCATATCCGTTTCATTTCGGAAGACAAAAATAACACCTTTACGGGGATAAGAGAACCTTCGGGAAGGTGTGTCCCCATTTAAAACAAAAAAGGATACGAAAAGGTTTCCATTGGGGTACAATTTGTAACTTTAGGGCAAAAATAACAGACGATATGGAGAAACATGTGAATGTCGTAGCCGCACTGCAGATAGGGCTGAGTATTTTCGGGATTATCGCGGGGGTCATCATACTGGTGGTGCTGAACACGATCGGGAGCCTGGCGGGTGATCATCAGGCCAGTTTTGTGTTGCATCTGATCGGGAACATTACCGCAGGCTTTTTCTTTCTGATGAGTGCACCTGGCGTCATTGCGGGCATAGGTCTTCTGGCGCATAAGGAGTGGGCACGGATCCTCACCCTCATCCTGTCGGTGATTAATCTGCTCAATTTCCCATTGGGAACGGCGGTAGGCGCCTATTCCATATGGGCTCTGGTGCAGGATGAGGTGGTAGCCCTCTTCCGGGGGGGCGGAAAGAAGCTGGAGTGATCAGGGTGGCAACTGTTCAGGATTCGCCTTTCTTTTCTGTGGTCGTTTCCCTATAGGCCATTCTGTGCCGGGCTGGCCGGGAAGCGCCTGATTTTTTCACCATGAAGATGCAATTTGACATGATCATCAGCGGCAGGGTTCAACATGTCGGGTTCCGTTACTATGCCCGCGCCCGCGCCGAAGAGCTGGAGCTGACGGGGTATGTGCGGAACATGCCCGACGGAACCCTGCGTGTGGTGGCCGAAGGGGAGCTGTCCTCCCTGGAGACCTTTGCCGACCATCTCAGGATAGGCCCCTCCATGGCCCGCGTACAAAAGCTCACCCTGGAACGGTCCCCCTTTACCGGAGGCTTCTGCCGGTTTGACATCAGATATTAAAAGATATAATGGATAGTTATCACATGACCCCTTCCCAGTTCAGGGTGGAAGGGAAAAAACTGGTCGACTTCATAGCCGATTATTATGAAGGGATAAACAAATACCCTGTTTTATCGCAGGTGAAACCCTGGGAGGTGTACGGGCAGCTGCCTGCAGAGCCTCCCGCCACGGGAGAATCCTTTGATGCGATGCTTGCTGATGTGGAGAAAATCCTTATGCCGGGGATCACCCACTGGCAGTCGCCCGGTTTTTTTGCCTATTTTCCTGCCAACGCTTCCTTTCCGGCCATTCTGGGCGATCTGCTCTCGTCGGGACTGGGGGTCCAGGGCATGCTCTGGGCCACGAGTCCGGCCGCCACGGAGCTGGAAACCCGGGTAATGGAGTGGCTGGCGGAGATGCTGGCCTTGCCGTCCTCTTTCAGGATCTCCTCTACGGGGGGCGGGGTTATCCAGGATTCGGCCTCTTCGGCGGCGTTGGCGGCCGTGGTGGCGGCCCGCGAAAGCGCTTCAGGCTTTGCTACCAACCAGTCGGGGATTTCCGCCAGGTATACGGCCTATGTCTCCTCGCAAACCCACTCCTCGGTGGAGAAAGCCGTGAAAATTGCAGGCATCGGCCGTGAGAACCTGCGGATCATCGATGTGGACGACCGGTTTGCCATGCGCCCTGAACTGCTCCTGGAGCAGATGACCCGCGACCGGGAAGCAGGAATGGTGCCTTTCTTTGTATGTGCCACGATCGGAACCACCTCCTCCAATGGGATGGACCCGCTCCGCGCTATCGGGGAGATCTGCCGCAGCCAGGGGGTATGGCTTCACGTAGATGCCGCCATGGCAGGCGCCGCCCTCCTCTGCTCCGAGTTCCGCCATTTCAGCGACGGACTTGAACTTGCCGACAGCTTCTGTTTCAATCCCCACAAGTGGCTGTTCACCAATTTCGACTGCGACTGCTTCTGGGTGGCCGACCGGCGCCACCTGGTCCATACCTTTTCCATTCTTCCGGAATATCTGCGCAACCAGGCCTCCGAATCGGGAGAAGTCTTCGACTACCGTGACTGGCACGTTCAGCTCGGCCGTCGCTTCCGCTCCCTGAAACTCTGGTTTGTCATCCGCCATTACGGGGTGGAAGGCCTGCAGTTCCATATCCGCAGACATGTGGAACAGGCCCGCGAATTCGCCGGCTGGATCCTTGACTCCGGGGATTTCGAACTGGTCACCCCGCCGCCGCTCAACCTGGTTTGCTTCCGCTACAAGGGAAGCGACGATGAAAACATGGTCCTGATGCAGAAAATCAATGCCGGGGGGAAGATTTACTTCACCCACACCAAACTCAACGGAAGGGTGGTCCTCAGGCTATGCATCGCCCAAACCCATACCACCCGGGCCGATGTGGAAAAAGCATGGCAGATCATCCGGTCCTCCGTTCCGGGGTAGACCCTGCCCATGTGCATTCCGGCTGGCGTGATCCGGTCCTCCGTTCCGGAGTAGACCCTGCCCATGTGCATTCCGGCAGGCGTGATATGGTCCACCGTTCCGGGGTAGGCCCTGCCCATATGCATTCCGGCTGGCGTGATCCGGTCCTCCGTTCCGGGGTAGACCCTGCCCATGTGCATTCCGGCAGGCGTGATCCGGTCCACCGTTCCGGGGTAAGCCCTGCCCTCATGCATTGCCGACGGCGTGATACGGGACAACGTGATCCCTGCTCCGGGTACCGTAAACCAGGGCCAGCCAAACCGCCTTTTCTGGCGGCAGTTTTATTCATAAAAGTTAATTTTACCTTTAAGAATTTTATTACCTTTACGTCAAACAACTAAAAGAATATCACGATGCAAAAATTCGCCAATCTGGAAGTATGGTTTGCCACAGGCAGCCAGCACCTATACGGAGAGAAGACCCTTCATGAAGTGGACAAGGACTCTATGGAGATCGCTCAGGGATTGAACCAATGTGAAGCCATACCGGTGAAGGTGGTTTTCAAGCCGGTGCTGACTTCCTCGGAATCAATACTGAAGTTGTGTATAGAGGCCAATTCTGCGCCGAATTGTGTAGGGGTGATCACCTGGATGCACACCTTTTCGCCTGCCAAGATGTGGATCGCGGGGTTGAAAGTACTCAACAAGCCGTTGCTGCATCTGCACACGCAATACAACAGGGACATTCCCTATGCCGACATTGACATGGATTTCATGAACCTGAACCAGTCGGCGCACGGGGGTCGTGAATATGGGTTCATTGTGAGCAGGCTGAGGAAGAACCGGAAGGTATTGGTAGGTCACTGGAAGGACCAGCAGATCAGGAAGCGGGTAGGCATCTGGGCCCGGGTAGCCGTGGCCTGGCACGACTGGCAGACGGGGAAGGTGGCCCGTTTTGGTGACAATATGCGTGAAGTGGCCGTCACCGAGGGGGATAAGGTGGAAGCGCAGATCAGGCTGGGATTTACGGTGAGTGGTTTTGGGATCGGCGATCTGGTGAAGTCGATCAAGGAGGTGGAAGAGGCCCAGGTGGCCCGTTTGGTCGATGAATACATGACCTTGTATGACGTAGATAAAGCGGGCAGGCCCGGGGGGGAATACCATCCCAACGTACGTGTGCAGGCCCGTTATGAGCTGGGGATGAAAGCTTTCCTGGATGCCGGCGGGTTTACGGCGTTTACCACCACCTTCGAGGATTTGTACGGACTGGAGCAGTTGCCCGGGCTGGCGGTTCAGCGGTTGATGGCCCAGGGGTATGGTTTTGGTGCCGAAGGGGACTGGAAGCATGCGGCGCTGGTGCGTGCCGTCAAGGTGATGGGGGCTGGCTTACCGGGGGGAACCTCCTTCATGGAAGACTACACCTACCATCTCGATCCTGCGGGTATGAAGGTCCTCGGTGCACACATGCTGGAAATCTGTCCGTCGACCTCCAGGGCCAAACCCCGGCTTGAGGTGCATCCATTGGGGATCGGCGGGAAAGCCGACCCCGCGCGGCTGGTCTTCAACGTTCCTGATGGTCCTGCCGTCAACGCTTCGGTCATCGATATGGGCAACCGCTTCCGGATGATCGTGAATGCCGTGGAGGTGGTCAGTCCCGATGCCGATTTCCCGAAGCTGCCCGTGGCCCGTGCCATGTGGAAGCCACTGCCCGACCTGCAGACCGGCGCAGCGGCCTGGATCCTTGCAGGTGGCGCCCACCATACCGCCTTCAGCCAGCAAATCAACAAGGAATTCCTCGAAGACTTCGCAGAAATCGCCGACATTGAATTCCTCCTCATCGATGAGAATACCAACCTCACCGATTTCAAAAAGGAACTCCGCTGGAACGAAGTCTATTACATGCTTAACAAAGGATTAAGGTAATCCTTAATCCGATGATCCAAAAAAGAGGCTGCCAGGGTACCCTGGCAGCCTCTTTTCCATGTGCGATTTCCTGCGATCGCAGCTCTTTTCCTTTCCTCTCAGCTGCCCGTTCCTCTTTTTGGAATAGGCTTTTCCACTTACCGATGACCCGTTTTGCAGGGGAGAGCCGGTCAGTGGTCGTTGCTGTGGCCAGGTCAGGCCCCGTGTATTATTTCTTTTCTGCCGGGGCGGGAACCTCCGCTGGCGCGGGCAGGTCCTTGCGGCGGATATCGAGTTCGCGGACCACGCGCGGGGCGTTCATCCTCTCGAGCTCCTCATCCCCGCCGGTTTCCAGGTTGCGGTCAATCTGCATGATCTGATTTTCTTCCAGGGTCATTTCTTGTACCTCCTTTCTGATCACCGTAATTTTTTCACGGCCGCCACTCATTTTTTTCTTTTTAAAAGAGAGGATGCCCGGATCTGAAAGGTCAATGATGTTAGGATTTTGGAAGTGTTGCCTCCTTACGGTTCTGAATCCAGGGAGCATAGGAGTGCCAGGGGCCATCCGGCGGGTGACCATCCTTCGGGAACCCGGCCGGCCGTCACGCCTGATGAGTACATCTTCTTCGCCGGAACCGGCCTTTCTGACGAAAACCCTTACCATCTTCCCACTGTCCCCATCCATGATCTCCTCATGAAACACCATTCCTTCCGGGGCATCTCCCGTTTTCCGGAGGGAAATCCGCCGTTCGGTTCCATCCCCTTTTCTGATGATCAACTCTTCCACCTGGGAATCGTTGCCGGCCTCTGCATCGGAAGCGACCCACACGGCATCAGCATTATCCTTAAAACGGGTTATCTTCATCTCCTTTTCCGTGATGACCGTATCGGTCACAGTTTTCCCACCCTCGTTGATGAGGATGGTTCTGATCTCCTTTCTGGTAGTTGGGGGGGGCGGTGTTTCCTGGGCACGGCTTTCCCCACCGGCCATGACCGCCAGCATCAGCAGCGGTATACTTCCTTTAAGCAGCTTCCTGTTCATAAAACCAAGGTTAAAAAGTTCATGAACAAATATACATAGTGATCGGCAAACTGCCTGATTTCGGGTCAAATATTTCATGGGGGTCAGAGACGGCGGCGGCGCGTGTCCATCATATGTCAACAGCTGCCGGAAGTTCCGGGATCAACCCTCTCAGGAAAGCAGAGCCTTGATTTTGTCCCACAGAAGGACCCCGAGAAAGGAGACTCCCAGGACGGCGAACTCATTCAGGGTTTTGCTCAGTTCGAAGCGGAAGAGTTCTAATCCCAGCACATAATAGAGGACTGCAACGATAAAGCCGGTGATGAGGCCAGTCAGGATGATTCTGCCGGTACGGTCTTTCTGGTTTTTTTTGGTGGTGATCAGGGCCCCCAGCAGTCCGCCAATGAGGGAGAAGAGGATAAACATCCAGGGGAAGACGAACCGGAAGATCACGCTTCCTTCTCTGGCGCCATCGGCCCGGGCGGTCAGGGTGGCATTACCCAGGCCCTTTGACCTGAGTGTGACCGATCCGGTTTGTCCCGCCCTGAGGGTAAGGGTGTCAGGCGTGACGGTTCCCTTGTTTTGCACGAAGAAAACGACTACCGGGCCCGATGTGGCCTGTCCGGAAAGTGAAATTCTCACAGGGAGGGCTTCAACTCCCAGCCCCTCCAACTTTTGGGGAGGTGTTTCCACGGTGATGACCGGTTCTTTATTCACCGACACCCGGAGACCTTCCGGTCTGAAAGGGGTTCTGATCAACACAGGCAAGGGTGAGGTTTCAGATTTATCGGTGATGCGCACCATCATGGTGGGAAGGTTGGTATGGTCAATGAGCAGTTGTGACGGATCGGTCACCGATTGATTTCCTGATGAGATTTCCAGCATGACCGGGTCTTCGAGTTTTTTAGGCACCAATTTGCCTTCCCCGTCCTCAAGAAGGAGAATTCCCAGATGGCCTTCATAGAGCTGCAGGTCTTGGTTGAAATTCATCGGAGAGAGGGTGTCGACCAGAATCTGGAAATGGAGGGGTTTGCTTTCACCGATGGCTTTTCCGATATACACATCACCCATTAATACCCCTTTCAGGGGTTTGTTTTCCTTGTTTTCGGTCACATAGCCGCCGGAGGTGAATTCCCTGGTGGCCATTCCCTTGATCACTGCCGTTTTGGCATCCTGTGGAAGCGTGTAATTTCCGGCCGGCCTGTTGACGATGTCAATCCGGCCTGCCCGTTGTACCTCTATGGGGACTGGCTGCTCCGGGTTGATGTCAGCTCTGCGGAGGATTTTTTCCCTGGTGTATTTCCTGGTGATGGCCGTGTCTTGCACTTGTTGCGGCGAAGGATGGGAAGGGTCGGGGATGGCGGTCTGGGTAGAAGGCATCCCTGAACAGAGCAGCAGTATGGCAGCTGCAAGAATACAGCCCCTGACCAGGGACAGCATTGCTCCGTAACCTGCTTCTAAAGCAGGCCACAGGTTGTTTTTGTCAAAATGCGTACTCATCATCTGTATAATTTAATACGTAAATGGTTGACAAAACATACAGGGGAGCGGATACATCCGGGGCCTTTGCCGGGTGGAAAATGAAGAAGGATCCCTATACAATTTACGGATTTTTTTTGAATTTTCCGCTGTAATTCAAGGCTTTGTGCAGGGATCTGTTTGCCGCCTGCGTTAGGTGTCCGATTGACGGTCACAAGAGCTGCTGCATAACAGAACATCATGCCCGGTTTCGCTTCCGGGCATCTGTGAAGGCGGAAGCTTTATGGTTTCAGACGGGAAAGGTAGTGTCCGATGTAGGATTCTTTTTGTTTCAGGCGATACTGCATGATAAAGCGGGGGTGTTCGAGGGGTATGATTTCACCGAACCATTGTTTTTCCTGGTTAAGGCGAAGGAGGTAGCGGTAGTTTTTGTTACTGCCGAGGCAGTAGCAGCGGTCGGTAAGGAGGCCGAAGCCGAGTTGTTCTTCGATGGTGCGGAGGATAAAGGGGGTCATGATTTCCTGCAGCCGGGGGTCGTCGTAGTAGTTAAAGTTGACCTCAGTGCCTTGGTGGTTGGTTTTGACAAATCCCAGGGGGCAGGTGGCCGAGATGAGGAAATCCTGATAGAAGCTTTCCGGGCCGCCATAGGCGCTGATCATGTCGTATACGAAGGCGGAGGAGGTTTCCCGGGAGGTAAGGCCGGGGATTTCGAGGCCGCAGAATGCTTTCAGCCGGTAGGTGTCGGTAAAGGGGATGCCGGTGACGCCGGCGCCCAGTCGTCCGGGGTTGATCCCCAGGATGAGGCGGCGGGGATGTGGGGTGGTGTAATATTTCCGGTAGAAAAGAGAGGAGACCCTGAGGGCATCCGGATTTTCCCGGTAGGGATTCATGATCCGGATGCCCTCAGGCAGGGGCTCTTCAAAAGAGAGTGAGGCGTTGAAACGGATGATTTTTTCGGCCAGGGTCATGGTATGATTCCGGAGGAAACCAGCAAAGAGGGTTACCTGGTGATTTTAGCGGCGAATCCTCCGCCCTGCATCAGGGTGAGAGTCATTTTTCTTTCGGTGGGGAGAGGGAATATTTCCCGTTTGTAGTCGCGGGCTGCGCGGTCGGCGTTGATGCCGTCGCGGAAGAGTTCGACGGTTTTAAACTGGTCACTGAGGAAACCCAGGTCAACGGTCACCTCACGTTTGTGCCAGTTGGTGAGTCCTCCGACATACCAGGTATCCCCTTTACGGCGGGCGATGACGATGTATTCGCCTACTTTGCCGTCGAGGGCGATGGTTTCATCCCAGACGGTGGGAATTTCGGCGATGAAGCGGGTACATTCGGCCTCCCTGCGGTAATTGGAGGGGTTGTCGCACAGCATGTTGAGGGGAGATTCAAAGATGACGTACTGGGCGAGCTGGCGGCAGCGGGTTCCCTGGCTCATCGGATCGCTGTTGATGGGGCGGTAGTTCCAGCGGTTGGCATTGCGCATGGCTCCCTGGGTATAGTCGACGGGTCCTGCCAGCATCCTGATATAGGGGAAGGTGACGTCATAGCCGACCATGTCGACCTCTACGGGCGACCATTTGACCTGTTCGAGGCCGTTGACCCCTTCGAAGTTGATCACATTGGGCCAGGTGCGGTGAAGACCGGTGGGTTTATATGCCCCGTGGAAGTCGACCATCAGATTGTAGCGGGCGGCGGTTTCGGCGCAACGGTAATAGAATTCGACCATGGGCTGGTCGTCGCGGTCCATGAAGTCGACTTTGAACCCTTTGACCCCCATTTCCGAATAGATCCGGCAGACCTGCTCCATGTCACGGTCCATGGCGTGGTAGCCGGCCCAGAGAATGATCCCCACATTCCGTTCTTTGGCATAGTCCACCAGTTCTTTCACGCTGATCTCCGGAATAATCTGCAGGAGGTCGGCTTTTTTGTTGACGGCCCACCCTTCATCGAGGATCACATATTCGATTTTGTTTTCGGAGGCGAAGTCGATGTAATATTTATATGTATCGTTATTAATGCCCGCGCGGAAGTCCACGCCATCGATGTTCCAGTCGTTCCACCAGTCCCAGGCCACTTTTCCGGGTTTGATCCAGGAAGGATCTTCGATGCGGGAGGGGGAGGCCAGGAGATAGACCAGGTCGTTATCGAGGAGTTCCCGGTCGGAGGTGGATACGGTCAGGACCCTCCAGGGGAGGGCCGCTCCGGCTTTCACCTGAGCGATGAAAGGTTCCCGTTCGGTGACGATCTGTTGCAGCATGTTATGGCCGCCCTGGACCGTCGTTTTGGGATAGGGGGCATGCACCCCAGTCAGGGCGTTCTCTCCTGTGGGGTTGGCCATGTAGAGCCCGGGATAGCTCTCCAGGTCGGCTTCGGTGAAGACCATTTTCTTGCCGTCGGCCAGTTCCGCCAGCAGGGGCAGGAAAATCAGGCGCTGGCGATGCAGTTCACTCAGGCGGGCATGTGTATAGGTGTTCTCGAAGCTGTTAAAAAACTGCCGGTCGGGATCGGCGGGGTTGAAGTTGTTGACATAGGGAACCAGGGTGTGAAGGTCGTCGGGGAAATTAAGGCGCACCTCCTCGTTCTTCACGGTAAGCCCGCTTTTGCCGGCATCGGCAAAACGGTAGGCCACGCCCTGGTCGTAAGCCCTGAACACCAGGAGGAAATCCCCTCTGAACTGAAGGCGTAATTCGTTGTACACTTCGGGAATCACCTTTTTTTTGTAGAGAGGGGGGGTCACCTCCTGCCTGACGGAGTGGTTGGTGGCCTTTTTCAGTCGCGGTGCGACGCCCCAGACGGTACCGTTGCCGAGGGTGACCGACAGGGGGGAGGGAGTGAGAACAGGGGTATTTTCATGTTGCACCGACCAGGTGATCTGGTCAGTGAGGGCGATGGTTATCTGTAGTTTCCCATTGGGTGACGACAGGTGGTAATCGCGGGCAAAAGCCTGGGTGGTCATCATCAGAATAGTCAGGATTAAAGAGGTACGTTTCATTATTTAAGGTATTTGAATGAGTATTCAGTGGTGATCCGGGAAGGTTGGTAATAAAGTGGCTTCCGGTTTCACAAATATAGCTTGTTTGTCAATTTGCCACAAGAGGCTGCAGGGTCACCGGTCCGGCAAGTCCCGAAGGTCGCACTGACCACCCGAGGGTGGTGAAGAGGCCGTCGGGGCCCCGGTTATGGGCCAGGTAGGCCGGGAAATTCACATTATAAAAGATTTTGTAGGGGATTCCTTTTCTTTCCATGTCGGTCATACGATTTCCCATCAGATTGGTGACGGCGATGCCAAGGGTGTTGTTATCAGTCAGCAGGGCTGCCGGAATATCGACCTGCCAGGGGGGGGAGATAAGGGTGGCCAGGGGCCTTCCGTTCAGGGTGACGGTGGCCGAATGATATACTTCCTGCAGGCGGAGGCGGTATTGGGAGGCGTTTCCGGCGGGCCGGGGAAATGAAGTGGTATAATGGGCTGTTCCGGAGAAAGCCCGGCAGTCGTCGCCGTCAAGGCTGGACCACAATTCAGGTTGGTCCATCTCTGTCGTGGCGGGAAGGTGTGGCCCTCCCTCCGTGAAGGTGAGCGTCCAGTGCGTGCCCACGGAGGTTTTTTCCCCGGTTTCCTTGTAATAGGCATAGTCAGGCACATTGACCCCAGAGGGGAAGAGCTGGATCAGGCAGCTTTCACCGGGGTGAAGCCGGAGGCGTACCTTTGTGACGGATGAGGAGGATTCAATACGGGCCTTTCCCCAGGTGCCGTTCATGGGGTTGTAAAGTACCGCAGCTGTTCCCCTTTTGCTGAGGGGAATCCAATCGTCGACGGAATCCACACTCCGGTTGGCCACAAACCAGGTGGTGACGTTACCCTGGATCCGGCGGATGGTTTGGAGACCATTGTCGGTCATGGTTTCCCTGGGGATGTTGGCCATGGCCGGGAGCAGGGAAGGATCGCCGGTGAGGAGGGATCCCTTGCCGATGACGGCTTTCTGGATCCCCTGGCCGGCGTCGGTGAAGGTCAATTCGCCTTTCAGTTTCTCCAGTTTCCCGCTTCGTTGGGTGAGGTTTCCCCATCCCGGGACCTCTTCGGGGAGGTGAGCCATGAGGATGGTGGCTCCTTTGCGGGCGAGGGCAATCAGTTTTTCGAAGGATTCGGGGGGCATCAGCCGTGCCGGGGGTACCAGGATGGTTTTATAGTGGTTGCCGCCGGTGAGGAGGCTGCCCTCGTGGAAATCCGTGGTGAGGAGCTGCCGGTCGGAGAGGTAGTCGAAGGCGTATCCTTTTTCCCAGAGGCTGAGGGCGACGGGCCGGAGGGAGGAGCCATGGGCAGCGCCGTCGAAGTGGAGGAGCAGGGAGCGTCCCCTGCGGGCATATTCATCGTGGATGGGATAATAAAGAAGGATGTCGTTGTCGGGATTTCCTTTCTGAAGGAAGGATTGCACCCTGGTGATATAGCCGTTTAAGGTGGCGAAATCCTTCCAGAAGGGGTTTGTGGGGCCAAAGTGGACGGCCGCGTAGAACATCCATCCGGGCCAGGGGGCCTCCACCGGGGAATAGGTGGTGCCGTGGTAAAAGATATGGTTTATGCCGGCCAGGAGGAAGAGGTCGACGGCCTGTTTGACTTCTTCCAGGGAGGCTTCGAAATGGTCTTTGAGCCATGTGGCCGACTCCGAAGAGGCCAGTTTTTTACCGGTGACGTGGGCCACCGAGGAGGCTGTTTTGACCTTGATGATGTCTTCGCCTTCTGTTTCGGGGATGTCGGCGGCGGCGTACAGGTCGAGGATGTGTGCTGGGGCGCCGTGGGCCTGGTTGCGGATGATGTGGCCGCCCTTTTGGGCCCAGTCGTGCCAGCGCTGAGTATAGTTTTCGAGGATCAGGTCGGAGAGGGTTTCTCTGTAGTCGGTGAGGACTCTGGCGTTGATGTCGGCGGAGTCGCGGCCCAGGAGGGCTGGCAGGTAATGGCGGAGGTCGTATCCGCGGCGTTTCTGGAATTCGTCGAAGAGGTGGGGAGTGAAGTCGGCTTCTCCGCGGGCGTCGTCGACCTCATAGGAATCGTTAAACCAGGCGCGAAGGCCTGAGAGGTCCCTGTTGGCAAGGGAAGTGTCGAAATGGTGGAGGTAGTGGTCGATGGCGGTGGCTGAGAAGTGGTCGATGACGTCGCCCTCGCCGCCTGGGCCTGCGCGTTCGACCAGTTTGCCGTGCCAGCCTCCGAAGAGGGCCACCAGGGTCCAGTTCCCGGCGGGGGCGGTCCAGTCCAGGGTTCCGTCGGAGGATACCCTGCTGGTGAGGTCAAGGATTTGTCCGCCGGAGGAGTAGCCCATAAGGGCTTGCAAGGGCATGGGGCGGGGGAAGCGCACCTGGTCGATGGCCCAGGCCTGAAGGCTGTCGGCATTGGCGCCGATGGGATCCCTGACCTGGTCGATGCGCAGGTTTTTACGGGTGATGACCCGAAGCAGGGGTTCCTGGATTTTGGCGACTTTGGCCGTGAGCCTTTCTCCTTCGCGGAGGGTCCAGGTTTCGGTCTCCATGTTTCTGCAGGCGTCGCCGGGAGTGACCCAGGGGCCACCGAAGGGCCATCCCGAGGCCATGGCCAGGTCGATGCCCAGGTCAAGGCGGGCCGCTTCACCGAGGGTATATCCGAAATAATCTGCCCATTCGGGAGAAAGAAATTTCACGGAACGCTCTTCATAGCCATGCACTCCGTAAATGGGGGTGATCTCCAGTCCGCCCAATCCGGCCTCTGCATAGGCTTCCATGGCGGCGGTCAGGTTGGAGCTGTCGACGGCCGAGGCCATCCACCACCAGCGGCTCCATGGTTTGGTTTCGCGGGTGATCCCGGGCCAGCCTGGTTCCGGGGATACCTCCCGGTCATTCTGGCAGGCGCCGGAGAAGAGAAGCGGCCCTGTCGCCAACAGAAGAAAAAAGAGCCACAGGGGGCGCTGTGCCCGTTTCGGGAGGAGGCGGGAGAACGGGCTGGAATTTCTTGTGGTCATGGAATTCGGTTTTTAGGTGGCCGTTTCAAACAGGTTTAGTTGTGGTGGCACTTGTGGATCTGGCCGCTTTCCTGGTGCCGGGAGGAGTTCCCTCGTGTCATGGTGCCGGTGGGGTTCCCATGCGGCGGAGGGAGTCGAGGGTCGTCTGCAGACGTCGCATGATCAGGGTATCCTGGCTGGCCAGGTTGGTGGTTTCCCCGGGGTCGCTAGTCAGGTTGTAGAGCTGGGGAATGGTGTCGTGCCCGAGTTCAGTGTCGGTGAAGGAGTTGTAGCGTGCGGCCCTGGAGGGGGCGATGTATTTCATCGGGCCGGAGAGGAGGGAGAGGGTGCCGGTAGATTGTTCCACGATAAAGGGGCGTCCTTGTGCTGAATGGTTCAGCCAGGTTTCAAGGGCGTTGTGGCTGTCGGGAGCAGCGCCGGGGGGTACCGGGGAAGTCCTGGACGGGGGTGTGTCGCGGTTCCCGCCATGATCTTCGGGGGGTGTGACGAGGTGGAACTTGCCGGTCATGCCTGTTTCTTCGTATACACCGGTCAGGGTGGCCAGGGTAGCGAAGAGGTCGATCTGGCTGATGGGTGCGCCGGAGGTGCCGGGGGAGGCCTTTCCGGGCCATCTGACGATGAAGGGGACGCGGGTGCCGGCCTCAAAGGCGCTGTATTTTCCTCCCCGGCAGGGGCCCGCAGGGAGGTGGTCGCCCAGCAATTCTACGGCCTGGTCCCTGTAGCCGTCATCGATGACAGGGCCGTTGTCGCTGGAGAGGATGACCAGGGTGTTTTCGGAGAGTCCCAGCCGGTCAAGGGTTTCCAGGATCTGGCCCACCGACCAGTCAAACTGGGCGATGGCATCCCCGCGGGGTCCCATTCCGGTCATGCCCCGGAAACGGGGGTGGGGAACCCTGGGCACGTGGATGTCATGGGTTCCGAAGAGAAGGAAGAAGGGTTTCCCGGTGGAGGAGGGTTGGTGGGTTTCGAGGTAGCGGACGGCTTTGGCGGTGATGGAGTCGGCGATGTTTTCGTCGACCCAGAGGGCGGAGGTCCCCCCGCGCATGTAGCCGATACGGCTGATGCCGTTTACGATGGCCATATCGTGGCCATGGCTGGGGTGCATTTTCAGCAGGTGGGGGTGGGTACTGCCCAGGGGCAGCCCCTCAAAGGGGTGGGTATAGCTGACTTCAACAGGATCGGCCGGGTCGAGGTGGGCGATCTGCTGGTTTTCGATGAATACGCAGGGGGTGCGGTCGCCGGTGGCCGCCATGATATAGGAGTAATCAAACCCGATTTCCCGTGGGCCGGGGGTGATCAGGCCGTTCCAGTTCTGGGAGTTGAATTCTCCTTCACCGAGGCCCAGGTGCCATTTGCCGATCACGGCGGTGGCATAACCTGCATCACGCATCAGGCTGGCCACCGTATACTGATCCTTTCTGATGACCATGGGAGCGTCGCCGCGGGCTACGCCGGTATCGTTACGTCGCCAGGGGTATTCGCCGGTGAGCATCCCATAGCGGGAGGGTGTGCAGGTGGCTGCACAGGCGTGGGCGTGTGTGAAGCGTACTCCCTCTTCAGCCAGCCGGTTGACGTGGGGGGTCCTGACAGCCTGTGCCCCATAACATTCCAGGTCGCCATAGCCGATGTCGTCGGCGTAGATGATCACCACGTTGGGTTTCTGCCCGGTAAGGGGAATCTCAGATGGTGTGCAGGCCGCCGCGGCGGCCAGAAAGGTGACCGCCAGAATAGGATTTTTGTACCCGGGTTTGATGGAGCAGATAGTTGGATGGTCCATGGTGAACGGTTGTTTAGATGCGTGGAAGGAAATCTGTGCGAACGAAAGAATCTGCCCTGGGATCAGGGCGTCACAGGGCCTGCGTACTGCCGGTCAGAAGGCGTAATCCTTTGAAGGGATCCGGGCTTCAGCCATGATGCGCAGGAGTTCCTCCACCACTTCGGGGTGACCGGCGGCCACATTGTGGGTTTCCCCGGGATCGGTGGCCAGGTCGTAGAGTTCGGTGGTGGTTTTCTCAGGATTCATTACCTGGTAGCACACCAGTTTCCAGTGGTTGCGGAGGAGGGCCTGGCGCCCTTCCAGTTCGTGGAACTCCCAGTAGAGGTAATCGTGGAGGGGTTGATCTCCTTTACCGGTGAGGGTAGGGAGGAAAGAGATGCCGTCGGTCACTTCGGGGGGAGTGGTTCCGGCCACACCGGCCAGGGTGGGCATCACATCCCAGAATGCGGAGACGTGGCTGGTGGTGGTGCCGGCTTTGATGGTTCCGGGCCAGCAGGCGATCATGGGAACGCGGATGCCTCCCTCGTAGAGATCGCGTTTATACCCACGGAAGGGGCCGTTGCTGTCGAAATAGTCGGGGTCGGCGCCTCCCTCCTGGTGGGGACCGTTGTCGGAGGTGAAGATGATCAGCGTGTTTTTCTCGAGTCCCAGTTCTTTCAGCTTGGCGACGATATCACCCACCTGTCGGTCGAGGAGGGTCACCATGGCGGCAAAGGCGGCATGGGCTTCCGGCTGGCTGCCGTATCCCCCGGTCCGGAAATGGGCATCCCCCGGCTCCGATCCTTTATAGGCCTTCTCGGGGAGCAGTTTTCCCCGGAATTCTTCCATGTATTGGTTGGGGAGCAGCAGTTCAGCATGGGGAATCACATTGGGATAGAAGAGAAAAAAGGGTTTGTCCCTGTTTTTTTCAATGAATTGGAGTGCGTGTTGGTGGATCAGCTCCGGAGCGTAGGTCACCAGGGCGTCGCCGCTGTTTTCAGGAAGGAGGATTTTGCGGTCATTGTCCCAGAGGTGGCCGGGGTAGTAGTTATGGGCCATGCGCTGGCAGTTGTAGCCGTAAAATTCGTCTATGCCCTGTCGCAGGGGGTCCCCTTCTGATCCGGGGTATCCGAGGCCCCATTTCCCGAAGGCGCCGGTGGTATATCCGGCAGCCCGGAGCATTTCCGGGAGGGTAAAAGTGGAGTCGGGCAATGGCCACTGCCCCTCGGGTTTCCACTCTTTGTTTCCTCTGACGGGGGTATGGCCGGTGGTCATTCCAGTCATCAGGGAGGAGCGCGACGGGGCCGATACGGTGGTCCCGGAGTAATGTTGGGTAAACCGGATGCCCCCGGCCGCAAGTTTGTCAATGTGGGGTGTCTGAAAGAGCTTCTGGCCGTAGCAGCTCAGGTCGCCATACCCCAGGTCGTCGGCGATGATAAAGATGATATTGGGTTTTTCGTCCCCGGTGGCGCTCTCTGGGTTAATGCCGCTGCTGCAGGCAGTTATTCCGGCCGTCAGGGCCACCGCTGAACATAGCAGTTGATGGGTTTTTATATTCATATCATTTGGCAAAGGTTGGCAAATAAAGGGGATGCCGCGCGGAAACGGCATCCCAACGGGTCCTAAAGTTACTTCTTTTTCGGATGAGAAAAAAGCGGCTGGGGGAGTGGTTTCCTGACGCGGACGGGATGGGCGGACAAGAGGAGAAAACGGAAAATGTTACACCTATGTTGCCCCCAAAAAACAAGAGAGAGCCAGATTCTCATCTAACTCTCTCATTCTCTAGAGCGGGAAACGGGGGTCGAACCCGCGACCCTCAGCTTGGGAAGCTGATGCTCTACCACTGAGCTACTCCCGCAATGACAGGGGCAAAAATAGTGAAAAATGGTCATTATTTCCAAATAGGGACCAAAAATAAAAATGGGAGGGGAGCCTGAAGTGTTAAAAGCTAAGGGCTGACCTGTTAAAATTTTCAAAAACCTTCCTCCATGATGTATCCAAATCGGAATTTGCTCGTTTAATAAAGCGTAGGGACACTTTTGGATACAGGGAAATCCCGGGAGAAAGTAATTTCAAGTTTCACCATTACAATTATTTGGTCATTGGGATTTTCTGATGCGATAACGTATTGAAGGAGAAAGCAGAAACAGATCAGGAAAACGAAGAGAAACAACAGCCATGAACTTAGAACAGAAAACATTAAGAAGAATGAGCTTAACCCAGGTCCAGGGGGTGGGGTATGAGCGTTACGGGATTAGCCCGAAGAAGGATATAGAGCCGGTCAGGATTGGATACCGGCCGGGACCTTACCATTATGTGGTGGAGTGGCAGATGGAAGAGGAGGTTGGTTCACCGTTGGTTTGTGAGAAACCCGCCATTCCCTGAGCATCTTATTTTACCCTGACGGGTTTGAGTTCCTCAAAGAAGATGTCGTCGTTGGGGACGTCGAAGTCGAGGCCTGTGATTTCCAGATTGTTGGTCATATTGAACTTCACGGTGCCGAAGCTGAACCAGGCATGGGTTTCGTCCCAATTGATTTTCCATACGTCATAATGCCAATGGCCGAGCGTAGCCGACAATCCGGGGGAGTGTTCAAATTCCAGCCTGAGTGAATCCTTATGGGCAGGGTCAAGTGATACGGTGATCATTCCGTAGATGTCGGAGTGGTATTGGCCGGTATACTTCTCGAGGGGCAGAGACGGGAGGGTATGAAGGATCCTGGCGGCCTGGCGGTCGGCGATGCGGGTATCCCTTTTCCCGGAGGCTTCTGTGCGCTGGAGGTGTTCTTGTGACCAGTCGCGTTCAGGCATTCCGAGATAGGTGTCAAGGGCATAGAGGGAGAAGGCGTTGGCCGGGGTTTTGAGTCCGTTGGTGAGGACCACCACACCCAGTTTCTCTTCGGGGATCATGGTCACCGCCGAGATCATGCCGTCATAGGCTCCACTGTGGCTGACCATCATCTTTCCGTGGTAATCACTGAGCACCCAACCGAGTCCGTACCCCCTGAAATGGGTGTTGAAGTCGTTGGAGCGGGTATGGTCGACCGCGTAGGGGGTGTGGAGTTTCCACAACTGGTTGTAAGAGGCAGGACGCAGAAGGGTGTCGCTGCCGTGGATGCCCAGGTTCATGTTGAAGATCATCCACCGGCCGATGTCATTGACCGAAGAGATGATGCCTCCCAGGGCGGCTATCTCCTCCCAGTCGGTATAGGGGATGGGGATGTTCCTGTTTTCTTCGAGGGCATGGGGGGTGGCGAAGTTGCCTTTGACGGGAAGTTGTGACAGGGAAATGAGGGTCCGGTCCATGCTCAGGGGTTCCAGTATTCTTTCCCTGAGGTTTTCACTCCAGCTTTTTCCGGTGATTTTTTCGATGACCTCTCCTGCGGTGATGTACATCAGGTTGGAATAGCCGTATCCGTCGCGGAAGCCGAAGCGGGCGGGGAGGTATTTGGCGCGGCGGATGATCTCCTCCGCGGTGAGGTCTGATTTATACCAGATGAAATCGCCGCTGAAGGTACCCAATCCCGAGCGGTGGCAGAGGAGGTCGCGCAGGGTCATTTCCCGGCTCACCCAGGGATCGTAGAGTTCGAACCAGGGGAGGTAATTCCTCACTTTATCTTCCCACCCGGCTTTGCCTTCCTCCACAAGCATAGCCATCATGGCCGATGTGAAGGCTTTGGTGTTGGAGGCGATGGCGTAGAGGGTATTCCCGTCGGGAGGAATCTGTTTCCCTGTTTCCAGGGTTCCGTACCCCTTGCTGAAAACCACACGGCCATCTTTGACCACGGCGACACTCACCCCGGGAGTGCCCCAGGCCGGTAACGATTTGGCGAAATAGCCGTCCAACTTTTTGGTGACGTCCTTCTGCGCATGTGCCCCCGGTAAAAGAAACAGAAAGCCGGCCAGAAACACCAGCGACCTGAATCCATTGGCTGCCATGCGGAAATGGTTTTGCTTTGTGTTCATAAGTGTGGTGGATTAAGTGCGGACACCTTTACCTTCCTTCCTCATTGAGGAGGTTGGTGTGCCATTTCATATACTTCAGGATAAGATAAACGATGCAGGAAAAGGCGCAGAAGCCCAGGAGCACCAGGTTAAAGCGGGTTTCTCCCTTGATCAGTTCGCCTGAGATGTCCATCAGGGTAAAGATGATAAAAATGGCGGCAAATCCGTTTTTCTCTTTTTTGAGGATTTTCTTCCAGCTGAAGGGGAGGGAAGGAGCCACAAAATTCTTGAAGGAGGGGATGAAAGGGGGCACCTTTTCGGCCCATGAAGTGTAGACTTCACCGAATTTCCTGCGGAGGAACTGTTCTTCGGAGAACATGATCCTTTCATAATACAGCCAGTACACCAGGCAGAAGGCAAATATGAACCAGGGGTGGGCAGTAAGCAGGATGGGCCCCAGAAACATGAAGAAGTTACCCAGATAGAGGGGATGCCTGACCGTGGAGTAAATTCCCGTGGTATTCAGGGTGTCGGCGATCTGGTATTTGGCATTCCGGCCCGAGGTGTTTACAGGGGTATGCCCCACGGTATAGATCCTGATTCCGAAACCCAGGAAGGTCACCAGCATGCAGAAAAGCAGATAATACCCGTCCCAGGGAGCAGTTTTTACCCATGCCTCTCCCGGGTACCTTTCGGTGTATAACCATACTGCGGTTCCAGCCACCAGCAGGATGGCGGGAATGAAACTGCGGTACCTGAAAAGCCAGGTGCCCCGTTTTTCAAATTCTTCCTGTAATGCCATACGATAAGATTTTCTGTGATGTGGATATTCCGTGATCACTGAAATGCCTTCCTTTCCGGAGGAGACCAATATGAAATCATGGATTCCCGGGTTCAAAATTAAGCTGAAATTCCGGATTCACAAACCGCACTATTTCTTTGCGCTGATCCTTTACCGGAGCCTCTCAAAGGGTGCTGCGGGGTGCTGTTAGGATTTGCCGGCAGGCTGAAAATTCTTTAAAGAAGATAAAATGGTCTTTTTGTGCCCGGAATAATTTATTAGTTTTGCCCCGGGCACAGGTCCGCGGATTTCCGGTGGCCGGAATGGCTTGAAAAGGAGTTGCTGTGCGGAGAAATATGCTTTGTTTTATCAGTTTGTGCGACAGCGGATGGTAAGGAAAAGGGGAGGTATTTTCAAGAAGCTGCACCGGTGGCCGGGATTGATCTTATCTTTTGTGCTGCTCTTTTATGCGGTGACAGGTATTGTCATGAATCACCGGGAGGGGTTGTCGGGGATTGATGTGGACCGTGACATGCTGCCGGGAAACTATGCCTATACCAACTGGAACAATGCCGCTCTGAAGGGGAGCCTGGTGCTGTCGCCCGACTCCATTCTGGTATACGGGAACATCGGGATATGGCTGACCGACTCCACCTTTTCGGAATACACCTCCTATAACCATGGCTTACCGCCGGGAACCGACAACCGCAAGATTTTCGATCTTCACCAAACCGGCAACGGATCCTTGTTTGCCGCGACCCTTTTTGGTCTGTGGGGGTGGGATGAAGAGAGCGGGGTATGGAAGAAGTTTCAGCTGGAAACCGATATTGACAGGTTTACGGGTATCGAAGGCATCGGGGATACGGTGTTTGCCCTGAGCCGTAGTCATCTTTATATCGGGGTGGCCGAAGGAAGCGGCACCCGTTTCGGGCGAAAGGAGTTGCCCGCTCCGGAAGGGTATGAGCAAAAGGTCACCCTCTTTGAGACCATCTGGCAGATTCACAGCGGAGAAATACTGGGCCTTCCCGGAAAGCTCTTTGTCGACCTTCTGGGAGTGGTCACCATCTTCCTGTCGCTGACCGGTATCGTTTACTTTTTCTTTCCTTCGGCCATCAGGCGTTTCCGGAAGAAGAAAAAACCGGTTGGCCAACTGGTCAGTGTCAACAAATGGTCGCTGAAATGGCACAACAAGGTAGGTGCCTGGACTTTTGTTTTACTGGCGTTGCTCTATTTTACGGGTATGTTTCTGCGCCCGCCGCTGCTGATTGCGATTGCTTCGGCGAGGGTAGACCCCCTCAGGTTCTCCCATCTTGACCAGACCAATCCGTGGTACGACAAACTGAGGGATTTGCGCTGGGATGAAGACCGCGGAGTGTTTCTGGTGTCGACTTCCGAAGGGATGTACCAGATGGAGCGGGAGCGACTGAAGATGGTGCCGGTGCCTTACCAGCCGCCGGTGAGTGTGATGGGGATCAACACCTTTGAGCCGGTGGGCCAAGGCAGCTTCATGGTGGGTTCCTTCAGCGGGTTGTTTCTCTGGAACCCCTCCCATCCTGTGGTTTACGACTACCTGAGCGGGGAACCCTACCAGGAACCCGCCGGGGGGCGGCCAGTCGGAGAGATCAGGGTGACCGGTCACCTCACCGATCCGGCAGGAAGGCTTTACATTGCCGAATACGGGTATGGGATCATTCCCGTGGGGCACGACCGCCGGCTGCCTGAAATGCCGGAAAACCTCCGGGCGGAGGCAGACATCTCCCTGTGGAACCTTACCCTCGAAATACATACCGGACGCATCTGGGAATTCCTGCTGGGAGGTTTTTATATTTTAATTGTCCCCCTTACCGGACTGGCCGCTGTCACTGTGGTCATCAGCGGCTATCTGCTTTATAGAAGGAAATACAAGAGGAGAAAGTGAGGGAATATTTCATAACTTGCATGAAGAAAATTGTTTACAAAAATAATCAGCATAAAGATCTCAACCAATGATCATCAGAAGTTACAAAACGGAAACGCCCTGGGAAAATCCCCACAAGGTAGACGTAAGGCAGTTGTACAATGATCCATCGGCGCAGGTGAACCACATCACGCTGCAGCCTGGTGAAAGTCTGAAACCGCACAAGACACCGGTTGATGTGGTTTTTTATGTTCTGGAGGGAACCCCCATGGTTCACATCGGGGAGGAGAGCCTGGCGGTGGGTGCCGACCATCTGGTGGAAAGCCCGGCCAGTATCGTTCATTACCTGAGCAACCCGGGAAGTGTGCCGGCGCGGATACTGGTCATTAAGGCTCCCCGGCCCGAACTGGCCACCCGGGTGTTATGATGAAAAAGAAAAAAAAGATTACATAAAACATACGGTCATGAGTGAATTGATAGATAATTCGAGGCACAGGAAAGAGCGGCTGAAAGAGCTGATTCTGAAGTTGCATGAAGGTGAGAATCCGCAGAAGGTGCGGGAGGAGCTACTGGGCACTTTACAGCAGATTCCCTACGGGGAGGTGGTGGAGGTGGAGCAGGAGCTGATCAGTGAAGGGCTTCCTGAGTCGGAGGTGTTGCGGCTTTGCGACATTCACGGCGAGGTTCTCGATGGTCATATCGACCAGAGCGGGGCGCAGTACGTTCCACCGGGGCACCCCATTGATGTGTTCACACAGGAGAACAGGGAGCTTCTGAAGGTGGTGGACAAAGCCGAGAGCCTTCTGGGCACCCTGTATGCCATCGATGAGGCCGGGTTCCGGGCGTTTGCCCACCAGATCCAGGCCTGTTTTAACGATCTGATGGATGTCGACAAGCATTACAAAAGGAAGGAATACCTGGTATTTCCCTTTCTGGAGAAGGCTGGTATTACCGGTCCGCCCATGGTGATGTGGGGCAAGCACGACGAGATCAGGGAGCAGCTGAAAGGGTGCATTGAGATTTTACGTCATCCCGAACTGAAGAAACAGGATGTCGACGATGCCCTGGAGCTACTTTTCATTCCTGTGCTGAAGGCTGTCGCCGATATGACCAAAAAGGAGCGGGACATTCTCTTTCCGATGGCCATGGATGTGCTCACACAAGAGGATTGGTGGAATGTGGACCAGCAGACCCTCGATTTCGGATTTACGCTCTATGATCCGCAGGTGGAATGGCGGCCTGAAGGGATGGCCCCTGCCGGAGGAGAAGGAGAGAGTTTCACGGGAGCCGACGGGGTGGTCAGGCTTCCTTCAGGCAGTTTCACGGCTAAAGAGATCATGGCCATCCTCAACACCATTCCCGTCGACATGACTTTTGTCGACAAGCATGATAAAGTGAAATACTTCACCCAGGGAGAGCACCGGATTTTTGCCCGCAGCCGCACCATCATCAACCGCGACGTAAGGCTCTGCCATCCTCCCGGAAGCGTCCACATCGTGGAGAAGATCCTCGAGGATTTCAAATCGGGGAAGGCCTCCCATGCGCCCTTCTGGATCCAGATGCGGGGTAAATTCATTCTGATTGAATATTATGCCCTGCGTGATGAAAACGGTGAATATCTGGGAACGCTCGAAGTGTCGCAGGATCTGACCCATGCCAGGAGCCTGGAGGGAGAGCAACGTATTCTCAGTTATTCCTCCGGAAAGGAACAGCCATGACAACCGTTTCCTCCGGAAAGGAACAGCCATGATAACCCTTGCCCGCGAACCCGGCTTTCCGGAAGAATCTTTCGTGGATACACAGATTTGTTCAGGGACGCACTTTCTTTTTGGTTTCCGGAGTGTGTTCCCTAAAATGAAAAAGTAAATACCCATCAAAAAAATAACATGGAAAAGCTGATCATCACACCCAAGACGAAGATATATGATCTTCTTGAGGCCTATCCCCAGTTGGAAGAGGTGCTGATTGCCGCGGCCCCTGAATTCAAGAAGCTGAGGAATCCGGTGTTGCGCCGCACCATAGCGCGGGTGACCAACATCGGGCAGGCGGCGGCTGTGGGCGGACTGAATGTGGAGGAGCTGGTGAACCGTTTGCGCCGGGAGGCAGGGCAGGAAGAGATCGGTCAGATCGACGACGGGGGCAATAAGTTCAATACTGCCCGTCCCGACTGGTACTCTGATGAAGAGGTCGTGGAGAGCCTGGATATCAGGGTGACGCTGAACCGGGGCGAACAGCCTGTCCACGAGGTGCTGGGCGCCCTGAAACGGCTTAGTTATTATGAGATTCTCGAGGTGGTGGCTCCCTTTGTGCCGGCCCCGCTCATCGACAAAGCTACCAGCCTGGGCTACCGCCACTGGCTCATGAAAAAGGGGGAGGGCGAGTTCCGGGTTTACTTCTCCCTGGAAGTTGAAGAATAGGAAATGATAGCCTGTACTCAGGGCTGCAGAAACTTGTTTTTATCCACTTCGGCCAGAAACCTGGAGGGACGGTTGAAGATGGCATCCCAGGAAGCGATGTAGGATGGCATGGTAATGAAGAGGTTTTCCTTTGCCCGGCTGGCGGCCACATAAAAAAGCCTGCGTTCCTCTTCCACCTCCTGGATGGTTTCCATGGATCGGACCGAGGGGAGGAGCCCGTCGAGGGCATGGGGAATAAACACCGAGTGCCATTCGAGTCCCTTGGCCGAGTGGATGGTGGAGACGACCACCGGCTTCTCATCGACACTGACCAGGGGAGTGTTTTGTTCCTGGTATCGGTTTGAAGGCGGTTCCAGCGTAAAATCAGCCAGAAACTTCTGAAGGTCATTGTACTTCGCGGCGATGATCCTGAATGTTTCCAGGTCCTTGATCCTGACCTCGTAATCGTCTTCGATCTGTTTCAGCCGGGGAATGTAATAGGGATAAATGATGTCCAGCATTCCCACCGGAGAGAGCCCGTCGCGCGACAAATCTTCATACAGGGTTTCAATCAGGGAGAGTTCTCCGAAGTACTTTCTTCCGAGAAAACGGCCGAAGTTGATTTTCCCTGCGAGGGCGTGCAGATGGGTCACGATTTCGCTGGCCCTGACTTTTCCGATTCCCTCGTTTAACTGGAGTATCCTGTGCCAGGCCACGGCATCCAGGGGATTCTGAGAGATTTTGAGAAAGGCCATGATGTCTTTGACATGGCGTCGTTCGCTGAATTTGATGCCACCCACCACCACAAAGGGAATCTGCCGCTTCATGAGTTCAGCCTGCACATAATTGCTTTGCCAGGAGGCCCGGGTCAGCACGGCAAAATCGGAGAAATCGAGGTCGTTCCCGCGGATCTCCAGGATTTTCTCCGTAATGAATTGTGCCTCTTCGATACCATCGGGAAACCTGATCACCACAGGTTTTTTGTAGGACGGAATGGTGGAGAAGAGCTTTTTTTTAAAGCCTATCCGGGCGTTTCCGATGACGTCGTTGGCAAAGTCGAGGATCCCCTGTCCGCTGCGGTAATTCTGTTCGATTTTCACGATCCGGCAATCGGGGAAAGAGACCGGAAAACGGAGGATATTCTCGAAGTTGGCGCCCCGGAAGGAGTATATGCTTTGTGCATCATCGCCCACCACCGTCAGGTTGCTCCTTCCCCCGCAAAGGAGCTCGACGATTTCCCTCTGAATGTTGTTGGTATCCTGGTATTCGTCGACAAGCACATATTTGATCTTCTCCCTGAGCTTATTACGGAAGACTTCATGGTCGCGGAGTTTGTCACGCAGCACCGACATGAGGTCGTCATAGTCCATCAGGTTCGATGCTTTTTTATAGGCTTCATAAGCGCGGCTGAGGATTTCCAGTTCCGCCAGGAAAGAGACATAGCCGTCAAAATACTTCACCAGGGTATCGGCAATGCTTAATTCGTGGTTGCGGGCTTTGGAGATGATTTCCTGCACCAGCTCCTTTCTCGGAAAGGGGCGCTCCTTTTTTTGTTTGGCCAGCTTCATCTCGTTTTTCAGCAGGTCAATGATGTCTTCCCCATCCTTGTCGTCGATGATGGAGAAGTTGGAAGTGAGGCCGATCAGGTTGCTGTACTGCCTCAGGACAGTATTGGAGAATCCGTGGAAGGTGCCCCCCATGACGTTGCTGCTGATCGATTTATCGCCCAGAAGTTTTTCGACGCGGTCGAGCATTTCGTTGGCCGCCTTCCGCGTGAAGGTCAGCAGGAGGATTTGCGAGGGATGGAGGCCATTCTCGATCAGCCAGCTCACCTTATAGGTGATGACCCGGGTTTTTCCGCTTCCTGCACCCGCGATGACCAGCAGGGGGACCATTACGGCCAAAACAGCAGCCAGCTGCTGCGGGTTGAGCTCGCCGGCATAATCGATCCGGTATTTTCTTTGGGGCTTAAACTCTTGTTCCGGCAGCAAACGGGAGGGAATGGCGTCGGTGATTTTTCTGAGCTCCCTGATTTTTATTTCGGTCTCTTCGTCTACCTCCACCTCCTCATAATGGTCAAATATGAGACTTCCGTGATTCCCTTGCCTGGCGGGCATATTCCCTCCCGGGGATTCGGATGTCAGGGTCAGACTGGCGATCAGGTCGTCAAATGAAACTTCCTGATCTTCAGCTTCCTCCCTGAGGAGGTTCATGATTTTGTCCCGTAATTTGTTCATATCCGTTGCTCCTGATTAAATCCTGATCATGATCATACCCATAAATTAAGCACAATGTTCCGGAATTTCAAATTTATCTGAAGCGGTTGAGGCTTTTGCCCTTTCATGCCAGAACTATAAGCTTCAGGATGGAATGGGATTGCTACCTGGTTTTGCCCCTTTCGGTGATCTCCTGAGTGGTGACCTTATGGCGGCGTCCTTCAGGTGCTTTGACCTGACAGGTCACCTTCAGAGCAGGGTTGGAATGAAAGCTTTATTGAACTAAAAAACGCCTGACATCCAATGACATCAGGCGTTCTTCAGGCTTCGGTTCTTTCGTCATTTAAGACTTAAGACTCAAGATTTAAGATTATTTTTGAGCCTCTCATGGGACTCGAACCCACGACCTGCTCATTACGAATGAGCTGCTCTACCAGCTGAGCTAAAGAGGCTTTGTGAATATGGCGGCAAATTTAACTATTTCTCGCTTTCTCCACCATCTCCTCCCAAATTTTTCGCTGTTCTGTCAGGGCCTTCACCTTGTCGGCGGGATTGGTGCGGCATTCGAGCAGGACCCATCCCCTGTAGTTCATGCCGACCAGCTGGTTCATGAGTTCCTGGTAAGGGTAGGAGGGGTCTTCGAGTTCCCTCACATGCACTGTATTGCCGAGGCGGTCACTGAGCAGGTTGAAGTTGGCTTTGAATCCCGCCCCATGGAGGTCTTCAGGATTGCAGTTCCAGCACACTTTTGCATTGGGGTGGTCGGCTACATCCATAATGGCCTTCATGTTGCCTATTTCCTGGGTCTCCGGGCCATGAACTTCCAGCCGCACCTGTTGCCCGTAATCGGCGCCGTATCGGGCCAGCTGGCTGATGGATTTGCCGATCTGCTCGACGGTCCGCGATTTGGGAACACCGGTATGGAACTGGTTGGGCTGAACCTTGACCCCTGATCCCCCGATGTCAGCACTCAAACGGATGTATTCCTTGGTTTTCTCTATCGATTCCAGCAACAGTTTCCGTTCCGGATGGTCAAATCTCAGGTCGGTACTGAAACCAACGAATTCTACGTCGCTGCCCCTGAACCGCTTCCTGACTTCCTTGCGTTGTGCTTTATCCATTTCAGGAATGATGGCATGGGCATGCCCCGTGCGGAGTTCAACTCCGCTGATCCCCGCTTCCTGAAGATTCTGCAGAATCGTGGCCATATCCCAGTCCGCGCCCCAGGTATAGGTCACCATGCCCAATTTCATTCTGACCTTTTTGGGCTTGGCCGGGGCCGCAGGAACCGCTCCGGGAAGCAACAATCCCCCTGTTACCAGGGCCATGTCTCTCAGGAATTCCCTGCGTTGGATTGGATTCGAAAAATAACTCATGGCTTCACATTTGACAAGGTAAAATTACGGCAATTCGGGTTTGGGCGGGCCATTCCATGATGAATTTTATGTTACATCTTATTCGGCCGGCATCCAGACAGCCATTTCCCCCTTACCCCGGTGTGACCATTCGTAATATGGAATCAGCATGATCTCCACTGGCGTCCGGCTTTGATTTTCTGCCTGGGCCGCACCTTCTTTCAAAGGCCCATTCTCCTGAGGGCTGGGTGCTGCCCATCCGTTGACTGTGATCATCAGGGCAGGACCTGGCAGGGTTTCATTCCAGGCAAAGGCAGGTGCACTCTTTTTATCCATCACCAGGTTCATAACCGTGCTGTCGGGCTGATCGGCAAATTCAGAGCAATAGACGAGGGGCCCCAGTTGAAGAGCCATTTTCCCCCGGTTGTCGGCAATCTCAGAGTGGGCGGTAATTTTTCTGACCTCCCAGGGTAGGGAGATTTCTGCCACGTCACCCGCCTTCCACTTGCGGTCGATCACAGCATAGCCCCCTTCAATGGCATAACGGGCCGGTTCGCCGTTGACCTTGATGCTGATTTCAGCGGCAGGGCTGTTTTCATAAACGTAGAGGTCACCTGGAAAGGCATCGGATGTCGCCCAGTGGGGAATACGCAGGTGGAGTCTTGCCCTGACTGGTTTTCCCGTATGCAGGGTGATGGAAGAGTGGCCTTCCCAAGGCATCCGGGAAGTCTGTTCCACACGCAGGGAATCGTCACCCAGGGAAAGCGCGGCCTGGCTGGGGATGTACAGGTTGACATAAAGATCATGTTCGTTGGCAGCGTAGATATACCCCGGCATGGAAGGGATGAACCGGCAGATGTTCGATGGACAACAAGCGCAGCCGAACCATTCACTGCGGGCGTGCTGGCCATGTGATTCCAGCGGGTTGGGATAAAAGAAATGGTCTCCGCTGAGCGCCACGCCCGACAGAACATTGTTGTACAGCGATCGCTCCAGGATGTCGATATATTTCGATTCTCCGGTCATCAGGAACATGCGGTGGTTCCAGAAGACGTTGGCGATGGCGGCGCAGGTTTCGCAATAGGCACGGGCATTGGGGAGCTCATAGGGGCCCCCGAAGCCTTCGTGGCCCCCTTCGGCACCTATACCTCCGGTAATATAGAGTTTTTTGTGGACCACATTCTCCCAGATCCGGCTGATGGCGTGCACATAGGCGGTATCCCCGGTGAGGGCCGCCACATCGGCCATGCCGCTCCACATGTAGGCTGCCCGTACCGAGTGGCCCACAGCTTCACTTTGCTGTGTCACCGGCAGATGCGACTGGTTGTAGGTCTTGGGTGTCCCCGTGCCACGGCCCCTCACATCCAGAAAAAACCTGGCCAGATCAAGGTACCTCTTTTCCCCGGTTACCCTGTAGAGCTTCACCAACCCGATTTCAACCTCCTGGTGCCCGGGCCAGTTCTCAATCTTACCCGGACCAAAATCCCTGTCCACCAGATCGGCACTTTTAATGGCGATATCCAGAATCTCCCGTTTCCCTGTGGCCTGGTACCAGGCGGTCGCCGCCTCGTAAAAGTGCCCCAGGTTATAGAGCTCATGGCTCAGGTCATCGACCAGTTCCCAACGCTTGCTCCCTGCCCACGGATGGCTCTTCTCCCCCATGATGGTACGGTTGGTATAGAGATACCCGTCCTCCTCCTGGGCCAGCCCGATGAGGGTGACCAGCGAATCGATGGAAGCTTCCAGGGCAGGGTCAGGAAACATCTGAATGCTGTAGGCTGCCCCCTCAATGATTTTGAAAATGTCGGAATCATCAAAGGTATAGAGGGTCTTGAACTCCCCCTCCATTAATCCGCCTGCAATTTTGAAATTGTCGATACGTCCGGTTTCCCTGCTTTTCTGAATGGCAATGGGAATGGTCACCTGGTGGTTGGTGGCTATCCGGGGTGCCCAGAAGTCGTCGGTGACTTCCACCTGTGTGAAGGGTATCGGCTGAATGGGGTATTCGTTTCCGGTGGCGGCGGGTTTCCGGTTTCCGCAGGAAGAAAAGAGGGCCGCAAAAAGAAAAATGTGCAGAAATTTCATGGGTATAGGTATTTCTTAATACAAAACAGGCACAGAGAACACGGAATTCCTTGAAGGAACCGGTGCGCTCTGTGCATGTCATATCAAAGGCAAGGCTTTCCGGAGAGCCGGAGCGCCTCAGGAAACCAGGTTTATGCCGGCATGTCGGGCAGCGACCAGGGTTTCCGGTAGGTGTGTTTAATCAGTTCGGCAGCGAATTCGGCGGCAGGTATCGGATCGGTCCAATCCTTATTGAAAGTGGGATGCCCGTCGTGGATGGAGAAGCCGTCTTTGACCACGGTTCTGATCTTCTCATCGCCGATGTTGGTGAATTTCATGTTGAGGCCATCCCATTCCAGTTCCTTGTTGAGGCTCTGGAGCCTGACGGCGAGGACGCCCATGACCACCATTTCGTTGAAGGGCCCTGCTTCGCTGAAGTCGGAAGCGGTCCTAACGCGGCTTTCGGGACTCTCCTTGCAGGCGCGCACCCAGTCCATTTCATGGCCACCGGCGGTGGCTTTCTCAATGCGGCGGCGGAACTTAGGCGCTTCGGGAACCCTGCCCGAGAGGAGCCACGGATTGATCCCGTAACATCCGCAAATCAGCTTGTCTTTGGTGCCGTGGAAGATCACCCCGCCTCCGGCATCGTTCATGTTGCGTCCTGCAGGCCATCCTTCGGGTTTCATGGGTTGGAGTCCCCCGTCATACCAGGTGACTTCCACTTCCTTGAACTGGGCGCCTTTCTTCATCCCCTTCCAGGGCCGTTTGGGCATGCGGGCCGGGAAGGTCAGCTTGACCATCTGGGCATTGGGGGCACAGTCGTTGAGCAACAGGGTGGAACTCCCCTGTGCCTTGGTGGGATAGCCCAGTTCGAGACCTACAAATACGGGATGCAGGATGTGGCAGGCCATGTCGCCCAGGGCGCCGGTGCCGAAATCCCACCATCCGCGCCAGTTCCACGGCGTGTAAAGGGAGTGGTAAGGACGCATGGGGGCCGGCCCGATGAAGAGATCCCAGTCAAGGGTGTCGGGAACCCACTGCCCCGGTTCGGGACGGTTAAGACCCTGCGGCCAGATCGGACGGTCGGTGAAGGCTTCCACTTTTGTGACTTCCCCGATCTCACCGTTGGCCAGCCATTCACAGACCAGATTGACCCCTTCGCCCGAAGATCCCTGGTTCCCCATCTGGGTGGCCACCTGGTATTTCTCTGCCAGTTTGGTCAGCAGCCGCGACTCATACACCGTGTGGGTCAACGGTTTCTGGACGTATACATGTTTGCCCATGGTCATGGCGTGCGCGGCGGTGATGGCATGCGTATGGTCGGCCGTGGCAACCACCACCCCGTCGATCGATTTGCCCATCTCATCGTACATCTTGCGCCAATCCTTGTACCACTTGGCCCCGGGATACTCTTCGAACAGGCCGTTCTGCTTGCAGTACCCGTAATCCACATCGCATAAGGCTACAATGTTCTGGGATTTCAGGTTTTTCAGGTTGGCATTACCCATCCCTCCGACACCGATGCCGGCAATGTTCAGCTTGTCACTCGGGGGAACATGCCCCAATCCCGCCACCACATTGCTCGGAAGAATCGTGAATCCGGCTGCCGCAGCAGCGGTCGTCCCCAGAAATGCCCTGCGGGAAATCCCGTTTGATTCCTTTTTTTCGCTCATAGCTAGAAAGTTGTAGTGATTAAATATTTAATATGGTTTTGTTTGATTATAAAATCAGCACAATATAAGCAAAAAAAGGCGTTTCAAAAAGGATTTATCACAGGAAAGGTCCCGCTACTTTCCACAAGGAAAATGGCGGGACCTTCAGTGAAATGTAAGATTGTTTCAGCGTGTGCCCTGCACCCGTAAAGCTTCTCTGCCTGATGCGGGGAATTGCCTGGATACGGCCTTTACTGCAGGATAAATTTAAACCGGAACATCACCCATTTGTTGTTGTACTCCGGAATTTGGAGCGCCGGAAGCTGCTTGACCTGCAACGCCCCTTCCTGGGTCAGAAGATCCATCGTATCTTTCCCCTTTTTGTTCACTTTTTCTTCCATGGAACGGTAAGCCACGATGACCACTTCATCCAGAGGAACCACTTTCCCGCCGGGTTTCCTTTCCGTGATCTGTGTAATGTTCCCTTCCGGATTCACAAAAGCGTAAATGGTGACATCCCCCTGCTGGCCGCTTTCCTGGGCTTTGACAGGATAGCGGATTGACCGCGCCAGGGCTTGCCGTAACTGCTCCACATTGGTGATGCCTGCTTCCCCGGCCGGAACCGCTCCCTTGCTCTTCCGCTCTAACGTGATTACCCTGCCTGAGATAGATGGAGCTCCATCTTTGGTCACGATTTCCACGACGCCCCGTTCTCCTTTTATACCATATTTCTCTGTGGCGGCTTCCCCTTTCAGCACTTTCACCGATGCGATATGGTCGGGATTGATCTCGTTCAGCTTGGTCTCTGATTCCTTGCCATCAATGATGATCAGCGCATCTTTCGAATCCGTGGATTCTGTGAAATGCACCACCTTTTTCCCCCAGGAGGATGGCTGGGGTTCATCCTTTCCTGAAATCTCTTTTTTTGTGGTGATAAGGATTACCCCGTTCTTTCCCTTTTCTCCGTACAATGCCGTGGAGGATTCATTTTTCAGGACAGAAATGCTCTCAATATCCTGAGGTTCGATGTTTTCGATGGAGAGGATCTCTTTGCCATCGAGGATGTACAGGGGCTGCGGACCATTCTTTCCCCCGGTGGTCCTGATCCTGATCGTGTCACTGACCACTTTCCCTGTTTCGGGACCTTTTTCATAGTTTAGCTGCCTGATAAACTGGATTCCGTTTCCCATGTGAGATCCTTGAAGAACATCGGCTTTAATGGTCACCGGATCCTGGCCATTCCCCACGGCGTATCCGGTGACGACGGTTACATCGGTGGCTTTCAGCACGGTATCTCCGGAAAGAACCCCGATTTCTGCGGCACCCGAAATTGCACGTACAGATCGGAGCTGCGGGTCGTCCTGTTGCGCGACGAGCGCACTTTGTGACACTCCGGCCGGCATTAAGGAACTTTCTGTGGGCTTTTCTGCCGGAAGAGCAACCAGAGAGGGCGTAGCGGACACGGTTTTGTACTCCCGGGCTGAAAGACCCGTGATGAGAAGGGCCGTGAGCGGAACGACCATCAGTTTGCGAATCACACTGTTTCTGTTTTCTGTTTTCTGCTTCATCATAATTATTCTGTTTTTTAAGTCATTGCCATTGAGTGCGTTGAGAAAAGGAGCCATCCCTCTCTTATCGGCCAGGGCAACCAGTGCCAGCTGATAGGCATGCGGGTTGGCTTCCCTGATCACCTCCGCGTCAGTAAGGTATTCCAGGTTGTTTTTGATGGCGTCCTTCATCAGCCATGCGAAAGGATTGAACCACTGAATGAGGAACACGATTTCGGACAAGAGAATGTCTGTCGTATGACGGTTGTCGGCGTGGATCTTCTCGTGCCTGAGGATCATGGAAAAGTAAGGTTGGAGGGTACTCTCCTCCGGAACCACAATTCTGCGGAAGAAAGTGAAGGGATGAACATCTTCCGGAGTTACGAAATAGCCTATTCCACCTGTCGTCCCGGGGCGGCTTTTCCTTGAAATCTGCCATACCCTGAGGTGCCCCGTGATGAGGTGCCCCAGAAAAATGACCACTCCGGTACCATACAGCACCATTAAAACGACGTTCAGGGAAATCACGCTTTCTACGGCTTCCTCCACGGGGAGCAAAACCTCCGCGGAAGCCGGTAAAATAACCACCTGCCCCGTGGCCTGCCGGGTGACAGTAATCGTAATAAGCGGAATGAGGGGACTTAACAGGAAGGAAATTAACAGGTAAATCCGGTTAAACTGGAATTGCCTGCGTTTGCTGAAAAACACCAGATAGAACAGGTAAAAAGCGGCGGTGCCCACCGAAACCCTGACCAGATAGAACAGCAACTCTTCCATAACTACTCCTTTCTGATCATCCTGAGAATCTCCTCCAGTTCCTCCGGCTTCAACCCCTTCTCGTTGACGAAAAAGGCCACCGCATTCTTGTAGGAGTTGTCGAAATAGTCACTGATCACCCCCTTCATGAAGGATTTGCGGTATTCCTCACGCGAAACCAGCGGATAATACTCATAGGTGTTCCCGTATTGGGTGTATCCTACGATTCCTTTCTCCTGCAGAAGGCGGACCAGCGACGAAATGGTGTTGTAATGAGGCTTCGGATCAGGATACTGATCCACAAGGTCCTTGACAAAACCTTTTTTTAGCTTCCAGAGGATCTTCATCAGCTCCTCCTCTTTTCGTGTCAGTTTGTGCATGGCTGAATTCAATGTTTAACCACCACAAACATATAACTGATTTTTCAGTTTTCCAACTATAAAAACAGTTATATAACGAATTTTTCAGTTAATAAATGTTAATCCTGATTTCACCCTTATTCTTCCAGGCTGACCTTCTTCCCTTTCATTATTCTGATCCTCTGTTATTCTAATTCTCCGCTATTCTAATCCTCTGATATTCACATATTCCTTTATTCAAGATTCGAGATTCCCACATTCCCGACTCAAGATTCCCGACTCCCACATTCAGGATTCCAGATTCCAGATTCCCGACTCCCACATTCAGGATTCCAGATTCCCGACTCCTCCATTCAAGATTCAAGATTCCAGATTCAAATCTTCCTAAAACTCCATTTCCATGTTCATGCCGTTTCCACCGTTGTCGCCGCTTTGGTTACCATTGCGTTCACTTTTGTAGTTGTTGATGGTATAGCTTAGGGTGAGCTGGACGACCCGCGATTCCCTTTCCATTCTGAATTTGGAGTTGAAGTTGGGACCCGAGGAGCTGTTTTCGAAGTTCATGGTTCCGAAGACATCGCGCAAGGCGAGGGTAGCGGTAAGTTTGCGTTTGAGGAAGTCCTGCCGCACCGAGAGGTTGGAGAAGAAGAAGCTTCCGGTTTCGCCCTGGGCAGAAACCGACGGACCGCGGAAGTAAGACATCCACTGGATCCGGCTGGTGGGTCCCACTTTAAAGGTGGCGTTTCCGCGCAGCGAATAGTTGGTGCTTTCGCGGTCGATGCTTTGCCCGTTGAGATCCCCTTTGATTTTGTAGTTGAAGACACTCAGACTGGTATTCAGCAGGAACCATTTGGTAATATTGATGTTGCCCATCAATTCGGTTCCAAGGGAAGCGTCGCTGTTCACGTTGGTGGAGGTCAGAACCATGATGCCGTCATCGCGGAGTTCCTGGATCCTGCTGATCAGGTCGTCGGTCGTCCGGTAAAATGCTTCGAGGGAGAGGAAGGACCCTCCGAAGCGCTGCATGAGTCCTGCTTCCCAGGAGTTGGTGTATTCGGGTTTCAGATCCGGATTCCCGACCCTGATGGTATACTGGTCCATATAGTTGGGAAAGGGATCGAGGTCGCGGCCGCCCGGACGGTTGATGCGGCGGCTGTAGCTGGCCATCAGCTGGGTGCCCTTGCCGAAGCCGTAGGAGAGATGCCCGCTGGGGAAGAGGTCAAACCGGTCGAGGGTGTAAGGCTCGGCAACTTTGGCATGGTCAATCGAGCGGTTGGTGTATTCCGCCCGGAGGCCCGCCATGAAATCCAACTTCCCGGCTTTGCCCGCCCAGGTGAAATAGCCCGCATGCACATCATGCTGATATTCCATCGAACTGCTGTATAGGGTATTGTTTTGCCATCTTTCCGATTCAGGGTCGAAATTCTCGAAGCGGTAATCTTCCGATTCCCTCTCCAGAAGGCTCTGCCAGCCCGCTTCCAGACGGCCGTTCGCCCCGGCCGGCCTTACATAGTCGGCCTTGAACCGGTAATCGTCGGAATGGTCTGTCTCTGTGGTCCTGATCCGCTCCAGGATATCTCCCCGGAGCGTGAAACCATTGTTCGAGAGATATTCGTCCTGGGTCTCCGTGTCGTCCCCGTTCCGGTTGGCATAATAAGCAAGCAGGTCAAGCTTGTGGGTCCCCTCCTGGTTGAATTTCTGCTGGAAACTGATGTTTGCGTTGTACTGGTTCCCCTCACGGGCAGAGAGATTGCGGTTGGAAATATAACGGTCAAGCCTGGCGGGTAAAGTATACTCGTGCAGGTTGGAACCCCCTTCCTGACTGAAAGCGTAGCGCCCTCCGGTGCCCGAGAGCGTCAGCGTGGCCCGGTCGCTCAAATAAAAGTCCACACCCCCCTTCAGGTTAAACCCCCCGCGGTTGTTATCACGGTTCCCCCGCGAAATGACAAACAATGAGGTGTCACCAAGGATCGTTTCCCTGTCCGAAAAAAACTTTCCATAGAAGGTGTCGTCACTCCAGTCGGCCCCGAAAAAGAGATTCGATTTCTTTGTCCGGTAGTTGAGGGTCAGGTCGGAACGGTATTTGTCACCCGTTCCCACCGAGGCGTTGATGATGCCGTTGAAACCCGCCAGTACGTTCTTTTTCATCACCACATTGATGATTCCGGCCATGCCGTCGGGATCATACTTGGCCGAGGGATTGGTGATGATCTCGATGTTTTCGATGGCCGAGGCCGGCAGCTGCCGCAAGGCATCGCTCCCCGAAAGCACGCTGGGCCTTCCGTCGATCAGGACTGTAAAACTCGAAGAGCCCCTGAGCGAAACATTTCCCTCAATATCCACCTCCACCGAAGGCGTGTTCTCCAGCACATCCACCGCTGTACCACCGGCGGCGTTGATGTCCTGGCTTACGTTGATCACCTTCTTGTCTATCTTGTATTCCACCCGCTGACGGTCAGCCACCACTTCCACGCCTCCGATCTCCAGAGTGGAGGGGGAAAGCTCCATTTTCCCCACGTCGATCGTGTTCCGCGCGGGAACCAGCCGTACCTCCGGAAACCCTTTCTTTTCATAGCCTATGAAGTTGGCTTCCACATAATACTGCCCATACGACAATCCGCCAATCTCAAACTCACCCTGGCTGTTGGTGATCCCTCCGGTGACCAGCGACGAATCGGCCTTATTGTAAATGGCCACATTGGCATACTCCATGGGCTGGCTGGAACCGGCATCTATAATGGTGCCCCTGATCCGCCCTGAACGGGCTTCCATGTCAGCTCCACGCGGCCCTTCTGCCGTCTGGGAAAATCCTGCCTGCATGAGCAATAGTAATATGATCGTTGCAAACTCTTTCATCTGTTTAATCTTTTCTGTCGTTTTTAAAACAATAATAAGACAAAAAGATCTTAAAAAGGTTTAATCGAAATGTCGTTACTTATGAAAAAAGCTGTAATTAATTCGTAGTTTTGAAGACTAACCTGAAAAGCATCAGACCATGACTGAAGAATTAAACAAACCGGTAAATCCGTTGGTGCCACCATCCAATTACCTGATAGGGGCCATTCTGGCGACCATTTTCTGCTGTCAGATTTTGGGGATCGTTTCCATAATATATGCTGCACAGGTCAACTCGAAGTGGCAGGCGGGCGATTATGACGGAGCCAGGCAAGCCAGCAAGAATGCCCTGACCTGGATTTGGGTGTCAATAGGAATATCGGCACTCCTTATTGTCATCGCCCTGAGTTTTGGTATCGGTATGGCCTTCCTGAGTGACGTCTTCAACTGGTAAAATGTGGAGATACAGGTACTGGTTCCTCATGCTGCTGGTGGTAGCGGCCGCTCTCCTTTTTTTTATACTTGATCCCGTAAAGTCGCCCCTTTTCCCAAAATGCCCCTTTTATGTCCTGACCGGCTGGTATTGTCCAGGTTGCGGTTCCCAGCGGGCTGTTCATAGTTTTCTGCATGGCCGCTTCAACGATGTGGTGGCCTATAATTTCCTGGTTTTCCCGGCCGCATTGCTCATCCTGTACCATTATGTTCACAGGTGGCTGAACCACCTTCTGGGATGGCAATTACCCGATATTCTTTACATGAAGAACACCCCCCGGGTGATCCTGGTGGTAGTGTCGGTTTTCTGGATTGCCAGGAATATCCCCTTGCCACCCTTTAACTGGCTTTCACCCTGACGGAAGTTCCCTGACGTAAATCAACCCCTGTATCAGTAGTTCTTCCCCTGTCCGTTTATCATGGGAACAAAACGGACGGGCAGGACGTTCTTTTGCCTGATCTTTCCGTTCTTTTTTTCGAGCAGAACCAGGTATTGCACGGCATGCTGTTCCCCAACAGGAATGATCATCCTTCCCCCCTCGGCAAGTTGCTCCTTTAGCGGTTCAGGGATAGCCGAAGGACTGCAGGTTACCAGGATGGCATCGAAGGGGGCATGTTCAGGCCACCCCAGGTACCCATCGCCGGTTTTTAAACGGATGGTCTGATAGCCCATTTCCCTGAGTAACTTCAGGGCATTTTCACTCAGCGACTTATTGATTTCCACGGTGTACACCCCTGCCTCCATTTCAGAAAGTATGGCTGCCTGGTATCCCGATCCCGTTCCGATTTCCAACACTTTTTCGCCGGGTTTGATGGCCAGCACTTCGGTCATATATGCCACAATGTAAGGCTGGGAGATGGTTTGCCCTTCCCCGATGGGAAGGGGCTGGTCGGCATAGGCCAGCTGGCGGTAGACCGGCGGTACAAAGAGGTGTCGCGGAACCTTCCTGAAGGCCGCCAACACCTTCTCCTGGGTAATGCCCCTGGCAATCAGCTGGGTTCTGACCATTTCCCCGCGACGGACAGCCTCCGTGCCGGACTGCGGGGCCCCTGCCGCTAACATCAGTGCCAATACTCCCCATGCCATGATCCCGCGCATAGTATTTCCTTTTTCCCCTCCGGAAGTGCCCCCCCCTCATTGCGGTCATTCCCGGATTTACAGGCTTTCCTCTTCTTCAAAGTTACACGATATTGGCCTCTGATCCAAACATTTTCGCGGGAAGATGGCCTCCGTTCCGGATAATAAAACGGCACCAGATTCCGTTTTTTTTTCGGAAACGTGTCGAATGGTCGGGCGGAAAATGCTATATTTATGTGAATAAAAGACTGTAAAAAAGAGGATTAAGGGGCGTATTGATTACTTTTGCCGCGAAAGCCCGCCTCCGCGGCTTCCCGGGAATCAATTGAAGGGGGATGGTTCCTCCCGGGCCGGAAGGTTCCGGTACATCCCCGGCGGAAGGAAATTGAGAAATGAAATAAAGGTATTTATCTAATAATCTGAATGATGAAAAAGTGGATTTTGTTATTTGTGGTGGTTGCCCTGGCCGGATGCCAGCAGAAGCAGCAGCAGATTGACCGGTTGAACGTGGTGCGTGACAGCCTGTCCCAGGTCGCCTATGAGAAGGATTCGGCCATCATGGATTTTCTGACCTCGTTCAATGAGATCCAGGAAAATCTTGACTCCATCAAGGCGGTCGAAAAGCTGGTGACCGTAACCAGTACCCAGTCGGGAGAACTCAAGGGAAGCCAGAAACAGCAGATTCTCGAGGACATCGCCCTCCTGAGCCAGCTTCTTCAGAAGAACAAGGAGCTGACGGCCAACCTGCAGAAGAAGCTGAGCGGTGCCAACGCCAAGGTAGGACAGTTGCAGGGGATGGTGGCTGAATTTGAAAAAATGGTGGCCAGCCTTAATGTACAAATCGAATCTAAGGACGCGGAGATTGCCCAGCTCTCACAGGACATCCAGCGCCTGAACATCGATGTCAGCCAACTCACCAGCCAGGTGCAACAGGTTACCCAGGAGGTGCAGGAGAAGACCCAGGTTATCGAGACCCAGACCGTCGAACTCAACAAGGCCTGGTATGCCATGGGTACCGTGAAGGAGCTGGCCGACAACAACGTGCTGGAAAAATCAGGAGGTGTACTGGGAGTGGGACGCACCCTGAAAATGAGAAAGGACTTCAACCGTGATTATTTCTCCGAGGTGGATATCCGCACCTTCCAGATGCTCCCCCTGATGGTGAAAAAAGCCAGGGTGGTCTCGGTGCACCCCTCCGAATCCTTCCATATTACCGGGGATAAAAGAGCCGACACCCTCTTCGTCGACAATGCCCAGGAATTCTGGAAAGCCTCAAAATATCTGCTGATCGTCCTGGACTAACCTTTGTCTGACCGGCCTGTACCGGATTAACCTGGGCCTGACAGGCTTGTGGTGAACCGGCCTTTGCCTGAACGGACTAACCGAAGCGCAGTCTTTGCCCCCTGATCTCTTCATTGATCAGGCCGTTCTCAAAGACCAGCTGTCCGTTGACGAAGGTATGGGTGACCGCATGCCGGAAAGTGACCCCCTCGAAGGGGGACCATCCGCACTTATATAATATATTGTCTGCCGAAACGGTGAACTGCCTGCCGGGATCCACCAGGACCAGGTCAGCGAAGTATCCTTCGCGCAGGTAACCCCGGTCCTTGATCCGGAAGAGGTCGGCCGGGGCATGGCACATCTTGGCTACCACCATTTCGGGGGTGATTCTTCTCCGGAGGGTCATCTCCAGCATGGCCACCAGCGCATGCTGAACCAACGGCCCGCCCGAGGGAGCCCGGAAGTAACTCTGGGCTTTCTCTGAAAGGGTATGGGGCGCATGGTCGGTGGCCACCACATCAATCTGGTCCAGCATCAGTCCGTTCCACAATCCATCCCGGTCTGCCGTGCTTTTCACGGCAGGGTTCCATTTGATCCGCGATCCCAGCTCCTGGTAGTCCTCATCTGAAAACCAGAGGTGGTGAACGCATACTTCGGCGGTGATTTTCTTTTCCCTGACGGGACCTGGCCTGAACAAGCCCACTTCCCGGGCCGTCGAAAGATGGAAGATATGCAGCCGGGTGCCGTATTTCTCCGCCAGTTCCACCGCCCGGGAGGAGGAAGCATAACAGGCTTCTGCACTCCTGATCAGGGGATGCCATGAAAAGGGAACCTCTTCCCCGAATCTCAGACGGGCCGCTTCGGTGTTTTGCCTGATCATGGTTTCGTCTTCGCAGTGCGCGGCCACCAGCATCGGGGTCTGCCGGAAGAGCTCCGCAAGCACCTCCTGGTTATCAACCAGCATGTTCCCGGTGGAAGAACCCAGGAATACCTTAACCCCGCATACCGTAGCCGGATCGGTTTTGAGAACCTCCTCCAGATTGTCATTGGTCACCCCCATGAAAAAGGAGTAGTTGGCCGCCGAAACCTCCGACGCCCGCCGGTACTTCTCCTCCAGCAACTCCTGGGTGACTGTCTGAGGTACCGTGTTGGGCATCTCCATGAAAGAGGTGACTCCCCCTGCTATGGCAGCCCTGCTTTCAGTAAATATCTCCCCCTTGTGGGTCAGGCCAGGCTCCCTGAAGTGTACCTGGTCGTCAATCACTCCGGGCAAGAGGTAACGGTTTTCAGCTTCGATTACCCTGACCCCCGTAAAATCAAAATCCGACGGCAACCGGTAAGGATAAATCTTCTCTATACGCTCCCCATGGATAAGCAGGCTCCCCCTGTACCGCAACCCGTCGTTGAGGATCGTGGCGTCTTTTATCAGTGTCTTCATTCTGAATTCCGATATTCTGATCTTTCTTTATTCTCCTGCCTTCTGGAATGGTTTGACAGGGTTGATCCAGCTGTTGACTTTCATTTTCAGGACCCCCCAGAGGGCTTCACTGAAGATCCCGCCGCTCATTTTGGAGGTACCCTCTTTGCGGTCGGTGAAGATGATGGGGACTTCCACGATTTTAAACCCCAGCTTCCAGGTGGTGAATTTCATTTCAATCTGGAATCCGTAGCCTTTGAGCCTGATGGCATCCAGGTTAATGGTTTCCAGCACCCGCCGCCGGTAGCATTTGAACCCGGCCGTGGTATCCATTACCCTCATGCCGGTGATTATCCTGACATACACCGAGGCAAAATACGACATCAATACCCTGCCCAGGGGCCAGTTGATTACATTGATCCCGGAAATATAGCGGGAGCCTATGGCCAGATCAGCCCCGTTGTGAACGGCAATAAAAAGCCGCTCCAGATCATCGGGATTGTGTGAAAAGTCGCAGTCCATCTCGAAGATGTAATCGTACTTCTGTTCAATGGCCCACCTGAACCCGGTGATGTATGCCGTGCCCAGCCCCATTTTTCCCGGCCGCTCCAAAAGGTGCAGCTTCCCTTCAAATTCCTGCTGAAGTGACCTGATGATGCCCGCTGTACCGTCGGGCGAGTGATCGTCTATGAACAGGAGATGGAAGGGAGTCTCCAGGGAAAATACCTTGCGGATGATCTTTTCAACATTCTCCTTTTCATTATAGGTGGGAATAATCACCAGACTTCTTTCGGAAATTCTCATGGTTTAACGCTTTTCAAGCTACGAAAATACACTTTTCTTTTTATACACGGGGAAGTAACACCCCGCATTTCAATCGGCTCCCTCCTATGAATGCATGGTGTGCCTGACTCAGAAGGCCTGTGCAAACCATTCTTATGAACCTTCCCGGTGAGGCCTGCAGGTATGGGACCCTCCTTCCCGGACATGAATATTCCTTCCGGTACGTACCAAGTACGCACCAAGAAGACTGTTGATTTGCCAATGTTAATTATTTCTGACCTCCGCAATAGGTTCATTCCCAGTGGTAAAATGAAAAAGGTGGCCTAAACATTTTAATATTATTTGGAAGTTCGGAAAAGGGGTTTACATTTGCAGCCGCAAAACGAAGTTCATTGAATGGTTGAAACGGGAAGGAGAG